>WNGA01013025.1_pt1 | contig 10698 bp, 5 predicted proteins | sample 5400061 | NCBI WGS metagenome assembly WNGA01 (sample SAMN13153366, study PRJNA577476) | soil metagenome | isolation source: 100 cm soil or saprolite under grassland replicate 2 | place: USA:California | collected 2016-06-15
ACCGCGAGTCGGGCCCACTGCAGGTCATGTACGGCATCGACGGGCGCGAGGACCTGCCCGAGGAGGAGCTCTCACACCTGGAGGGGTACATGGGCTCGGCGCCGGTACGGATCGGCAACGGGGCGGCGACCCAGCTGCAGCTCGACATCTACGGCGAGCTGATGGACTCCGTCTACCTCTGCAACAAGTACGGGCTGCCGATCTACCACGACGGCTGGGTCGAGCTCACCCGCAACCTCGAGTGGCTGATCGACCACTGGGACCAACCCGACGAGGGGATCTGGGAGACGCGCGGCGGCCGCCGGGACTACACGTACTCCCGCTTGATGAGCTGGGTCGCGGTCGAGCGCGCGATTCGGGTCGCGCGCCAGCGCGGCCTGCCGGCCGACATCGCCCGCTGGGGGGCGGTCCGGGACCGCATCTACAACCAGATCATGGAGCGCGGCTGGCACCCCGGCCGCCGGGCGTTCGTCCAGCACTACGACACGGACGTGGTCGACGCCTCCCTGCTGCTCATGCCCCTGTGCAAGTTCATCGCGCCCACCGACCCGCGCTGGGTCTCCACGCTTGACGCCATCACCGAGGAGCTGGTCTCCGACAGCCTCGTTTACCGCTACAACGTGGACGCCTCGCCCGACGGGCTCGCCGGCGAGGAGGCGACCTTCTCGCTCTGCTCCTTCTGGTGGGTGGAGGCGCTCACTCGCGCGGGGCGGCTCGACGAGGCGCGGCTGGCCTTCGAGAAGATGCTCACCTACGCCAACCACGTCGGGCTATACTCGGAGGAGATCGGTCCGACGGGCGAGCAGCTCGGCAACTTCCCCCAGGCCTTCACGCACCTGGCCCTGATCAGCGCCGCCCACAACCTCGACCGCCAGCTCGGGTGAGCGCCAGCGAGCTCGTGCTCCTGGGGGCGCAGGCTCGGAAACGTGATGGAAACGACAGGGTGAAACCAGGCGAAAGATCGTGCCTACGGCGTAACGGAGACATGCGGAAAATCCTCATGGCTACACGGTTTCTGCGGCCAGGCGTAGCTGGAGGAAGGGCGTTTCGCGCACCTGTCACGTCGGCGGTCCAGATTCGAGTTCCGCGTCACTCCTGATCACGTGTTGCCTGACGTCCTGGCTCGTAGGGTTCATAGCCGAAGCGAGGGACTGCGGATGTCGGACGAGGTGCAACCAACACACGATGACCACCTCTCTGTCAGTGATTGCCACCAGTTGCAACCACGGGGCTCCACAAAGGCTCCATCGCTTGTAATCAGTCGGGGCAACAGAATCGGTCTAGCCGACATTCCGGTGCCGATCCTCGTCGAGAGCCGCCGAGTGTGACTCGGCGACACCGCGGATCTCGTAGGCGGGCGGGATGCCGGCGCGGATCTTTTCGTGCAGGCGCGTGATGCCTTCGAGCAGCGCCTCCGGACGGGGTGGGCAGCCGGGGATGTAGACGTCGACCGGCACGATCTGGTCGACGCCCTGGAGGGTGGCGTAGTTGTTGAACATGCCGCCGGAGCAGGCACAGGCGCCCATCGCGATCACCCATTTCGGCTCCAGCATCTGGTCGTAAATCTGGCGCAGCGGGCGCGCCATCTTGTGCGAGATGCGACCGGGGACGATCATCAGGTCGGCCTGGCGGGGCGAGGCGCGGAAGAACTCCATCCCAAAGCGCGCGATGTCGTAGCGGGCTCCGACGACGGCCATCATCTCGATCGTGCAGCAGGAGGTACCGAAGAGGTCGGGCCACATCGAGTGCGTCTGCACCCACGCCCACAGCTTCCCGAAGGTCGTCAGGCCCAGTTGCCGCTCGAGCGACGCGACCTCCTCCTCGAAGACGCCTGGCCCTTTCCCGGCTGGGCCGCTTCGCGGCCAGAGCAGCCGCTCCGATTGGAGACCGTAGTCCGCCAGGCGGCCGTGCTTATCGGGCATGGAACGCCTCCTCCACGGCTGCGAAAGAGCCATCGTCCCTAACGCCGCCGGGCGGAACCGGTCTGCGGCCGAGAAGAAGCGTGAATTGTTTGGTGACGACCTCGCGTTCGGTGGCGATCTCGGCCTTGTGCGCCGCAGCTTCAGTCGTGCTGAGCGTCCGGCTTTGGATCGCGGTCGCGAGTGCGGAGAGTGCCGTTTCCCAGCTGCCGGGCCAGAGGTCGTAGGCGACCGTGAATGAGAGTCGGCGGGCCAGCTCTTGCTGTCCAGGCTGGGCTGGCCCATTCTGACCGCGTTACGACTCGACGCCGCCATTACGGTCGCCCTGTTCAACTGCCTGCTCCCGCATCGGCACGGGCTCGAGGGTCCCGGAATCGAACGATCTGGTCGTGGGCGGCGACTGGAGCACGGCCATCTCAGACGACGAGCGTGAAGATGAGGACTGCGAGGAAGACGCTCTGCGCGCTGTGGACGGCGATTCCGATCCAGGCGCTCCGGTATCGCTTCGCTGGGTAGGCGACGGCGAAGGTGTCGACGAGCAGCGTCCCCGGGATCGCCCACGGCACGTGAAGGTGGTAGCCGGCGAACAGGAGCCCGTTCGCCAGCCAGTCCTTGCGCTTGAAGACACCGTTCATGCGCGGGAGCAGGAAGCCGCGGAAGAGCAGCTCCTCGCCGAGCACGGTGTTGAAGACGAACCAGACGAGGATGAGTGCGTACCAGCCCCAGGCGCCCTGCATGAACGCCTTGCCCGCGTGCGAGCCGATGAACGCGCCGAAGTCTCGGCCCTTCGGCCCTCCCAGCGGGATCAGCGACTCGATGAGGGTCGCGACGATCAGCGGGATCAGGATCAGCCAGATCCTGCCGCCGGTGCGGCCGCTGCGCGGGCTCCGCGGCGAGCGGAGCCAGAGCGCCTCGCGGACGGTCGACCAGCGGCAGGTCCGTTGCTCGCGCCAGACGAGGGTGGCGACGAGGACGAACTGCCAGACGAGGCCGACCGTGAGGCAGACGTTCAGCGCCTTGAAGAGCGGGACGTTGCCTGTCCCGGCGAACTGGTCCTTCAGAGCCGGCGCGACGAGCCACGCCAGCGCCGCCATCGGGAGAGCCGCGGCCGCCCACACCGCGAAGATCGCCCGGAGCCCGTACTGCGGGATCTCGACCTCTGAAACCGCGGCTTCGGCCTGAGAGGGGATGGCTTCTTTCGCGACGCTCATTCGATCCTCCTTTCTCGGCGCGTTCACCGCGCCAGCTGGGAACATGGATCGAGACTGCCGCCGCGCACGTGCGCTGACATCGGCCGGACCGCCTGATCTCGCACCCTGATTTCTCAATCGGGCGACCCTGACCGTTTCTCAATCGGGCGACGCTGACCGCTCCTGGCCAGAGTCGGGGTCCGCACCACCGTCTTCCCGACGCGAGGTCTTCAGGCGGCGCTTGGCGCGTGGCGTTAGGTTGGTCGCGCGCTCGCGGTTCGCTCGGCGCGTTCAACTGCACGCGCGAGTTCGACGCGTGAGGTGACGTTCATCTTGCGGAAGATGTTGCGCAGGTGCGTCTGGACTGTCTTGTGGCTGAGGAACAATTGCGCGGCGATCTGAGGGTTGGTCATGCGGTCGGCGACAAGCCGTGCGACCTGGAGTTCGCGTGCGGTTAGCGACTCGATGCCGGCTGCGCCGGCCTTGCCCCGCCGTGTGCGCCGGTGGATGCGGTGGCCGAGCTTTCCCAGTTCTTGTTCGGCCGCGTCGCGGTAGCGGAGCGCTCCGCAGTCCTCGAAGTCGCGGGCGGCGCGTTGCAGTTCGGTCGCGGCGCGGTCACGCTCGCCGGTTTGGGCGAGCGCGAGGCCGGCTAGCGTGCGGGAGAAGGCTGCCTCGACCGGCGCCCCGGCCTGATCCGCGGCCGCGGCGGATGCGAGTGCCTGCCCAACTGCACGGGCAGGGTCGCCGGTATCGAGCTCAACGGCCGCGCCGGCGCGATTGGCCCAGGCAACGGCCATCGGCAGCTGCACAGCGGAGGCCCAGGCTTGCGCGGCGGCGGCTGAACGCTTCGCCTCGGCCTGACGACCGAGCGCGAGCCAGCAGCGCGTCAGCACTTCCAGGTAACGCGCCCTCGGGCTCCCCCCGATGAGAACCAGTTCCTCACCTCCCGCCGACTCGAGGAGAAGCTCGACCGCAGGTTCCGGTTGCCCTGTCTCGAGCAGGGCTGCGGCGAGGTCGGCGGCCGCCTCGGCCGCATGGAAGGTGCTATCGGCAGCCTGGCTGAGGTCGAAGCTCTCCTGGGCGGTAGCGAGCGCGAGCTCCACGTCCCCGCTACGCAGCGCTGCGGCCGACCGGCTCAGCAGGGTCCACACCAGCGCGTGCGTGTTGCCCAGCAGGCGGGCCGCCTCGATGCCGCCGTCGAGCAGTTCGCCCGCCTCGGCCAACTTCCCGCGTTGGCGCAGGAGCCCGCCGAGGGTTGCGGCCAATAGGAGCAAGAGTTCGCCCTGGCCGGTGGCACGTGCCACGGCCAGTGCGCGGTTGGCGTGCGCCTCGCCTTCGGCGTACCGGTCCAAGTAGAGCTCTGCCCCGGCGAGCCAGGCCGCAGCTTCGAGGTGGCGGGTGAGATCGTCGTCTGAGAGGGAATCGACCAGCGCTGCCGCCTCTGAACGGTTGGATTCGGCTCGGTCGGCGGCGCCCGTGATCGAATCCGCGAGTGCGAGCTCGGCGAGGGCGGCCGCGATCAGAGGCGCGTCTCCAAGGCGTCTGGCCGCCTTCACCGCGCGCTCGGCCGCTTCGTGCATCTCCGCGTGGCTCAGCCCGCGGTCACCGCAGCGACCTTCGCGGCCACTGAAACGGCCGGGGGTGGAGCGGCGGTGCCGCCGAGGTCGGGGATCAGGCGCGCGAGCTGGTCGCGCAGCGCAAGAGGAACGAGTGCGGCGTTGACGCCGCGGAGCGCGTCCCGTAGCCGTTGCCGTGCGCGGAACAGGAGCGACTCAATCGCCGGGCGCCCGACGCCGAGCGCGGCGCCAAGCTCGCCGCCCTCGACGAGGTGGGTCACGAGCTCTTCCGAGTGGCGGGGCGTCCACCAGGTATCCGATCCGCCGACGTAGGCTGCGATCCTTGCCGCGAGCCGTGCGGCGCGCGCGGGCGCCATCGCCAGCGCCGCCTCGACGGTTGCATCGCGCGCCTCGGGGTTGTCGGTGTCGAGCGCGTTCAGGATCTCGACGACGTCGTCCTGCAGCTCGTCGACGGCCGCGGCACGAATGAGAAAACGCGCCGGAGGCCACTCGGCGAAGGCAATGCGTCCCTCCTCGTCGACCTCGAGCGGCGGCGGATTCTCGAAGTAGCCCTCTTCGCGCAGGAGCGGGAACCAGTCGAGCCGCGCCGTCGAGAAGAACTCGCCAAGCATCACCGTGCTGTGCGGAACGCGGTTCCGCAGGCGCTTCATGTGGCCCATCGTTGGGATACGGACGCCCGCGAGCTCGTGGACGAGCGGCCGTGCCTCGATGTAGATGGTCTGCAGACGTCGCAATACCGCGAGCAGGACGCTCTGCCCCTTGGCGAAGTGATCGCGGAACTCCGCGACGTCGCGCGGACCGGCGAGCCCCGCGCGGTGCGCGAGCTTGTGAAGCGGGAGGGCGTACTCGAGCCACAGCTCGAGCGTCGGCTCGTCGAGACCGAGGATCTCCGCCGCGGCCTCGATCTTCGCCTGGTGCGACTCCTCGCTCTTCCCAGCCTCGACAGTCTTGGCCTTCGCCTCGCGGGTAAGCATCGGCTCGAACACCTCGTGCAGCCGCCCCTCGATCTCGCGAAGCGAGTGCGCCGCAAGATGCGTCTGCATCGACACGCCGGCGGCGCCGTCGACGATCCGGCACGCGTCAGTGAAGAAGTCCATCGGCTCGGGGCCGATCAGCTTCAAGAGCTCGCGGATCTCACGCTGTCGCGGGTCGAGTACGACGGCGTCCGGCGCCGACACCAACGCCTCGAAGCCGCTCATGTCCGTCATCGCTTCGGGCTCAGACGCCGTCTCGTGCAGGTCGCTACCACGTCGGAGCGCCGCGATCGGGTCCCCGGGCGCCGCAACGGTGGGCTCGGGCTCCTCGTTGCCGGCTTCGGTCGGGTCGTTTCCTTCGCGATCCCGTTCGGCTGCGAGAAACGTGCGCAGGGCGCGGCGGACGAGGTCGCTCTGCGTCGTTTCCTCGTCCGCGGCGCGTTCCTCGAGAGCCCGCCGCAGCTCTTGGTCGAGCCGGACGGGGACGATCTCGGATGGCCCAACGCCGAGGGGCGGACGCCCTCTCTTCCGAAGCTTCTCCGGCTCGTAACCGCGCTCCGCTTCGGCTGCAAGCTCCTCAATCAGCTTCTCCGTGACGGGAACGCCGCCACTCGTGGGAACGCCGGTGCTCTTCGGACGACGCTTACGGCTCATGACTGACGAGGAAGGAGAGGGATGTACTTCGGGCGCATCCGCATCGCGTGGATCGCCAGCCGCCCACCGTCGTCGAGTTCGACGACGACGAGCTCGAGCAGGTTCGCACTCCGATCTGGCCCGAGGAGCAGCGTCCGCTGCGGTTCGTCCTCTCGCTCCTCGAGCGCGTAGCCCGCAAGCGCATTCTCGACTGCGTAAACGATGTCTTCATCAAGGATGCCGTGCCTGCGCGCTGCCGGATGAATCTCCACACAGGGTTATTGTAATACAGAAACTAGGTGGCGACCCGGACCCGTGTCTCATACACCCCGCGCCGGATCGGCGCGGGAAGCAAGCGCTACCCTCTTTGCTCGTTGGACGAAACCGCTGGAAAGCAGGAGGGTCTGCATCCGGCCGCCGCAAGACGCCCGGCGAGTTGGCCGGCCATCCCCCGTGCGGGGATTAGCGGCTCCAGGCGGCTCTGGCCGGCGATTTCTGGTGCGGGATGAGCGCGGGATGAAAGGAAGCCGGCGGTCGTTTGCGCCTGAGTCGGCAACAAAAAAGACCGATTTGCAGGGAGTTTACGGGAGCGACGGGACTCGAACCCGCGACCTCCGGCGTGACAGGCCGGTCATGGTGCTTCCGGGCTGAGCGGGGATAGGCGGGCATTCGCCGCAGGAGCAGGGCTTTCAGCGCCTGTCGTTGCGGGGATTCGCGGGGGTAGGCGGGGCCCTCTGGGAGCCTCGTGCGGGATGAGCGCGGGATGAGCAGTTTCCCATGTGGCAAACAGAGCGGGATGTGCGCGGGATCCCCCGTTGGCTTGCCGCGAATGGACCGCAGAGGGCCGGAAGACCGGATGAATCCTCGGGAGGGCCGTGCTTTGCCATCGCCGCGAGCGGCCTCGTCGACAGGTCGGACAGCGGCTACGGGACGGTGGTGGCGACGCCTGCTCCGAGAAGGGCTTTCGCTTCCCGCCCATAGTCGGTGTCATTGTCCGAAGGAAGGCGCTCGTACAGGTCGGCGAGCAACCTCAGATCCGCCTGGTCACCCGCCGCTGGTGGGCGTGCGAGCGCGAGCGCAGCGCGGACTGCCAGAGCCCACGACCCGTGCTCCCTGGCGGTCTTGATCGAACGGAGCAGGAGCCGTCTCGCATGACCTTCTTGTCCCGATGAACGCAGCCACTCGGCCTCGACGCGGAGGAGCTCGGGCTCGTAGAAGTACCTTGGCATCGACCGGGTGAGCGACACCATGTGGTCGAGTGCGTCTCGAGCCGCGTCCCGTCGCCCTCGGCGCAGGTGGACCTCGGCGAGGAGCGTGCCGACCACGGCTGCCCAGATGTTGCTGGCGCGCAGCTCGTCCGCGAGCGCCCTCTCCAGCTCTGCGACGCCCTCTTCCTCGCGCCGCAAGCACGAGAGCGCCCAACCGCGCATCGTGCGGGCGATGCCGAAGAACTGAGGCTGGACGACGTCGTCTTCGAGCGCGAGCGCCCGCTCGGATGCGAGGAGGGCGCCCTCGGCGTCGCCGTTGATCTGAAGAGCCCAGGGCAGCAGAGTCAGCGGCTCGGCAATGGTCGCCGCGTGCCCCAGCGGCTCGCTCAGGGCGATCGCCTCGTGCATCTGACGCACCGCCCTGGCTGACTCGCCTCGCAGCGCCAACGCCAGCGCTTGAAGCGTCAGCGCGCAGACGCCGGCATCGTGGTTCCCGTAGACGAAGGAAAGCGGGTGGTGGGACTCGGGACGGTAGATGGCGCGCCCCTCCTCGGCCGCGGCGATGGCGTCCTCGATCCGCCCGCTGAACAACGAGTTCATCCACCGGGCGTGGGCCGCCTGCAGCTTCATCGAATCGTCGCCGTCGGCGGCCAGCTCGCCCAGCCTCTCGACGAGGCGCAGCGACCGGTCGAAGTCCCCGCGATGGCCGTGGTAGAGGGAGAGACCGAAATGGGCCGGGAACTGCTCGGCCGCGGGCGCAGTGTCCATCATCAGCTCGGTCGCCCGCTTGTACGCTTGCTCTGCCTCGGGTGCGCCCAACCCGCGCAGCGCGAAGAGGGCGACGCCCAGCTGCATCTGCAGCTCGGCCTCCGTCCGGCTGCGCTCCTCGCCTTCTGGGAATCGCGCCATGAGGGCGATCGCGCGGGAGAAGTAGTCGACCGCGCGCTCGTTCGCGGACAGCCTGATTGCTCGGAGGCCGGCGTGGTGGAGCGCCTGTGCCGTCCGCTCCACGAGGATCGTGACGTCCTCGGCCGTAGCGCTCGTGCAGTCGAGCGCGGCGAGATAGTGATGGGCCAGCAGCTCGCCGTAGTCCTCTGGGCGGCCGAGCGAATAGATCCATTCAGCCGCGCGGCGATGGCGCTCGGCCCTGCCTGCGCGTGGAATCTCGTCGTAGGCGACGTCGCGGAGCAGGTCGTGGCGGAATGCGTATTCGGTGTCGCCTGCGAGCGACGATCGGCGCGCCCGCTGAACGAACTCCCTGCGCACGAGCATCTGCAGAAGCTCGTCGGCGTCGCGGCGCGAGATGCCGCCGATCGCCTCGAGCGCGCCGAGCCAGAAGACCTTGCCGACGACCGCGGCGTCCTGCAGGAGCTCTTTCTCGACGTCGGCCAACGCATCGAGCCGCGCCGCAAGAATCCCGTGGAGGGTCTCCGGCAGCTCCTCGAGCCGGCCGTGCTCGACCAGCATCCGACAGAACTGCTCCGCGTAGAGCGGGTTGCCGCCGATGCGAGCGAGCAGCGCCTCGTGCGCCTCGCACGCGACAACCGGCTCCTTCAGCATCGCGGCGACCAATCGCGTGGTCTCGCTCTCGGACAGAGGCGGTAGCGAGATCGTGAGCGCGCTCGGCTTGCCGCCCGCCCAGCCGCGGCGGCGCTCGAGGAGCTCCGGCCGCGCCGTCGCGACGACCAGGAGCGGCACGTCGCGGACGCGGTCGAGCAGCTCGTCGACGAAGTCGAGCAACGCGTCGTCTGCCCAATGCAAGTCCTCGAAGACGAGCACGAGCGGGCTCTCGTCTGCGAGCGCCTCGAGGAAGTGTCGCCAGGCCGCGAATGTCTCGGCCCGAAGGTCGGCGGCGCTGGCCTCGCCACCGCCGAGGCCGACAAGAACGCCCAGATACGTCGCGAGCCGGCGGGCTTCGGCAGGATCCTCGACGATCCGGCGCACGGTCTTCCCGATCTTGCGCTCGACCGCTTGGGCCGAGTCCCCCTCCAGGATGCCGGTCTCCGCCTTCACCATCTCCTCGAGCGCCCAGAAGCTGACGCCGTCGCCGTAGGGGAGCGAGCGGCCCTGACGCCACGTCACAGGCTTCTCGGTCGCGGCGACCGCATACTGCAACTCCGAGACGAGCCGTGATTTGCCGATGCCGGGAATGCCCAGGATCGTCACGAGCTGCGGCAGGCTTTGCGACCGAACCGAGTCAAGTCGCTCTTGTAACGCGGCGAGCTCCCGGTCACGACCGACGAACGGCGTGCGATGGCGCGAGGGGTCGTCGCCGGGCCGTGCGAGGGGCCGGATCGCCTCCCAGGCGTCGACCCGCGCCCTCTTACCCTCCGCGGCGATCGCCGCCGCTTCTCGGTACTCGATCGCGCCCTTCGTCCTTCGCAACGTCTGGTCGTCGACGAGCACGCCGTTCACCGGTGCGGCGTGCCGCAGCCGGTCCGCGGTTTTGACGACCTCCCCGACGGCGATCGGCTCCCGCTCCGAGGCTAGGGCGTCCAGCGCGACGAGTGCGTCGCCGGTCGCGACGGCGATGCGCGCCTGCATCCCCTCACCCTGCTCGGTCAGCCAGCCGCGGATTGCCAACGCGGCACGGACGGCCCGCTCGGGGTCGTCCTCGTGCGCGGCCGGGACGCCGAAGAGCGCCATGACCGCGTCGCCGATGAACTTCTCGACCGTCCCGCCGAAGCGCTCCAGCTCAGACCGGATCCGGGCCCGGTAAGGCGAGAGAAACGCGCGGGCGTCTTCCGGGTCGAGCGGTTCCGCAATGGCCGCGAAGTCGAGCAGCTCAGCGACGAAGACCGTGACGACCTTCCGCTCCTCCCGCGGCCCGCCCCTGCGAGTAGGAGGAGGAGGTCGCGTGCCGGCGAGGGCGGGGTCGTGCTCGAGGATCCGGCTGTGAAGCGCGCCCAGCTCGTCGCTCGGTTCGATCCCGAGCTCCTCGACGAGCGTCCGCCGCACTTGACGGTAGGCGGCGAGCGCGTCCGCCTGCCTGCCCGCGCGGTAGAGCGCGAGCATGAGCTTGGCGCGGAGGTTCTCGCGGAAGGGATGCTCCGCGATCAACTCCTGGAGCTCGGGGATCAGCTCGCCGGCTCGCCCGAGCGCGAGGTCGGCCTCGAGACGATCCTCCAGCGCAGCGAGGCGAAGCTCCTGCAAGCGCCTGACCTCGGGCGAGACGGCGTCCTCGTGGAGGACGTCCT
>WNGA01023079.1_pt1 | contig 10694 bp, 10 predicted proteins | sample 5400061 | NCBI WGS metagenome assembly WNGA01 (sample SAMN13153366, study PRJNA577476) | soil metagenome | isolation source: 100 cm soil or saprolite under grassland replicate 2 | place: USA:California | collected 2016-06-15
GGTTCAATCTCTACCCGGTGAACCTCAACTTCCAGATCGTTCCCGGGTACGACTACGGCCTCAAGATCGTCCCGAACAAGGCGGGCGACTTCCGCATCGTGTGCAATGAGTTTTGCGGCATCAACCACCACATGATGGTTGGTAAGGTCGTCGTCGAGTAGGCGAGGAGAGGCCCATGGCCACGATTGCTCAGCCTCTGGCAGCACGGACGTGCGAGGTCACCGGCCTGCGGGTCGAGTGGCACGCAGAGGCGCTCATCAAGGTCAACGCCGTGGTCGCCGTCGTGAACTTTCTGATCGGGATCATCGCGGCCTTCGGTGTCGTGATGACCCGGTGGCAGGCCGTGCACCTGCTGCCCGCGGATCTCTTCTATCGGTTCCTGACGCTGCACGGGCTCAACATGCTGATCTTCTTTATCATCTTCTTCGAGATGGCCGTCCTCTATTTCGCCGGCCCCGTCCTGCTGAGCTGCCGCTTGCCGGCTCCCCGTCTCGGTTGGCTCGCGTTCGGCCTGATGCTGGGGGGCATGCTCGTCGTCAACGCCATGGTCCTCCAGGGCCGCGCCGACGTCCTCTTCACGTCCTATCCGCCGCTGCAGGCCCATCCCCTTTACTACCTCGGAATCATTCTCTTCGCGGTGGGCGCGCTGATCGTGACGGCGCTCTTCTTCGCCACGCTCGTCGTAGCGCGCCGCGAGCGGACGTACGAGGGCTCCATCCCGCTCGTGAGCTTCGGCGCGCTGACGGCGGCCATCATCGCCGTCATCACGCTGCTGCACGGCGCCGCGATCTACATCCCGACCCTGCTGTGGTCGCTCGGCTACATGACGATCGACCCCCAGGTGTACCGCATGGTGTGGTGGGGCCTCGGGCACTCGTCGCAGCAGATCAACGTGGCGGCCCACGTCTCGATCTGGTACCTGCTGGCCGGCCTCACCGTCGGCGGCGTGGTCGTGAACGAGAAGATCAGCCGGGTGGCCTTCGTCCTCTACGTGCTGTTCATCTCCATGGCGTCGGCGCACCACCTGCTCGTGGACCCGGGGATGGGGCCCGCGTGGAAGGTGTGGAACACGAGCTACGCGATGTACCTGGCCGTGCTCGCCAGCATGGTGCACGGCTTCACCGTGCCCGCGGGCATCGAGATGGGTCAGCGACTGCGCGGCTACACGCGGGGCATTTTCGAGTGGCTCAAGAAGGCGCCATGGAGCGATCCTGGGTTCTCGGGGATGACGCTCTCCATCGTGATCTTCGGCTTCATCGGCGGCATCACGGGGGTGACCATCGGCACGGAGCAGATCAACATCATCGTGCACAACACGCTCCGGGTGCCGGGGCACTTCCACTCTACGGTCGTGGGCGGCACCGCGCTCGCCTTCATGGCCGCCACGTACTACCTCTTGCCGCTCATCTTCAGGAAGCGCGTGGCGTTCTGGGGGCTCGCGAAGATCCAGCCGTACCTCTTCGGGCTCGGCATCGTCATCCTTTCGATGTCGATGATCTTCCAGGGCATCTTCGGCGTCCCGCGCCGGCACTGGGACGTGTCGTTCTCGAACGCGCCGTTCCAGGTCGAGTACCACCCCGCCGTCCAGCTCTTTCAGGCCACGATGGGGATCGGCGGGTTGCTCGCCATCGCGGGTGGCCTCGCCTACATCGTCATCGCGGTGGTGACGGTGTTCTTCGGGCGTCCATTCCGGCTCGGCGACTCCCACGACACCTCCGGCGTTCCCCAGGGCGTCTGGAGCCTCCCGCGCCAGATCCACGAGGGCGCCAGCGTGGCGGCGGTTCACCGGACGGGAACGCCGGGGACGGTCGTTCTTGTGCTGATCTTCTTCGCCGCCTTCATCGTGTACTACTTCGCGAACTGGAAGATCCTCTCCTCCCTGTGGAAGGTGGGATAGCTCATCCCGGCAGTCACGCTTCCCGCCCTCGTCTTCGCGCTGTGGCTGACGTCCACCCTCGTGTGGTGGGCGTTCGCTTTCATGCCCTTGCCGCCGGCGCCCCCGGAATGGCTCGCGGCGGCGCGCATCGCCTGCTTCGGCCCCATGGACAGCGGGTTGCCGGGTGCCACCGGCTGGATGATGCTCGTCCTCGCCCCGGTGAGCTTCCTGGGCGCGATCGTCGCCCTCTGGACATCGGAGCTCGGGCCGTCGCTGCGGCAGGCGGCGCGCAGCCGGTTGGGGCAAGGCGTGCTCGCAGTCCTCGGGCTCGCGACGATCGTGGAAGGCGTCTGGGTGGTGCAGCGGGTGCAGACGGCGTGGGCGGTGACGACGTGGGTCCCTGGTCCTCTGGACGATACGGCGTTGCCGGAGGCCTACCCCCGCCAGACGGAGGAGGCGCCGAACTTCACCCTGATCGACCAGCACGGCGCCCGCGTCTCGCTGGCCGGCTTCAAGGGTCGTCCGGTCGTGCTGACGTTCGTCTTCGCCCACTGCCAGACGATGTGCCCGTTCGTCGTGGCGACGCTGAAGCGCGCGGCTCCCGAGGGCGCCGAGGTGTTGCTGGTCACGCTCGATCCCTGGCGGGACACGCCGAGCAGCCTGCCCGGCATCGCCAGGCAGTGGGCGCTGCCGCCCGCGTTCCACGTGCTCTCGTCACGCGCCGTGACCGATGCGCTGCGCGTGGCCGAGGCCTACCGGGTGACCTTCGAGCGCAACGAGAAGACCGGCGACATCGTGCACCCCGGCCTCGTCTTTCTCATCGACGCCCACGGCCGGCTCGCTTACACGTTCAACAATCCTCCAGCAGCGTGGGTCCGCGAGGGTCTCCACCGGCTCGGTCGGACGCATGCTCTCGCCGGGTGAGGTCGACGCCCGCCACGACACCTGGCGTCCCCCGGGGGCACGCGGTCTGGAGACGGTGGTGGCGCGCGTGGACCGCGTCTTCGACCGCGTCTACACGTCCGTGTACAACCCGCTCTATCGCACGGGCACGCTCGCCTCCCTGTGCCTGGCCGTGACGCTCGTCACCGGCGTCTACCTGCTCTTCGTGTACGAGATCGGTCGTCCGTGGGAATCGGTGGCGGCCATCCAGGGCGACCCGTACCTCGGGCGCTGGATCCGCGCCTTGCACCGGTACGCCTCCGACGCCGCCGTCGTCGCCGTCGCGCTCCACGTCCTGCGCCTGCTCGTGCAGGGCAAGACGTGGGGACCGCGGGTGCTGGCGTGGATCACGGGCGTCTTGCTCACCGGGATGATGTTCCTCTCTGCCATCACGGGATTCGTGCTCGTCTGGGACGGTTTCGGACAGAAGCTCGCCGTTGCAGGGGCCCAGATGCTGCGGCTGCTCCCGCTCTTCCCGGAGCCGCCCGATCGCGCCTTCGTGGGCGATGCGCCCGTGCCCGCGCAGTTCTTCTTCATGAATCTCTTCCTGCACGTGGCCGTCCCGCTGGGGATGGTGTTCTTCCTGTGGCTGCACACGGCGCGGCTCGCCCGGGCTGCCTGGTTCCCCGAGCGCCGCGTGATGCTGGCAGCGCTCGCCGGGTTCGTCCTGCTCTCGCTGGCGTGGCCGGCGCCGCTTCCGCCCAAAGCCGACCTCTTGGCGATCCCGGGACGTATTGCGACGGACTGGTTCTACGGCTTCTGGCTTCCCCTCGCGGGCGTCTCCCCTGCGACGGCCCTCGTCGGTGGCGGAGTGCTCACGGCGCTGCTCATCGCGGTGCCGTGGCTGCTCAGGCCCGCTCCCGTGGCGCAGCCAGGGCCGGCGGCCGTCGATCCAGAGTCGTGCGAGGGCTGTGAGCAGTGCTTCCAGGACTGCCCGTACGATGCGATCCAGATGGTCACCGGGCTACATCCAGAGCGGCACCCGTTGCTCGCCCAGGTTCAGCCTGATCTCTGCGTGAGCTGCGGCCTCTGCACGGGATCGTGCGCCTCGCTCGCGATCGGACCCCCGGGGCGCACGGCGCGCGACCAGCTCGCCGAGGCCCGGCGGCTCGTGGCGGGCGATGCGGATGCCGGGCGCCGCTCACTGCTCGTTGCCTGCCAGCACAACAGCGGTCTCACGGACCGCCTACGGAGTCGGTTCGCGGCGAATCAGGCCACGACGCTTTGCGAGGTCGATTGTGCGGGCTCGCTCCACCCGGGCACCGTCTCGTATCTCGGTCGCCACTTTGCCGGCACGCTGATCGTGGCCTGCCCCCCGCAGAACTGTCTCTACCGCGAGGGGACCACGCTGGCCGACGCGCGTATCATCGCCGAGCGCCGTCCCGCCGTCGCCGGACAGATCGAGCGCCTGCCCGTTCGTCTGCTGTCGGCCTCGATGGGGGAGTGGGCTCACGTCGTCGCCGCGATCGACGCGCTTCGCCGCTCGCTCGCGACCGGCGACGTGGCGCGCCGCCCACGCTGGACGTTCGGCGTGGCGCTTAGTGTGGTCCTGCTCGCGCTGGTGGCCGCGGGAAGCCGCTGGCCCCAGGGCGCAGACTCCGACCACGCGGTGCTGAGGCTCGGCTGGCGTCTCGCCGGCCAGGTGCGGGAGCGGTGCCGTGACCTCACGGCCGAGGAGCTGGCCGCACGGCCGGTCCACATGCGCCGCGCGCGCGAGTGCGTCAGCGAGGTCCTCACGTACGACCTGACCGCCGCCGTGGACGGACGCCTGCTGACCCGCAAGCGCGTGAAGTCGCCCGGGCTCCGCGCGGACCGGCCGCTGAGCGTCGAGGAAGAGCTGGAGATCGCGCCCGGGGAGCACACGGTTACGATAGCCTTCACCCCCGAGGATCCCGGGAGCGGGGGCAAGCCCCTGACATTCGAGGGCAGGGTCCTCTTTGCTCCGGCGCGCGTCGTGCTCGTCACGTACGAGAACGGTCGCCTGACCACGCGATAGCGCGCCGGGGCGCTCCCCGGTCCCCCGCCGGCGTCGGGTGTGTTACGCTTCGCGCGCGCGCCGGGCGACCGGCCACTCCACAGAGCGAGGTGCGATCGTGCGACCGAACAAGATCAAGCAGATGTGGCGCGACGGGAAGTTCGTCACCCTGGGCTGGCTCTCGGTGTCCCATGGATTCACCGCCGAGGTAATGGCGCGCCAGGGCTTCGACGCCCTCTGTGTCGACATGCAGCACGGCACGACCGACATGAACGGCGTCTGGCCGATGCTGCAGGCGATCTCGCAGACCGACACGGTGCCGGTCGTGCGGGTGCCGTGGAACGACCCGCCGACCATCATGAAGGCACTGGACCTGGGCGCCTACGCCATTATCGTTCCGTTGATCAATACCGCCGAGGACGCGGCGAAGGCGGTGGCCGCGTGCCGCTATCCCCCGGTGGGCATGCGCTCGTCCGGCCCGGTGCGCGCCGTCCACTACGGTGGCGCCGATTATCTCGCCAAGGCGAACGACGAGATCGTCGTGATGGCGATGATCGAGACGAAGGAAGGTCTCGCCAACCTGGACAAGATCTGCGCCACGCCGGGGCTCGACGCCGTGTACATCGGGCCTTCCGATCTGTCGTTCGCGCTGGGGCTCGCCCCGCGCGGCGATAATCCGGACCCGGTCCACATCGCCACGTGCGACAAGATCCGCGATGCGGCGCACAAGCACGGCATCAAGGCGGTCATGCACTGCGCGAGCGCGGCGTTCGCCGCCGGCGCGGTGAAGCGAGGTTTCGACATGATCATGCTGACGTCGGACCTGGCGTCGATGATCGCGGGCGCCCGCCGCCAGCTCGACGATCTCAAGGCCGCGACCGCGTAAGGCGAGGGGACGATGCGCTACCGTGCGTTCGGCCGGACCGGGTTGCAGGTGTCCGCGTTGGGTTTTGGTTGCTGGCCGATGGCCGGCGACCGCTACGGAGCGATCGAGGACGATGAGGCCGTCAAGGCGATCCATCGCGCCCTGGACCGGGGCGTGAACTGCGTGGACACCGCGCCGGCCTACGGCGGGGGCCACTCGGAGGAAGTCGTCGCGCGCGCCCTCGACAACCGCCGCCGCGAAGTCGTCCTCGTCACCAAGTGCGGCGTGAAGCCGCCGCCGCCCGGTCAGCTCGGGCCGCTGCGTGACTCGAGCCGTGCCAACATTCTCCACGAAATCGACGCGAGCCTGAAACGGCTGCGCACGGACTGGGTGGACGTCCTTCTGGTCCACTGGCCGGACGCCGGCACGCCGTTCGAGGAGACCATGCGCGGGCTCGAGGACGTGGTGGCCTCCGGGCGCGCCCGCTTCGTCGGGGTGTCGAACTTCACGGGCGCGATGATCGCCGAATGCATGCGCGCCCGCCGCGTCGACGTCTCACAGGTGGGCTATCACATGTTCGACCGGCGCCAGGAGCAGGAGACATTCCCGTCCTGCCTCACCAACGGCATCGGCATCATGGGCTACGGCTCGCTCGGCCACGGGCTTCTCACCGGGGCTTTCACCGCCGCGACGACCTTCGGGGACCCCTCCCGCGACTGGCGCGGTAACGGCGTGGCCTTCGGCCAGCCCATCTTCCGCGGCGACAATTTCAAGACGAACGTCGGCGTGGCCGAGCGGCTCCGCCGCGAAGTGGCCGAGCCGCGCGGCGTGCCCCTGAGCCAGATCGCCCTGGCCTGGGTGCTCGGTCACCCCGCGATCAGCACCGCGCTGGTCGGGGCCCGCACACCCGCGGAGGTGGATGCCAACGACGCCGGCGCCGAGCTCGACCTCACCGAGGGTGAGCGCGCGAAGATCGACGCGATCCTCGTGGGGGCGGCGGGTCGCGTACGAGAGTTCACGCCGTTGCGACCGGCGATGGAGCCCTGGGGCGCGGAGATTCCGGCGGGCCGGCCGGCCTGAGGCGAGAGCGATGCGGATCGGGTTCTCGCTGCTCAACAACTGGGGGATCGAAGACGCGCAGGCGCTGGTCGGTCTCGCGAGCAGGGCCGAGGAGCTCGGCTTCGACTCCGTCTGGGTCCACGACCACGTCTTCAATGTGGGGCACGTGTTCGATCGGATCGGCGGCAAGCCCTACTACGAGCCGCTGACCCTCCTCAGCTTCGTGGCCGCGAGAACCCGGCGCGTGCGCCTGGGGACGTCGGTGCTCGTGCTCCCGTACCACAATCCCATCAGGCTGGCGAAGACTGCGGCGACGCTCGACGTTCTGAGCGGCGGACGGTTGATCCTGGGCGTCGGCGTGGGGCTCATCGAGAAGGAAATTCGCGCGATGGGGAGCCCGTTCGCGGAGCGGGGCGCTTTCACCGACGAGGCCATCGCCGTCATGCGCTCGCTGTGGACCGAAGACGAGCCGAGCTTCGACGGCAAGTACTCCGCACGGAGGCTCAGGCCTGCGGGCGAGACGTCTCGACGATCCCCGTCTCGATCGCCATGTCGCTCGGGGTCTCCACGTCGCGACGCTACGCGCTCGGCAAAGACCCGGCCGAGGTCGTCCAGAACGCGAAGGCTTATGCGAGCCTCGGCGTGCAGACGCTGGTGATCTCAGCCAACACGAGCGATCCCCGCGAGGCCCGGTCCGCTATGGAGATGGTGGCCCGCGAGGTGCTTACGGCGATCCTGCGCGAGCCCTCGGCGACCTAGGACCAAGAATCCGATGCTTTGGCCGAGAGGCGGGGCCGGAGGAAGCGCCAAGGCCTATTGCTTCCTGGCAACGTAGTAGTTGTTGAAGGGGTCGCCCGCAATCTGCTTGACCGCGACATCTGTGAAACCCGCCTCGGCCAACAGTTCCAGCGCCTTCTGCTCGCCCCACATTGTGCCCAGCCCTTCGCCGCCCAGGGCCAGCGAAACCGTCATGCAGTGCATGGTCGACGTCGTATACAGAAACGGCCCCATGGGATGATCGAGATTCTCATGAACATCACTTGACGCTTTGATGTCCACCATCAGGAATGTTCCGGCTGACTTCAACGCGGTCGCGACGTTCTTCAACACTACCCTCGGTTGTGCCTGATCGTGAATCACATCAAACGCCGTGACCAGGTCAAACGCACGTTCTTCCATCGCTCTGAGATCCTTCTTCACGAAGCGTACGTTGCTCAGTCGGAGCGACTCCGCCTTCATCAGTGCCTCGTTGAGGGCTTCCTCGCGCAGATCATACCCGGTGAAGCGGCTGTTGGGATAGGCTTGCGCCAGCAGGTTCGTCGAGTGTCCTTCGCCGCAACCGATGTCCAGCACATCGACACCCGTCTCAAGGGCTTCCACCACATCTGGCATGAGGGACATCACCTGTGAAACCAACGTCGCCCGGAACCTCTGCTCGTTCACTCCGGCCCAGAGCGCCATGAACTCGTGGAATTGGTCGTAGAATAGTCCGCCGCCCTTGTGGAAGCTGTCGATGATGCCGTTCTCGACCGCTGCCAGAATCGGGATCATGCGCGCGAAGGTCGCCATATTGTTCGGCCCTGCCGCCCGTGTCAGCGTGGCCGCGTGTTCCGGGGGAAGAGTATAGGTACGGCGATCCGGCGTGTACTCGACAATCTTGCCCGAGGCCATCGTGTTCAACCATTCGCGGACATAGCGCTCGTTCAGCCCGGCGGCTTCTGCGATCTGTTCGCTGGTCGAGGATGGCAAGCCAGCCATCGCCTCGAATAGCCCAGTTCGGTATCCGATACTCGTCATCAGCGCGAGCATCCCTCCGTTCAGGATGCCCATCATCGTCCCGGTAAACGCGTCCACCTTTGCTTGATCCAGTTTCGCCATAGTCACTTTCTCCTTTTGAATTCGTCCCTGGGTGTCATCGTGCCGGCCGTCTAACGGCAGGATATCGTGCGGCGCGAAGCGCCGTCAGGTTCATCCTGTTGTGAGACTTTGCAGCGTCTGCGCTTTGGGATGTCGTCCGTCACTCGACGACATAATCTGCGCGTATCAGCAGCGACTGGGGATGGTGAGGCCGAGCGCCTTCGCCGTCTTGAGCTGGTAGCCAGCCAGCGCGAACCTACTCTCGCTCACGCCGAGGAGCCGCTTGGTGCCGACGGGCTCGGGGCATGGCTTTTCTGGCCGGTCGCCTGCGGCGGCCCCCGTGACCAAACCAGATCGTGCTACTGCTGCCGTCAGGAACGCGCCGATCCGAGCTTCCCGTGGCTTCACAAGACACCATCTCCGTTGTTACGCCGCTCCTGATTCAAGCGACGACCCGTTGCGCACGAGGACGATCTTGCCTGTCATGCCTCCCTTCCCGAGCAACTCGTGCGCGTGTCTTGCCTCGACAAGCGGAAATCGCTGCGCGATTAGCGGCTTGATCTTCTGCTGTTTAAGGAGGTCAAGCAGGGCGATCAAATCCTGGCGAAACAATGCCGGTCTCAACCGTTTAAGCCACTGGATGCTGTAGGGGACCACCCGTTTCCGTCCCGGGAGAAGCCAGCCGCCAGCAATGTGCAACCCGAAGATGGCGATTCCACGATAGCGATGACGACGACCTGAAGCCAACCGTCCCCCACGTAGCGAGGAGGTAAGACCATAGGCCACTACCCTCCCGCCAGGACGGAGAGCCTTGCGGGAACGCCACATATGGGTGCCACCGATGCCGTCAAAGACAACGTCTACGCCCTCGCTCGTCAGGCGGCGAATTTCTTTCACGAAGTCGAGATGCTGGTAATCAATCGGGATAGCGCCCAGGTCGGAAACGGCCGACGCCCCTCGCGATGAACAAGTACCGTACATCTCCAGCCCGGCGAGGCGCCCAAGCTGCAATAGCGCCGAGCCGACCCCGCCTGCCGCGCCGTGAATCAACGCGCGCTGGCCCGCTCTGACCTTGGCGGAGCGATGCAGCATCTGGTACGCCGTGACGTAGTTCAGCACGAGGCTGACAGCCTCGGCGGCGTCCAGCCCAGATGGCACCGGAACCAGTTCACGTTGCGGCAGGCAGACGAACTCCGCGTACGCACCGCTGATCGGCAGCGCGGCAACTATCTGGCCTGGTTCGATTCCAGAGGTACCGGCGCCGAGCCGATCCACCACGCCAATCAGATCCCACCCCGGCGTGAACGGCACCGGGCGCGTTTCGGGATGAACGCCCTCGCGCATCAGTAGGTCGGGGAGGGAGACGCCTGCGGCCAGCACTCGCACCCGCACTTCACCATTCTTCGGCTCGGGGCACTCTTCTTCAACCACCCGAAGTGCGTCGGGCCCGCCGTAGTGAGTGACGATGACGCGCGTGTGTCTCATCGACCTCTTCTTCCCCTGCCAGGCACTCGAGCTTGTGCGGCGTTCCGCTGAAGCGGCTTGTTCGGCTTTGCATACGCCACCAAAGCTGCTACCTCTGCGATGATCCGGGCGAGGGGCCGTCGGGGAATATACGCTTCCGGGTAGGCTGCGCCAATCCGCCGCGCGTTGTCGCTCCCGTTGAAGAGCCGGATGACGTCGATCTTCTTCCAGCGCTTCTTGACGGTCAGGGGTGACACGATCATAAGGTCTGAATGGAAGGCCCAGCCCTCGCCCGTCGCGTCCACCATGTCGAGCACCTTGGCACCCTGAGGCTCCAGGCGTTCAAGTTGGCGTTGAAAAGCAGCCGGCGATATCGCCGCGAGCAGCTCGCTACCTACCGCGTAGATGATCGGGAATCTGGGTCGCCGGAAGGCGTACTGGACTTTACCGTCAGTGTTCGATTCCACGCTGTCCTTCACCTCATTACAGCCGAACGTTGCCGTTCACCTGCGACGGACCGAACGACCGGAGGAAGCGAGGCCCGGCGTCAGGTGAAACGGCTTGTTAGGCATCGGGGGGGTACAAACCGGGTACATAGGTAACACATCAAACCGGGAACATGGGTGACACCGCATAGGCTGCTCACCGGGAGGTGA
>WNGA01013030.1_pt1 | contig 10693 bp, 10 predicted proteins | sample 5400061 | NCBI WGS metagenome assembly WNGA01 (sample SAMN13153366, study PRJNA577476) | soil metagenome | isolation source: 100 cm soil or saprolite under grassland replicate 2 | place: USA:California | collected 2016-06-15
CCGTCGGCCACAGCCTGGACATCCTCAACTACGTCCTGGGCGAGTTCGCCGACCTGTCGGCGGTGTCGGAGCTGCGCAGGCCGCTGATCACCATCGAAGAGACCGGGGAGCAGATCGTGAAAACGGCGGCCGACCAAATCGCGGTGATCGGCACCCTCACGTCCGGGGCGACCGCCAGCGTCCACGTCCGTGAGGCAGTGGCCGGCGGGACCGGGTTCCTGTGGGAAATCAACGGGACCGACGGAACGCTCCGGATCACCGCCGACGGTGCACAGCCCCAAATCTATCCGTTGACCGTCGCGGGAGCACACGGGCGGAACGAGCCCGCCGAGCTTGCCACGCCGGCGGCGCTGACACAGAAATGGCCCCCGCTCACCAGCCTGGAAGGAACGCCCGCCTACAACGTCGGGCGTGCCTACGCCGCGTTCGCGGCAGACATCGACCACGGCACCCACACCGTGCCGGACTTCGCCGACGCCGTCCGGCGCCACGAGGTCATCGCCGCCATCGAGAGGTCGGCGGCATCAGGGGAACGCGTGAAGGCGTAGCCCACTGCGCCGAGCCGAGTGTCATTGAGGGTGTCCGTGATGCTCTTGTCATGTGGGAACTCGGTGCAGCCAGCGGCCCAGGCAGACCAGCGCGCCGGCGGCCCGGAAGACGTCCCGGACGCGGTACAGCAGCCCGCGCCAGCGGCGCAGCGCCCAGGCGTTGGCGAGCTGGCCGATCGACTGCTCCACCAGCGCGCGCAGCCCCGCCTGCAGGCGGTTGTAGGCCCGCTGGGCGTCGCTGAGCCGGTCGATGGTGCGGCGGTCCCCGACCGGTGCGTGCCAGTGCGCACGGGTCTTGGCCATGCCCCGGAACCCCCGGTCCAGGAGGCTTGGGACCTGGGCGCCGTCCAGCGCCCCATCCAGCCCTGCCAGCTCGATGAGCTCGTGCTCGTGGCAGCTGCCCGGCCAGCCACCAGCCAACCACAGCAGGTCACCCCAGATCGTGGACACCGACAGGCCCTGGGCGGTGTGGGTGTGCCGCTTGGCGTCGCAAGAGCACCTTCTGGTTGCCCAGGACCGTGGGCGCTGCACCCGGGTGGCCAGCCCGTCCACCACGACGGCCTCGCCGGCGCGGGCCATCTCCGCCAGCAGTTCGCGCAGGTCGTCCAGGGTGGTGATGAAGGTGCCGTCGGGCTGGCAGAACCCGAGCGCACCAAGCGGGCCGAGCAGCAGGTCCAGGCTGTCGCCGATCTCGGTCTTGCAAGATCCCGACCGCCCGGCCGGCGCGCCGGTACGACAGCCCGTCCAACACCACCGCCGCCACGGCGTCCAGGCGGACCTCCAACGGCAGCGGCGGGGTGCCGCCTTGTCCAGGCGGGCGTGGCGGGTTCAGGTGGGCGAGGCGACCGGCCAGCCAGGTGAGGACCTTGGCGGGCAGCGAGGAGCGCGGGCAGTATGACGGCACGGGGGCCAGACCTCCAGGCAGGCGTGAGCACCTTGCCTATGGTCTGGTCCCCGTCAATGTCAGGGCACACGGAGCATCACGGACACCCTCAATGACATCACCCTCGACCGCCCTGCCAATGTCAGGCGGGTCTGCAGGCTGCAGTTCGGTGGTCAGGGTGAGCCGGTACCGGGCGGCAACCTCGCGGGTCCACAGCGCGCCTCCAGCCGCGACGCGCAGTTCGGTGACGTACTCACCACTCTTGGCCCAACGAACGACACGCTCCATGCCCAGCCGGCGCCGCGCCTCGAGCGCGGCGAGGTTCTCGTCGGCGTACGCCTGTGGCGCCACGCCGAGTTCTGCAAGCACATAGTGGTCGTCGAGGAAACGGAACCCAGGAAGCGCGCCGACTGCCAGCAACTGCTCGACCGCCTCGGCGAAGGCATTGCGGTTAGCGAGCTGAACTGGCCGGTCCCGCAGCAACCGGGCGATCTGTAGTTGCTCCCGCTCAGGCAGCTGCGGCCACCCGGCCCATGCCTCCATCTGCCCGCTAAGCAAGAAGTGGGCGTCGGCGACCGCCACCGTCGGACGACCGGTGGTGTCTTGGCAGGGGAATTGGTGGCGGGCGAGAGCGAGTGCGCCGCCGACGACCAAACCGAGCAGGCCTTCATCGAGGGCGTCGTCGTCAAATATCTGCTCAGTCGTCATCGTCGCACCCCCGCCCGCTTGCGGACGTGCGCGAGAAAGCCCCGCTCGTCCCAGACCCGCTTGCCCGTGAGCAGGCGGGACAGCTCACCGAGTTGGCTCCGGCGGTACAAGGGGACGACCACATGGTCGGCCCGTGGCGGCCGCTCTGCGATCCGCCCGGCCGTCGTATGGTCCTTGACGTCTACGGTCAGAGGCGGTCCGTCCGGGGGTATGACCTCCAGGTCGTAGGCGTCCTTGCCCGGCCACAACCGCACCTTCACCCCGGGCAGAGCCGCGAGCGCGTCGCCCAAACGCACTTCGGTGATGCCGGGTACCACCACGAACCGCCACGCTGCGAAATGCACGCACCGGGCGCCGCCAACAGGCTGAGGTTCTGGCGCGGCATCTGGCCCGCCGCTGTCGCGCCGTCGTAGCCGTGGCGGCCCCCCACCGTGCACTGTGCGCGGGTCGATCTCGTAGCGGGCCTGATGCGGACCGAAGCTGCAGTCGACATCGCTGCCGCGGACCCGCATCGGCCAGCGGCACACCGAGCACGGCCACCAGCAGCGCTCGTCCCAACCATCGCCCCACCGGAACACCCGGTCGTCGGGCACCGGGCCGAACGCGGACACCCGCAAGGCACCGCGCACGTTCAACTCCTGGACAAGCTCTCGGTCCGCACCGGCTGGGCAGTCGACAAGGAACCGCCGAGTGGCGGTGTACTCCTCATCAGACCCACGCTGAATCAGCTCCTCGAACAGCGCGCGCTCGACCTGCTCCGCGCGCTGGCGCGCCCACACCGGCAACCACTCCTTGGCCGGGTCGCTGGTCTCGAACAGCGCCTCGGTGTACTCACAGCCGACCTCGTACGCCGTATCCGTCAGCTCCTCGCCGTCGAGGATCACCACCTCGTCCACACTCTCGCCCGCACCAGAGGGCAGGGGTGGCAGCAGGCCCCGGAGCGGTACGCGCAACGCCGCCACAAGTTCTGCCGGAGTCACCGGTCCGCGACCAGGGCCAAGCGCGTTCATCACCACCCCGGTCATCGCGGCGAGCTCGCGCCACGCCCGTATCTCGTCGTGACGCACTGACCAGGCATAGCCAGCTCGGAGCGCCGCAGTCACCACCTGCGCGCGACGACGGCGCACGTCTTCGGTCACGGATCTCCCCCTTTGTCCTCGAACGAGACGAGGGTAATTGGCCGCTGCGACATCCCGTGCATTCCCCCTGTCACGAGATCCTGCTAGGGTCTGGAGTTGGAGAAGCTCTCTCCAACTTGATGTTGGGAAGACTACTACAACATCCCCTACCCAACGCAACTCCGGTCCGGGAAGGTGACGATGACCACCGAAAGCCGCCCATCCGAGGAGAGGTTCGGCAGGCGCATCCAACGGCTCCGCCGAGACCGAGGCCTCACTCAACGCAAGGTCGCCGCAGAGCTCGGCATCGACTTCACCTATCTGTCGAAACTCGAGAACGACCGCGGCGAGCCACCGGGTGAGGAGACCGTCCGCAAGCTCGCTGCGATCCTTGAGACGGACCCCGAAGAGCTGCTTGCGCTGGCGGGCAAGATTCCAAGTGAGCTACGACTACGAGCGCAGCAGGATGTCGAGTTCGCCCGCTTCCTACGCCGCCTCCCCAACGTCCCCGACGCAGAGCTGAAGGACATCTACCGGCAACTCAACATCTCCTCCCCCGACACATGAGCTTCATCCCTGAAGCGCACATCGAGGAGCGTGCGGCCACCCTCTGGCAGCAGTACCGACTTACCCCTGGATTCGACATCGAGCAACTCTTCGACCACCTCGAGCTCGGCCTTGTCTGGGAGGATGTCCCCGATGAGGATGGTCGGATACTTGGCCAGCTTCTCCCCGAGGAGCGGCTCGTTGTACTCAACGAGCACCATCTCGATGCCCTCGAGGAGAAGGACGGCAGGCTCCGCCGCTACACGGTGGGCCATGAGATCGGCCACTGGGACCTCCACGCCCAGGCCGCCCGCTCCGGCACATTGAAGCTGCTTCCCGGAGGTCGCACCTGGTGCCGCGACCGATCGTCCGATCCAGTTGAACGCCAGGCCGAGATGTACTCAGCAGCCTTGCTCATGCCCCGCGACCGCCTCCGCGCGGCGCTGCCGAAGCGGCCGTGGCGCGGCTGGCGGACCGTCTACGACCTCGCCGACCTGTTCGTGGTTAACATCACCCCGATGAAGATCCGGCTTGAGCGGCTCGGCTGGGCACACCTCGACGAGGACCGAATCCCGCTTTCCGGACCCAAGCCAACGCCAGGCCAGGGCCAACTCCTCGGCGGATGAACTGCTGGGCGCCGGGTGAACGGCATGACCCTCAGCAGGAACAAGCCGGCCGGGCGTCACGTTGGACCGCGGAAGGTTGCACCCGCAACCAGAGCCGTCACAATCGGTGGCGCAGTCTTGAACGAAGCTCCGGAGGTCACGATGCCCGCGGTCACCGCCGAAACCCTCAACCTGCCGCGCCTACCACAGCCCGGTCCTGAGCAGGTGGACCGCCCCGTGATCTCGGTCACCACCGCACCCTCCGGCCTGGAGGGCGAGGGCTTCCCCGTGCGCCGCGCCTTCGCCGGCGTCGACCTGCGGGCACTCGACCCGTTCGTGCACATGGACCAGATGGGCGAGGTCGACTACGCCCCCGGCGAGCCCAAGGGCACGCCCTGGCACCCCCACGGGGGCTTTGAGACCGTCACCTACATGATCGACGGCATCTTCCAGCACCAGGACTCCAACGGCGGCGGCGGCCTGATCACCGACGGCGACACGCAATGGATGACGGCCGGGGCCGGATTGTCATTGTGCCGGCAGGAATCGTAGCTCTGACCAGCGCACCTGTCCGATCAGTGACGAGGGTTGGGGGCCGCTCACGCCGCATCACCCTCACTCATCTGTTCCGCCGTTCAGGACGCGCCGGATCTCCTGGACTTCTTGGTGGGTGTCGCACTGACGGCGCTCCTGCCGCATCGCGACGAACAACGTCACGCCGGCCGTCGCCAGGATTGCCAGGTGCCCAAGCGCGACAACCAACAGATCAGCGGCAGTGCTCACAGCGATCACCCTTGGTTCTCCTCGGTGCCTCTGACCAGAACTCGACCGATGCGTCCAGAGCTGAGATTAGTCCGCCCACTCGTCCCTCCTTTCCCACGCCCGATTGAGCTGCGCGGGAGTAAACGTCGTGGCCTGGCGGCCGCCCCACCACGTTCCAGGCAGGGCGGCGGCCTGAGGGTTCTCAACCGATGGTGATCGTCTGCCCGTCGAACTTGGTGAGGTGCAGGCAGTGATCCTCGTTGTAGGTATCCAGCTGTTCGCGCAGGATGCTGATGGCGATCTGCTCGCCCAGCTCAATCGATCTGGTGTAGTCACTGCGCCAGTGCACCCCGGCCGCGTTGCGGCCGAGCGCGATGTTGGCGGCAAGCTTGTTCAGCTCATCGCCGACAGTCAGTGTCTCGTCGCCGGCGTAGGCGCTCAGGGTTGTGCCGTCCGCGCTGGCCACGACCGCTTCGCGTGCACCGGCATGACGGCGGTGGAAGGCGGGCCATGATTCCTCGAACCAGGCTTTGAGCACGGTGACGCAGGCTCCCGCGACGGTTGCGTGGCCTGCCCCGTAGGCTGGATGAGTCGGCGAGCCCTCGGGGAATGCCTGCGGCAGCAGGAAGCTGCGCCATCTGTCCTTCACACGGGTCAGAACCGGGGCGTCGCGCAGCTGGGTCGGGATGAAGGGATAGCGCCCCAGGTTGTGCTTCTCAAGGTGGATGAGCCCACCGTAGGCCTCTGGGCGCAGGCGACGGTGCACGAACCACTTCTGGTACCAGACGGCCTTCAGCGCGCGCGTGGCCACCTCGGTGACCAGGCTGAGGACGTGCGGGCCGCCGAAGGTGGCGAAGGGTGCCTGCTTCTCGTACCAGTTGTAGGGGTTGCCGGGATCGGTCGGCGCGCCCATGTCCAGCAGGACCAGACAGGCGTTGAGGTAGGCCTCGTAGAGGGCGTCGAAGTGGACGTAGTGGCTCAGGTCACGAAGGTTGCGCAGGTAGCGCCGCTCCGGGTCGAGGTCTTGCCTCGGGTTGGGCTCGCGCACCTCCCCGTTCTGGACGTCGAGCCAGTCGTTGATGTCGGTCACGTAGTCGGTATCCGGTCGCTTGGTCTGCTGCCGCTGGCTGATTGTGAGCGTGCCGAACCTGGCGTCGTGCAGCAGGAACTGCGACAGGTAGGGTCCTTGCCGGTCCCCGGGTGTGAAGCCGCGGAAGAGGGTGTCGGGGGTGAACGGCCGCAGGCTCTCGAAGCCCGGCAACTCGTTGAGCTCCGCGACCGCGGCGGCGATGTCGGTGTTGCTGCAGTAGTCGCCGAAGTGGACGTCCCGGCACAGGGCCATCCAGTACAGCTCCACCATCTCGCTGGTCGCCTCGGGACTGTCCAGCCGGGGAGGCGGCGCGAGCGTGACGGCCTGGGCGTCCAGGCCCTCCAGGTCGAGAGCCAGGCCGGCCTGGGGGCTTGTCAGCTTGCGCCACTTGCCGGGAGCATCCACACCCGGGATGATCGCCTCGAAGTCGGCGGCCTTGCCGCTGCACAATGCCCTTGTCAGCGACGCGTAGGCGGCGGGCTCCACTTCGCCGAAGTTCGCCTGGTCGCAGGAGTGCGCCAGGCCCTTGCTGTAGCTGGCGACCTTCGTAGCGTAGAGGTTCTCCTCGCCGTTGCTCACGTGATCTGGGTGGACTTCGGCGAAGGCCCGGTCGGCGAGATCATATCGAAGCTGGCTGGCCTGAATGCGGCGGTTAGTGCGCATGAGCTCCTCCTTCAACGCAATGACGGTCGCGCTGAGCGAGCGAAGGTCGGTAGCCCTTCTCACCTCCCCGGCAATCCCAACGATGTGCACGACCTGCCTTGAGCGGGCCGGTGGCTGAACGGGTGTGCATTTGCGCGGACGAGGGGTCTGTGAGGTTGTGATAGTACTACTTGATCTTATAGTTAATGTCAAGATGATTGATGCCAAAGGACCTTAAGTATGAAAAGCTCTGTATGTGCCATGAGGGGACTTCCTATCCAGCGATGCCGCCGCCGTGGCCACCCACGATCTCGGAATATCGGGCAATCTGTTGCTCACGAGATCGCCATTGGGCGCGGGATCCGGGCAGCGCAACCGTGTCCAAGCGCCGGCGGCGAATCGCCTGGCCGACGTGGGCCGCCGCCGGACGCATCGACCAGGGGCAGCGCGGCTACCGCGACCTGATCGACTACAGGGGAGCACACCGGCAAACTGGATCCAGCAGTGGACGACACTGCTCAACCTCGCCCGACCGCTGCGCACGCTCGGCGACCACGAGCCGGCACTGTGCCTATAGGCTGCCGCCAGCGGAGCAAGCATACGAATCCGCCCAAGCACGTGAACCCGTTGTACTGACGCCGAGCGCGCGAGACGGGCGCCCTCGGAACGAGCCAGGCCGAGCGCACGCTGCATCCGGCGAAGGTTGCACTCGCAACCATACCTGGCACAATCGGTGAGGACACCCCGAACGAACGTCTGGAGGTCTGGCGATGCCCGCGGTGACCAGCGACACGATTGCCCTGCCCCGCGTGCCCGGACCAGGGCCCGAGGCGGCCGAGCGGCGGGTGGTCTCGGTGACCACCGCCCCAAGCGGCCTGGAAGGCGAGGGCTTCCCCGTGCGCCGCGCGTTCGCCGGCGTGGACCTGACAACCCTGGACCCGTTCGTGCACATGGACCAGATGGGCGAGGTCGACTACGCCCCCGGCGAGCCCAAGGGCACCCCCTGGCACCCCCACCGCGGCTTCGAGACCGTCACCTACATGATCGACGGGATCTTCCAGCACCAGGACTCCAACGGCGGCGGCGGCCTCATCACCGACGGCGACACCCAGTGGATGACCGCAGGGGCAGAATAGTCAATTTGCTGGCCGCTGCCCTGGACAAATGAAGGAGAGCAGCGGTCATGCCAGCATCACCGTCGACGATCTCCTCGTGTTGCCTGCGCTGGCTGCCCGGCGTGGCCCGACCTAACCCGCGGCCTGGTACCGCCACGGCCCCCGCGCCAGGCAGTTGGCGAGGGGCAGCTGTAGCCCGTGATCGCGCTCTTAACCAGGCCGGGCAGGCCAACTCGGGCCCGGCGGACAGGCCGAGCAGCGGACGCAGCACCCATCGGCGGCCGACGACCAGGCCTCGACCCCGGGCCGGCACGTAGAAACACCGGCCAGGAACCCGGTGGCACCAGGCAGCAAGTGTGAGCCATGAACGGAACCTCACTGCATCCCTCACACGGCCTCTCCGCGAAGGCTCAAGGCGCCGCAGACTACGGCGAGCCACCGCCCTGGGCGCGGGCCAGGATCTCACGGACCACTGCGGTCTTGGCGTCGGCATACTGCTGCACGTACGTCCAGTCCCGCCCGGCCACCTCCCGCTTGGTCAACGCCGCGGGGCAGGACGATTCGCCACACGCCCATCGTCCCAGCCCATCACCGTCAACCAACAACGACGCCCGCTTCACGTGCTCGAAGACGCAACGCTGATCACGACATTGCCGATTTTCTGCCCCGTCTCGACGTACCTGTATGCCTCGACGATCTGGTCCAACGGATACCGTCTGTCGATGACCGGCTTGAACTCTCCGGACTCGATCAGTTCCTTGAAATACCTCATCATCTCCTGGTCATCCCTCGGAACGCGAAACATGACCTTCTTGCCGCCAAGGACGCCAAACAGCGGAGTGATGAGCACCAAGACGAGATTCTGGTTCAGAGGACCTGCATCTGACGAGAGGTAGATCCCGCCCGGTTTCAGCAGCCGCTTGCAGCGGAAGAACGAGCTCTTGCCGACCGCATCCAGGACCACGTCGTAGGTCTGCTCGTCCTTGGTGAAGTCCTCGGCGGTGTAGTCGATGACCCTGTCGGCGCCCAAGCCCCTGACCAGCTCCACGTGCTCGGTGGCGCAGACCGCGGTCACGTGGGCGCCGAAACTCTTCAACAGCTGAACCGCCGCCGAGCCGATGGCTCCGGTCGCGCCATTGACGAGGACGTCGTGCCCGCGCTGGATCTTCGCCGTCCTGATCATCGTGAGGGCGTAGTGCGCACCCTCGGTACTGGGGGCGGCCTGCTCGTAGGTCACGTTCGCCGGGATGGTCGCAAGCGAACCGTCTTCGGGCATCGCCAGGTATTCAGCATGCGCACCGAACCGGCTCCCGTGTTGAAGTCCGCTGTATCCGAACACCCGGTCGCCGACCTCGAAGGACGTGACGCCACTGCCGACCGCCTCGACTTCTCCCGCAAACTCATTCCCCAGGACCGTCACCTTCGGTCTGATGAGCCCGGTGAAGAACCTCACGATGAAGGGCTTGCCCGCCCGGAAACCGCAGTCCGTCCGATTCACCGTCGTCGCGTGAACCTTGACGAGCACCTGGTTGTCCTTGGCCGTCGGCTTCGTCACTGCTGAGATCCGAACCACGTCCGGCGGACCGTATCTGGTGTGAACTGCTGCCTTCATGGGTGAACTGTAGCGACAGCACCAAGGTCGACTTCAACTCTCGCTCCCACCGCCCGACCCCCTCACGCAGCGCCAACGCCAGCGCCGGACGATTCGCCACGACGCATCACCCCACCCGGGCCAACCGTCAACCAACCAACGACACGCGTCACTAGCTCGACGTGTCCGCTCGCGGGCCCTGGCTGTCCCGCCACACTCGCACGCCGGCCAGGTCGATCCTCAGACCGGGACGACGACCTTCCCCGCGGCGTGACCCTCCTCCTGATATCTGACGGCCGCCGGGAGCTCCTCGAATGGGTAACGCCGGTCGATGACCGGAGTAATCTTACCGTCCTCAATGAACCCCGTCAGCGTCATCAGGTTCTGTTTGTTTTCTGTGCAACGGTACGCATCCGCTCTGACCATTCTCTGGGACACAAACGGCGACACCGCCAGCGCCGAGACCACGTGACCAACGGGTTGTAGCCATCGGCCGGCCCGGCCGCCGACGACGACATAGGTCCCCGTGGGTGTCAACACCCGCCGGCATGCCAATACCGAGCGGCTTCCCGCAATGTCCAGCAAAAGATCGTAGCGCTGCCCATTCCGCGCGAAGTCCTCTGTGGTGTAGTCAATGACCTCAGCTGCGCCGATCGATCGGACCAGGTCCACGTTCCGCGTGCTGCAGACGCCGGTGACCTCCGTGCCGAACGCTCGGGCGATCTGCACCGCGAACGTCCCCACACCACCCGAAGCCCCGTTGATGAGGACCTTCTGCCCCGGCTGGATTCGTCCCTCGTCGCGCAGGCCCAGCAGGGCGGTGTTGGCCGCCAACGGTACCGCCGCCGCCTGCTCGAACGACAGGTTCTTCGGTTTCGGCGCCAGTTCGCCTTCCTGGACGCAGACGTACTCGGCGAAGCCGCCCTGCTTGAGCATCGCGAACACCGCATCGCCGGGGCGAAACGCCGTCACGTCCTTGCCGACCGCCTCGATCTGCCCCGCCATGTCGGCGCCCAAGATGCTGAGCTTTGGGTTGCGCAGCCCAAGGCCGCCGCCCATCAGGCGCCCGATGTACGGCTCGCCTC
>WNGA01013031.1_pt1 | contig 10693 bp, 11 predicted proteins | sample 5400061 | NCBI WGS metagenome assembly WNGA01 (sample SAMN13153366, study PRJNA577476) | soil metagenome | isolation source: 100 cm soil or saprolite under grassland replicate 2 | place: USA:California | collected 2016-06-15
TAGGTCTGCTTCAGCCGCGAGTCCGCGTCAAAAATGTGTTTCGCATCTGGGTAGAAGGTTGACAACGCGCCCACAGTGCCGATCAGCATCCCCATCGGGTGCGCGTCGTAATGGAAGCCGTCCATGAACTTCTTGATGTTTTCATGGATGAAGGTGTGATGCGTGATGTGCCACGTCCATTCCTCCAACTGCGCTTCACTCGGCAGCTCGCCGTACAGGATCAGATAGGCCACTTCCAGGTACGAGCTGCGCTCCGCGAGCTGTTCGATGGGATAGCCGCGATAACGCAGAATGCCTTTATCCCCGTCAATGAAAGTGATCCGGCTTCTACATGAGGCCGTGTTGGTAAACGCCGGGTCATAACTCATCAGGCCGAAGTCGTCATTCGAGACTTTGATCTGTCGCAGGTCCATTGCGCGGATCGTTCCGTTTTCAATCGGGACCTGATATTGCCTGCCGGTTCGGTTGTCAGTAATGTTTAGTGTGTCGGCGCTCATGGTTTCCTCCTCATGTCCCGCATCGGTTTATCGAAGCGTTGATTTCTACGCCAAGGCGGGCTTGAAGCTGTGGAGCGCGCGCACGTATTGCGCGCGTTCGAACTCGCCCGGATTCTCGCAATGGATCTGGCTCACACTTCCCCGCATTTGCCCTACCGATTTGTATTCGCGCTCCTCCATCCACTGGCGCAGCCCTTGCTCAATTAAGCGTATGTGGCCGATGCCGTGCCGCAGCAGGACGGAGCAGAGCATCGTGACGTTGGCTCCTGCCATCAGCATCTTGATAACGTCTTGCGCCGTGTGGATGCCGCTCGTGGCCGCCAGATCGGCCCGGACGCGTCCGTAGAGTATCGCGATCCAACGCAGCGGGAGCCGCAACGCTTGTGGCGTGCTCAGGATCACGTTGGGCCGAACCGTAAGACTATCGAGATCGATGTCCGGCTGGTAAAAGCGGTTGAACAGGACCAGGCCGTCGGCGCCCGCCTCATCCAGGCGCCTGGCCATATTCGCCAAATTACTGAAGAAGGGACTCAGCTTGACCGCCACCGGGATTGTTACCAGCGATTTGACCATGGTGAGAATGTTGAGATAGGCCTGCTCGACTTCAGCGCCGGTCAAGGTCGGATCGGTGGGGATGTAATAGATGTTCAGCTCCAACGCGTCCGCCCTGGCCTCTTGTATCAGGTTGGCGTAGTCGGTCCACCCGCCAATGGACACGCCGTTGAGGCTGGCGATGACGGGGATGGCGACGGCCTCTTTGGCCTTGCGGATGCGCTCCAAATAGTCTTCCGCCCCCAGACGGATGTCATCCGGCTCAGGGATGTACGTCAGCGCCTCGGCGAAGCTGTCAGTCCCATGCGTCAGGTGATGGTGAAGCTCGTAGCGGTCGAGCAGTAACTGCTCCTCGAAGAGTGAAGATAGCACTACGGCCGAGGCGCCGGCGTCCTCCATTCGCCTGATGTTGTCGATTTCTTCCGAGAGCGGCGACGCCGAGGGCATGAGCGGCGTGCGCAGTTTCATTCCCAAATATGTTGTGGTTAAGTCCATTTCTCGTTCCCCGTCATTTGTCGCCAGCCGAACTTCCTGTCGGCGCCCCTCCGTTCACGTCCAGCTTGCGCGCGGCGAGGTACTCGTACATCTGCCAGCGCGTTTGCACGTCCTTCTGCGCCTCTTCCAACAAACGCCCGGCTTCCTCCGGCTTGCTCTTGGTGAGCATCTTGAAGCGGTTCTCCAGGTAGAGAAACTGCTCGATAGGAATCTTCGGCGCGCGAGAGTCGAGTTGGAGCGGGTTCTCGCCACGTGCGGCCCGTTCCGGATGGAAGCGGTAGAGCAGCCACTGTCCCGCGTCCACCGCCGCCTTCTGATTCTGCATCGCGGTGGTCATGTTAATCCCGTGCGCGATGCAGTGACTGTAAGCGATGATCAGCGAGGGGCCGTCGTAGGCCTCGGCCTCCAGAAAAGCCTTGAGCGTGTGCTCGTCGCGCGCGCCCATCGCCACGCCGGCGACGTAGACGTTGCCGTAGGTCATGGCGATCAGGCCCAGGTCTTTCTTCGCGGCGCGCTTGCCGCCGACGGCGAACTTGGCCACCGCCGCGCGCGGCGTGGCCTTCGACATCTGGCCACCGGTGTTGGAATAGACTTCGGTATCGAGCACGAGAATGTTGACGTTGCGCCCACTCGCCAGGACGTGGTCGAGTCCGCCGAAGCCTATGTCATAAGCCCAGCCGTCGCCGCCGATGATCCAGACGCTCTTCTTGACCAGCATGTCGGCGAGCGCCAGCAGTTGTTTGGATTCTTCCGAATCAATCGCGCGCAATTTTTCTATGAGCGCCGCCACGCGTTCGCGCTGGGCATAGACGTCGGCTTCGTCTTTCTGCACGGCGGTTAAGATCTCATGCGCCAGGTCTTCGCCGACGGCCCCGGCCAGTCGCGAGAGCAATTCGGAGGCGAACTCCTTCTGCTTGTCAATCGAGATGCGGAAACCCAGCCCGAACTCGGCGTTGTCTTCAAACAGTGAATTGGCCCACGCCGGCCCGCGCCCTTCAGCGTTCTTCGTCCAGGGCGTGGTCGGCAGATTGCCGCCGTAAATTGACGAACATCCTGTAGCGTTGGCCACGACGGCGCGGTCGCCGAACAGTTGAGTGACCAGTTTGATGTATGGCGTTTCGCCGCAGCCGGCGCATGCGCCAGAGAATTCAAACAGCGGCTCCTGAAGCTGCTGCTGGCGAATGTTCGAGACTTTGATCGGCCGGCGATCCGTTTCAGGAATCGTCAGATAGAAATCCCAATTCTTCCGCTCCTGCTCGCGCAGCGGCGGTTGCGGCGTCATATTGATCGCCTTGAGACGCGTCTGGGATTTGTTCTTCGCCGGACAAACATCCACGCAGACGCCGCAGCCCGTGCAGTCTTCAGGCGCGACCTGAATGGTGTATTTCATCCCCTGCCATTCGCGGTCTTTCGCGTCACACGATTTGAAGGAGGGCGGCGCGCCGGCGAGATGCTTCGAGTCGTAAACCTTGATGCGGATGACGCCGTGTGGGCAGACCATGGCGCACTTGCCGCATTGGATACAGACTGCCGGATCCCAGGCCGGGATTTCGAGCGCCAGGTTGCGCTTCTCCCACCTGGCCGTTCCAGTCGGGTACACGCCGTCGCACGGGAGCGCGCTCACTGGCAACTCATTGCCCCGCCCGGCGATGATCTCGCCCAGCACGTCGCGCACGAACGGGGGCGCAGCCGTGGGTACCGGCGGCGACAGTTCGATCTCGCCCTCCGCCCGTTCCGGGATTTGCGCTTCATAGAGGCGCACAAGCGTCCGATCCACGGCGTTCAAATTCATCAGGACGATATCCTTGCCCTTCTTGTCATAGGTCTTGCGTATCGAGTCTTTGATCGCCTCAATCGCTTCATCCTGCGGCAACACGCCGGAGAGGGCGAAGAAGCAGACCTGCATGATCGTGTTGATCCGCCCGCCCATGCCGCTCTCGCGCGCCACCTGCGCGCCGTCAATGACGAAAAACCGCAGCCGCTTGCTGATGATCTGTTCCTGCGCTTGTAGCGGCAGATGCCCCCAGACCTCTTCCGGCCCGTAGGGCGTGTTGAGCAGAAACGTCCCACCCGGCGCGAGGGGCGTCAGCATGTCGTAGCGTTCAAGAAAGCCCGGCTGGTGGCAGGCGACGAAGTTGGCTCGCGTCACCAGGTAAGTCGAGCGGATCGGCTGCGGGCCGAAACGAAGGTGCGACACGGTGACCGCGCCCGACTTCTTCGAGTCATAGACGAAATAGCCCTGCGCGTAATTGCCGGTCTTCTCGCCGATGATCTTGATCGAATTCTTGTTGGCCCCGACCGTGCCGTCCGCGCCAAGGCCGTAGAACAAAGCCCGGATCACGTTCTCCGGCTCGGTCGAAAACTCCGGGTCGTAAGCGAGGTTAGTGCGCATCAGGTCGTCTTCAATTCCGACGGTGAAATGATTCTTCGGCCAGGCGGACGAGAGTTCATCGAAGATCGACTTGACCATCGCCGGGGTAAACTCTTTAGACGACAGCCCGTAGCGGCCGCCGATGACTACGGGCATCGCTTTCAACTCGCCCCATCCGTTGTCGATCGCTTCGTGGAGCGCGTTGACGCAATCGAGGTAGAGCGGCTCGCCGGCGCTGCCTGGCTCTTTAGTGCGGTCGAGTATGGCGACGGCCATAGTGGTAGCAGGCAGCGCAGCGACGAAACGTTGCGGATCGAAGGGGCGGTAGAGCCGCACTTTAAGCGCGCCGACCTTTTCGCCGCGCGCCGTCAGGTAATCCACTGTCTCGTGCGCGGCTTCGGCGCCCGACCCCATGAGAACGATCACGCGCTCGGCGTCGGGCGCGCCATGGTACTCGAAGAGGCGATACTGTCGCCCTGTCAGCCGTGCAAATCTGTCCATCGCCCGCTGTGTGATCTCGGGGCAGGCTGCGTAGAAGGGATTGACCGACTCGCGCGCCTGGAAATAAACGTCCGGATTCTGCGCCACGCCGCGCAGCGTAGGGTGATCGGGAGAGAGCGCGCGTCGCCTGTGTGCGAGCACAAGATCGAGATCAATCATCGCTCGCATCTCGTCTTCGTCGAGCAGCTCGACCTTAGCAATCTCATGCGAGGTGCGGAAGCCGTCGAAGAAATGCAGGAACGGAATGCGGGCTTCTAGCGTGGCAGCCTGGGCGATGAGCGCGAAGTCCATCGCCTCCTGCACTGAGGCTGATGAAAGCATGGCGAAGCCGGCGCCGCGCGTGGCCATCACGTCGCTGTGATCGCCGAAGATCGATAGCGCCTGGGCGGCGAGAGAGCGCGCCGCGACGTGCATGACCATCGGCGTCAGTTCCCCGGCGATCTTGTACATGTTGGGGATCATGAGCAGCAACCCCTGCGACGACGTGAACGTCGTGGTCAGCGAGCCGGTCTGCAACGCCCCGTGCACGGCGCCGGCGGCCCCGCCCTCACTCTGCATCTCGACGACTGAAGGGACCGTGCCCCAAATGTTCGGCTTCCCCGCCGACGACCAGGCGTCGGCCGACTCGCCGATGGGCGAAGAAGGAGTGATGGGGTAGATGGCGATGACCTCGTTGGTACGGTAAGCGACGTGAGCGACGGCCTCGTTCCCATCAATTGTTGTAAATGTTCTCTTGGGCATGTGTCTTGTGATGTTTGACCGTTCCGTTTTGCCTATAGGAATACTCCTGCAATTTGCGGCGCGCAATTTTGAAGGCGTCCCGGATCGCCACGTAGACGTCCTTGTGCGGCGCCGACAATTCCTGACCTTTTGCGCGCGCTTCCCCGCCCAGCCTTTGGAGGGAGCTGTACAAAGTGGGTTCGTGGTCCACCACGATTTCGGCGCCCGGCACGGTCAAATCGATGCGGACGTGGAACTGGTATTTGCCGCTTTGGTATCGGCGCGGGATCTCAATCGTCACGCGGCAGCTCGTAATACGATCATAAAACTCTTCGAGCTTAGCCGCCTCCTCGCGGATTTTCGTCCCAACCGCCGTTGAAGGCGCCATATCCCGCCAGGTAATTTGCACCGGAAGTCGCATAAAAAATCCTCCTACATTCGTTGTTCATGTTCTTTTGGTCGGGGCATACGAAACGTTCCTCGACATTCGCTACTGCAACTGGCAGACCACCTCAGCGATGAGAAGCGATCGGTCGATTTCTCTCCTGTCCAAGCTAAATAAACGCGCAGCTTCGCGCCTCTATAAAGAAGTTTGCGCCGGAGCCCCGACGGCCATTTTTCAGCCCCGTAAGACCGCGCTGCGAAAAATGACCACTGCATTTTCCCCAACCGCTGCGGATATTTCCGCAGAAAGCTCACCCGCTCCACGCATACAACGGTAAAAACGCAGTGAAAACGTGGTCTTTCGCGGCGCCAGGGAATGGAACAGATCTTGCTCTTGCTTGTAGGCGAGGAGAGATCGAGTAGCTACTCTCCTTACATAGTTCAGAATTGCCGATACCCGTCGGCCCGAGATCAGTGATCCTGGCCGATGTGCGAGGCTAGCGACCTGTGAGTCGGAGGCGCAATTAAACTTATGTACCTCACTTGGATCGCAATCATCGCCAGTTCGCTGACGGGTATCGGCTCTTCGCCGATCTTCATTTCCGCTGTCAAGAAGGATTACTTCCGCATCATCAATAAAACGCGAGCGACACACGGCAAACCGAATCGTTTCAGCGTCGGCAAGCCTGAAGACTTCCCTTCAGGAGCCATCCCGATTGAAAAGAGGTGAAAACGATGACGCAAACAGACTCACAGGTTTGGTTTCAGAGAATATTCCATCCGTCAGACTTCTCGGACGCGAGTAATGTCGCGTTTGTCCATGCCCTCAAGCTGGCGGTTTCGGCGAACGGCAGGCTGACCATCCTTCACACCGGCGCTGAAGACAGTGACGACTGCTGGCAGGATTTCCCAAGAGTGCGACGGACTTTGGAACGATGGGAGATGTTACCGCTGAACAGCCCTAAGGAGGCGATTTTCAGCGTCGGACTGGATGTCCAGAAGATCGCCACGCCGAACTCCGACCCGGCGCGGGGCGTTCTTCATTACCTGGGGGAGTATCCACATGACCTGATCGTTTTAGCGACCCACCAACACAAGGGGGTTGATCGGTGGACGCATAAACAAGTCGCCGAACCGATCGCCCGGCGTTCGGGTGAGATGACTTTGTTCATCCCGCACGGGAGCGAGGGATTTGTCTCGCTCGAAAGCGGCGCGGTGAGTTTGCGAAACATCCTCATACCGGTGGATCACTCGCCGGACCCGCAAATCGCGGTTGACGGCGCTGTGTCATTCGCCCATGCGCTCGAATGCCACGGCGTAAACTTCACATTGCTTCATGTCGGCGGGGAAGACAGCTTCCCGGAAGTCGTTATGTCTGAGCGTGAGACTTGGCAGTGGAGAAAGACCTCCAAACAAGGGCCTGTCGAGCGACAGATTCTTCAAGCGGCGCATGAATGCCGCGCCGATCTCATCGTTATGACTACCCGGGGGCATCATGGTTTTCTGGATGCGTTTCGCGGTAGCACGACCGAGCGAATAGTCCGAAATTCGACCTGCCCGGTTCTGGCCGTACCGGCTTATGCCAGCGACCAGGCGTCTTCTCAGGAATCGATCGTCTGGCGACCGGCGGTTTGAACATACGGACTTCAAAGTATTGATGGAGGCAGTTATGGAAGCGCATCCTGCGGTTCGGCAGAAACTGGCGGAACGATACGCAGAGATACGGGGGCGTCTGGAAAGGATCGCCCACGACGCCGACAAACCGCTCGACGCCGACTTCGAAGAGCAGGCGGTGGAACGCGAAAACGATGAAGTGCTCGTCGCCCTCGACAGTTCGATCTGCGCCGAGATGGCCCAGATCGAAAAGACACTGGCGCGGTTAGACAAAGGCGAATACGGCATCTGCGAAGAATGCGGCGATCCGATCCCTCCCAAAAGGCTGGAGGCGTTGCCGTATGCCAATCGCTGTATAGCTTGCAATGTGAAAGCCGGAGATTGAGTGAATAGAACAGGGATGCGCTGATGTTGGGCTTCCTGTTTCGCTTTGTGAGGCGGCTAGAAAACGAATTGTAATTTCAGCCAGGAGAGACGTGTCAAAAACAAAGGCGCGACTCACCAGGACACGAGAGGCGCAAAGAAGGAAAAGTTTGAATCTATCTCTCCCACTTTGCGCCCCTCGTGTCCTGGTGAGTCGCGCCACTCTTTTCTATTTCCGCTTAGCTTGGGATTCTGTGCGCCTTGGCGACACCCGCGAACTGAATCTCACGCACTTCACGAACCCCGTAGGCTGAGTTTCGCGGGGTGAGCAAGACAGTGAATTCCTTCGCCGGCTTGCGCTCCACAGGCTCGCAATGGAGCGCTATGACGAGCTGGTCGCGTTTCCCCGCCTTCATCGTGTAGATGTAGAGGCATGGCTCTCCAGCCCCCATCTTTGCGTCATCGTGGAAGATCAGGTACTGGCCGCGCAGCAACGCGCCCTGCAGTTTCACGAGCTCGGTGAATTCGACCACCGCCTCTTCGCGTTGCGGGTTTTCAATCGTTCTATTGGCGGCGGGCGCGTTGGTGAACGCGAGTGACGCCAACAGAAGTGGGATCGCTAGAATCATACGTTTCATAACAAGGCCTCCTTACTTTTCGGCTTTTGGCCAATTATTTCCGCATTGCTTTTATGTTTGAAAACGAAGTGAACAAGTTGTTCGTATTCTCGCTCTGCAATTCCCGCGCCAGCCGAGAAATGTTTTCTTATCGCCACATCGTGAGCAGCCTCTGTCCTAATTGCGCTTCCTCCAATCCCTGGGCAGCGAATTTCTACCCAGCCATTGCGGAATTCTTCCCAGTCGCAACGGATTTTTGCAGCCTGAACATCTCGGCATCCATCACTTCGAGCGCCGGTAATTACGTCCTGATGCCCACTTAGGCCAATGATGATCTTCTTACAATGCGACTGACGCCAGTAACGCCCAATCTGGCAGGGGGATTGCAACCGGCGAAAGTAAGGAGGTGTGATATGAAAATCCTGATAGCTACTGATGGCTCTGATTACAGTAAGGCTGCCGTCAATTCGGTCGCGGAACGCCCGTGGCCCCAAGGCAGCGAAGTGAAGATCATCTCCGCGATGGAGGTCCCATTCGCGCCCACGACCGAAGCCTGGGTGTTGCCCGATAGCTACTACTCAGAATTGGATAGAGTGGCGAGAGAGCAGGCGGAGGCGGCGGTCAAAGACGCGGTCGAGCGGATCGAGTCCGGAAAGGCCTCCGGACTTGAGATCATCACAAAAATCATAAGCGGCTCCGCCAGAGAGGCGATCCTGGATGAGGCCGAAAGGTGGGACGCCGATTTGATCGTGCTCGGATCGCACGGCTACAGCGGATGGCAGCGCTTCCTGCTCGGCTCGGTTTCACACGCCGTCGCCACGCATGCGCATTGCTCCGTCGAGATCGTGCGGCAGAAACCGCGCACGGAAAAATAGAAGGAGGAAGACATGGCGAATCAAATGAAAATCCTCGTCGCTTATGACGGCTCGGAGTGCGCCGACGCCGCTCTGGACGATCTGCGAAGGGCCGGTATGCCTGCGGACGCGCAGATCAAAGTCCTGTCGGTCGTCGAAAGCTGGCTGCCGCCGCCGTCCGGGCTTGAGATCATCGAGCAAATTGGCAGGGATCAGGAGTACCTGATATTGGCGCGGCGTGGCGGAATACGTCTGGTTTCTATGGAGCCGGGCTGGGACGTGAAGTCCGAATCCGGCGCGGGGTCTCCGGCCACGGTGATCATCGAGAAGGCCGACGAATGGGAAGCCGACCTGATCGTCGTCGGGTCGCACGGCCATACGGCGCTCGGACGGTTCTTTTTCGGCAGCGTCTCGCAGAAGGTGTTGCACGAGGCGCGTCGCTCTGTGCGCGTGGCGCGAGGCCGTATCGAGGAACCTGGCACGCCGGTCCGGTTGATTATCGGCGTCGACGGCTCGAAAGGCGCTGAAGCCGCAGTCGAAGCCGTCGCCGTGCGCAAATGGCCCGCCGGCAGCGAGGCTCGCATTGTCAACGCCACGTGGGCGACGCCCCAGATTACTTCTAACCGTGGGCTCGGCCCGATCATCACATGGATCGCCGAAGAAAAGGCCAGAGTCAACAAGATGATTGACGAGGCGGTCGGCAAGCTCCGCGCTTCCGGATTGAGAACCGAAGTGGTTGTGAAAGAGGAAGAACCGAAGCGGTTGCTGATAATCGAGGCGGAAAGCTGGGGCGCCGATTGCATCTTCGTCGGCGCGAGGGGAATGGGCCGGATCGAGCGCTTTCTGCTCGGCAGCGTCTCGTCCGCCGTGGCCGCGCGCGCCCATTGTTCAGTCGAGGTCGTGTATGATGGGAAGGAACGATAGACATGAATCCGAAATGGAAGTTGGGCGTGTTGTTTCTTCCGCTGGCTCTGGCGCCGCTCTGGCCCGCGAGCGCAAATCGGACCGGCGCGGCGCAAGAGCCGGGGCCTGACTACAAGAACAACAACTGCGTCAGTTGCCATTCGAGACTGCTCGAACCGCTGCGCGTAGGCAATCGCTATCTCGAATGGCAATTTTCGCGACACCGGGAGAAAGGCGCCAGTTGCGAAAAATGTCATGGCGGCGACCCGTCCGCAAAGGATAAACAGATAGCGCACGCCGGAGTGTCGCTTGCGTCCGACCGGCAGAGCAAGCTGTACTGGAAGAATCAACCGGAGACCTGTGGCGCTTGCCACCAGAACGTGGCAAGCGTTTTTGTCGAGAGCGCGCATTACAAGCGGCTCAACGGCATAGGACTGGGGCCGAGTTGCAATACGTGCCATGCCCATATGGCGACTCGGGTGATCTACTCTCCGGTCGACACCGCTAGTCTCTGTTCACGATGTCATAATTCGATAAACTCCCTGAAGCCGAGCCCGGAGATTCCCGCGCGTGCGAAAGAGACTATGATGGCTTTGCAGCGCGCCGACTACGTGATCCGCTGGGCCAGGCTGCTGTTAGACAACGGCCGAAGGTGGAATCTGTCGATCAATGAAGAGACTAATGACTCGACTTTTGCGGTAACTCCCGGCGTTGAGGCGCAGTCCCAAGAGAGCTAGAGTGACTTCCGATCGGTTTTTGATCGCAAAACCGAAAGGAGGTCATATGCTGCCCCTGGTCGAGATACCGCCGACTGTTAAGAAA
>WNGA01014184.1_pt1 | contig 10693 bp, 7 predicted proteins | sample 5400061 | NCBI WGS metagenome assembly WNGA01 (sample SAMN13153366, study PRJNA577476) | soil metagenome | isolation source: 100 cm soil or saprolite under grassland replicate 2 | place: USA:California | collected 2016-06-15
AAGACCCGCTATCGCTGTTCAACAATTGTGCTCATGGTACGCGGGATTGCACAGGGCACCCCAACCAAGCACCTGGCGGCTGAATTGGATATTGATCGCGGGCATCTTCTCTCTCGCCGGCATGACATCCAAGCTGTGTTGGCCCGGAGGCTTTCCCCCCCTCAGCCCTTTGCCTGATGACGTGACTGAGGCCGATGAACTCTACCAAAATGCCGGCGAGAAAGGCCATCATCACACTGATCCAGCTGACCCACCCCGCCGCCGTGCCAATAAAGCCCGTGGTCATGGCACCTGGGACACTGATCGGCCACCGATTGCGGGTGTGGTTGGTCGCAGCAGCTCTCAGATCCGCTTGCAGGTCTGTGAGCAGAGTGATCGTGCGACGCTTCAGCCTTTCGTGGAAAGGCATACCCGCGATGATGCGACGGTCAACACCGATGAATGGTCGGCCTATAGCCACTTAGCAGAGACGGGCCGCTGTCATCAGACCGTCTGCCATACTCCAGGACGGCGCGAATGGGCGCGGGATGATGACGGCGATGGTATCCGTGAAGTCCATACCAACACGATCGAAGGTATCTGGACGGGTGTACGAAACTTCTTGCGCCCCTTCCGCGGCGTAAGTAAGTGCTTCTTGGATCAATACAGTGCCGTATTTGAGTGGGCGCATAATCTCAAGCGGGTGACGGCGGACTTCTTACGGGCCATGATGATCCCCTTCACCTCTGAGCCGACATGAGCCAGCCGCGTTTTTTTCTCCAGGTCAGGGTCCGGGTCGAGCACATAGCGATAGCGTTTCCAGACATAGCCCAAACGGTGCAAGGCGCGGCGGATGGTATCGTCAGAAAAGCGCGTGCTGCAGGCACGTTCGAGATAGTCTTGCAAGAGTGGCACGGTCCAATTGACCGCCAGATGACCAAGCTGATCAGGTGGCACGACAATCGTATCAGCCAAAAGCGCCTCGGTCTTGCTGGTCCAGCGCGGAGGACGACCGGAGCGCGCAGCATCACGGAGACATGCCAGATCAGAGCTGGTCGTATAGCTGGCGATCCAGTTATACACGCTCTGCCGACGAACTTGCAACAGGCTGGCGATCTCGGTCACGCTGGCGCCACGTCCCCACATCAGCAACGCGAGGATGCGTCGATAGAGTCGGACATCATCGGTCTGGCTCAATTAGTCTTCGAGTTGTTGCATCTGCGCTGGCGTGAACCGTTCATTGCTCATGGTCGTGTTCTCCTTGGAAGGAGGATACCACGAACCGTCAGTGTGTCAAATTACTTTTGCGGACTTGCTTAGAGGGAGCGGTGACAGCTCCACGTGCATTGTCTTGTCGTCTCCTTACTCAGCGATGATGGGGTCTAAAAGCTATCTCACGAATCTTTTCCTGTGTCCAACATAATCAACACATCCCGCTTATGAAATACAGCATTGGTACGCTGAGAAGAGGGGTAATGAGGAGACATTGTCCGACCCACTGATTCGGGATACCGCAGATCCCAATCGTCTCGCACCGATCGCCAAGCCGGGTGGTTGCACTCGCTAACAAAGGCACTACAAAGCCATGATCCAAACCATACCTTATCGTTATGTTGGACAGTATAAAAATCTTCAGGTAGCTCTTGGATCCCCAATGGTGTCGAAAGCCTTTGCTGACCTTTGTAGCGCATGTCGACCACGTGCAACAGGATCCGGCTGGGGTGCTGGATGCGGAGCGACAGAGCCTGCTGGCGTGGGCGTGGCTGCGGGGGAAGCGGCTGCCTGGAGAAGCCACGACATCCTGGCGGCCATCCCGGAGGCGCGGACTCGAACCGATGGAATGGCCCAGATTCTTGGAGTCATGACACATCACTCAATGAGAGCGTGTATTATACTCAGTGCATGGAACGCGATCCTTATGTGCATAGACCCTGGTTTGTCCTGTAGCTGAAAGAGATAGCCGATGCTTGAGCCTCACAATTCGACATCGCCGCCTACGCACAACCACAAGCGCGATGTCTTGTTGGCTACAAAGATCGGCATTCCCAGAATCCGCCCTGATCTCCTGCCGCGCTCCCACCTGATTGGCCGTCTGGAGGAGGCGACCAGCCGCGACTTTGTCCTGGTCAGCACCCCGGCCGGGTTCGGTAAGACAACGCTGCTTGCCAGCTGGGCCAAGAGCACCGAAAGGCCGCTCACATGGCTCTCCCTCGACCCGGACGACAACGATCCCGGGCGCTTCTGGCGCTATATCGTAGCGGCGGTCGATCGGGTGCATAATGGGATTGGCGAGCAGGCCCTCTCCCTGCTCAACGCCTCGGCACAACCGACCCCCAAGGCTATCGTAACAGCCCTGCTGAACGAGCTTGCGGCCCGTCCAGATGAGCTCGTGCTTGTCCTCGACGATTACCACCAGATCGTCTCACCTGCGGTTCACGACAGCCTGGCCTTCCTGCTTGAGCACCTGTCGCCCGGGATGCATGTGGTGATCGCAAGCCGCGAAGACCCGCCGATCCCACTGGCCCGCTTGCGTGCGCGAGGCCAACTGGCCGAGCTGCGCGCCGCCGATCTGCGCTTCACCTTCGAGGAAGCGGCTGCCTTACTGCGCAGGGTCTGGGGACTCAATCTGCCTGAGGAGAGCATTGCGGCCCTGGAAGCACGCACCGAAGGGTGGGTAACCGGACTCCAGCTCGCCGCGCTGTCTCTGCGAGGGGCTTCCGATCCGGCGCGGTTGATTCAGGGGTTCACGGGCAGCAACCGCTACATCCTTGACTACCTGACCGAGGAGGTACTCGCGCAACAGCCCGACGAGGTGAGAAGCTTCTTACTCCAGACCTCGGTTCTCGAACAACTCAGCGGCCCACTTTGCGATGTGCTTACCGGTCGCAGCGATGGCCAGGAGATGCTGGAACACCTGGAACGAGCCAACCTGTTCCTGGCGCCGCTCGACGAGGAGCGCCACTGGTACCGCTACCATCATCTCTTCGCCGATCTGCTCCGCGCCCGCCTGCAGTCCGTCGACCCTAAGGGGTTGCCGGAGCTGCACCGGACGGCAGCCGCCTGGTACAAGGAGTATGGACTGGTCAGTGAGGCGCTGCGCCATGCCCTGGCAGCCGGCGAAGCGGTGTGGGCGGCCCGGCTGGTTGAGCAGCATGTTGAGGAGGCCCTCCGTCGCGGCGAGGGGGAGACGCTGCGGGGCTGGCTCGCGGCGCTTCCCCACGAGGTGGTGCGCGCTCGCCCGCGACTGGCCCTTGCCCAGGTGATCGCAGCGTTCAACGCCAGCCGCATGGAGGCGGCTGAGCTGCTCCTCGCGGACACTGAGCAGGCGCTTGCCACTGCCCCGAGCGAGCCCTACGAACCCTCGATCGGCAAAGCGATGAGCATGCTGGCCAACGTGCCCGCTTCCATCGCGCTCCTGCGCGCGGCCCTGGCCGCGCTTCGGGGGGATGCCGAGCGCACGACCGAGCTCGTGCGCCGGGCTCAGGCCGAGCTGGCTGAGGACGAGCGAGGCCCGCGCATCTCGATCCGCTGGAACCTGGCCCAGGCGGACTGGATGCGTGGCCGCCTGGCAGAAGCCGAGCGCGCCTTCGCCGGCATCGTGGCCGACGGGCGGGAAGCGGGAGAGCCGCACCTGACGTTGACTGCCAGCTCCGCCCTCGGCCGCATCCAGCGAGCCCAGGGTCGCCTGGATGCGGCCTTCCGCACCTACCAGGAGGGCCTGGAGTTCGCCGCCCGGACCGGCCCCACGGTGGTGCTGAGCGCGGCCGCGGCGCACATGGGCATGGCCGATGTGTTCTACGAGCGCAACCAGCTTGAGCAAGCCCTGCATCATGTCGGGGAGGGCATCTCCTGCGGCAGGCAGCTCGCCACCACCCAAACCCTGGCGAGCGGACTGGTTACCCTGGCCTGGATCCGCCAGGCCATGAGCGACCCGGCTGGGGCCAGGGAAGCGATGGATGAGGCGTATCAGGTCATGCCGAGCCTGGAAATCGTCGCCCTGCACAATCTGGTGCCTGCCGAACGGGCCCGGCTGTTGCTCGCCCAGGGTGACGTGAAGGAGGTTGTTCGTTGGGTGGAGCAGCGCGGGCTCGGGGAGGCGGACGAACCCGGCTACGCCCGCGAGCGTGAATACCTCGTGCTGGCCAGATACCTGCTCAGCCAGAACATACCAGGTCGAGCCCTCGCCCTCCTGGAACGTCTCGGGATTGCGGCCAAAACCCAGGCGCGGATGGGCAGCCTCATCGAGATACAGGTTCTCCAGGCATTGGGCTTTCAAGCGGCGGGAAAAGCCGACCAGGCGATCAAAGTAGTGGCTCAAACGCTGCTGCAGGCCGAGTCGCAAGGATATATCCGCACGTTCGTGGATGAAGGCAGGCCCATGGCTGCCCTGCTGCACCGTGCTCTCTCGCGAGGCGTGACTGCGGACTACACCACAAGGATGCTGGCGGCATTCGCCTCTGGTGATCACGGAACCCACCCATCCCCTGCTCCTCTTCCCTCTTCCTTCAACGAGCCACTCAGCGAGCGCGAGCTCGAAGTCCTGCGCCTGCTGGCGAGCGGGGCATCCAATCAGGAAATCGCTGAGGAACTGTCGATTGCCCTGACCACAGCCAGGAAGCATGTGAGCAACATCATCGGCAAGCTCGGGGTAACTAATCGCACGCAGGCCGTCTCACGAGGACGAGATTTCGGCTTACTCTAGCTCCCCTCACGAATTTCCACACTACTCATCTCAATACTCCTTTTTGACACTGACAATCCATGTGATTGCTGGTTAAATATATCTATGCCGATAACAGGAGCTGACTATTACGAGATTCGTGTCCGAGGTCTGCTGGACAGCCACTGGAGCGCGTGGTTTGAGGGGTTGACGCTGACCCCCTTAGGGAACGGCGAGACCCTCCTCGCCGGCCCAATCCAGGATCAGGCCGCGTTGCATGGGATTCTGGCCAAGATCCGCGACCTGGGCTTGCATCTCCGGTCGGTGGTTTGTGTTGAATAACGGATGACGTGATGAACCAAGCGTCGATCGCTCTTGAAAAGAGGTAACATTTTATGAAACTTGCGCTACAAATCAACAACTACATCTGGGACGGCGGCCCGACTAACCTCGGCGCCACCCTAACAAAGATAGCCAGGACCGCAGACGCGTACGGTTTCAGTAGCATCGCCGTGGCCGATCACCTGTGGGCGGTTCCACCCTGGATGGGCCCCCAGGAGGGGCAGGTTCCGGAATGCTACACGACGCTGACCTTCCTGGCGGCCAGCACACAGCGTATCGAACTCATGGCGCTTGCAACCCCTCCACATTTCCGGCACCCGGCGATGCTAGCCAAGATAGTCTCGACACTGGACGTGCTCTCCGGCGGACGTACCTGGCTCGGCATCGGCGCGGGTGACTACGTGGATGAAGCGCAGGGCTTGGGGATCCCGTTCCCTCCGATCGCGGAACGCTTCGAGATGCTGGAGGAGACGGTGCAGATCTGCTTGCAGATGTGGAGCGGCGAGCACGGGGACGATCAACCCTACCGCGGCAAGCACTTCCACATCGAACGAGCGCTCAATTCGCCGCAGATGCCACACAGGCCGCAGCGGCCGCACCCGCCGATCATGATCGCCGGTAGCGGCGAGCAGAAAACCCTGCGCCTGGTTGCACGATATGCAGACGCCTGCAATATACAACCGGGTCCGGAGATCCCGAAGAAACTGGACGTGCTGCGCCGGCATTGCGAGATAGAGGGCCGCGATTACAACTCGATCGAAAAGACCTGCCCATTCCTCTTCGATGTTGGCGAGGATGGGTCCAAAGTGAAAGAGTTGATTGGGCAGCTGCATTGGCTCGCAGGCATGGGCATCCAGACGGTGTACGGTGCGATCCCGCACGTGGAGCGGATCGCTCCGCTCGAGGTGATCGGCCGCGAGGTGATGGCGGCGGTGGCAGACCTCTAACTCCACAGCGGATGGGCGTTCGGTCAACCCACCGGGAAAGGAATGATTGATGATGCAGAATCGAACAATCCCAAATAGGGATGCGAGTCTCCACCGGCATGGAAAGGCAAGAGGTGTGGAACGATGACACTGGAACCCTGGCTGCACTTGGCGCACGTTGCTGGCACCATCGTTTGGCTCGGCGGAGGCGTGATACTGAGCCTGCTCGGTGCCCGGGCTCGCCAAAGCGGTGACCTGGCAGTACTCCGCGAGTTCGCTCGGACGCTGTCGTACCTTGGTCTGCGGGTCTTCACGCCAGCCGTACTGGTGGTCTTAGTGTCCGGGGTTTGGCTGGTCCTCGTGAGTTCAGAATGGAACTTCACGCAGCTGTGGGTGCTCCTCGCGATCGGGGCGTTCATCGTCGCCTTCCTCGTCGGCGCGGTCTACCAGAGCCGAAGCGCGATCCAGCTGGAGCGCGCTGTGACCCAGAGCGCGGACCTCCAGGCAGCCCGTGAAGCGCTCGGCCGTTGGATAGTCGGCTACGGGGTGATCTTGACCATCCTCATGTTCGCCCTCTGGGACATGATTTTCAAGCCCGGCGCGTGACTCGTGGCGGGTGGTCGGTCCACAGGCGCGCCGCTTCCATCCGCGTATTCCTCCGGCATGGCGAGTGCGCCGCCAAATACGAGCTTGCGCTGCGGTACCCGAGAACCAGGGTCGAGGGGGCCATGCGGTCGCCGGTATCTTCCCGGCGATCACACCGATCCACCGGGTCGTTGGTGCCACATGTGTCTACCTGGGCGCTGCCGTGGCGTTGTCTGCCGGCTCGAGCGCACGAGATACCCAGAAACGCCTGACATCCTTGGAGTTAAGCGGGGATCATATGTCGCTTGTTTGGCTTCTGTTTCTCGGTACCGTGGTGGTGCTGGCCTTGACGGCACTCTCATGGCTTGCCGGACGGCTGCTTGGCCATCATCAGCCCTGGCCACGCGCCCTGCTTGCCGCGCTGCTGGGCAGTGCGATCGGCAACGTTTTCGTCACGGCGCTGTCGCCACGGCCATTCGTGTGGCCGCCAACCTCGCCGCCGAGCTACCCGCTACTGCGGTTACTTACCGCACTGCTCGCCACCATGGGCGTCTCCGTCCTCCTGGAGGTGCTGACGCGTCGGAACATCGCATCACCAGGGCGCATCCGCCGTGCCACGATTCCGCATCCGCTCCGCGCGCTGCGCCGCCGTATCGCTCGGATGCAACGCTATGCACAGATTGCCTGGATTGCCATCAAACAGGGCCTCTGGCCCTACCTGCGCAGCCGGCAGTTCATACTGACAATCAAGAGCCCCCGCCGCCAGCACCAGCTTGCCCGCAGTCTGCGGCTCGCCCTGGAGGAGGCGGGTGGCGTCTTCGTGAAGTTCGGCCAGGTGCTCTCAACCCGCCCCGACCTGCTCCCACCCGACATTATCGCCGAACTCGCTCAACTCCAAGACACGGTACCGCCCGATTCCTATGCGGCCATTGAGGTATTGCTGGCCGAGGAGTTGGGTGCCCCGCCAGTCGAGGTCTTTGCTGCCTTCGACGTGGAGCCACTGGCGGCCGCATCGATCGCTCAGGTCTATCGCGCCCGGCTCGTATCAGGTGAAATGGTCGTGGTCAAGGTCCAGCGACCAGGCATTCGTGCGCTGGTCGAGTGCGATCTCGATATTTTGCTGCGACTCGCACGTACGGCCGAGACACGCACCGCTTGGGGCCGTGAGTTGCACGTCTTGGAACTGGCGACGCGGTTCGCTGAGGTAGTACAGGAGGAGTTGGACTTCCGGATTGAGGCGCGAAATATGGTGGCAGTGGCGGCTGGGATCAGGAGCGTATCGGCGGTGCGCGTACCCGCCGTCTATGCGCATCTATCTACCGGCCGAGTGCTGGTTCAGGAGTGGCTGGATGGGGTGAGTGTCCGTGATGCCGGGCCGCTCCTAGATCAGCTTGGCCGCGACCGCGCTGCACTTGCGCGTGAGTTACTCCAGTGCATCACACACCAGATCCTGCGCGACGGCACGTTCCACGCCGACCCGCACCCCGGCAATGTGCTGGTCCTGCGTGACGGACAGCTGGCGCTGATCGACTTTGGCATGGTTGGGCGGCTGGACAGCTTGCAGCAGGCGGCGCTGCGTGGGATGATGGTCGCCTTAGAGCGGCGCCACCCAACCATGCTGCGCGAGGCCCTGCTCGACCTCGCCGAGCTGCGGGAAGGTATCGATGAAGAGCGGCTGGAGCGAACCCTCGCGCAGTTGCTGGCGCGACGATTCAGCCCTGGCATGACGCCGGGAGTCGAGCTGTTTGGCGATATCTTTCAGATCCTGCTGGATTTTGGGATCGTCTTCCCACCAGATATCAGCGGCCTGTTCCGGGCATTGGTCACACTGGAAGGCATGCTCTTGCAGCTCTCACCCACGTTCCGCATGCTCGATGAGACGCGGGTGCTGGCGGCGGAGTGGTTCAAGGAGGCATTGTCGCCAACCTCCCTGCGCCAAGTCGCAGTCGACGAGCTCCTGGCACTGCTGCCCTCACTCCGACGGCTGCCGCGGCGGCTCGACCGTATCGCAACGGCTGCCGAACATGGCGCGCTGACCGCCAACGTGCGGCTGTTCGCTGACGCACGTGATACCCAGATTGTGATGCGTCTGGTGAGTCAGCTGGTGCTGGCGTTTCTGGGCGCTGCGATTGGGCTGATGGCAGTGCTCTTGTTAGGTACATCCGGCGGGCCGATGGTGGGTCGCACGACGAGCGTGTTTGATCTGTTTGGGTATCTTGGCCTGGCCCTCAGCGCCGTCCTTATCCTGCGGGTGATCGTGACGATTGCGCGTGAGCAGGCAACGTAACCGCCTGCTGTGAACGCATCGCGCAGCCCTGGTGTTCACAATTCCTTCGAAGGAGCCAACAATGCACCTGCAGATCGTCAATGCTGATCCCAACTATGCGCACGTCAGGCTCGTCGAGCCAAGGGCGCTGGGGTACATTCACATCGCCGCGGAAGTACATCCCCGCGCGGTGCCTATTCTTCCCAACCGGCGCGCGAAGTCCAAGCTCTTGACTGAGCTCAAGAGGCTCACGTACCGACTCGCGCAGCTCGATGTGGTCCAGCGAGTCACCGTGTTCGACTCTAGCGGCTACTCGCCGCTAAGCCCTGAACTCCAGGAACGGGCGGCCGCGATCCACATCGCACGTTTCGACATCGTCGTGCTGATCGAAACGACAGCGCCGGCGACCGCACGCGAGCTACAAACCACGCCGGTGTATCAAACGCTCGTAGAGACCCTGCGGCACGAAGCCAGGGATGTGCATGTCATCGCTGCGCGCAACGCCAGGCGGATCGGCGCTGTGGACGGGACGAGGTCAGCTGTGTTCCGCTTCACCTATTTCGTTGCCGACGATGCAGACGTGATGCTGCAGCTGTGGGACTATCTGGCCGCGTGGTATGTGGTGGAAACCGGGCTGGCCAACGCCAGCCTGTTCGTCCCCCTGGAGGGCGAGCGCTCGGACTATGTGGGGATCGAGTATGCCGGCTTGGGTGGGCGATCGCTCGTGCGTCAGATGCGGACGAAGAGCTTCCGAACCTATCTCCAGGCGAATCTGGCGGCCAACCGCGTCGGCGCGATGCCAGTCTTGTATCAGATCGTTTGATCGGCGAGAAGTGAAGCGCTTCCTGCCCGGAATACGACGGAGTTGTGGAATGCAGGCAGACTACAAGGCTAGTACGCCGATACCGGCCCAGGCACCTGAAGAGCACAAGGCAAGCACAGGCGCCCTGGTGTTCATCTTCGCCACGGTCTTTCTCGATCTGCTCGGCATGGCCATGCTGATACCGGTGCTGGCCTACATTGTGCGCCTGTACAACACCGACGCGCTCACGGTGGGCTTGCTGACGGTGATCTACTCCGCGGCACAGTTCGCTGCCGCACCCATTCTGGGTTGGCTCTCCGACCGTTATGGCCGGCGCCCGGTGCTGCTGCTCAGCGTGCTCGGCTCGGCCATCGGCTATTTCATCTTTGGCCTGGGCGGCGCGCTGTGGGTGCTGTTTCTTTCGCGGTTGATCGACGGCATCACCGGCGGCAATATCTCGACGGCGCAGGCATACATTGCCGACGTAACGCCGCCGCAGCATCGCGCCAAGAACTTTGCCTTGATGGGCGCCGTGTTCGGCCTCGGCTTCATTCTGGGACCGGCTATCGGCGGCGCGCTCGGTCAGTTCAGCGTGACCTTGCCTGCGTTTGCGGCAGGCACGCTCTCGTTGCTCAGCGTGATCTTCGGTTACTTCATGCTGCCCGAGTCGCTGCCAAAGCAGAAGCGTGCGAGCGCGCCATTCACCTGGTCGGCTGTGAATCCAATACGCGCCATCACCGATATGGCAAAGCTGCCCAACCTCGGCGTGTTATTGCTGGCGACATTCGTCTTCAACTTTGTCTATGGCGGGATGGCGACCAACTTTTCGGTCTATACGATTGAGAAGTTTGGCGCGCAGCCGCTGGAGAACGCGGCGGTGTTCACGCTGGTGGGTGCGATTGGCGTCATCGTGCAGGCTGGGGTTGTCCCACGCTTGGTGGGCAGGTTCGGCGAGCAGAAGCTCGCGCTCAGCGGTCTGGCCCTGCAGGTGCTGGGGTTCCTTGGCATTGTGATCGCGCCCGCTTTCTGGGCGCTCTATCCGATCACCGCACTGATTGGCGCGGGCAACGCGTTGATGCGGCCGACGCTGACTGCGCTGATTTCGAACAGTGTATCGTTCCGCGAGCAGGGCA
>WNGA01013923.1_pt1 | contig 10690 bp, 9 predicted proteins | sample 5400061 | NCBI WGS metagenome assembly WNGA01 (sample SAMN13153366, study PRJNA577476) | soil metagenome | isolation source: 100 cm soil or saprolite under grassland replicate 2 | place: USA:California | collected 2016-06-15
TGCTGGTCGGGGTCGGCGAGGAAGTTGACCCGGCCGATCGCATAGACGATGCCGGCGGCCCAGATGCGCCGGTCGCCGCGCAGCAGCGGGGATGGGCGCTTGCGGGCGAGCTTGGCGGCCAGCTTGTCGCACAGCCGGGTGTACTCCGCGTCCAGATGCTGGGTGCAGAACGCGCGTGTGATCGCGGTGATCTCGTTGAAGACCGGCCGCACCGCGGCCGGGAGCTTCGGGATCTCGGCGGAATCGGCAGGACTCGTCACGGCCGGCATCCTCCCTGCACCAGCGCCTTTGGTTTCGCACGAAATCTACCGCGTCTGCGGGACCGTGCGGGAACGCGTCCGTAAGCTGGTGGCCGACGAGGTCGCTGAGACGGTCGGGGACCGGTTCGTGGCTGGGATCCTCAGACGGGAGGTCGGGGTCTGTAACGCCATCCGCGTATCGGTGCTGGTCAGAGCCGTATTGTTAGTCCGGTGGCGGTGAGTGGGGGGGTCAGTCCTTCGTTGCGTGCCGTTGGCCCTGTTCGGCGTCCCTGAGCGCGAGCGCTGCCTGGACGAGCGCAGCGTGGGTGAGGGCTTGTGGGTAGTTGCCAAGATGTTGCCGGCTGGTCGGGTCGATCTCCTCGGCATACAGGCCAAGCGGGCTGCCCAGGGCAAGCAACTCGGCGAACCGTTCGGCGGCTTCGATCTGCCGGCCGGTCTTCGCCAGCGCCTGGACCAGCCAGAACGAGCACGGCACGAACGCTCCCTCGGTGCCGGCAAGCCCGTCCTGGCCGGGCGGGTAGCGGTAGAGCAAGGGCCCGGAGGCACGCAGCTCGCGACTGATGGCGTCGATGGTGCTGTCGACGCGGGGGGAGCCGGGGGGCTCGATGCCGAGCAGCGGCAGCACCAGCACGGCGGCGTCGAGGTCGTCGGAGCCGTAGCTGCGGGTGTAGCTGGCTTTGCTGGTGTTGAAGCCGTGGCTGGTGACCTCGGCGGCGATGGCGTCCCGTTGGGTCTGCCACCAGCGGCGGCGTCGGCCAGACACCCCGAGCTCGGCGGCGATGCGCAGCGCCCGGTCCAGGGCGAGCCAGGCCATGAGCTTGGAGTGGACGTGGTGGGCCGCGTCGCCGCGGATCTCCCAGATGCCGGCGTCGGGCTCCATCCAGCGCCGGGCGGCCTGGTCGGCGAAGCCGCGCATGGCCCGCCACGTCTCGGAGTACAGGCGCTGCCCGGCGCGGGTGAGCAGCCAGGCGCCATCCAGCACCCAGCCGTAGCCGTCGAGTTGGTGCTGATCGGCCGCGCCATTGCCGAACCGCACTGGGCGGCTATGGGCATAGCCAGGCCAGGTCTTGAGCGCTCGCTCTGCCGGCGGGTGCTTGCCGTGCAGGGTCAACAGGACCGGCAGGCGGGGCCGGTCGAGCCGGGTGGCGTGCAGCAGCCAGGCCATGAACAGGCGGGCCTCGTCGGTCTTGCCGACGCCGAGGAAGGCGCCAATGCCGGTGCTGGCGTCTCGTGGCCAGGCGAAGCGGTAGTCCCAGTTGCGAACACCGCCGGGCTGTTCGGGCAGGGAGCTGGTGGGCGCGGCGACCGGCGCCCCGGACGGCGAGTAGGTGAGCAGCCGCAGGGTGAGCAGGCTGCGCACCACCGCGTCGCGTTGGGGCAGGTCGCCCTCGATCTGGCTGCTCCATGCCTGCCAGCGGCGCTCGTCGTCGAGCAGGGCGGTCCAGGCCGCATCGGGATCGATGTGAATGAGCGGCTCGCGGCTGGCGATGGCGAGCACGACGGTGACCGGCTGGCCTGGCGTGACCGTGACCCGCACAGGGCGGCCCGGGTCGAGTGGCAACCGCGGCGTGACCTGGACTGCGGCGGCGATCGATCCCCACTGGCAGATCAGGGCGGCGCCGCGGCGTTGGGCCTTGGGAGGACTGTGCCGCTCCCCGAGGCGGGGATCGAAGTCGATGGCGGCCTCGACCGGGCCGCCCTCCGCCTTGAGGCGCCGGACCAGCAGCGTGGTCGGCAGCAGCCTGCCGGCGACCTCGGCCACCATGCCCTCGGTCAGGACCAGGCGCCCGGTGCTGGTGTCCCAGGTCGTCTCGAGGGTCGTCGATGCGGGGTGGTAGCGCCGACGGCTCTGTCGGGACCGTCTGGCGGGGCCGAGGCGGAAGGTGCCGGCCTGGGGGCCGCCCACGAGACGGCCGAAGAGGGGTCGCCGTCGAAGCGGGGCACGCACAGCCAGTCGATCGCGCCGTCAGCGGACACGAGGGCGGCGGTGCGAGTGTCGCCGATCAGCCCGTAGTCGGCGATTGGCGGTAGGCCCCGATCAGACGAAGGGTGGGGTTGGCGCATCTCAGTTGGTCCCCAACAGCATGCCGAGCGCGACGCCGTAGGCGACATGGACGGCGATGGCCACCGCCGGGGTCTGCGTGCCGTAGTTGAGGGCGAGCAGCCCGGGCGGCTCCAACACGGCGGTCGAGCCCGGCCCGGCCCGCCCCGACGCCATGCGGGGATGGATACCGACCAGCAAGGGCACGAGGATGGTGAGGGCGACGGCGACGTGCAGCAGGCTCAGCAGGGCGCCGAGCCACCAGGTGGCGATGCCGAGCAGCGCGAAGGTGGCGGCGTAGCCCAGCGCGAAGCCCTGCCCAACGGCGAGGTGGATGACAAAGCCGGCGACACGGGCCCGGTCTGGGTCTTCGGTGACGAGCGTGCCGAGGATGAGCGGCAGGTCGAGGCGGCTGAGGCCGCTGAGCTGCGCGGCGATCATGGTGACCGTCAGGGCGGCAGTGGCCACCAGCCCGAACAGTGCCCAGCCAGCCCAGTCCATCGCGGCCCAGCCTCTCGTCAGCTCAGCGGGCCGCCAACTGATGCGCCTTGGCCTCCAAGGCATGGAGCACCCCGGCGAAGGATTCGTGGAAGCTGGCCACGCCGGCCTCCGCAAGCGTGCGCCCGACGTCGTCCATGTCGATCCCGACCGCGGCCAGGCGGCGCAGCGTCTCGGCCGCCTCGTCGGTGCCGGTGTCGATGGTGCGGGCGAGCCGCCCGTGGTCCTCGAAGGCAGCGATGGTCGCCTCGGGCAGGGTGTTGACGGTGTCGGGCCCGATCAGCTCGTCGACATACAGCGTGTCCGCGTAGGCGGGGTTCTTGGTCGACGTCGACGCCCACAAGGGCCGCTGGAGATGGGCGCCCAGCCTGGCCAGGCGTGCCCAGCGCTCCCCGGCGAACCGGTCGCCGAACAGCTGGTAGGCGAGCTTGGCCTGGGCAACCGCGGCGCGGCCACGCAGCGACCGCGCCGCCGGGGTGCCGACCGCCTCCAGGCGACGATCGACCTCGGTGTCGACCCGGCTGACGAAGAACGAGGCGACGCTGTGGACACGGTCGGGCCTGCCGCCGCGTTCGGCCAGTGCCTCCAGCCCCGACAGGTAGGCCTCGATCACCTCGGCGTAGCGGTCCAGGGAGAAGATCAGGGTGATGTTGATGCTGCGGCCCTCGGCGGTCATCGCCTGGATCGCCGGGACGCCCTCGGGCGTGGCCGGGATCTTGACGAGCAGGTTGGGCTGGGCGATGCGCTGGTGCAGGTCGCGGGCGGCGGCGATCGTCGCGTGCGTGTCGTTGGCGAGCTCGGGGGCGACCTCGACCGAGACGAAGCCGTCGGCGCCGCCGCTGGCGTCAAATGTCGGGCGCAGTACTGCAAGGGCGTGGGCGACGTCGTCGATCACAAGCTCCCAGTAGGCGTCGGGCACAGAGCGCCCGGTGGCCAGGAGCGAGCCGAACTGCTCGTCGTAGGCGGCCGACCCTTGGATGGCCTTGGCGAAGATCGTCGGGTTGGCGGTAACGCCACGGATACCGTCGGCCACCAGCCGCGCGAGCGTCCCCTCGCGCAGGTAGGGGCGGGTCAGGTTGTCCAGCCAGGGGCTTTGCCGCTGGTCCTGGTACAGCCGCTGCAGCTTGGTCATGGTGTCTCCTTCCGGGCCGGCCGGCGGCGCACGGTCACGCAGCACCTGCCGGGCGCGGGGTCGAGTCGGGCCTCGAGATTGGCCCGCTCGAGTCTGGCGAGCAGCCCGTCGACGAGGTCGAGGTTCATGCCGCAGACCAGGTCGGTGTAGTCCCTGGCCAGCGCGTGGAATGGACAGTTCGTCAAGGTCAGACCGTCGGGATCGGTTCGCGGCTCGTAGCCGTGCTCCGCAAGCACCGTGCGAGCCGCAACCTGCAGGGCGACCTGGCCGGCACGGGACCCGGCACGGCGACGGGCCTCCTCGCCCAGCACGCGGCCCGCGCCCGCCGCGGTCGCGTGGAGCGCCTCGGCAATCGGGAGATCGTCCCGCTCGGCGTCGAGGATCGCCTGTGCCATGACCCGGCCGGCGAGTTCGTAGCGGCGCTCGGGCAGGCTTACCGCCAGCTCGCGCGGGGAGCGGCGGTAGAGCTTGGCGGGGCGGCCCGCGCCGGGCCCACCTCGACCCGCGGGGCGGCGGAACTCGACCTCCAATAGCCCGTCGTCCTCCAGCTTGTCGAGGTGGAACTTGGCCACGTGGCGCGGCACGCCGACGCCTTCCGCCGCCTGATCGCGGCTCACCGGGCCGGGCTGGGCCACCACGTAGCGGTACAGGGCGCGTCGCACCGGCTCGCCCAGGGCGGCAACCCCGGCCACGCGGGTGTCGAAGTCGTCCCCGCTCATCAACGGCGGGCCTGGTGGGATGGCGCTGAGAGGTGGCGCATGTGGAGCCTCGAATCTAAAAGAGACTGTGGTTGACGAAAGAACCGCGGTTTTCTAAAGTCTAGTGTAGTGTCCGTTACACAGGGAGGCAATCGAGATGGCAACTACGCCAGTACCCCGGGCCCACGCCGAGACCGGTCCGGTGGCCCGCCTCAAGGAGAATCCCGCCTATCAGGCCTTCTGGCTGCTGCGTACCGGCTTTACCGTGGCCCCCATCCTGTTCGGCCTCGACAAGTTCTCTCACCTGCTCGTCAACTGGGACCGCTACCTCGCCCCCCGCATCGACAACCTCCTCCCCGGCACCGCCCACCAGGCCATGTACGCCGTCGGGGTCATCGAGATCGCCGCGGGCCTGCTGGTCGCCCTCCGGCCCCGCTTCGGCGGCTACCTGGTCGCCGCCTGGCTCGCCGGGATCATCGTCGACCTGCTGCTCATCCCCGGCTACTACGACATCGCCCTGCGCGATTTCGGGCTGCTGCTCGCCGCGTTGACGCTGGCCCGGCTCGCCACCGCCTTCCCCGCGCAACGAGCCTGAGCGCCGCGGCGCTGCTCCATAGCCTGTCTGGGTCCAGGCCGATCCACGAGACGAGGGCGCGACCACGTTCAGCTACTGACTCGCGGCGGAGGAGGTCCGCCACGCATGAGCCCGACGCGGTCTCCCACACGCTGCTGGGCCCAGAGCTGCACCAGGTCCTGACCGTCGGCAGACCGCTGGCGCCGGTGCCGACCGCTACGCGGGCACGGGCGGCTGCACCGGGCCGCCGATCACCTCGTGGGTGGTGAGGACCACGGTGCCGCTGGCGGCGCGGGGCGCGAGGAAGTCGAGCAGGCCCTGGAGGTCGGCCGGCGTGATCGAGTAGGCGTCGCAGTGGTCGCACACGTGGTGGAAGATGAGCTGCACCCAGCCGCCGCCGTTCTGCTCCGCCGCGGTCACATACCCCTCGATCGTCGCCAGGGTCGTGCCCGACTTCGGGCTGGGCGGCGTGCGCGTGGCGTAGGCGTCCAGCGGCGGGACCGTCTCTGCGAACACCCTGCGGTCATTGACACCGGAGACCCCGCGGCCACTGTTGTAGCCGCAGGCGGCTACCACCGCCTTGGTGCCGGCGTCGAAGCTACCGAACGGATAGGCGAACGAGGTCGCCTGGAGGCCGTGGTCGAACAGGGCCACGCGGTCGTCGCACACCTGGTGCCGCGCCGCCGGCTCCTTGAGGTGCTTGAGGTTGGCGTGGTCGATGGTGTGCCCACCGATCTCGTTGCCGTCGGCGGCCAGGTCGGCAAGTTGCGACCAGCTCATGTGGTCGGCGGTGTCGACGAAGCCGCTGTTGACGAAGAAGGTCGCGTGCATGCCGTGGGCCTGCAGGATCGGACGGGCGGTGGTGTACTGGTCGAGGTTGGTGTCGTCGAAACCGATGGTCACGATCGTCTGCGTGGCGGCGCCAGCTGGCGCCGCCACCGACGCCCAGGCGGCCACGAGCACCGCCACCAGGAGAGGGACCAGGACTCGTCGCATACAGGGGTCCTCCTGTCCTCGCAACCTCAGAGCAGACCAGCCGCCTGGCGGGCGAACGCCAGCGGGCTCGTCGCGGTCAGGTCGACTGCCGGTTCGACCGTGGAGAACGACTCGATGTCGTCCTTGAACTTGGCGGTGCTGCTGAACGACGCGAACGGGTCGCTGTCGTCCGGCGGGCAGTTGCGCATGCCGGTCTGGAAGCCGCGGTAGAGGGTGCCGTTGGGGCCTTCCACCGCGGCGCCGCGCAGCACCGGCGGCGTGCCGTCGAGCGAGCCGACCAGGTTGGCGACCTGGTGGTGGGGGCAGCGCGGGAAGGTGCTGCCGTCCCCGATGATGAACGACGAGCCCCAGGCGTTGGCGCCGAGGATGTTGCCAAGCCATCGGGCGTTCTGGGTGTCGGCGTCGTCAGGGCTGTTGACGTACTCCCTCGGCCAATGTGCCGCCTTCTGCAGGTAGAACAGCGGGTCGGTGTGGGGCAGCCCGGCCGGCAGGCCGCCGCTCGCCACGGCGAAGTAGAGCTGGACCGCGCCGAGCTCGAGGTCGCTGCGCCACTCGGTCTCCGGGTAGGAGCTGAACGGGATGTAGGTGGTCAGGTTGCCGCTCGGGGCGGTGTTGGCGAGGTCGAAGATGTGCTGGCCGGCGAGCAGGCACTTGTTGGCGAACGCCGGGTCGCTGGTCTTGAAGACCTGGTAGCACAAGCCGAAGACGGCGGCGTCCCGCCCCGCCAGGTTCGGGCTGATGAGCGACCCCGGTTCGCCGGCGCGGAACACCGGGCGGTTGCGGATGTAGCGGTACAGCGGGTCGGTCCCGCCGAAGGTGTCGTCGGCCTGGGGGAGGCGCCAGATGTCGTGATCGCCGACTGTCTTTGCGTTTCCGGTCCCGATGCCGACCTGGTAGTAGAAGGTCCGCGTCGGGTCGTCCCACATCCTGAGCAGCCAGTCGGTCCCGAACCTGGCCTCGGCGGTGAAGTCCGAGGCGGTGGAGCCGGCACCCATCTGGGCGGGGAAATCGCGCACGCCGGAGAGCAGCAGCGCGGTGGTGTACCCGAGGGTCTGCTTGCCCTTGATGTAGTCGCCAGCGTCCCACCAGCCGCCGGAGCCGTCGACCCGGATCCCCAGCGGGGTGAGGTCGCCGGAGAAGCGGCCCGCCGAGTTCACGTGCGGCGTGAGGTAGGTCATGGCGGTCTGGTCGTTGAGGTGCGCGGGCGCGGTCCGCAGCGGCGAGGTGATGAAGTTCGGCCCGTCACGCTCGGTCTGGTAGAAGGCGAGCGCGTTCTCCAGCGCGCCGCCGTACACGCCCGCACCGCTGTCGATCCTGAAGCTCGGCGAGGTGGCGGGGATCGGTCCGGCAACCGAGATCGTGTAGGTCCCGGCGGCGCTCACCGAGTCGAAGTCGAGCGCGAAGACGCCAGGGTAGGCCGAGCTCCACGAGCCGAGGTTCGCGCCGACAGGTCCGGAGAACACGATCGTGCCCGCCGCGTTCCTGACGCTGAAGCTGGCGCCGGTCTCGGCCCCGCTCGCCATCAGATACGCGCGCTTGGACGCGGCCAGCGGGTAGCCGACCTGGTTCACCCGGACGAAGGCCGTGGCAGGGGCCGGGGCCGACCCCGCGCGCCCGCCGAGGTTCATTACCAGCAGCGAAAGCGTGACCAGGAGCGCGATCGTGCCGCCCCTCGCCGCCGTGATCCGGACCTGGTGCGCCGTTCGCATCGCTGCGGCCTCCTTGTTCCTCGAGCGTGGAGGAGTCAGAGCGGGGCGAAACCTTGGCCGATCAGTAAAGTTTCCTAACTAATCTGCTCAATACTATCGCGTTCGATTTCCGAGTTCAATGTTCCATTCGATGTGAGATGGGATGCCCTGGCGTGATGAGCTACCTGCCAGGAGGGCCGTCACCCAGGCGCACGTCGTCCGGTCGAAGGCGATACGTGGTCGTGCCCCTGAGTATGCGTTCGTGCTCACACGCCGATGGCGCCATCGATCCGTTCGCGTAGCAGGTCCGCGTGGCCGTTGTGCCTGGCGTACTCGGCGATCAGATGCACCATGAGCCAGCGAAGTGAGAATGGCTCGCCGGTCCTCCTCCTGATCCCGGTCTCCTCCAGCGACGCCGCGGCGGCCACGATCTCCCTGGAACGGCGGCACTCCGCTCGCCAGGCCTCGAAGGCCTCCTCGACGTCGCCGTCGAGGTCGTCGAAGTCCTGGCCGGGGTCATCGTCGGAGTAGTAGAGCATCGGGACGTCCTCGCCCGCGAACTGTATGCGGAACCACCACCGCTCGACGCCGGCCAGGTGCCGCGCCAGACCGTGCAGGGAAAGCGACGATGGCGCCGATCTGGCGGGACGTCGGCCTGCCAGCGCCACTCCGCCAGCCGTCCATGGCCAGGGAGCTCGATGCGGCCGGTGGACCACAGCAGCACTTGCCAGGGGTCTCCCTCGTCAGGTGCGGCCGGGAACAGCCGGGCAAGGGTCTTCCCGATGACGTCACCGTGGTCGTCGACCACGGGCACGGCGCTGATGTGGCACTCCTCGAGCATGCCGACGATGGCCTTGAACGACGCCTGCTCTCCGACCACCATCACTCCGGTGGTCATCACGTCCTCCACTCTGCGACGCATCGCACGCCTCCTTGCAGTCCCGCTCCACCGACGACTGATTGGACGAGGCGCGCCGAGGGCCGTTCGGACCTCACGTGCCGGGCCGTCTGGGCATATCGCCCGACTCGCGCCGGACGTACGGTCGAGCCGAAGCCACCACAGGTGGTGGAGTGGGGAGGCGACAGCGATGATCGTCCGCAAAGTACGCAACGTGATGACCCAGGAGGTCGTGACCGTCAGCGAGCAGGCGCCGTTCGGCGAGATGGTCCGCCTGATGGCCGTGCACAAGATCAGCGCCCTGCCGGTGGTGGACGCCGACGGACGGGTGGTCGGCATCGTCTCCGAGGCCGACCTGCTCCGCAAAGAGGAGTACCAGGACGACGAGCGCGAGAGCTGGCTGGAGCGCCGCCGCCGGCGGGTGGCGCGGGCGAAGGCGGCGGGACGAACCGCCGCGGACGTGATGTCCACGCCGGTCGTCACGATCGACCCTGACGCCGCCGTGCCGGTGGCGTCCAAGATGCTGGCACGTCACAGCATCAAGCGGCTGCCAGTGGTCGACGGCCAGGGCAGGCTGGTCGGCATCGTGAGCCGGGCCGACCTGCTAGGGCTGTTCCTGCGCGACGACGAAGCGATTCGCCGCGAGATCCTCGAAGAGGTCCTGCTCCACGGGCTGTGGATCGACCCGCACACCGTGACGGTCACCGTCAAGGACGGCATCGTCGCACTCACTGGGCAGTTGGAGCGCAAGAGCCTGGTGCCGATGGCCATGCAGCTGACCCGGCGTGTCCCTGGTGTGGTCGACGTGGTCAGCCAGCTCAGTTTCGAATGGGACGACGACCGGCCCGAGCCAGCGCACACCCGCTCCTGGGTGCCCTGACGCCGCGAGGTGAGGTTGCAATGCGAGCGTCCGAGCGTCTCCGCCACGTGCTGGTCACCCACGGTTCGGAGGAGACCCTGTTGGGCGCCGCGACCCGCATGAACTGGTACCGGGTCGGGTCCCTGCCGGTGTACCGCCGCCACCGGCCGTACTCCGCTCCTAGCTTCGCCGTCCAGTTGAGGGTCACACCTGGCGGGCGGACGCGCCCCTGCCGGACGGCCCTGTGCGGATGGTCCACCCGTCCCTGGGGCGCCGCCGGGCGGGGTCGTGGGAGCGCCGGGATAAACCGGCATGGAGGAGGGGATGCAAGAGCCCTACACCGAAGGGGTAGCGATCCACGGTGACCGCGAGCCGTGCGTCGGTGTCTGTAAGGGCGCCGGCGAAGCGTCGGTAGCGGCACGTGCAGGCCAGGCTATTGAGCCGCGTAATCACGGAATCCGGGGTGCCGACGTGGTCTACGGAAACGGAAGGCAACACCGCCAGCAGCGCTTTCGCGAGTTGCTGGTGGGCTCCGCGCGGTCAGAGACCCTGTGCATGTACGGAACCTCCATGCGCGCCCGTAGTACCTGCGAAGCCGTCGAACGAGGCCATGAAGGTGGCGGAGGAGGCGGTGGAGGAAAGGGGGTTGGCCGAGGGGGACACGGACAGTTCGACACGTCCCGGACGCAGCGCCGGATCAGGCGTGACAAGCGGGCTGGACCGTGTGCGCGAGGTAGCACGAACAGACAAGGAAGCACGGTTCACGGCGCTGCTGCATCACGTCGATCTGGGTCGCTTGTGGGCGGCCTATGTGGCGATCAACCCGAAGGCCGCACCGGGGGTCGACCGGGTGAGGTGGGAGGCGTATGGACAGGACCTCCGAGCGAACCTCGAAGACCTGCTCTGTCGTAGCTGTTCAGCGTGGGTGAACGCGTGTCGCGGTGATCGTCGGCGTACGGCAGGAGCTGCCCGAGTTGACCTTTGGCTCCGACATGATGATCATGCCGCGCGTGTCCGAGCTGCCGCATGACCTCGCCACGTTGCCG
>WNGA01013039.1_pt1 | contig 10689 bp, 9 predicted proteins | sample 5400061 | NCBI WGS metagenome assembly WNGA01 (sample SAMN13153366, study PRJNA577476) | soil metagenome | isolation source: 100 cm soil or saprolite under grassland replicate 2 | place: USA:California | collected 2016-06-15
GGCTTCGACCCGGGTCACCGTCCCGGCCTCGGCCAGGTCGCGAATCGTCCGGCCGAACGCGGGAATCGCTTCCGGCCGGACGGCCACCAAGCATACCGTCTCCCCCCCTGCGCCCGAGGTCAGCAAGGTCGCGGGCCCCGTCGCGGCGAGCGCGTCCGGGAGGCCGGCCCCACCGGCGATCCGGAACACGGGGAACCCCACCGGAAACCCGGCCCGTTCCCGCCTGGCCAGCTCCGCGCGCGCGAAGCGTTCGGGGTTCCCGGTCACCAGGGCCTGGATGGCCGGGTCGCCGGCCCGGCGGGCCTGGACGACGACGCGGCCGCGAGGCCGGGCGAACCCGGCGGCTTCCATCCACAGGGCCAGGCTCCGCTCCCGGGCGGCGAGGCCGGGGCGGCGGGCGGCGAGGTCGGCGTCCAGGATCCCGACCAGGTCGAGCCCCAGCGGGCCGTAGTCGCGCACGGCTTCCGGTCCGCCGACCGTGATCTCCCGTGGACCGGGAGGCGCCTGCCCCCGGTCGGGGGCGAGCCTGCGAACCGGGACGGATGCCGGGACGGCCCCGCGGGCCCACTCCTCGACCCGCTCCGCGCCGCCCCGGGCGATGCCGAAACGGGCCGAGCCACAGCTGGCGCAGCGCCCCTCGGCGGCACACACCGCGCACCGGACCACCCCGGCCTCCTGGCGCAACACGCCCCCGCAGGCGGCGCACGCCGCCGGCTCCCCGCAGGCCTTGCACACGCGAGCGACGCCGTACCCGGGGAGCGGCTCGTACAGGAAGGCGCCGTTCGCCTCCCTCAGGGCGGCGAGGAGGCGACGGGCCCGCCCCTCCGGCCCGGGGTTCACGACCTCCACCGGTGGCCAGGCCCGGCGCGCGGGCGTGACCTGCGGATGGCCGAGCGACATGGCCTCCGTCGACGGGCACAGCGCCGCCACGACGGCGACCGCGCCATCGAGGCTGGCCCGGGCCAGGGCCACGTCGCGCACGTGGTAGTAGGGCGAGCGCTCCTCGCGGTGCCCCGGATGGCTCTCCCGCGAGACCCACACCAGCCCGAGGTGGGCGACCGGCGCGAACACCGCCGGCCTGGTCCCCACCACGCATCGATACCGCCCCTGCAGGATGTCCAGCCACATGCGGTAGCGACCCCGTTTGTCCCCTCCCAGGTACAGCGCGATGTCGTCCCCGAACGCATCGAGCAATGCTCGGGCGGTGGCCGGCACCGGCTCGGCTTCTGGAACCAGCACGATGGCCGTGCGCCCGCCACCGAGACACGATGCGACCACCTCGACCACGACCGCCTGCTCGTCCTCCGGCGCCGGCCGAACGACGAACGCCCCTGACCCGTCCGCCGTCGCTGCCGCCAGTTCCTGCCCTCCCCGATAGCTCGACAGCAGTCCGGGACCGTCGAGGGGCTGAAGGGCCGCAAAGGGGGTCGGGGGTTGCGCAGCGGGGGTTGGGCGGGGACTGGCCCGCGGAGCAACCGCCGACCCCCCCAAACCCCGCTCCTCCGAAGCCACCCGTGGCGGATGAGACCTCCCGATGACCGAGGCCAGGGGCGCCACGTACCGCTCGCTCATCCAGCGGAGCAGCTCGAGCATCCGCCCGTCGAAGAACCGCACCGGCGAGACCACCTTCCGTACGGGCAGCACCCGCTTCGGCCGCTCGCCGGCGGGCCCGAGGACCCATCCCCGGACGTTTCGCCCGTGGAACGGGATCTGGACCAGCGACCCCACCCCGGCGGCCAACCCCTCGTCGAGCGAGTACGTGAACGGCCGGTCGAGCGCCAGCAGCGGCCGGTCCAGGCAGACGTCGACGGGCCCTGACAGGGGGTCTTTGGTGATGCTCGTGTGACTACTCGAACGCGCGACGAAGGTCGTCGGCGCGGTCGGTGCGTTCCCAGGAGAACTCCTTGCGGCCGAAGTGGCCGTAGGCGGCGGTCTCCTCGTAGATGGGTCGGCGAAGGTCGAGGTCCCGGATGATGGCGGCCGGCCGGAAGTCGAACGTCTCCCTGATCACGTCGCCGATCCGCTGCGGATCGGCCTGCGCGGTACCGAACGTGTCCAGCATCAGCGACACGGGATGCGCCGTCCCGATGGCGTAGGCCACCTGGAGCTGGCACCGGTCGGCCAGCCCGGCGGCCACCACGTTCTTGGCCACGAACCTGGCCATGTACGCGGCCGACCGGTCGACCTTCGTGGGGTCCTTGCCGGAGAAGCACCCGCCGCCGTGTGGCGCCATCCCGCCGTAGCTGTCCACCATGATCTTCCGCCCGGTCAGCCCGGTGTCCGCCTTGGGCCCCCCGATCTCGAACCGGCCGGTGGGGTTCACCATGACGCGGACGTCGCCGGCGTCCAGCTCGAACTCCCGCAGGACCGGGTCGATGACCTCCTGCTCCACGTCGGGCGCCAGCAGCGTCTCGATGTCGACGTCCTCCCGGTGCTGGGCCGAGATCAGGACCGTGTCGACGCGGACGGGCCGGCCGTCCTCGTACTCCACGGTGACCTGGCTCTTCCCGTCGGGCCGCAGATATGGAACGACGCCCGCCTTGCGGACGTCGGAGAGGCGCTTGGCCAGCCGGTGGGCCATGGCGATGGGGATCGGCATGAGCTCGTCGGTCTCCCGGCAGGCGTACCCGAACATCATCCCCTGGTCGCCGGCGCCCAGGGTGTCCAGGTCGTCGTGCGAGCCCTCCTTCACCTCGAGCGCCCTGTCCACGCCGAGGGCGATGTCGGGCGATTGCTCCTGGATCGCGGTGATGACGCCGCAGGTGGCGCCGTCGATGCCGAACTTCGCGTCGGTGTACCCGACGTTGCTGACGGTCTTGCGGACCACCTTGGGGATGTCGACGTAGATCTCGGTGCTGATCTCCCCCGCCACGATCACGAGGCCGGTGGTGACGAGCGTCTCGCACGCCACTCGGCCGAAAGGGTCTGTCTGGAGGATCGCGTCGAGGACCGCGTCGGAGATCTGGTCCGCGAGCTTGTCGGGGTGCCCCTCGGTGACGGACTCGGAGGTGAACAGGTACCTGGCCGCCATGTCCGCGGGATTCTAGCAGCGGGATGCGTCGCTCCCGGGGAGCATGTGGTCCGCCCGGCTACGTGCGCGGCGACACCACCACCCACAGGCGGTGGCTGATGGGGTCGGCCGCCACGCCCGCCACTGGTGTCCCCACCGTGATCTCGGTGGCGTCGTTCGTGACCGGGTCGATGCGGGACAGCGTTCCATCTCCCTGGTTGGTGACCCAGACGGCGCCGAACCCGGTGGTGATCGCGACGGGGGCCTCCCCGACCCGGATGGGGCCCCTCGTCGCCCCCGTGTCCGGGTCGACCCTGGCCACGGTCCCGCTCGTGCCATCCACCACCCAGACGCTGCCGAGGCCGACCGTGATGGCGCTGGGATTGCCGCTGAGGGGGAACGTCGCCAGAAGGCTGCCGGTGCCCGGTTCGAGCTTCAGGACCGTCGCGTCCAGGCGGTCGAGAACCCACAGCGTCCCTGCCCCGAAGGCGAGACCGTCGATGCTGGTGGCGACCTCCATCGGCTTCCCCGCGTGATTGGAGCCGGGGTCGACCCGGGTCATGGCCCCACCCTGGCCGGCCACCCACACGGCCCCCGGCACCGCCTCGACGAACCTGACGTCGCCCTCGTTCGGCAGGTCGATCTCGTCCGCCACCTCGCGCGTGGCCGGATCGATCCGAATCAGCTGGCCACCGCCCCCCAGGCCCACGGAGGCCAGCGCCCAGATCGCTCCCTGCCCGACGGACACGTCCGCCGTGACCAGGTTGGCCGGGATGGAGGTGACCTCCCCGGTCGTCGGGTCGATCCGCACCACCGCCGTCCCCTGCACGGTCCACACGGCCCCCTCCCCGGCCACGATGGGGGGCGTGAGCCCCGTGACGGGGATCTGTCCAGGGCCCGGCACCTGCCTGTCGATCGCGCCTGTCCTCGGGTCGATGGCCACGACCCCGCGCGCGAAGCCCACCAGCGGCGGCGTCGAGACGCTCTCGGTGGACGACGGCGGCCCTGGTGAGGCCGTCGTCCCCGAGGACCCACCCCGAGAGAGCAGGGCCGCCACGGCGACCACGGCGACCACGGCGACCGCGCCGGCGAGCGACGGGACGACCACCCGGCGTCGGCGCCGTCCCGCGGCAGGGGGGCCGGTCGCCGCCGGCGGGAGCGCATCCCGGGCCGCCGCCGCGAGCGCGCCGGCGGTCCCGTACCGGTCAGCGGGGCGCTTGGCCATGGCGGTCGCCACGACGTCGTCGATGGCCGCGGGGAGCTCGGGGCGCTCCGCGGTCGGCTTCGGCGGGGGCTCGTTCAGGTGCGCGTACATGAGCGCCGCGTCCCGGTCCTTCCGGTACGGCGGGGCGCCGGTCAAGCACTCGTAGAGCACGCAGCCGAGCGAGTACACGTCCGTCCGGGCGTCGAGCGGCTCGCCCGTGAACTGCTCGGGTGCGGCGTAGTCGAGCGTCCCCACGAACTGCCCCGTGCCGGTGATGCCCGAGTCGGACGACGCACGCTTCGTCAGCCCGAAGTCCGACAGGTAGACGTGCTCGGTCCCCGGCTCCGAGCCCGGGACCAGGAGGATGTTGCCCGGCTTCACGTCCCGATGGACCAGGCCCTCCCGGTGCGCCGCATCGAGGCCCCGGGCCGCCTGGGAGACGATTGCCACCGCCCGCTCCGGGAGGACCGGACCCTCCTCGAGCACGGCCTCGAGGTCGGTCCCCCGCACGTGGCGCATGGCGATGAACAGCACGCCGTCCGCCTCGCCGGCCTCGTAGATGGGGACGATGTTGGGGTCCTCGATGGACGCCGCGATCCGGGACTCCCGCACGAACCGGTCCTGGAACCGGGCATCGGACGCGAGGTCCGGCGAGAGGACCTTCAGGGCGACCTTCCGACCCAGCCGGGTGTCCTCCGCCAGGTACACGACGCCCATGCCGCCTCGCCCCAGCGCGGACTCGATGCGGTAGCCGGCGATCGTGATGCCGATTCGGGGGTCCGAGGCCATGTCCCGGCGTTTGTACACCGGGCCACGGAGCAGGGGAAGCGACCTAGTGCTCCGCGTCGGGCACTTAGGTGGAGTCGGTGAGCAGCTTGGCCAGACGGTCGCAGATGGCCGCCGCGAGCTCGGGCTTGGTCCAGGACCGCAGGGGCTCGTCGTCACCCGTTGCGGACAGGATCATGGCGTCGTTCGTGTCCGAGCCGAAGCCGGTCCCTTCCCGGCCCACGAGGTTCACCACGATGAGGTCCAGCTTCTTCGAATCGAGCTTGGCCCTGCCGGCGGCCGCCAGGTCGCCGGTCTCGGCGGCGAACCCCACCAGGACCGGGCCGTCCGCGCGGTCCCCCAGTTCCCGCAGGATGTCCACGGTCGGAACGAGCGACAGCGACGGCGGGCCGGCTTCCTTCTTCAGCTTGCCCGGGGCCTCCTCCGCCGGCCGCCAGTCCGCCACGGCGGCGGCCATGATCACGGCGTCGACGGCGTCGGCAGCCGACAGCACGGCTGTGCGCATCTCCTCGGCCGTCATCACGTGCACCGCCCGCACGCCCGGCGGGTCGGGCAGGCCGACGGGGCCGGAGACCAGCATCACGTTCGCTCCCCGCGCCGCCGCCTCCCGGGCCACCGCGTACCCCATCTTCCCAGAGCTGCGGTTCCCGATGAACCGGACCGGATCGATCGGCTCGTGGGTGGGACCGGCCGTGACCAGCACGTGCTTCCCGGCGAGGTCGGCCGTCGAGGCGAGCGACGCCTCCACGGCGCCCAGGATCTCCTCCGGCTCGGCCATCCGCCCCATGCCCTCGTCTCCCGCCGCAAGCGGCCCGGTGGCCGGGCCGACGATCGCCACGCCACGCTCGGCCAGCGTGCGCAGATGGGCCTGGGTGGCGGGATGCTGGTACATGCCCGTGTGCATGGCCGGCGCGACCACGACCGGGCAGGTCGCTTCCAGCATCGTCGAGCTCAGCAGGTCGTCGGCCAGGCCCAGGGCCAACTTGGCCAGGACGTTCGCCGTGGCCGGCGCGACCACCGCGAGGTCGGCCTCGTGGGCCATCCGGACGTGCAGGACGGTCTCAACGTCCTCGAACACGTCGGACTTCACCGGCCGGCCGGTGAGGGCGGTGAACGTGTCCGGGCCCACGAGCCGGGTGGCCGCCGGGGTCATGACGACCTGGACGGAAGCGCCCGACTGGGTCAGCAGGCGGGCCAGGTGGACGGCCTTGTACGCGGCGATGCCGCCGGTGACGCCGAGCAGGACCCGGCGGCCGGTGAGCGTGGATCGTCCCCCCGGGGGACTACCGCTCGGCTTCACGCACCGGCCTCCACGACGTCGGGGCCTCGCCCATGAGTCCCCCGAACCCCCCGCTACTTGATGCCAACCCCTTCAGGTCGCTCGGAGGTGATCTTGCCTTCGGCGATCTCCTCCAGGGCGATGGACAGCGGCTTGTTCTTCAGGCCGCCCGACTCGATGAGCGGGGGGACGTAATCCCCGCGGCCCTCGCCGAGCTGGCTGTAGTAGGAGTTGATCTCCCGGGCCCGCTTGGCGGCCAGGATGACCAGCGAGTACTTGGAATCGACGGCGGACAGCAGGTCGTCGATCTTCGGTTCGATCATGGGCGTGGTCCTTCTGCGAGAGGGGTGCTTCGGTACCCCTCGATTATATCGGCCACTTCGGCCGCCGCCCGTTCCAGGTCGTCGTTCACGACCGTGTGGTCGAAGTGGGGCTGCTCGGCCATCTCGCGGTCCACCGCCTCGAGCCGGCGATCGAGCGCCGCGCCGCGCTCGGTCCCCCGGCGCTCCAGGCGGCGGATGAGCTCCTCCCGGGAGGGCGGCTCCAGGAAGACGAGGACGGCGTCGGGCACGCGCTCGCGGACCTGCCGCGCCCCCTGGACGTCGATCTCCAGGATCACGTCGCGCCCGGCGGTCCGCTCCCGCTCGACCTGCTCGGCCAGCGTGCCGGAGCGATGTCCGAACATCGAGGCCCACTCCAGGAATGCTCCCTCCGCGACGAGCCGGTCGAACTCCTCCTCGGAGATGAACCGGTAGTCCCGGCCGTCCACCTCGCCGGGACGCGCCGCCCGGGTCTTCGCCGACACCGAGAAGTACAGCGACGGGTCCCGATCCAGCAGCTTGCGGACGACGCTTCCCTTGCCCACGCCGGAGGGGCCGGAGATGACGAAGAGCTTTCCCCGTCGGGGTGCGGATGCGGAATCGGGCTGCGACGCGTTCGGGGGGGCGCCTACGCGGTGCCTACCTCTTGGAGAACTCCGAGAGCAGCGCGCTCCGCTGCTTGGAACCCAGCCCGCGGACGCGGCGGGTCGCGGAGATGTCGAGCTGCTCCATGAGCTTGCGGGCCTTCACCTTGCCGACACCGGGCAGGGACTCGAGCACGTTCGAGACCTTCATCTTCCCGACGGTGTCGTCGCCCGAGGTCTCCAGGATGTCCCTGAGCGAGCGCTTCCCGGACTTGAGCTCCCCCTTGATCTCGGCGCGCTTGCGTCGCGCCTCGGCGGCCTTGGCCAGAGCTTCCCGGCGCTGTTCCTCGTTCAGGGTCGGTAGGGGCATGACGCCTCCTTAACTCAGGTGGGTTCGAGAACGCGGCATTATACGCACACGCTCTGAGGGCCGAGCAAAAGCACGCAACCTCGACCTCGGGATGAGGTTGAGGAGAGTGGGCGAGCGGGGAGCGCGGCGATCATCGAACCTCCGCCAGCACGGCGCGAGCGGCGGCGGCAGGGTCCGGCGCGTCGGTGACCGGACGGCCCACCACGATGTGGTCCGCCCCTGCCGCGAGCGCCTCGCGAGGGGTCAGCACGCGGACGTGGTCGTTCGAGCTGAGCCCCGACGGTCGCACTCCCGGCACCACGACGAGCGGCTCCGTCCCCAGGGCTTCGCGGACCTCCCGCACGTCGTCCCCCGAGACGACGACACCGGCGGCACCCGCGGACACGGCTTCGAACGCGAGCGACGACGGCGAGGCCAGCGATTCGCCGCCCACGCTCGACAGCACGGTGACCGCCACGATGCGGGGCGCTTCCAGGCCCGCCTCGCGAGCTCCCTCGCCTGCGCCCTCCACGGCGGCGCGCATCATGTCGATCCCCCCGAGGGCGTGGACGGTGAGCAGCGCGGGGCCGAGACGGCCGGCGGCGCGGGCGGCCCGCCCCACGGTGTTCGGGATGTCGTGGAGCTTCAGGTCCAGGAACACCGGCCCGTGGTCCCGGATCCGGCGCACCGAGTCCGGCCCTTCCGAGACGAACAGCTGGAGTCCCACCTTCAGCATCCCCGCGACACCGCCCAGGGCCTTCGCCAGTTCCTCGGACTCCTCGAGGCCGAACCGGTCGAGCGCGACGACGAGGGGGTTCACGGCGCGTCGGTGCCGACCGGAGCGGGCGTGGGCATCCCCCCCATCCGCCCCCGCAGGGCGTCGGGGGACGCCAGCCCCCTGTCCATGAGCGCCTGCGCGATGCCCGTCGTGATCTCGATGGGGGCCTGGGGGTTCGTGAGCACCGCGGTCCCCACCTGGACGGCGGAAGCCCCCGCCAGGAACATCTCCACGGCGTCGCCCGCCGTGGCCACGCCGCCCACCCCGAGGATGGCGACCTCGGGCAGGGCCTGCGCCACGCGGTAGACGGCATGGACGGCCATCGGATGGATGGCCGGCCCGGCCACACCACCGCGCACCGGCGCCAGCCGGGGCTGGAACGTCTCCGGATCGATGGCCATGCCCGGGACCGAATGGATGAGCGTGAGCCCGGCGGCCCCGGCCCGTACGCAGGCCCGGGCCACGTCCACGAGCGCCGGCATCTCGGCCAGCTTCACGAACACGGGGACCCGGGACAGCCGGGCCACGGCGCCGGCCACCTCGCCGGCGCCCTCGGGGATGACCGCCCACCACTCCCCGTCCCGCTCCCGGCTCGGGCAGCATGCGTTGGCCTCGATGGCCGAGACGCCGGGGGCGCCCTCCAGGGCCATGGCCAGGCGCATGTACTCGTCCACGCTCCCCCCGGCGATGGAGACGAACAGGGGCACCCCGAGCTTCGCCAGCTCCGGCAGCTGGTGCACCAGGAACTCCTCGATACCGTCGTTCTGGAGCCCCGTCTCCACGAGGAGGGCGGACGGGGTCTCAGCGACGCGTGGCGGCGGTGCCCCCCGCTGCGGCCGAATGGTGATGCTGCGCGTCACCACAGCCCCCAGCTTCCGGACGTCGAGCAGCGAGGCGATCTCCGGCCCGAAGCACCCGGAAGCGATCATGACCGGCGTCGGGAGGACGACGCCGCCGGCCTCGACCGACAGAGAGGGCCGGGGCGAGCTGCTCATGGCCGCGGAGAGGCCAAAGGGCCGTGAGGCCGGGCCAATCGGTTCATGACGATGAGCCCGCGGGCGAGGGGATGGCCGGATAGCCGTGGGGCGGCGTGGGGAGCATCCCGTCGGCGGCCACCGGTGGGAATCCTTCGGGCGGGGTGGGGGCCGGCTCGCTGGTCCCCCACCGGTCCCACAGGATCCGGGCCGCGTTCATCGCCGGCCCCTCGACGCACGCCCGGAGGTGGTCGTAGCTCTTCCCGTCCCGCCTGGCCACGGGCACGACGCAGCCCCAGCACACGCCGGTGCCGCAGGCCATGGTCTCCTCCACCGCGACCTGGGCCGGAATGCCCCGCTCCCGGCAGAACTCCGCCACCTGCCGGAGCAGCGGTCGGGGGCCGGCCGCGTACACGACCTCGCTCCCGCACCTGGCCACGATCCCCTCCAGGACGTCGACGACGTGGCCCGCCTCCCCCGCGGAACCGTCCGCCGTCACGATCGAGTTGATCCGGGACAGCCGCTTCGCCTCGATCGGCTTCAGGATGCGGTCCTGGCTGGTCGCGCCGAGGATCATGTCGACCCGCTGCCCCTGGGCCAGCAGCTCCTCGGCCAGGAACAGCAACGGCGCGGCGCCGTAGTCCTCCATCACCAGCAGGCAGCTGACCGGCTTGCGCGGGATCGAGAACGGGCGCCCCAGCGGCCCCATCACGTCGAGGAACTGGTGGGGCTTCACGTCGGCCAGCCAGCCCGTGCCCGGGCCTCGGGGATCCACGACGAACTCGAGCGTGCCGGCCCACCCTCCCCGGCGGGAGGTCTGATGAACGAAGAAGGCCCGCCGCAGGAGCGACGAACGTTCCTCCGGCATCGCCACCTGGATGAACTGGCCCGGCCTGGCCCGCTCCGCGATCTCGGGGGCCACCAGCGTCATCGACACGAACGCGCCGCCCCGCCGAGAGGAGAGGACCTCACAGCGGGACTGGATCACGGCCCCCCGCCTCGTTCGCCGGCGGTTCTCACGGACGCGAGGTCGGACTCCTCGAGCCGGAGCTGTCGGGGCCCCGACCATGCCAGGTCGGCGTGGTACTCCTGGAGCGACCGGGGCTCCGCGCCGGCGGAGCGGAGGGCCTCGATGCCCTGCACGGCCGCGTTCGCGCCGGGAAGTGTCGTGATGCAGGGAACCCGGGCCGCGGCGGCGGCGGTCCGGATCTCGTAGCCGTCGGTTCGGGGGCCTCGTCCGAAGGGGGTGTTGATCACCAGGTCGACCTTTCCGGTTCGGATGAGGTCTACCACGTTTGGGCGGCCCTCGGACACCTTCAGGACGGAGGTGACGGGCAGCCCGGCCCTCGACAGGACCGCCGCCGTGCCCCGCGTGGCCACCAGCCGGAACCCCATCTCGGCCAGG
>WNGA01014091.1_pt1 | contig 10689 bp, 10 predicted proteins | sample 5400061 | NCBI WGS metagenome assembly WNGA01 (sample SAMN13153366, study PRJNA577476) | soil metagenome | isolation source: 100 cm soil or saprolite under grassland replicate 2 | place: USA:California | collected 2016-06-15
GTGAACGTGCGGTACACCCGCAGCGCCTCGGGCGCCGGGAAGATGTCATCGATCCAGCCGTTTTGCACGAGCAGCGCGGCGCTCGGCCCGGACAACCCCGCCCAGCTGTGGAAGCCGGTCAGCTCCCTCCCGACCGCCAGCGCGTCGGGCCGCACGGGCTCGCCGCGGTCCGCGAGCTCCTTCCAGCCGGTTATGTCGGCGCTGAACGGGCCGCCCTTCGGCGCGTAGAAGCCGGTCGCGTTGCCGCTCGCGTAGAACAGGTCGGTGTAGCTCTTCTTCATCACGCCGCCGGGCCGGATCGCCGCGTTCGCCTTCGGCGTGCGGAAGTCGAGGAAGCGGCCGTTGGGCTGGAGCGCGTAGGTGAGGTCCGAGCCCGCCCAGCGCGCGAAGCCCGCCTTGACGGCGAGAGGGGTGCCGCCCGGGCTCGTCCACGGCACGAAGGACCCATCCTCGAGCCGGATGCGGTTGCGCAGCCGGGCGAGGTTGAGCGTCTGGATGCCGCCGTACGAGACGCCGGTCACGCCGATCGCGTCGGGGCGCGTGATCCCCTGGTCCACGAGCAGGCCGAGGAGGTGCTGAGTGTCGCGCCCCTCGTAGCGCTGGTCGGCAAGGCGGATCCAGCCGTGTTGTAGGAGCCGGTCGGCGACAGGGACTCGAAGCTTCCCTTGCTCCCGCCCCACCCGTGCATCATCACGATCGTCGGGAACGGCCCGTCGCCGCCGGGCGGAAGCGTCACGTCGACGTCGAGCGGCACGCCGTCCCAGCTCGCCACGCGCTGGTCGTCGCCGGCGGTGGGGCAGAAGAGCACGCCCGCCTGCGGAACACACGGGTGACCGAACGGGTTGGGCGGCGCCGCGTGAGCGGACGCCGCGGGCAGAGACGCGGCCGCGAGGCCCGCGACCGCGAGCATGCGGCGGCTCACGAGGTGGTCGTCTTCTTCCTTGCGCTGCCCGGCGTGCCGTCCTTCTTGCGGCCGTTCGAGCGGGCGCTCGCCCGCCCGGCCTTGCGCGCCGCCGCCAGGAGCTCGGCGAGCGACTCCTCGAGGTGCGCGGCGAGCGCGTCGAGGTCGGGCATCGCGTCGTAGTCGGCGAGCAGCCCGAAGTCGACCTTGCCGTTGTAGCTCATGATCGCCACCGCCAGCGCGTGGTTCTCGGGCAGGAAGGCGATCGGCACGATCTCCTCCATCTCGCGCCCGAGCAGGTAGAGCGGGAACTGCGGGCCCGGAACGTTCGTCACGATCAGGTTGAACAGCCGAGTCGAGAAGTTGAGCCGGGAGGCCTGCGCCAGCAGCGTCGGCGGCGCGAAGTCGGTCAATCCGGCGATCACCTCGGCGCCGAGCGCCTGCTTCGACTCCTTCAGCTGCCCCATCCCCTCGCGCACCAGCCGCAGCCGCTCGACCGGGTCGTCCACGTACACCGGGAGCGGCCCGCGCATCGCCGCGATGCGGTTCCCGAGCGCACCGCGCTCGTCCTCGGCCCGGATCGAGACCGGCACGAGCGCGCGCAGCTCCACGCCGTCGGTGCGCACACCGCGGTCCTGCAGCCAGCGCCGGAGCGCGCCCGCCACCACCGTGAGCACCGCGTCGTTGACGGTCCCGCCGAGGCCGTTCTTGACCTCCTTGAAGTCGGCGAGCCGGCTCTGCACCCAGCGTACGCGCCGATGCGGGCCGATCTCGACGTTCAGCGGCACGTCCGGTGCAGGGTTCATCCCCGCCCAGACGACCTCACCGAGGCCCTCCGCCGCCTCGCGCGCCCGCTCGAGCGTCCTGCCGGGATGCTGCAGAGCGCCTACGGCGCGCCCCGCCAGGCTGAACGGCGTGCGGACGAGCCCGAGAACTCCCTCGGCGATGAGGTCCACGCCGGACGGCTCCGGCAACGGCGTCCAGCCGTCATCGCCCTCCACCTCGTCCGGCACGGGCGATAGGTCGAACAGCACCGTTGCTACGTCCACGCCGGACACGCCGTCCACGAGCGCGTGGTGGGTCTTCGAAATGAGCGCGAAGCGGCCGCCCTCGAGCCCGTGGACGATCCAGACCTCCCACAGCGGCTTCGAGCGATCCAGGCGCTGGGAGAAGATCCGGCCGACCAGCGCGCGCAGCTGGTCCTCGCTCCCCGGCTTCGGCAGCGCCGTGTGGCGCACGTGATAGTCGAGGTTGAAGTTCGGATCGTCGACCCAGAAGGGCCGCCCGGCCTCGAGCCGCGGGAACGCCAGCTTCTGCCGATACCGAGGCACGCGCCGCAGCCGCGCGCCGAGGTGGGCGCGGAACTCGTCGCGCCCCGGCGCCGGCCCGTCGAAGATCACGAGCGCGCCGACGTGCATGTGCGACGACTGCTTCTCCTGGGCCAGGAACGAGGCGTCAATCGAGCTCAGGCGGTCCTTGTGTCCCTGGTGAGCCACGGTCTGAGCCTACCCGGGAGAATCGGCTCTGTGAAGCTGTTGGGAGTCGTGCTCGCGGTTCAGGTGGCGCTCGGAATCACGCTGGTGGTCCTCGTGGCCACCGACAACCTGCCGTTCACCGGGGACCACGAGGCCGACGGCAGCCCTCCGCGCCGGGCCGCCGTGAAGGTGGACCGCTTCGACGGCGCCGGGGCGTTCCGGCTGCTGCGCCGCCAGGTCGAGCTGGGCCCGCGGCCGGCCGGCTCGCCGGAGTCGCGCCGGCTGGCGCGCCTCCTGAAGCGAATCGTGCCGGCCGGCCGCTACCAGGAGGTGCCGGACGGGCTCCGCAACGTGATCGGCACGGTGCGGGGGAGGGAGCCGGGCTACGTGGTGGTGGGCGCGCACTACGACACGAAGGATCTCCCCGGCTTCGTCGGAGCGAACGACGGCGCCTCCGGCACCGCGGTCGCCGCGCAGCTCGCGAGGACGATCAGACGGCCGCGTCACACGGTGCAGTTCGTCTTCTTCGACGGCGAGGAGGCGCCGCGCGGCGTGGCGAACAGCGACTTCGAGAAGCGGGGCCTGCGCGGCAGCAAGGTCGCCGCGCCCGCGTTCGCGGACGCCCGCGCCATGATCCTGCTCGACTTCGTCGGCGACCGGCGCCTCTCGATCCCGCGTGAGGCGAACTCGGCCCGGGGACTGTGGCGAAAGCTGCGCGCCGCGGCCGGCCGCGTCGGGGCGGGCCGCGTGTTCCCGCGCGGCGCCGGCGGCGCAGTGATCGACGACCACATTCCGTTCAAGCGCGAGGGCGTGCCGTCGATCGACCTGATCGACTTCGACTTCCCCTGCTGGCACCGGCGCTGCGACGACATGTCGGCGGTCTCCGAGCGCAGCGTGGACGCGGTCGGCGAGACCGTCCTTGAGCTGTTGAGAGAGCTGTAGGGGCGCAAGCACCGGGCGGTGCCCGGTGCGCAGCGATGTTCTCGTCGCTAGCCTCCGGGCCGAGATGCACGCCGCTCCCGAAAAGCTGCTGCTCGCCGCGCCGCGCGGCTACTGCGCGGGCGTCGACCGCGCCGTGCAGACGGTCGAGCGCGCGCTCGAGCTGTACGGCCCGCCGGTGTACGTCCGCAAGGAGATCGTCCACAACAAGCACGTGGTCGAGCAGCTCCGCGAGCGCGGCGCCGTCTTCGTGGACGAGGAGACCGAGGTGCCGGAGGGCGAGACCGTTGTCTTCTCGGCCCACGGCGTGTCGCCGGCCGTGCACGCCAACGCCGAGGCCCGCCGGCTCACCACCATCGACGCCACCTGCCCGCTCGTCACGAAGGTGCACGTGGAGGCCAAGAAGTTCGCGGCCGAGGGCTACACGATCGTGCTGATCGGCCACGAGGGCCACGAGGAGGTCGAGGGCACGATGGGCGAGGCGCCCGACCACTTCGTGCTCGTGGAGACCGAGGAGGACGTCGACCGGCTCGAGCTCCCGGACCCCGACCGGGTCGCCTACCTCACGCAGACGACCCTCAGCGTCGACGAGACCGACCGCATCATCCGGCGGCTGCGCGAGCGCTTTCCGAACATCACGGGCCCGAAGTCGGACGACATCTGCTACGCGACGACCAACCGCCAGCTCGCCGTGCGCCAGATGGCGCGCGAGTGCGACCTGGTGCTGGTAATCGGCTCGCGCAACTCCTCGAACTCGAACCGGCTGGTTGAGGTCGCGCGCGACCACGGCGCCGAGTCGCACCTGATCGACAACGAGAGCCAGGTCCAGGAGGAGTGGCTCGAGGGCAAGCGCGTCGTCGGGATCTCGTCCGGCGCGAGCGCGCCCGAGGAGCTGGTCCAGCACCTGATCGACTTCTTCCGCGCGCGCGGGACCGCGGACGTGTCCGAGTTCGACGTCGTCCAGGAGGACGTCCGCTTCATGCTCCCCAAAGAGATCCGCCGCGCCCTAGCGGCGCGATAAGCGTCGCCTGGCGGCCTCGGTCGCCCGCGTGCCGAGCACTGCGGGCTCCCTACGTCCTCGCCATGCTCGCATCTCACCCCGCTATGTCGCGGCGCCGGAAGGCGCTGGGGCCCTCGGTGTGAACTGGATCCCGTGCAGGCGGAGCCCCGGCGACTCCGCCTCGACAGTCCCCTCCACCTCGTAGAGCCCGGGCTCGACGCCGCCCTCCGACAGAGCGGCGTAGGCGGCGCCGGCGCGGTAGCTGAACGTCGCGGCCGCGCCCGCGTCGACGGCGGCGATCCAATCCTCGCCGTCCTTCCAGTCGCGCACCAGCTCGAGGCGCTCGCGGTCGGCCGGCAGCGCGATGTCGGCCGTCTGCGGCTCGAGCAGGACGCCCGGCGCGTCCTCCGGCCGGATCGGCGCCATCGGCTCGACCTCGATCCCGAGGCACTCGCCGATCGCCCGCTCGGTGTCGTCGTACTCGCCCTCGCCGTAGTGCATGAGCGCCAACTTGCCGGTGCGGTCGAACAGGTAGCGCCCGGGCCAGCCCCTGTTCCCGTACAGGCGCCAGACCTCGTAGCCCGGGTCGAGCGCCACCGCGTAGGGGATCTCGAGCCGCTCGACGGCACGCGCCACCGTGGCGCGGTCGCGCCCGAACGAGTAGCCCGGCGTATGCACTCCGATCACGCGGAGCCCCGCGCCCGCGTAGCGCTCGTGCCACTCCTTCAGGTAGGGCAGGGTGCGCAGCGAGTTGACGCGCGCGAAGTCCCAGAACTCGACGAGGACCGCGCCGCGTCCCATCAACGTGTTCATGCGGAGAAAGGCCACGTTCAGCCATTCGAGCCCGCGCGGGAACTCGGGCGCGAAGAGCTCGGCTTCCTCGGGCGGGCGCACGCGATGAGCATGCCAAGTGGGCGGGTCGGCGCGCTTGGTATAGGGTGGCCCTCCCTTTTCTGTACCCGTCTTACCCCTCAGGAGGAGGAATGCGAAAGCTTTGGATCGCGGCGCTTGCGCTCGCTGCGGTAATTGCCGTGGCCGGCGTGGCAGTCGCCGCGAACACCTACCAGGTGCACATTGCGAGCGCCACGGCCGGCAAGGGCACCCGCGCACACCCGATCCCGACCAAGCTGAACTTCGGATACCGCGTGGGCGACACCGAGGGCATGCGCCCGTTCGTCATTCGCGAGTACCGCATCGCCGTCGAGGGAACGTTCGCCTTCCCGAAGTCGCGGCCGCGCTGCACCTACGCCGCGGCCACCAATCCGAACGTGGTCGATCCTGCACAGCTCAGCGCCGCTTGCCGCAGGGCCAAGGTCGGCACCGGCACGATCGACAACCTGGCGGGCGCGCCGAATGACAGGAGCCAGAAGCTCCCGTGCGACGTGAAGCTGACGCTGATCAACATCTCCACGGGCGATCCGCGCTTCCCGAAGACGGTCTCGCAGATCAGGAGGCGCGGCGGCATCGCGATCCGGATCGACGCGGATCCGCCGGACTGCCCGATCGGCGTGCACGAGGCGCTCGCGGCGCCGTTCTACGACACCAAGATCGAGCGCATTCCGACCTCGGAGCTCCGCTTCACGGTGCCGGACACGCTCGCGCATCCGGGCGGCCTCGACAACGCGGTCGTGGAGGTCACCTCTCACATCCAGAAGCTGACCGGATTGGTGCGCGTCCGGAACGGCGTACCGGTCGCCGCCCTCAAGCGGAGGGTGGGCTTCTACTCGCTCGTCGGGCGTAAGGGCAGGACGCGGACGGTGCGCGTCACGTTCATCGACGAGTCGGGCGCCAAGAAGACCGCCATCAAGAAGTTCAGGTAGGGCTTCGCCCAAGAGCGAATCGATCGCGGAGGGGCGGCCACACGGCCGCCCCTCTTGCGTTCAGTTCCCGAGCCCCTCGAGGATGTGGGGGGAGACCCAGACCTCGATGGCCGCGGCCGCGAGGAGGATGGGCACCGCGATCGAGACGGTCACGAACGTCGCGGCGAGGAGCTCGTGCCAATCGCCGCGCTGGCTCGCCACCATCCACGCAGCGAGCGGCAGGAACAGCGCGAACAGCTCCGGCAGGGCGTGGGGAAGCAGCGCGAGCAGGAGGCTCGCCGGGCTCGTGCCGATCTGGCCGGCCATCGAGGCAGCTCCGCCGCCGATCACGTACGCCTGGGTGCCCAGCGAAAAGAGGGTCGCGCACACGACGAACCCGATGGCAAGCGGTCCCGCCTTCTCGTGGACCCACCGGGACAGCCCGCTGCGGTGGGAGGCCGAGAGCGGCAGCGAGCTGCCCGCCATGAAGCCCGCAACACAGGCGAGGGCGTGCAGCGCGAGCACGAGCGAGTTGCGGATCAGGACGTGGACGTAGTCCGCGAGCGTCGCGTCGACGTTGTAGCCCGGGATCAGGTAGATGGTCTTGTCCGGCGGCGCGAGCTTCGCCACGGCATACACGGCGAACAGCAGCGCCACCGCGATCGCGGCGCTGAGGAGGCACCAGGGGCGAAGGGCCGCGCCGGGCTCCCGATTCCAGCGAGCGAGGGCGAGCTTGGTGTCTTGCATGCCCTGGACGAGCACGAGGTCGTTGACGCTCACCCTCTGGGAATCGGCAGGGGCGGTCCCGGGGTTGAGCCGCGAGGGCGCTAGCGGATCGGCGCGCCGGAGAAGAGCAGCCGCTCGCGCGCCTTCGGCGTCCCGTCCACGAAGTACTCCGTCGCCCACTCGCCGGTCTCGTCGAGGTGGCGGGGCGAGTGGATGTCGGGCTGGTTCGGATCCGGGGCGGGCCGGTCGCGCGGCACGTTCACCCGGCCGCGGAAGCGCAGGTGCGTGAAGAGGCGCATGAACTCGGTGAGGTAGATGTCCGCCACGCGCTTGTCGCCCGAGATGACGAGCATGTTCTCGTCGTTGTCGGTCGTGCTGTCGTCGGAGAAGTTCGCCGAGCCGGTGACGACGATCGGATCGTCGGTGAGCGGATCGACCAGGAGGTACTTCGTGTGGATGAACTTGACGTGCGAGTTGAGCCCGGTCAGGTACTCCTGGAGGAACTGCCTGTACCCGCCGGGCTGGCCGAGATAGGCGCCCACGGCGATCGAGTTGTTGGGGTCCGCTCGGGCGAGCTCCATGTCGTTGGTGCGCTTGTCGAGCAGGAGGTAGCGCGGGATGTCCCGCCGTGTCCTCAGCTCGGCCTCGAAGCGCTCCGTGACGCCGAACGGCGCGGTGAAGAAGATCGCCTGGCTCGCCCTCGCCATCAGCTGCACGTAGCGCTCGAGGGCGGTCACCTGGCTGTGGGGCGAGAAGACCGGCGTGACCCCGTGCGGGACGAGCGGCGCGCTCACGCCGACGTCTGGCGGCGGTGAGTTTGCGTCGACCCATTCCCTGAGCTTCCCTGTCTTCGGATCCGTGTCGAGCTGCTTCCAATATTCGTGGAAGGCGAACGCCACGTCGGGGTCGCCCGAGAGGTGGCCGAGGTTCGAGTGGCCGTAGATCGCGCCCGGGCTGATGTTCGTCGAGCCGGTCCAGACCGCCCGCGGCTCGCCGTCGCGGAGTAGGACGAGGAACTTGTTGTGGGCGATGCCGCTGCCGGTGGCGGTGCGCCCCCCGGCGAGCCGGATGAAGGGCTTGCCCCGCCGTATCGACTTCTGGTCGCGCATCGCGTTCGCGTTCTCCGCACCCGGGAACTCCGGCCAGTGGGCCCCATCGGACGGGCACGACACCACGAGCTTGACGTCCACGTCACGCACGGCCGCCGCCCTGAGCGCGGCCAGCACGGTGGGCTCGTAGAACTCATAGAACGCGCCGCGCAGCGACCAGCCCGCTCCCTCAGCGCGGTCGATGAACTCGAGCAGGCCCTCCTCGAGGCCGCGCGACAGCCACCGGCGCGCGTCCGGCACGCCGAGCGGCGACCCGGGGCCGAATTTGCGCGCGTAGGCCTGCGAGCCGGCGATGCCGCGATTGAAGTAGACGCCGTTGTGCCCGTCGTCGGCGGGCTCCGTCCGGATCTCCACGGTGGCCGCCTGCTCGCTCGGTTGCGGGTCCTCCGGGCTGCCGTAGACCGCGTAGGCGCGATAACGGACTCGCTGGCCAGGCTCGACCCCGTAGTCGCCCCACTGGAACGCCTGGAGCGGGTTCTCGCGTGAGCTGGTCGGCCCGTCGGGCCGGTCGTTGTGGGCGAAGCGAAGGAAGTTCGGAAGCCACTGCGTGCGCCGGTCCAGGGTCCGCTCGACCGCGAAGCCCAGCAGTCCGCGACGCCTACGCGCCGCGACGTCGAATCCGAGCAGCACCGCGTGGGTGCCCGCCACGGCATTGAGGGTGACGTCGCCCGCGGCGTCGCGCGCCCGCATGACGCCAGCCTCTCACGGCGCGGCAGCCGATGCGTTCGATCGAGCTGAGCTGGCGAGGAGCCCGCCAGCCAAGGAAGCAGGGCCGAAGCCTTGCTGAGCAAGGCGAGGCCCGATGACGCAGGCTGGCGATGCTCCGAAGGCGGCTCAGCCGATCGAGTCGACGAAGTCGACAGCTTCGGGGGCGCGAGAGCCGAGCCAGGCAAGGACGCAGTGAGCGACGCGTGCTCTGCACGCGAGCGAGCGAGGACGCCGCCTGGTGACGGCTATCGCGTCAGCCGATGCTGTCGACCATCTCGAGCTGGATGAGGCGGTTCAGCTCGACGGCGTACTCCATCGGCAGCTCCTTCGTGACCGGCTCGATGAAGCCGTTCACGATCATCGCCGCGGCCTCCTCCTCGGTGAGGCCGCGCGACTGGAGGTAGAAGAGCTGCTCGTCGGAGATCTTGCCGACCACGGCCTCGTGGGCCACGGTCACGTGCGGGTTCTGGATCTGGATGTCGGGCCAGGTGTCGGAGCGCGAGCGGTCGTCCATCATCAGGCCGTCGCACTGCACGTGGGCCTTCGAGCCTTGCGAGTTGTGGCCCATGCGGACGAGCCCGCGGTAGCCCATGATCCCGCCGTCCTTGGAGATGGACTTGGCGAGGATGTTGGAGGTGGTGTTCGGCGCCAGGTGCACGACCTTCGCGCCGGTGTCCTTCCACACGTTGCCGGACGCCACGCCCACGTTGAGGTGGTCGGCGCGCGCGCCCTCTCCCATCAGGAAGGAGCCGGGGTAGAGCATGACCTTCTTGGCGCCCATGGAGCCGCCGACCCACTCGACGGTGCCGTTCGCCTCGACGATCGAGCGCTTCGTGTTCAGGTTGAAGACGTCCTTCGACCAGTTCTGGACGGTCGTGTAGCGCGCCTTGGCGCCCTCCTTGACGAAGATCTCGACGACCGCGGAGTGCATCGAGTTGACCGAGTAGGTCTGGGCCGTGCAGCCCTCGATGTAGTTCACGTCGGAGCCCTCGTCGGCGATGATCAGGGTGTGCTCGAAGGTGCCCTCGCCCGAGCCCTCCATGCGGAAGTAGGCCTGGAGCGGGAGGTCGACCTTCACGTCCTTCGGCACGTAAAGGAACGAGCCGCCTGACCAGACCGCGCCGTGCAGCGCCGAGAACTTGTTGTCCTGCGGCGGCACGCACTTCTTCATGAAGTACTCGCGGACCAGGTCCTCGTGCTCGGTGACCGCCGTGTCCATCGCGCAGAAGAGGATCCCGAGGTCCGCGTACTCCTTCTTCAGCCCCTCGTAGAAGGGCTCCTGGCGCCACACGCCCACGACCCCGGCGAGGTGCTCGCGCTCCGCCTGGGGGATGCCCAGCTTCTCGAAGGTGTCCTTCTGCTCCTGCGGGACGTCGTCCCAGCTGTCGTAGCGGCCCGCCTCGGGCGGGGAGTAGAGCACGAGGTCGGACAGGTCGAGGTCCGAGAGGTCGACGCCCCAGGTCGGGATCGGCTTGCGCTCGAAGATCTCGTAGGACTTGATCCGCTTCTCGCGCATCCAGTCGGGCTCGCCCTTGATCTTGGAGAGCTCCTCGATGACGTCGCGGGAAATGCCCTTCTTGGCGACGAGCTGTCCCTGCTCGTTCTCCTTGATCGGGCTGGCCTTGGGGACGCGGGTCTTGTCAGTGGCTGCCATACGTCCCCGAGGATAGCGCGCCCGGCCGCTTTCCAGACCCGCCAGGTAGGAGTTAGGCTACCCTAACGCAGATGCTGAGAAGGACGGTCACCGTCGCCGTCGCGGTCGCCCTTGGGGGCGGCTCCGCGTTGGGCGTGGCCGCGTGCGGGGAGGACCGCTCGGGCGACGTGAAGTTCGAGGGCGACACGGGGACCTCGACCACCGGAACGGGCACCGTGACCACCGGCACTGAGACGACTGGGACGGAGACCACCCCCTAGTGTCGCGGCGCAGGCTGATCTGGACGGTGGTGGGCGGCACGGTGCTGCTGGTCGCGGCGTTCGTCGGAGTCGTGCTCGCCACGTCGGGATCGTCCTCGGACTCGCTCGTGCTCTACTC
>WNGA01015421.1_pt1 | contig 10689 bp, 6 predicted proteins | sample 5400061 | NCBI WGS metagenome assembly WNGA01 (sample SAMN13153366, study PRJNA577476) | soil metagenome | isolation source: 100 cm soil or saprolite under grassland replicate 2 | place: USA:California | collected 2016-06-15
CATTTGCAATTCTTTTTCAGTTGCCATGCGCACTTCATCAATAATCACATCAAAATAAAATTCTTCATTCAAATTGCTTTCATTCAAAAAAGAAAAAGATTTTTTTTCTCCTGTTTTCATTCCTTCCAGGCACAATTCAAGCTGTGGCAATATTTTACCTACACCGTGTAAATATTTTATAGGAGCGTTGTTCATAATATTATCAAGTTCTTCTCCCCTATTGTTCTTCATAATATAACGAAGTGACACTATTGTTTTATCAGCTACTTCCATAAAAGGATTTTAGTTAATGAAATTTATATTTGAGTTTTATTTTTTTGACACAACATTTGTTCATGTTTTATGCAGGGTAGAAATTTTTCCCGCAATCAAAGTCTTCTCAACGGGTATAGTACCATAAACTGTTTTTAATGAAGCCCCTCCTTGCTTAAGACTCACTGTTCCGAAACCTGTTTCTGTAGAAAGAAAACTTGTAAAGTCTCCTATGTTGGAATCTATGTGCAATGTTTTATCAACAGCATCATAACGCACACCTGTTAATGCCTGCAGGTATCCGTAACTCGAAAGTGCGCGTGCATACCAGTGGCCACATTCATATTCATTGAAAGGATTTCTTATGCGGCCATCATAACGGTTACGTGATATGCGCACAATTTCAAGACCTTCTTTCACATAACCCATCAGCATTAAATGAGAAGCCACCTGGTGTTCTATTCCTGTCCACACTTCATCGCTGTATACAAAAGGCAAAGAAAGTTTACCACCTTTAGGCCACGAGCACAACAGCAATCCGCCTTCATCACCCAAAGCATAAGCAGGACGTTGAGGATTTGCATGATCACTCAAATTCTTTTCCAAATTATATCTATGCACTGCAAGCAAATGAGTTTTAATTTTTGCCGTGTCTATTGGATCATCCAATCCGCACATGCGGGCAATCCATGCACCCAACACACCATCTGATAAGCAGCCTTTACCATACTGATATTTTGGCCCTTCTTTTTCGAGCAACTCAATTGCTTCTTTGGAGTACTCACCACCAAATGATTTTTTTGCAACCTCCGCAGGATTAGGCGCATTCAATCCAGTGAATTGTATTTTCTGAATAAAATATTCGCCATCATACAATTCAGTTTCCATAAATTTTTTTCCTTTCTCTGCAAGCTGTTCATATAAGCTTACATCTTTCTGCAAAAATTTTCCCATTGCAGTTATTGCATTCAATGCGCCAATATAGAAACTGCAATGCATTCCATCAGGTCCCCAAAATTCTATATCATAAGTATTATGATGCAGTTCTTCTATTACCCCTTTGTTTTTTGGATCCCATGTACGAATGCAATAATCCATACTTGCTTTCACCATCGGATACATTTTTTTCAGCCATTCATTATCACCGCTGATACGCCATTCACGATACACTTTCATAATGCCGCCCAACTGCCCGTCACAAGCTGCATGAAAATTGTGATCAGCAGGCTGTATTGGCAATGTTGCTCTAAAGTTTTGATGACCTTCTGCATTCTGACTTTCACAAAATTCTGTATGACGCAAACTTCTTTCCAATGCAGGAAAAAGATGTGATATGGCCTGGGCATAATTCCAAACATGTGTACATGAACCATGACAACAACCCCAGTCATCACCACATCCTTCAAAATTCCATAAGCGTCCATCATACTGCCGCATTACTGTGGGAGATTTTAAAATAGTGAGATTGGCTGCAACGGCTTCAACAACTTCCGGTGGCAAAGTGCTTGCATAAAAAGCATCTTTAAAGAGTGTTGATTTTTTGAAAAGGTCATTATAATTTTCAAGCCAATACTTACTTATTTCTTCAACGCTGTTGAATTTACTGCTGTACCATGGCTTGTAAAATTTTCCGTTGAAATTTTTATCATACTTATCAAGATTCAATACATCAGGAGAAGCACAACAGCCAGATGAAGGATCACAATTCTCTTTTTTCTCACTTATTTTTCCTATTGTAAAATCAGTGTCTGGCGTATACCATGCAATCATCACTTTGATAACTTTTTCTTTTCCTGCACCAAGTGTAAAAGGTATATATATAGATGCACCCGGTGCATCCGACTCAACAGGGGCAACACTTTTCACCTCTGCATTTTTCACCGCATTCCATGCCATCGTTACAGGGTCCCACCATCCGCCGCGAAACCAGCAGTAATCAACAACCGCAGAAGAGTCATTAGTAAATATGGCAAAATCACTTTTGAATGGTTTTTCTTTTGTTCCATTTTCTGATAAGATAAAACCGTTTGTTATTTTATTGATTGAATTTTTTCCATCATCAACTTTTAAAAAATTTTTTGCGTTGAAAGAAAAAACACCCTCAATACTTGCAGCACCGGTGTTTACAATTTTATATTCCATTGCACCCACAGGAAGGCTTGAATTATCATCATCAGTTGGTATAAAAGGACTCCAGCCTGTTATTTCAACATGAAGCGGCAGTTCATTATCCGTGAGGTCAATATAGCCAAGAGGAAATCTTGCTTTAAACACCGCATTATGAAAACGTGGCAAACCTGTGGTAGCGCCTTCAAGCCCGTTGCCTGCACCACGCTGCCCGAATTTTTTCCAGTCAGGCACTGCACCTTCAAGAATTTTAGCACCGTTTTTTAATCCCTTAATTGAAATAGCCGCAAACATTCCGGGCTCATTAAAAATCTCTGGCTTATTTCTTACCGACATGTGTGAGATAGCACCTGTGCCTTCCATGCAAAACATTCCTGCACCCATGCCGCCAATCGGAAAGGCAACGCGGTTTAAATATTCACCTGTATATGTTCCGTTATAATTGTGTTTTGCAGGAAGTTTTTCAGCGCTATCCTCAGTAAAATCTTCTGTATTTTTTTCCTGAGCAAATAATGAAGAAGGCATTACAGTAGCAGTTAAACTACCTACGCTTATGTTCTTAATAAATTTTCGGCGACCGGATTTATTTTTCATAAACAGATTTGTTGGTGTAAAAATTTATAGCAATCGGTTAAGGGATTTAAAGGACAAGATAAATACTATGGCGTTTGAATCAAAAAAATAAGACAAGCAGTTAATGAATAAATATAATGCTGTACAGTGCGGCAAGGAGATGGGATAAGTAAAATGAAGGAGATTTTTTTTGTATTTGGCTGCAGTGCATTATTAAGCTTCCGTTGCGTCACACTCTTGCACGTTTTTAGTTTATTCAACAAGCAACAATTTAATTTTGGTATGTACATACTGCAGCAACAAATAAAAATAAGTAGTAATAAATAATTAATAAGGTGATTTTAATTTGGAGAGAAAGGAGGTTCACATATTTTAGTATGGCTGCAATAGTAAATCTGCATTTATATCATGACCAAACAAAAGATTTTACTTCTTATTCCTTTAACAATAATAGGCGGATTTTTAATTTATACCTGGACAACTATTTTGTTTACAAACATTATAGCAACATGGCGACACTACCTGACAATTGTTCTATTTATTGTTTTAATTTTTCTGTTTCTTAAAAACTTTAAAAGAACAATTCTTGCAACAGCATTTTATCTCATACTTGGCACTTGCAATTTATTAACGTTTACACCATCAGTGACATTTAATTCATATGGACTTAGAATTGGTTCTTCAGAAATATGGACACCGACATTTCAACTTTTATCATTCGGACTTTTAATTTTATTCAGCATTTTAAATTTTGACACATTAGTCAATATTTATCTTGACTACAAAGAAGCAAGGGGACAACAGAAGATATAAAAACTACTGCAAAAACTACATTTCATTTTTACAGCTTTACATTTACAGCTACCATAAAATTAGTGCCAGCCATGGGATAATAATAGTTGTCATTAATTAATTCACCACCATAAATATAAGGATAGGTGTAACCATTGGGCTCATACTTGCGGTTGAAGATATTGTTTACCTGCAATATCAAATTCCATTCGCTGAAAATTAAATTCTTTAGCTGATAACTGAAACGTGCATCCTGTGTATAATAAACATGCAGGCTGCGATTGTTGTTTTGCGTATTGTCCAGGTATTGCTTGCCAACATACTTGCTTGATAAATTTATTTCAGCATTTTTGAAAGGCAATATATTGATGGCTCCGCCACCAATTACAGTGGGTGAAAATGAAATATCTGTATTGGTATGTTGCGTGGCAGTTTGTTTACCATCATCATAATTATCAATGTACTCTGTGAATGATTTTATTTTATTGCGGCTAAACGTAAGATTAGCAGATGCATTCAACCATTTGTTGAAAACTACACCGCCCTGTAATTCAATACCGGTGCGATAACTGTTGGGTACATTGATGCGCGTATAACTTCCCACATCATTTATTTTTCCTGTCAACACCAGTTGATTATTGTAGAGCATGTAATAAAATGTAGCAGCCCAGTTATAACGGGTTGTTTTTTTCTCTGCACCCAATTCAAAATCATGCAGCGTTTCATAAGCAGGCTGTTGCGAAGTGCTTGCCTGGAAATCATCTCTATTTGGTTCGCGGTGTGCAAGCGCATAACTTATGTAAGCATGCAACCCCTTGTTGTTATAACTAATGCCCGCCTTGGGATTGAAGAAATTAAACTTGCGATGAACAAAAAGGTCAGGACTTCCTTCGAAGCCATCCATTTTATGACTCACATTTCTGTATTGTGCATCGGCAAATAAACTCCAACTGGTAGTCATTTCGTGTAACCATTTTATATAAATATTTGCATCTGTTTTTATTGCAGGATAATTATAATATTTGTAATCTTTTGGAATTCCACCCATGTTGCTCCAGATAATAGTGCCGTAATGTTTGCCATCATATTTTGTCCAACTACCGCCAACGGTTACTTCGTCTTTTGCTTTTTTATACTGCAATGAAAATATTTGTCCATAAAAATAATTATCAAGCCAGCGTTGCCTTACAAGGTCTGTTGTGACGATTGTATCTTCATTTATTACAAGATTGTTTAAACCATAATCAGCATAAGCCTGCTCTGCTTTATACTCTTCGTAATAGCCATATCCTCTTGTTAAGAATGATGCAACATTTAATGATAAATTTGGAGTGAGTGATTGGTTGAAAAATAATTGATAATGTTTTTGCCAGTAATTGTCTGTTTGATTTTTGTATGTGTATGGATTAAACTTCCGGTTATCTGAATTAAATAAATTGATGGAATCTTCCTTTGTAAAATATAAGTAACCTAAGTTGTTGTAGTAATGCTCATAAATCCCTTCAATATCTCCTTTAAGTTTTGCTTCAGGAATGCCATACCATGCCTGGTAAGTTTTTTCTTTGCCTGAAAAAATATTCAATCGTACAGAAGTATTCTTACCAGTATACGCAGGAGAAATATAGAATGATTGCAAGTTGCTGCTTGCCCTGTCAATATAACCATCGCTGATGATACGGCTAAGTCTTGCATCTAATGTGAAATGTTCGCTAATCAAACCACTGCCAACTTTTATTGTATTCTTCCATGTGTTAAATGAACCATAACTGTTGTTTGATTCTGCATAAGGATTTTCATGGAATTCATTTGTGCTCATATTTATTGTAGCACCAAAAGCAGCAGCACCGTTTGTAGATGTTCCCACGCCACGCTGCACTTGTATTGAATTTACAGACGAAATAAAATCAGGCAGGTCAACAAAATAAGTCCCCTGGCTTTCCGCATCATTATAAGGAATGCCATTGAGCGTAACATTTATTCTTGTTGCATCTGTGCCCCTGATGCGTATTGCCGTATAACCTACGCCATTACCGGCATCTGAATTAATGGTAACAGAAGGAGTTTGATTTAAGAGAAAAGGAATATCCTGTGCAAGATTTATTTTTTCGAGTTGCTGTTCATTAATATCCGTTTTACTGAATGGCGATTTATCTGAAGCCCGGATAGATTTTATTTCTAACGGTTCAAGAAAATAATCAAGGTTTTCTAAAACAATATTGAAAGTTTTATTTTCTGTTGCCGTAAAATTTTCTTCATGCGTTTTCATTCCAACATATTGAACAATCAGTTTATTATTTGTATTCGAGTCTATATTGGAGAACGCAAAAAAACCCTGGCTATTTGTAATAATCGCTTTCTCTTTTTTTCCATTACTTTGAAGTTTAACTGATGCATTTGCCAACGGTCTGTTTTGTTTATCAACTACTTTTCCTGTAATAGTGATTTGTGCAAGACTGACAGCAGCCAATGCTAAGGCTGCAATTGTTCCCAAAAGCTTTTTCATAAAACTACTTTTAAACGTCCACAAAATTTGGAACAGGGAAATTGCTTACGGAGAGGAACATTGAAGTGTGTTCACCTTCCCTTCGCAGGTATTACCCTGTTCAGGTTCAACGGGTATAATCTCAGCCTTCCGTTAACCAAACGAAAAGCACCCCGGGAAAACGGTAGGATAATTGAGATCTGATGAACAGTATTACTAAGCTTACAAGTGTGCGACGCAAGGAACGATGATAGTAGTAATGCTGCCGACTACATAATCCTCAAAAATTATCTTACCATTGCAACTGCAAAAATAAGAACAGAAATTTTAATTTGTTGTAACCTTTTGTTTTTTCAATCGTTTCAAACAAAAACTTATATGCAAAAAATTATAGTAAGCGTTTGTATTGTTTTTATGCTGGCAGGTGTAAATGCTTATGCGCAAAATCTTGTGTATGACGAAAATGCACAGGTAAGAAAAGTTGGTAATTTCCACGGCGTATCTGTGGGCAGCGGCATCAGGCTTTTTCTTTCGCAAGGGAAGGAACAGGCAGTTGCAGTGAGTGCAGAAGATTCAAAATTTATTGAGAGAATAATTACGGAAGTAAGAGATGGCATTTTAAAGATTCGTGTTGAAGGTAACAGATGGGGCGGCTGGAGAGGAGATAAAAAATTGAAAGCGTATGTAACCGTTACCCAGCTTGACTATCTTGATGTTTCCGGTGGCTCTATTGCAAAACTTGCGGATGAAATAACTGTGAATGACCTTAATGCAGATATAAGTGGCGGCAGTATTGTGGAAGGCAGATTGAAGGGAAATTCTTTCAAGGCGGATTTGAGCGGCGGCAGTATTACAACGCTTGGCGGTTCTTTTGATAAAGCATCTATCGAGGCAAGTGGAGGAAGTATTTTTAAAGATTTTAGTTTGACAGTAAATACATGTGATGTGGAAGCAAGTGGTGGCTCAATCATTAATATAAGTATCAACAAAGAGTTGAAAGCCGACGCGAGTGGCGGCTCTATTATTAATTATAAAGGCAGCGGCGTAATCACAAGTGTTGACGCAAGCGGCGGCTCAAGCATCAAGAAAAAAGATTAGTTAAAGAGTTTGCTAAACGTTTAAAAAGTTTGGCTCGTAAGTTGCACCGCTATATCTTTGCGCTCCAAATCGCGAAGTAGAGCAGTGGTAGCTCGTCGGGCTCATAACCCGAAGGTCGGAGGTTCGAATCCCCCCTTCGCAACAAACACACTTCTAGTTCATTGATTTTAAAGACTTACGCAACACGTCAGCAAAGAAGTTAACAAAAAGGTTAACAAACAAACTGCTGATATGCTAATAAAATCATTTAAGAACTACAGGAACTTAAAGACTTATCCTGAGAATCTAAACCTATCTTCACAAGAGTTAGAAAAGTACAAAGACAAAGATTGGTATGTTCGTTTCCGTTATTTGGATGAACGTACCGGTAAATGGGTATTGAAAATATATAAGGGTGGTGTCAACCACACTGATATTCCTACCAAGGAGCGGGTTGCTCAACTTAATGCACTAAAAAAAGCCCTTCTGTACAAGCTAGAGGTTGAGCAGTGGAATCCTCTTACCAAAACTTATCCCCAAGAAATTACAGCCGGAGAAATGGATTTGCAAAAGCTAAAGCAAATGACCTTTTACCAGGCACTTGATTATGCTGTCAAAAAGAAATCTGTTGATTGGTCTCATAAAACAAAACAAGATTATAATACTGCAGTAAAGTATTTGAAAAAGGCTTCGGATATTTTAAATATATCAGGGACGGTAATTGTAGACCTTCAACGCCTGCATTACCGAAGCCTTTTAGAAAAAGTAAGAGAAACGAGAAATTTAACTTCGAAGGGCTTTAATAAATATCGGGATTATCTTTCTTCCTTGATAGGCGAGTTGGTGCAATACGATATATTAGATTATAATCCAATTCATAAAATAAAATCTAAGGAAGTTATAAAAGTACAAGCTCACCGTCCACCCACTAAAGACGAAAGAATAATTATAGTAGATAGGATCCGCAATGAGTATCCAGCCTATTATCGTTTTATTTCTGTTCTTTACGGTTGCACGATCCGACCTAAAGAAATTTGCGCTCTTAAAATAAAGCATTTACATAAACTTGAACAGATCTTTAGAATCATTCCTAACCGACAGGAAGAAAACTCAAAAACATTGATCGAAAGAGAAGTTGTAATTCCGGATTGGGTTATGAGTACTTTAAGCACGTTGAATCTGCATAATTACGATCCAGAATGGTATATTTTTTCATCTCGAAACAAATATGGAACATTTTTTCCCGGGCCAAACCGTATGCACTCCAACACACCAACATCATGGTGGAGAAGAATTGTAAAAAAAGATTTGAAACTTGATGTAAATCAATACAGCCTAAAGAAACTCTCCGGAAATGATATGGTGAAATTGCAGGTGCACGAAGGTGTTGATAAATTGCTTGAGATGCCACGCCAACAAATGGGACACACTACAACAAAGATGACGGAAACCTATGTTGATGCACATAGAGAAATAATGAACGAGTTGTTGAAAAGGAAAATGCCGGTGCTATAGTTTACCAATCATTTTTGACAGAACTACTCATTCCTTTTTTCAATAACTCAATCATATGCAGCAGAATCAAGTGGGAATCTTAACCCGGGAACATCTTCAATTGTTGAATCTTTTTGAGCATTAACTACATAAAAGGAAAAAGATAGAAGTGCGAGAAGAAAATACTTTGCCATAAGAGTTTAGGCTTTGGTTTAAAAAAGCAATATAAAACTATTTCCAAAAATGTTCTCAAAAATGTTGGCATAAATTTTTAGTAATAAAAATGTAAGAAAAAAGAAAGCTGAAAAGCTTTTGATTAATGATTAAAGCATGCCAGTAAAAACGAAATCTGTACCAAAGGGAGTGAAAGCTCCATTGCCGCTGCGTATTGAGCCGATGCTTTGCAGCCTTATTGAAAAACCTTTCAATAATGAAGAATGGTGGTATGAGGTAAAGTGGGATGGATATCGTGTTACTGCGCATATACAAAAGAAAAAAGTTGCACTGAGAACCAGGAAGGGTTTGGATTATTCAAAAAGATATCCTCCTGTTGCAAAGTCGTTAAGCAAATTAAAGCATGATGCAGTGCTCGATGGTGAAGTGGTAGTTTTAAATGATGAAGGCAAACATGACTTTCATCTTCTCCAAAATTATAATGGTACAGGTGGCGGTACACTTGCCTATTATGTGTTTGATATTTTGTGGATGGATGGATATGATCTGATGATTGCCCTTTTTGAACAATGCCAGGTATTTGGATTTGAAGGAATTGTTTGCAAGAGAAAAGATAGTATATACGTGCCGAATAAAAGAAGTAATGACTGGAGGAAGCTTAAGCACAAGATGATTGAAGAGTATGTTATTATTGGATATGTTCCATCTGAATCAGGCAAGTCATTTAAAACTTTGTTGGTAGGAAAATATGATGATGACAAACTGAAATACATACATCACTCCGGAGGAGGTTATACTGATGAAGACAAGAAAATCTTGTTTTCAAGATTAAAAAAAATAGTGACAAAAAAATCTCTGGTTGTGAATGAATCTGACGTTGAATTGGATGATCCTCATGTTTGGGTGAAGCCTGAAATGGTTGCTCAGTTTGAAAAATCGCGCAAACTTACAGGAAGTGGTAAAATAAGACATCCTGTTATTTTTCTCGGTTTGCGTGAAGATAAAGATCCTGAAGATGTGGTGAAAGAAACACGATTAGAAAAAAAGGAAGAAACTGCTGTAGTCAATAAAGGTGAAAGCGTTGATGCAAAAAATAAGATGGGGGAAGGCAAAGAAATTAGAACTGGTCAATATTGAAAAAGAGCTTTGGCATGGTGTTACAAAAAGTGATCTTATAAATTACTACATCAATATTGCTCCTTACATTTTAAAATATTTACGTGATCGTCCGCTTGCATTGAATATAAATCTTCAGGGACCCTTCAGCAATAATTTTTTCCTGCGTGGTCTTCAAGGTCATTATCCTGAATGGGCTGAAGTATTCAAAACAAAACGGAAGCATCCAAAGAAAGGCAAGAGTCCATATATCGAATGGCTTGTCTGCAATGATTTAGCCACGCTGGTATGGATGATCAATCTGGAATGCATTGATATGCATCCCTGGAATTCACGAGTTGAAACATTTAAGCAAGCAGATTACATCGTTATAGATCTTGACCCAACTATTCCCGATACGCATAATGAAAAAGAAAGAAAAAAATTTCATAAAGAAGGATTTTTAAAAGCAATTGAAACTGCTCATGCAGCAAAGGAATTTTTTGATACGCAGAAAATAAAATCATTCATAAAAACAAGTGGCAAAACAGGTTTGCATCTTTACCTGCCATGCGAAGGAATTGAATTTGGTGATGAGGGAGGAAGATCAGGTGAAGCAAGAT
>WNGA01013042.1_pt1 | contig 10688 bp, 8 predicted proteins | sample 5400061 | NCBI WGS metagenome assembly WNGA01 (sample SAMN13153366, study PRJNA577476) | soil metagenome | isolation source: 100 cm soil or saprolite under grassland replicate 2 | place: USA:California | collected 2016-06-15
GCAGCGACCTCTGCGGGGACGATCGCCTCGGCGGCGCTCCTCTCGCGAATCCAGGTGCGGCGGAAGGTCTATTCGAGCTGCCTCGGCTGGAGCCTCCTGCTCCCGGGGTACGCGGCCCTCGCACTCGCCGAGAGCCTTCCCCTCGCGCTCGCCGGCACATTCGTCGTCGGAGCGGCAACCGGAGCGGCCTTCGTCCTCGTCAGCACCGCGACACAGGAGTCGGTCGAGGAGCATCTGCTCGGCCGGGCGATGGGCGTCGTCTTCCTCGGACACGTCGGCGCGAAGCCGGTCGGGCTCGTTCTGATCGCGCCCCTCTACTTCCTCTTCGATCCGAAGCTGCTGTTCCTCGCAGGAGGCGTCGTCGTGTGCGCCTGCTCGCTCGTCGCAGCTTCCTCGGTCACCGCCGCCACGAAGCGCGCGCTCGCGGCAACTGCCTGAGGTCAGCCTGCGACACCGGTTGCAGACGGAACGACGTCGACCTCGTGCAGCACGGGCAGGCCTGTGATCGCGCCGATCAACTCTGCTGTGCGCCGCGCCGCCGCTGGGGCCCCGAGTCTCCCTGTGAGCGTCGCCTCCAGCATGGACTGGAGTTGTGCGGAGACTCGCGGGTAGAGGGGCGTCGGCGGCCTGATCGCAGCGCGTTCGAGCATGTCCACCGTCTGCGAGAGGAACGCGGGGCTCGGCGCAGCGAGGTTGACCGCGGACCGCCGCGCCGGGATGCGCCCGGTCGTTCGCGCAACTCGCGCAAGCTCCTCCGGCGCCACTGCCCGCTGCAGCAGCAGCATCGCGAGCGCCGGCTGGGGCGCCTGCCGGAAGATGCCGTAGCTCATCGTGCCGGCAACAGTCGCCGGCGCCCCCGCCGGTCCCGCAGGAACGGGCATGAAGCCGACGTGATCCCACAGCTCGTCGAGCGGGACGTCCAGCTCCTCGGCGAGCGTTCGCGTTTCGTAGCTGCCGCCGAAGCTGATCACGGCCTTTCCCTCGGCGAGCAGCCGTACCGGCTTCGTCCACTCGTACCCGAGCACGTCGGAGGACATGAGCCCGTCGTCGATGAGGCTGCGGAGAAAACGAAGCGCCTGAGCGGTCCCGCGAGAATCCAGCGTCACGCCCTCGGGACCCAGCACGTGAGCGCCGTTCGACTCGAGAAACGCGATCAAGCAGTACGCCGTCGTCTCGCCTCCTTTCGAACCGCCGGTCATGACGATCGGGTGCGACAAGCCGTTCTCGGCCGCTGCGCGGCCGACGGCTCGAAGCTGGGACCACGTGCGCGGCGGCGGAAGGCCGAGCGCCTCGACGGCGGATCGGCGGTACCAGAACCCGGCTATGTTCGCGAACGGCGAGACGCCGAACGTGCGCCCCTCGTAGCGATTTGCCTTCACAATCGGCTCGAGGAAGTCGTGGTCGTGCTCGTTCCGGAGCCACTGCCGGTCGAGATCGTCGAGCGGCAGCAGAAAGCCGTCGGCGGCGAACTCGGCGATCCAGACCGAGTCGAGGATCGCGAGATCCGGCGCCTGGCCGTCGGCGACCGCATGCGTCAGCACCTGGTGCAGGGAGGGCAACGGGACCGTGATCAGATTGACCTGGATCTCGTCTGAGGCCGCATCGCGGACGAGCTCTCCCCACGGTCCCTCCGACACCACCACTCGGACCTCCGGCTGGTCTGGCCGCCGGGCTAGCCAGTGAGGATTGACGAAGGTTCCACGCCGTCGATGGCGGAGAATGACGCCCTCCTCCGCGAGCTCCGACAACGCACGGCTGACCGGCGTCCTGCTGATCGCATAGTGCTCGCAGAGCTCGTGCTCCGTCGGGAGCCGACCCTCCGGACCGTAGCGTCCGCTGAGAATCTCCTCGAGGAGCAGCGTTTTCAGCTGGTAGTAGAGAGGAATCGGCTGTGTCTGATCGATCGACATCGCAACGAACTCTGCCACCGTTCCTGTTCCCGGGCACATGATGGGTGGGATGCGTTTGACCGTTCTCCTCTTCTTACAGAACCGCAAGGCCCTTCAACTCGACCTCGTCGACGCCGCGCGGTCGACGAGTTGCGCGTGGCCCACGACAACGTCGCCGTCGCTCGCCGCCCGCACGCGCCAAGCGCCCGATACGCGCGCACCGCAGCCGGCGAGTCGTCCTCAAGCACGAACAGATCTGCCGGCTCGTCTCGAGAACCCTGAAACCAGTCGATCGTCACAGGCATGATCGGCTCTTCGGATTTTCCTACGCTGCGCGGGACGCCGTCCGGTGCATCAGGTCGCTGACGATCGCCCGCAACCTCGCGGCCAGGTGCGGGTCGCGCAGCCGCATCTCGGCCGTGAAGGCTTCGCGCGCCCGGCTGACGGGGAGCTCGCGATCGTCCACGCGCGCGCCGATTGCAGCGAGGACCTTCCGCAGCTCCGCCTGCGCCCAGACCGCGCCGAAGAGCCCTTCGCTCGCGCCGACGACCGCGACGGGCTTGTTTCGCAGAACGTTGGTTGCGAAGGGCCGCGACACCCAGTCGAGCGCGTTCTTGAGAGCGCCGGGGACCGAAGCGTTGTACTCGGGCGTGGCGATGAGAACGGCGTCCGATCGTGCGATCTCGCGTCGGAGAGCCGCAACCGCCGGCGGGACCGTGCCGAGATCCTCGTTGAAGGCGGGGATGTCGGCGAGCCCGCGCCAAACGACGAAGTCGACATTCGAAGGGCAGTCCGCGGCGGCCGCGTCGAGAAGCGCGCTGTTGTACGACCCGCGGCGGAGGCTTCCGCTGATCGCGAGCAGGCGCATCAGTCTTCTTGACCAGTTCGAGCTGGGCCGTGATCTCGACGTCCCAGCCGAGCGCGTCGCTGCCGTCCGGAAGGGGCAGCTGCCAGTTCATCTCCCACCCGCGGCGGTCGACCGTCGCCGCGAGCTCGACGCCGGCACGGTATGCCCCGAAGGGGTCTTTCCTCGGAAGGCGATACGTCCCATGTGCAGTGACCGAGCGCGACACGCCGCGGATCGTGAGCTCACCCGACACACTCGCGGACCCGTCGTCTCCCAGCTGGACGCTCGTGGAGCGGAACGTGATCGCGGGATGCGCGTCGGCGTCGAAGAAGTCCGCGCTGCGGACCACGTGATCGCGGAAGTCTGCCGGCTCGACGATCGAGATCGACTCGACGAGCGCTCGTCCTTCGAGCGCGATCGCGTCGTCCTGGGCGACGAGCTGCGCGTCGATGTCGGCGAACGACGCGCGAAACATCGAGACCTGCACGTGCCTGACCGCGAACTGAACCGTCGAGTGGTTTCGGTCGAGCTCGTACACGCCGGTGAAAGGTTGGACTGCCGTAGCCATCTGTTACCTCCTCACGGATTTGGGTGCCTCTCAAGTAAGCCGCCTCGGTCTCAGCGCAGGCTGAGCGCCGGCTGAGTGGCCGCGCGGATAGCGGGGCGAGGAGCAATCCGACTCCTCGCCCCACTGCGAAGGCCGGACTAGGCGGGGACGGCCTGGAGGACCCTCGTGACGTAAAACGCGACGATCGCTTCGGTGATCTCGTCGAGGCTGTCCTCGACGGCGAAGTGACCCGAGTCGAGTCGGCGCAGCTCGGCATCGGGCAGGTCGCGCAGGTAGGCCTCGCCTCCCTCGGGGGTGAAGAAGATGTCTCCCTGCCCCCAGAGGATCAGCGTGAGGGGCTGGTTCTCGCGCAAGCTCGCCTGCCACGCGGGGTAGAGCGCCGCGTTCGTGCGGTAGTCGTAGAAGAGGTCGAGCTGTACCCGGTGCGCATCGGGTCGGGCGAGGAAGAACAGGTCCATGTTCCAGTTGTCGGGACTGATCTTCGTCGGGTCGCGGTGTCCGGTGGTGTAGATCGCCTTGACCGTTTCGGGCTGCAGGAACGTTTCCAGCGGTGCTTCCGTCTCTGGGCTGCGATCCACCCACAGCGCGTGCCGGATTCCGTCCCACGCCGCTGTGAACCCTTCCTCGTAGCTGTTCGAGTTCTGGATCACCTGCCACTCCAGCCAGTCGGGGTGGCGGGCGATGATGCGATTGCCGATCGGCCCGCCGTAGTCCTGCATGTAGATGCCCATCGGGCCGGTGAAGTCGACCTCGACCAGCAGAGCCTCGACCACCTCGGCGAGGTGATCGAACGTGTAGTCCCACTCGGACGGATCAGGCATGTCTGTGTTGCCGAAGCCCGGGTAGTCGGGAGAAAGGACGTGGAAACGATCGGCCAGTGCCGGAATCAGGTTCCGGAACTGATGCGAGGAGGCGGGAAAGCCCCCGAGGAGGAGCAGCTTGGGGTTGGCGGGGTCGCCTGCCTCCCGATAGAAGACGGACAGCCCGTCGACCTCCGCTGTTTGGTGCGTGAACATCGCCTCTCCTTTTCGCCTGCTGGTGCAGGCATCGACGTTTTCCGTCTCCGCAGCAAGGGCCGTGGACGGCTCCGGCGGGACGGGTCTACTCGGAGTTCTGCCTGGGCCTGCTCAGCGCGACCTGAGTGCCGCCTGAGCCGCTGCGCTCGCGCGCTGCCCAAGCTCCCCGACGACGGCTCGCAGCTCGTGGATGATCCTCGGCCCGCTGACCTCGCCGTTCGCGTCACGGTCGGCGGGCGCCACTGGAATGGAGAACTCCTTTCTCATTGGCTCGGTAGTCGAGGGTCGTGTGCCGAGGCGGCGGGACTGAACCCGCCGCCTCGGCTTGCGGGATGTCGCTACCGCGGGGGGAACTGCGAGTTGGCGACCGGTTCAGCGAGGTTGGCCTTCGGGGCCTTGTCGATGAACGCGATCACGGCGCAGTTGATGTCGACGCCGGCGGCGCCGTAGGGCGCTCCGCCGGGACCGGTGATCAGGTCGGGCCGGGTCGCGGCGAGGTTGAAGACTTCCACCTCGTCGATCTGCCGCTTGTCGAGCCCCGCCTTGATCGCCTTGTCCGTCCACTGGCCGAGTTGCGCGTCCCAGAGCGGGCTGTACGCCTGGGCATGGCGCGGGTCGGTCTCGGTCGGGAAATCGCCGAACACGTTCAGCAGATCGCCGCCGTTACGCAGCGCGTCGATCAGCTCGGTGTTGCCGGCGCTCGCGTCCTCGGAGACATGGCCGTCCTTCGCCAGGTGGACGAAGCCCTGCGCCTCCTTGTTGTCGGCGCCGGTCTGGCCGTTGATGAACCCGAACAGCCGCTCACGAGCGGAGCCGAGGAAGTCGTCGCCGCCGTTGTATGCCGCCTTGTCCAAGGCCGGGACGAAGGCCGAGCGCTCCAGCACCGCACTCAACTCCTGACCGGCGTCGGTCGAGATGTAGACGATCGGCTGGCCGGCGTCGAAGCCCTTGACGAACAGGATGTCGACCCACGACTCCTCGAACTGACCCGGAGCCGACGGGCCTGCGATGTGCACGCCGAGCACGCGGTCACCGGTGTTCGTGTGGTGGACGACGTCGAAGGGACCGTCACCCGTCGCGACGATCGGCGCGCTGTACACGGTCTGCGAGCCGGCGATGCGGACGAAGGGGCTGTACCCGGGGCCTGCCACGGCGCCCGGCTGGAACCGCTCGAGCGGGAAGCCGTCCGGCCCCGGCTCTGCGATCCGCGCCGGGCTGAAGTCGGGCGCGCCCTGGAAGTCGACGACCGCCTGCCCGAACGGATTCTCCTGCGGCGTCGGCGACTCGAGGGTCACCGTCTGCACGCACTCCGGGCAGCCGATGCCGATGTTGCCCAGCTTGGGCGCGTAGTTGACGCCCAGATCGTGCGCGATCCCCGAATCCGAGGCATCGAGCAGGACGAACCAGACGGTCTCGCCGTCCGCCTTGCCCTGGTACAGCGGCAGCCGCACCGTCTCCTTGCTGAGATCGACCTGGATCGCGCTCTCCTCGGTCAGGTGATCCCGCGGCAGTAGGCCGCTCAACGGCCCGAGCCCCTTTGCAGACTCGGTGCCGTCCTTACCGCCGGCAACAGCCTGTCCGCCGACCGCCGCGGCTATGACGGCGACCGCAAGCGTGGCCGCCACGAGCAACCACCGCTTCGACAACTTCTTCATGGTGTTCTCCTTCCGTCCGGCGTTGCCGGATCAGATCGCTGGGTCGTGGTCTCGGCCCAAGCTAGGAGGAGCGTCTGAGTCGCATCTGTGCGCGGCCTGAGCGACCGACGCCGAAGAACCTGTAACGCGACGGTTCCTACGAGGACTACGCAGGTCAACCATGTCGGTCAAGGAAGGAGCCCGATCTTCCTGCCGCCTGATGATCCGGCTCTTCGGAGGGCTCGCGATCGACGACGGTCCGCGAACGCTCGGTCCCGGCGACCTCGGAGGCGCGCGGCCGAAGCAGGTGCTCGAGATCCTGCTCGCGGCACGTGGTCATCGCGTGCCGACCGAGCGCATCGCCGAGCTTCTTTGGGGCGAGCGTCGACCGAAGGACGTCGGCGCCTCCGTCCAGACCTTCGTCTCGGTCCTCCGGCGGCATCTCGCCGACGATCGCGACTGTGCACGACGGCTCGTCGTCACCGAGGCGGAGGCGTACCGCTTCGCAGCAGACCTCGTCGAGCTCGACCTCGACCGCTTCGACGAGTTGATCGAGCGGGCGGCGCGTGAGCCGACTCGGATGGCCCGGCGCTCGCTCGAGCAGGCGCTCGCGCTCGTGTACGGTGACGTGCTCGAAGACGAGCCCTACGCCGTTTGGGCGCACGAGCTTCGCGGCACTTACCAGGGGCGCGTGCTCGGTGCACGCCTCGACGCCGCCGACGCCGCGCTCGCCGAGCTCGACTACGAGCATGCGCTCGCGCACACGGTGGCGGCCGCCGCCCTCGACCCCTACAGCGAGCGCGCTCAGCGCACGCAAATGCTCGCGCTCTACGCGCTCGGTCGCCAGCACGATGCGCTCAATGCGTACCGCAGCTTCCGCGGCCGGCTCGACGAAGAGCTCGGTCTCGAGCCAACGCCCGAGACGCGGGCGCTCGAGTCGGCCATTCTCCGCCAGGACGACGTTCGCTCGCTTCTGCCGCGGCCGATCGTGCACGAGCACGCGATCGTCGAGGACCCGTCGGTCCGGCTGCTTGGACGGACGGCTGAGCTGGCGACGCTCGACCGCGAGATACGCCGGGGGCTCGCGGGCTCGTGCACGCTGACCGTGCTGGAAGGGGAGGCCGGCCTGGGAAAGACGCGCCTGCTCGACGAGCTCGCGCCCAGTCTCGTCGGCGTACGCGTGGGACGCGCAAGCTGCACCGAGCTGGAACGGCATCTGCCCTACGTGCCGGTCGCCACCGCGCTTCGCGAAGCACTCGCGGGAATCGAGATCGACGTCCAGCGGCTGCCGGCGCTCTGTCGGATCCTGCCCGAGCTCACGCTGAACGAGGCCGCGCTGGGATTCGCGGACGTCGAGGTGCTCGAAGCACTCGTCGAGCTGATCGGCGAGCACGCGCCGCTCGTGCTGCTGCTCGACGACCTCCACTGGGCCGACCCGTCGACGATCGGCGCGCTCAGCTACCTGCAACGCCGCTGTGCGGGCGTGCCCATCGCGATCGTCGCAACGATCGACACGCAGCAGACCCCCGCCCACCACCCGGGTCGCCGTCTCAAGCCGGACACGCTCGTGCGCCTTGGGCCCCTGACGGCCTCCGACCTGGCGCCGCTCGGGATGCCGGATCTCTACAAGTGCACGGGCGGCAATCCCCGGTTCGTCACTCAGGCGATGGCGAACGGCATCGAGGGATCGCTCGCGACCGCGCTCGCGGAAACGCTGCTCGCCCAGTGCCGCGCCGAGGGCCCGCAGGCGTACCGCATCCTCCTGGCCGCCTCGGTTCTCGAGCAGCCGTTCGAACCAGAGCAGCTGGTGGCCGCGCTCCGGGTCGACGCAATTGCGATCGTCGAGGAGCTCGATCGCCTCTGCGAACGTCGGATCCTCCGCGTCGACGGCCCGCGCTTCCGCTTCCGTTACGCGCTCGTCCGCGAAGCCCTCAGCGCCAGCCTCTCGCCCGCACGGGTGCGCCTTCTCCGGGCGCATCTAAACGGTCGGGAAGAAGAGCTTTCGTCAGCGTCGGTCGTTCGAGCGGTCGCGCCGGTGAGAGGCTAGGCGCGAGATGGCCGCCGAAGCCAACAGGCTGTTCGAGCGGATGTTCGAGGATTCGAGCGATCCGGCCTTCTTGATGGATCCCATCGACGACCGGATTCTCGAGGCCAACCGCGCCGGTTGCGCGCTGCTCGGCTACACCCGCGAGGAATTGCTCCGAGCTACGGTCTCGGACATCCACCCGGCCGAAATGCCACAGCTGCGAGCATTCCTCGGCCTCGCTCTCCGCGACGGACGGGCGACGATGACCAAGTTCACCTGCCGGACCAAGTCCGGAACATTTCTGCCGACGGAGATCTCGCTGCACGTCGTCGACAGCGAGGGTCGCCGGTACGTCCTCGGCTTGGTACAGGACCGCAGCGAGCACCGCCGGCCCGACACCGAACGCTGAGGCGGCAGACAGGTCACACACAGTGGCACGTGCGACTCTCGACGGAACGCATGGTCAACACAGCCCTCATCGTGTGGCTCGAGTCGAAAGCCGGCAAGGACGCAGACGCCGGGGCATTCCTGCGCCGCCCACCCCGCCGCGAGCTCGCACGCCGGGTCAGCGGCGACATCGAGGTCGCGCTCTATTGGAGCGCACGCGACGACAGCACGAGCGTGGAGATACGGCAATCCGCTTCCGGGGTGACACAGCGCTTCACCGTTGCGCCTGAGCGCGCCCTCGACGCCTTCTACCACCCCTTCGCGCGTCTTCCGATCTCGTTCGACGCATGATCGATCCGGTGCCGGTAAGCGGCCTCTTCGAGGCCCACCTGACTGTGAGCGACCTCAAGCGATCCGTGGCGTTCTATCGAGATGTCGTCGGCCTTTCGCCGGCGCAAGAGTTGCCGGAACGGGACGCCGCGTTCTTCTGGATCGGCGCGCCCGGCCACGCGATGCTGGGGCTCTGGGCGCTCGGGTCCGCGCCCATCGGACTCTCCTTGCACGTGGCCTTCGAGACATCGCTCGAGGACGTGCTGGGCGCTTGCGAGCGGCTGCGGTCCCTCGGCGTCACGCCGCTCTCGTTCTTCGCGACAGAAACCACCGAGCCCAGCGTGATCGCCTGGATGCCCGCGGCGGCGGTGTACTTTCGCGATCCCGACGGCCACCTGCTCGAGTACCTGGCAGTGCTCGACGCGCCACCGCGTCCCGACGGCGGGATCCTGCCCTGGTCAAGGTGGTCTCGACCCACTCGTTGATTTGCGCGCCGAGAACGACCTGTACGTTCGCGGGACCGCCACCCTCCTGGAGAGGGACTGGCAAAAGACCGCGTGAAAGAGTCCGTCAACCCGTCGGAGCTGTCCCCGGCGTAGACGTCGATCGTTGCGGGCTCGACGACGAAGCTTCCGGAGGGGAGGCGGGATCGCTCCCGCCTCCCCACTCGCTTTCGTCACGTCAGTGCACCACCGAGAAATCGGCGGTCATAGAGCCCACCTGAACCTGGTAGGCGCCGGGCTCCACTTCGGGGCGTCCGGTCCCGTCGATGTCGGCGGGTGTCACCGCCAACTCGGAAACGGGGAACATGACGTGTACCGTCTGCGACGCGCCCGCGCCGAGGTCGAGCCGCGCGAAGCCGACCAGCCGCCTCGGCGGCACGATCACGTCGCTGACCGGCTGGTGCACGTAGACGGGCACGACGTCGGCTCCGGCACGACTCCCCGTGTTCGCGACCGTGAACGAGGCGGTCACGCTGTCGTGCCGCGAGACGGAGCTCGTGACGGACAGGCCGCTGGTCTGGAAGGTCGTGTAGGAGAGCCCGAAGCCGAACGGGTAACGCGCGTTGTACCCTGAGCCCTGGCCGTAGTTGGTCCCCGGGAGCTGGTCGAAGAACTTGGGCTCGTCCCCGGCGGTCGATGGCCCGCCGCCGTCGAAGTCGCCCGCGTTGTGATCGGAGGCCGAAGGCCAGGTCACCGGCAAGTGCCCGCTCGGGTTCACCGCCCCGAAGAGCACGTCGGCGACTCCCGCGCCTCCCTCCGTGCCGGGCAGGTAGGCCATCAGCAGAGCGCTCGCGTTCGCGGCCGGACCGAGGCCGAGCGGGCGGCCGGCGATGATGACGACGATCACCGGCTTGCCGGTCGCCTCGAGTGCGGCGATCAGCGACTGCTGGTCGGCAGGGAGCAACGGTGTCGGGTTGTCGCCCAGCCCCTCGGCGTACGCACGCTCGCCGACCACGACGACCACCGCATCCGCCGACTGGGTTGCCGCGACCGCCGCCTGCTGCTGGGCGGGCGTGATCGTCTGGTCGGTCGGCACGGAGACGACATTGGCGTCCTGGGCCTGGATGCCCTCCAGCACCGTCGTCGCCGGCGGGATCTGGTCGGGCGGCCCCATGCAGCAGACGTGGCCGGCGCCGTAGACGCCCTGCCAGCTGACGCTCCAGCCGCCGAGCTGGTTGGAGACCGAATCCGCGCTCGGCCCCGTCACGACCAGCTTGGCGCTCGGCGCGACCGGGAGCGTCGGAGGCGTGCCGGCGTTGCGAAGCAGCGTGATCGACTCGTCCGCCGCTTTGCGCGCCAGATCACTGTTCGCCTTGACCGCCGCATCGGCGGCGCCGGGGTCGACGTAGGGGTGGTCGAAGAGCCCGAGCTCGAACTTCAGAGTCAGGATCCTGCGCACCGAATCATCGATTCGTTTCATCGAGACTTCGTGGTTCTGCACGTCCTGGATCAGGCCGTTGTTCCAGCCGACGTAATCGAACGGCGTCA
>WNGA01037773.1_pt1 | contig 10687 bp, 10 predicted proteins | sample 5400061 | NCBI WGS metagenome assembly WNGA01 (sample SAMN13153366, study PRJNA577476) | soil metagenome | isolation source: 100 cm soil or saprolite under grassland replicate 2 | place: USA:California | collected 2016-06-15
GCGAAGACCAGGCCATAGAGGTGTGCCACACTGCCCGGTCCCCTGAGTAACACACTTTGTGCTGTCCAGTGCAGCCGACTTCCCAAGGCCGCCACGGCCCAGCGCAACTGACTGTCCGTGGCAAGCACGGCGCGTTGATGGCTCACACCCCACAGACGACGGCTCCAGTTCTGCACCTGGAGATAGGTGACCTGAGCTCCAGCCTTGAGATAGAGTTCCACGATGCCGTTGTGCAGCCCTGGCAGATCAGCACTGCCAGAGACTTCTTCCTGCACAAAGGTCACCTGGCTCTGTTGGTCAGCGATGAGCAAGATATGCGATTGCTCCATACCTGACGCCGTCATATGCGCCGTGAGGGCTTGCAGCGGCAGCTGCACAGCGACCCTAGGGGGCACATAGAGAAACGTCCCACCGTTCCACAGCGCTCCATGCAATGCCGTGAACTTACTGGTCGCCACCGGAACAGCCTCTGTCATAAAGTGAGTTTTCACGAGTTCAGCATGGTGCTGCACCGCCGTATCCAGCGCGCAGAAAATCACCCCCTGACTTTGCAGGGTGTCGTCCAATGTCTGCCAGAGTGCCGAACCATCCTGATGCACCACCAGACCACCCACAGGCGTCTCCGGCAACGTCATGTGTTCCACGAAGAATGCGGGCAGTGCCTCACCGTGCTGGACTGCTGGCACCTGGGGTGGCAGCGGCAGATAATGCTCCAGTTCAAGACCGCGTAAGTCCGTGCGCCGCCACTCTTCCTCTGTCCCCAGCGGCAGCGCCAGCTCCTGGCTCGTCTGCCAGGCAGCAAGGCGCCGGTCACGCATCCACGTGGGTTCGTGTTTGGAGGCGCTGAGGGCTTCGACTGCCTCAGCGCTCAGTGTCTGTACCCCTGTACTGACTGCCACAATGCCTCCTCATACGCCCCCAGCCTTAGCCGACCGAACCTTCCATCTGTAGTTCGATCAGACGATTCATTTCTACCGCATATTCCATGGGCAGCTCTTTGACGAGGGGTTCGATGAAGCCATTGACGATCATCGTTGACGCCTCCGTCTCCGACAGCCCGCGGCTCATCAGGTAGAATAGCTGTTCATCCTGAATCCGACTCACCGTCGCCTCATGGGCAATGCTCACCTCTGCCTCATCGACCTCCATCACCGGATAGGTGTCAGAGCGCGACTCCTTATCGAGGATGAGCGCATCGCACACGACCTTGGAGCGCGCTCCCTTGGCACCGTTGGTGACTTTCACGAGACCACGATAGGTGCTCCGCCCACCGTCTTTGCTAATGGACTTCGAGGTAATAATCGATGATGTATGGGGGGCGCCATGCACCACTTTGCCCCCAGCGTCTTGATGCTGACCGTGCCCAGCAAACGCAATGGAGAGGATCTCGCCGTGTGCCCCCTCACCGCGCAAGTACACGGACGGATATTTCATGGTCAGTTTGCTGCCCAGATTACCATCTACCCATTCCATCGTGGCTTCTTTGTATGCCACCGCCCGCTTGGTGACCAGATTGTAGACGTTGTCAGCCCAGTTCTGGATAGTGGTATAGCGTACACGTGAGCCAGGCTTACAGATGATCTCCACCACAGCGCTGTGGAGCGACTCACTGGAATAGGTTGGAGCGGTGCACCCTTCGACGTAGTGCACCTGTGCACCCTCATCGACGATGATGAGCGTACGCTCGAACTGCCCCATATTTTCGCTATTGATGCGGAAATAGGCCTGCAGTGGCACATCTACCGTCACCCCAGGGGGAACATAAATAAAGCTGCCACCACTCCAGACCGCCGTATTCAGGGCGGCAAATTTATTGTCCTCCGGCGGAATCACCGTGCCGAAATACTCCTGCATGAGGTCGGGATATTCCCGCAGCGCCTGGTCGGGCGACACAAAGATCACGCCTAGCCGTTCCAGATCCTCTTTCAGACTGTGGTACACCACTTCCGAGTCGTACTGTGCACCCACCCCTGCCAGGAACTTGCGCTCGGCCTCCGGAATCCCCAGGCGGTCGAAGGTTTTCTTGATGTTCTCAGGCACGTCTTCCCAGGTGCGACCCTCGCCCTGGGTTGGCTTGACGTAGTAGTAGATGTCGTCAAAATTAATTGCTGCGACATCGCCACCCCAGGTCGGCAGTGGCTTCTGGAAGAAGATCTCCAGGGACCGCAGCCGATAGTCACGCATCCACTTTGGCTCTCCCTTCATCTCCGAGATCTGCTCAACGATCTCACGATCTAGCCCCTTTTTGGCTCGAAACACTGATTGATCAAGATCGTGGAAGCCAAACTGGTACTCTCCCTTCAGGGCACGTACTTCCACGCGTTCGTCCTGTACCGTTGGCGTTGCCATAGATGTCTCCTCTGTCTATCTGTACAGAGCTAAGTGTTCAGGCCACTGGCTCAGCATACTTTTCGCGGACCCAGTCATACCCTTTAGCTTCCAACGTTTCCGCGAGCTCTGGGCCACCCGATTCGACCAGTTGCCCATCCAACATGATATGCACAAAATGCGGCGTAATGTAGCTTAGCAGACGCTGGTAATGCGTGATAAGTAAGACACCGAGCTGCGGCCCAATCAGGGCGCTCACGCCTTCAGCCACGGTGCGCAGGGCGTCGATATCCAATCCCGAATCGGTCTCGTCGAGGATCGCGATCTTGGGCGCCAGCATGGCCATGTGCAAGATCTCGACGCGTTTCTTCTCGCCACCCGAGAAACCATCGTTCACGTACCGCCGGGCAAACGACTGATCAATACCCAGGTCCTTCATCTTCTGGAGCAATTCGCGGCGAAACTCCCGCATGGGAATGAGCGTCGATTTCCTCTGACCATTTTCCGTCGTCGCAGCCGGCGCCTGGCCCGCTCATCGGCGCTGAACTCTAGAAGATTTTCCCCACCCAGGAGGACCTCACCGCCCTCAATATGGTATTTTGGATGCCCCATCAGCGCATAGGCCAGGGTGCTTTTGCCTGAGCCATTTGGCCCCATGAGGGCATGCACTTCGCCTTGTTTAATGTCTAAGTTTAGGCCCCGCAGAATGCGCTTGTCCTCCACGCTCACCTGCAGGTTCCGGATGCTCAACTCCGTACTCATTGCCTCTCCTCACGTGCACATTACATAACGCCAGACATGTGCCATGCCTGGCTATTTTTTCACCTGAAATTGACAGCCATTATGGCCATCGAGCCGCGACTGATACAGCGTAACCGTAGAGCCCAGGGCAAGTTCCATCGCCTCGATTTCCACGCCACAGACTTCGCGATGTTCCCGTGCCAAACCATAGTATGGGCAGGTATATTCGGTAAGCACAAAGGCATCGGCCTTTTCATCCACTTTACTCATGATGCCATGCGCTGCCAGCAGCCCTGTGAGTTCCTGCAAACGATTTGCTATGTCGGTGCCCCGCATGTGCTCCGCGAACTGCCGTCCAAGCCGCGCACTGACGCAGTGCAACATTTGATGCATATGGGCAGTGTCAGGCAGGTGCAACACCTCTTCCAGCAATGCCAGCGCCAGCTCTTCGTAGCCCTGCGCAAACAGCGCCTGGCCTTTCTCGGCCAAACGATACACGGCATGCGGGCGTCCGCGCTTCTCGCGCACCATTTCTGCCGTCACCATTTCTGCCGTCATCAACATCGTGAGCTGCTGCCGCACAGCTGTAGCCGTCACCCCAAGAGCCGCTTCAATCTCTTTGATACTGAGAGATCCCTGTTGCTGCAAAAGCTTGAGGATCTGTCCAGCCGGTGATCTGCCTAGTCGTATGTCAGATAACATGACCGTACTCTCCAACCCAAACGGTGTTACTAGGGAGTATATCGGCACAGGCCCTTTTTTGTCAATTTTTCCTGTCAAAAATACAAAAATATTCTACAAGCTGTTCAACGGTAAGGCTGTACCGGTAACAGATAGCCTGCAGCAATGAGCGCCTCAGCAGCCTTACCGACCGTGATAGTTGATCTGTACTGCAGAGGCAATCAACACCGCTCCCAGCAGGGCTCCGAGGCCCTCAGCTGCTTGCAGCGCCCCCATCAACGCGGCATCCACGTGCAGCACATCGCGCGCCATGATAGGAACCATCTGAACATACGGAAAGAGCAGGACATTCATCACCACGGTGATATAGAGGGTGGCCTTGATAGTCTGGTTTCCACGCACATAGTGGAAACCCTCGAGCAGATTGCGTCCAATACTCTGCTGACGGCGCTCTGGGCGTGGCCCCTGAGTAATCCGTAACGACCACAGCAGCACCCAGGCAATGCTGCAAAAGAGCGTGATCACCATATACCCACCCTGCACCCCGGTTAACGTGATGAGTACACCAGCCAACGCTGGTCCACACATCCGGCTGGCGTTCATGCCCACCGAGTCAAGCGCCAGGGCATTAGTAACCCCTTCTGCTCCCAGCAAATCGTAGATGACAGCGCGACGCGAGGGGGTGTCCAGCGCCCAGCAGGCTCCTGTAATCAGAATGGCCAGGTACGCATGCCACACCTGGACTACGCCAGTACTGAGTAACAACATGAGGAGCAAGCTTGACATCACATTGGTGCCCTGGCTGATGCTCAGCAACCGTTGGCGGTGCACCCGGTCGGCCAGGATACCACCCACCAACCCCAGCAGAAACATCGGGGCCGAACTAAAGAAGCCAACGAGGGCCACTAGGAAGGGAGAGTCGGTGAGGTCGAGGATGAGTCAGGCCAGGAGCGTCATCTGCATCCAGCGGGAGGTATAGAGCAGGAAGTTGGCCAGCCAGAGGCAGACGTATCCACGGTTCACAAAGGTCCGGAAGGTCCGCTGTGTACGGGGGTTTTGCCTGGTGATAGGAACACTCCCTGCCACGGACAGGTCTCCTGTGGATGGTCCACGGCTATCTTGAGCGCTCGTGCCGTTCTATGCTACGACAATATTCTAACCAAAATACCGTGCTTGTAACCCATATCCTGCACACATAGCTTTATGAGTCAGCCTATAATAGACTGCCCTAAGATCACCCTGCAGCCAGGGCGACGGTCCCAAAGCGCCGGTCGACCAGGCCCTCGGGCGAAGCGCTGTAGCCCGTGAGCGTCCGATCCGCGTAGTGCAAACGCCAGCTCAGCATCTTCTGGGCATACTCGAGCACCCGCGGGGTAGACGCCGGATCGCAGGCGCGGTTGTAGAATTGTCCGGGGTCGGCCTCGAGATCGAAGAAGAGGGGTGGCAAGGCATCAAAGTGTACGTACTTGTACTTGGTGTCCTGGATCACCGCAAGTCCACACTGATCGACGTGCAAATTCAGGACGTTCTCGCGCACGCCGCCGAATGAGCTGCGAAAGTCGAACTCATAATGGACTTCTGTGCGCCAGTCGGCTGGCGTTGTGCCGTGTAGGAAGGGCAGGAGCGACCTGCCGTCACAGGCGCGTGGCACCTCAGCGCCCACCCACTCGAGAATGGTGGGCATGACGTCGATAGTCTCAGTGCACTGGTCGACAATACGCCCACGACTTCCCGCGGCTGCCGGCGACGGATCGCGGATCACCAGCGGAATCCGAAAACTCTCGTCAAAATAGCCGAGCTTACCCAGTAGGTGATGATCCCCCAACTGCTCACCATGCTCACAGGTAAAGACGATCAAGGTGTTGCCATACTGCCCCGTTTTCTTGAGATAGCCGATGACGCGCCCGAGATGATCAGCGACCTCACTGATCATGCCATAATAGGCTGTGCGCATGCGGCGCACCTCCTCCTCGGACATGGCACTCCCAAGGCCCCGGCCATCCCGGAAGAACTGCGCTTGTTTCACTGAGCTTAAGTAATACGCCAGGAGTGGATGCTGTTGCCCCTCGACCTCTGGCGACGCGGCCCGGATTGGTCCGGGGACTTCGGCTGGATCGTAAAACGTGTTGTACGGTGCCGGGGCGATAAACGGCGGGTGTGGTCGATAATAGCCGAGATGCAGAAACCACGGCCGGTGTGCTATGCCCTCGAGGTAGGAGAGTACGCACTCGGTCGCCCACGCCGTATCTGAAAGGTCCTTGGGAATCCGTGAGGCGGAGATCGTGGCACCCTGGCTACGGCTCTCCAGTGGTAGCCAGATATCTTCGGGGGCTTCTGGTACGTGAAAGCCCTTGGTGCGGAGCCAATTAAAGTACGTCACCTTTTCTGGCTCCCAGGAGCCGACGGGGTGCCAGCCTTGCATAAGGCTACCCAGAATACGGAAGCGCGGGTCACGCGGCGGGGTCACACGTGGGTCCGGAGTGGTGGTCGTATAGCCGACGAGGGCCGGTTCGTACCCACCCTTACGCATCTCCAGTGCAAGGTTGGTGTGGCGTGTGTCCATGGGCACAGAATTCTGCACCACTCGGTGGTTCATCATGTAGAGGCCGGTTAAGAGGGATGCACGCCCGGGCCCACAGGGGGCGGCCTGTGTGAAGTGCTGGCGAAACGTGACCCCATCAGCACAGAGCGCGTCGAGGTGTGGTGTCCGGATACAGGGATGGCCCAAGACACCCAAAGTATCCCCCCGCCACTGGTCTACTACAATGAAGAGCACGTTTTGCTTCTGGCTCATAGTTGCTCCTTTTGTCTCCCTTTCCGTATGGTTTCTGCGTGCCTCACATAGTGCAGCACTATGCAGTTGCTACAGCATACCAGAAGGCACAAGGGCAACCCTAGAACCTTTGTACAGCGATTGCTGTTTCGATAATAGCGACCATCTTCTCCTAGAGGTCATAGAGCAACGGCGGCGAGAGTTTCATATGCAGAAAAATATGGCGCGGACGAAACAGGTTGGAAGTTGACCACATGGCGTGGGCCATGCCTCGCCGCGACTTGCCCACGGGAGAAACGGAGGGCAAGTGCGCGACTATGGACGGTCAAACCGTTTCCATCTTACGTCGTTTCGACGAGCCTCACAGTCCAGAAGTCAGCAGACAAATCAGTGTCTGTCAGATAGGAGTAGGGCATGGTGAAGAAACCTTGCATGCCCCAATCTGTTCCCCAGGAATTCATGACGATGAACCGTTGCATGGCATCGTCATAACCGACCGCCAGGACTGCGTGTCCCCCCAGGACCTGTTCACCGGAGGCCGGCATTGGGACGGTGCCTGTCCTGGTGACTTCTTGAGATTCAAAGCTCTCATACACGGTAAAGCCGAAAACAAAGGGGTAGCCAGCCGCGAGACAACCTTTGAGTTGGGTCAGACTTTGGACGACACGCTGGTATGACACGGCTTGGTGCTGCAGTGCTTCTGTATAGCACGTCTGTGGAGGCTTTTGGGTGAACTTGGATATCGTGTAAGGCCACTGTTGCTCTGGACATACCCCCTGTTTGGCGATGCTCTTAATGCCATCGCGAATCATGGCTCCGGCGTCTGAACCCACCGTGCCCTCCATAACGCGTTCGTTATAGTAAATGAACAGGCGCGACGGTAAGAGGGGATGTGGGGCGTTTTGTTTGCGTTGATCAAACAAATGGGCATTCGCAATAGCATTCGCTGTGCAGCTCCCAAGCGCGCCTTGATCCACCACTGCAGGGCATTGGGGCCGGAGGTCGGCTTTGGATGGCAAGGCAGCAAGCACGCGTGGTGGTGCAGCATACATATGGTCACGGGCATCGGGCAAGTCAGGTATCCAGCCGAATCGTTGAATCTTGCGCTCCATATCTGGCTTCCTTTGTACCATCGCTATGCCTTAAGCGATGTGGTCATTCTTACTGGGGTTGAGGTTCTTCTATCTGGCATAGCTTTGTTATCCTTGAACCCCAAATTCGGGCTACAAATATAGAATTCATGGCCCATAGAGACTGTGACAATGGTTACAAACTTTATGCGAAGCTAGTCACATTCAGCTATGTCCTTACTACCTTCGTCACTCATGCTGGAGGAAAGGGAAATTTTCTCCCTATCCCCTCCGCCTTATGGTCTGTTTTCTTACTTGCCCTTGTAGTAGCATGAGGCGTTGACCAACGCGCCATCCATGACGAGCCAAGTGTGGCATCAGTTTCCCGTACTTGGACTGTCATGCCTCGCCGTATTGCGTTGCCGCCTAGATCATGAAGGGAGACTCGAGAATGTCCGCGACACCACCTGACGCACTCGGTGACATGCTCGACCAGGAGACGCCTGATACCATACGACTGAGCGTGGTTGAGGCCAGAATGCTTGGGGAAGGGGCACTCCAGAGTCTGGGCTTGCCTGATGACGATGTGCGCATCATCGTCGACCAACTGATCGATAACGCTTTATGTGGCTATCCGTTTGCCAGCCTGCCGCGCATTCTCGCCATGGCGCAGGACGCCAAGACGCACCAGCCGCGCCAGCCCGTGCGTGTGGTGCACGAGACCCCCGTGTCGGCGCTTCTCGATGGGGGCAACAACGTCGGCTATGTGGCAGTGTATCGAGCCACACAGGTCGCCATTGACAAGGCGCGCACGCACCAATTCGCCGTCGTTGGGGTGTACAACAGCTACTATAGCGGGCGTAATGCCTACTACATGGAACTGATCGTCAAGGCTGGCCTGGTCGGCATGCACCTTGCTAGTGCCCAGCCACATGTGATCCCGCCCGGTGGGACGCGTCCGGCGCTCGGGACGAACCCGCTTTGCTTTGGCTTCCCCTCGGCGCACGGCCCGGTGATTTTCGACATTGGTACCTCGGCGCTGATGTGGGGTGAAGTGCTCCTGCACGCCCATCTCGACAAGCCGCTGCCAGCCGGCACAGGCCTCGACAAAGACGGCCACCCAACCTGCAACGCCAAAGATGTCCTGCTCGGTGGTGTCCTGCCGTTTGGTGGCCATAAAGGGTATGGCCTCTCCTTCGCGATTCAGGCCATGGGCCTCCTCGCCGGGGCAGCGCTGGCCAGGGGACAGGTGCAGGATTACGGTTTTCTCTTCGTGGTGTTTGACCCCGGACTGCTCATCCCTGCACACCAATTTACCGACCAGGTGTGCCTTCCGTGAGCGTGCACGTCGGCGCGTCGAGGGCCTGGTCCTAGAACGTAAAGTGGTCGAGGCGCTCACAGCGCTGGCATCGGCCTGAGAAGCACACACGAGGTTCGGGGCGAGGGGTCCATCCACGCCTCCTCACCTCACGTGTGCCGTTACTGTCCGCTCCCCTTCTTCTTCATCAGATCATCGAGCCTTTTCCGTTGCTCTGGCGTCAGCTTCTCCATGGCTTTGTTGATCTTGTCTTGCTGCTCCTGCGGCAGCGGCATCATGCCAAGCATGCCTTCCTGTTTTTTATAGCCCGCCGGAATCTCAAACATTGAAGCGGCAACCGCACGCTTCTCCGCTCGCACCAGCTCCACAGTGACAGTGGGTTCACCACTCTTCTGATCACGTGAGATCATCTTGGCAATGAAACCCTCCGCGCCCGCCTCTTTTAGAGCCTTCATGATCCCCTGGAGGTCGGCGCCCTGACGACTGCGTCGCATGTATTCACGAAAGACGGCAAGATCCAACAGGTCCTTACTCGTCCAAACCTCCGTCTCGCCTCCGTCCTTGGCCCTTAACAAAAGATGCTCACAGACGTAGCCTGCTATTGTCTCCTTGCCAAGCTTCTTAACGGTATACTCCTTCCCCGGGCGATTTTTGACCGCGTCGCCGGTGTCTTTTACGTTGATCTCAGCGTAGGTTTTGGCAGCGTCATTGAGCAAGTACACGACGTCAGGGTTGCTAAACTTCATCACCATTGTCATCTGCAAAGGTAGCCCCCCCGTCTGCGGTGCTCTCGCCTCCACTTCTGTCCGAGCACCCACGGATGAGATGTGTCCCTTCATCGTTCCTGAACCATCTTTCATCGTCATCGTCATCTCAATGTAGCCCTCGAAGCCGGCGAAGGCAGGACGAACAACGATGAGAAGCAGGAGAATCATCCACCGCACCATCTGCATGCGCATCTCCCTAGTCAATGCCCACAAGTCTGCTCGACATACTCTGGACAGCAACGTAGCATACTTCTAGGAGGTGTCAATACTGGAGGATGCCATCAGGGGGAATCATTGGTATGCTTGGACGTCACGCACGCGCGGCCTCGTATTCTTGTGTCCCTCTCTCAGGAAGGAAAATGCCATGCAGAGCACGTGTTTTGATCCAGCGTCCGAACGCGCTATGGTGGAGCATATGAATGCCGACCACGCAGATTCCAACCTCATGTATGTTAAGGTCTATGGCCATCTCTGGAGGGTGACGGCTGCCCGGATGGTGACGTTGGACAAGGAGGGCATGGACCTCGAAGTGACTGTCCCAGACGGTGTCCAACATATACGCATCACGTTCGATCACCGCCTGCAAGATGAAGCCGATGCGCAGCGCACCCTGGTGGCCATGTCGCGGCACGCGCAGGCCATTATCACCCAAACAGCCGAACAGCCTTCTATCACACCATGAGCGGGCATACGCCACAGTGGCATGGTCAGGCCCACGAGACCATCAGGTCGCATCACTGTCTCGGCCATAATCCCAAGAGATGACGCGGCGTGGTTCTACCTGAATATACACCACGCCTGGGCGCGGTTCGTGGGGGAGGGCGTCCTCCGCCACACCGCGCAGACGGGCCGCTTCGCGGCTGAGTTGCAGCCGCGTCTCCGGGGCGGTGTGCACTGTGGCATGTCCCTGGATCAGCACCCCCTTGATATCCTGTCTCGTCGAGCCACTTTCGAGTACCAGGCTGACCTTGGGGTTGCGCTCAATATTTTTCACTTTCTGGGTGCCGGC
>WNGA01013047.1_pt1 | contig 10686 bp, 9 predicted proteins | sample 5400061 | NCBI WGS metagenome assembly WNGA01 (sample SAMN13153366, study PRJNA577476) | soil metagenome | isolation source: 100 cm soil or saprolite under grassland replicate 2 | place: USA:California | collected 2016-06-15
TCGCGCAGGGCTTCATTGAGAGCTTGAGAATAAGTCAAAATTGGCATACCCATCTCCGTTATGCAACCACATCCGTAAAAGCATCGTTGGGATTCGGGGTAGGGCTGTTTTCTGCGAACTGGACCGCGTCGGTTATCACAGCTTCCGCCTCCGCTTCAAGTCTTGTCAGGTCCGCGTCACTGTATCCGAGCTGCTTGAGACGTTGACAAAGGCGGACAATCGGTTCGACTTCGCGCGCCTGCGCTACTTCGTCTTTTGTCCGATACACTTCCGGGTCACCCATCATGTGACCCCATAGGCGATAGGTCATAGCCTCGATGTATGTCGGCCCGCCCCCGGAACGAGCGCGGTCTGCGGCTTCTTCGACAATGGCGTACATTGCCTCCACATCATTTCCATCCACGACCAATGCCGGCATCCCAAATGAACCCCCGCGTTTGTAGGTTTCAACCGTTGAAGTGGTTTCATGTGATGGGGTCATTTCAGAGTAGCGGTTATTCTCGCAAACAAAAATAACCGGCAATTTCCAGATCACGGCCAGGTTTAGGGTTTCGAAGAAAACACCTTGGTTAACCGCGCCTTCCCCAAAAAACGTCAGCGCCACACGGTCCTGTTTCTGGAGTTGCGCAGCTAGCGCGGCTCCTGTGGCAAGCGGCAATCCCGCGGCCACAATTGCGTTTGCACCAAGCAAGCCAACCGACGGGTCGGTGAAATGCATCGAGCCACCTTTGCCTTTGGAGCAGCCGGTGACTTTGCCCAACATCTCGGCCATTGCCGTGCGAACACTCAAACCTTTGGCAATGGCTTGGCCGTGCCCGCGATAAGTGCAAGTGAGATAATCTTCTTTTTGAAGCGCCCAACAGCCGCCGACCGCTGTGGCTTCCTGTCCCACACAAGGATGAAAGGAGCCGCGTATTTGACCCTTCTGGTAAAGGTCACGAATGGCTTCCTCAAATTTGCGAATGATGAGCATCTGCCGGTAGGCCTCCGGTAAACGATCTGGGGAAAGAGGCATATTTTCTACTCCGTTTTTGTGTGATTTTGTACGACACGATCTACAAACTGCGCGGCTAGACCGGTGTAGTGGATTGGATCCAGTAATAGTTCTATCTCTTGAGTTGAGATGTGTGTGGCCACAATTGGGTGTCCAGCCAGTGTTTGCCGGAAAGGCAAGTTGTTCTCAATCGCCCTCATCGCGCACTCATATACAATATCATGCGCAGTCTGCCGCCCAACCTTCTGAGCCAGGGCCAGCATAACGGCTTCGGAAAGCATCAATCCGTTGGTTTGTTCAAGATTAAGACGCATACGCTGCGGGTAGACCAGCATTCCGCTGACCACTCTTGTTGTCAACTGCAGGGCACCATCGGTCATGATGCAAATTTCTGGCAAATAAGCCCATTCTATATGGTCGCCAACCCAGTCACGTTCGTGTTCCTGTATCATTGCATCCAAGGCAGCCGGGGTGTTGTGCATCACCAATCGCGCCAAGGCCAGGATCGCTTCGCACAACATCGGGTTACGTTTATGCGGCATTGTGCTTGAGCCAATCTTACCCTCGTTGAACGGTTCCTCAACCTCAGCGATTTCGGTACGTTGCAAGCTGATCACCTCGTGAGCGATCTTGCCCATCGTCGCGGCTATCAGGCTTAATATCGACGCGAACTCCGCCAGATTGTCGCGAGCTGTATGCCAGGTGATGAGCGGCACACCCAATCCGAGGCGCTTCATCATCTTTTCTTGGATTTGCAGGCCGGATTCGGTTACGGAAGCTAACGTTCCTACTGCGCCGCCAAACTCTCCAACCAGGATGCGCGGCTTGATCTGTGCCAGGCGTTCGCGGTGCCGTTCCACTTCGGCCAGCCACACAGCTATTTTGTAACCCAAAGTGATTGGCAGAGCTTGCTGACCATGGGTGCGCCCCGCCATTGGCATGTCACGGTACTTCAGCGCTGACTCGCTCAGTACAATCGAAAAATTCGCGAGCCGCTCTTCAAAGATCGCCACGGCTTCCTTGATTTGTAGAATCATCGCCGTGTCCATGATGTCTTGCGTGGTCGCGCCCCAATGGATGTATTCACCGGCATCTCCATTGCAGGCTTGCTGTAGAACTCGGATAACTGGCACGATCGGGTGTACAGTCTGATCGATTAACTGCTTTAGTCGTGGCAGATTAAGTTGATCGGCATTAGCACGCCGTGTGATTTCTGCAGCAGCGACCTCCGGAATGATACCCAGTTTTGCCTCAGCCTGCGCCAGGGCCACTTCCACATCGAGCCATTTTTGTAGTAAATGCATATCGTCAAATACAGCCCGCATTTCCGGCGTACCGTAAAGGTCTTTGAGGAATTGGGAGTCGAGGATATGAGATGCCATTAGCTGTTCGGTGGGGTAAAGAAGGCGATCAGTTCAATATTTTCAGATCCGACATTGCGCAAAGAATGTTCGGCTCTAGCTGGTATCGCAACGATACACCCAGCTGTCATTGGTGATGCATTGGCGCCAATGGTCAGTATAGCCTTCCCTGCCAGCAGATAAACGGTCTCAACCTGGGTAGGATGAACATGCCAGCCTACTTCGCCGCCCGGGGGCACTTGCACCAAACTGACATTGGCCCACTCATTATCGGCTCGTGTTAGCAATGGTTTTATCTGAATACCGGCGAAGCGCGGGTGATCCCTCCATTCGGTATCAGCGGCGCTGACGATACGTGGCACTGTGATAGGCTCTTGCATCTCAATTCAATCCTTTCCATGAGCTATTTCAAGCCACCTGTCTTATCAATGACGACGGGCCTGGGGACAAAGTCAGTCTCGGCACCGGGGCGCCGCAATGCAACATGTACTGCGAGTACCATCCCGCGTTTAATTTTGTGTCCGATCCGTTGACTTGTTGCGGAAGGTTGACTTACTCAAACACGATATTGAGACGTTCAGCAACCAGGCGCAGGGCCTCACGCGCCAGCGGGATTTTTTCTTCCGGCAGGTGCTCGATAATGAAGTATTTATCTGGGCACGTTTGAACGAACCGGCGCAAAAATAGTTCGTAATTCATTGTTCCTGTACCGATGACTACTTCAGGAATTTGCATGACAAAGGCTTCTGCCAACTCGCAATCCTTGGCGTGTGCGGCGATCACATCCTTGCCCAAAAGGTCAAACAAAAGGTTAATGATACGCGTGGTGTCATGCACATCCCGCACTGTTCCGACAAAATTCACCGGATCAAGATTGAATTTCAGCGCGGGCGAAGACACTGCTTCCAACAAGTCAAGTACGCGTGCCGGTGTATCAAGAGTCGTCATCACATGCCCCTCGACTGCGATTTTTACCCCTTCCATTTCCGCCACCCGACAGACTTGCCGGACGCTATCCACCAGACGCTCAAATGTCTCATCAGAATGATTGCCAGGGTGGGCCCACCAATGGCCGTTTGGGTTGAGACTGCCCGGCCGCATGTAGACGCTGTGCGCGTCCAAGTACACACCGTAACGACACAGCGCCTGCATTCCCTTGATCCCCTCTGCGCGCAGCGTCTCATCCGGGTTGACCAAGCATTCATACCAGCCATTGGCCTGGGTCACCGCTATTCCGACCTCATCGCAAGCCTGCTTCACTGGCAGAATATCGCGCGGATGCGATTCGAGTGGCTTGTGGATGAACAGAGTTGCGCCGCTGAAACCTAGCTTCCGCCAGCGCTGTGCATAGGATATCCAATCTATCTGCCGCCAGTCAAGATCGGGAAGGGGGTTGATTCCTAATTTCACTGCCGCCGAGCCTTTCTTTGGTCACGTCGGGTGCCAGATCTTAAACTGGGTTATATGAACTGCCGCTACCGAGTTCTTTGGGCAATGCTTATCTTTTACAGGCGGTAGGCTTTTGCCGCGGTGTTACCCAAAACGGCATCAATCTCTGCCTTCGAACGGCCAGCTAGCGCTTTGTTGGTCTCGGCCCATACCTTGGCATAGTCACCCGCCAAGATGGCTACTGGCCAGTCGCTGCCAAACATCAATCGCTCCGCGCCAAATTTTTCGATTGCGAAATCGATGTACGGTTTGAGATCTGCAGCGGACCAATTGGACCAGTCGGCGGCAGTGTTAAGTCCCGACACTTTGGCGTAAACATTCGGATACTGCGCAGCTGCGCTGATTTGAACTGCCCATACATCCATCTGCTTATCCTTGATGGGCGGCTTGGCAAGGTGATCAATAATCAACGTCAGGTTTGGAAGCTTTTCGGCTAGTGTCGGGACATGTTTGAGATGATTGGGAAAAACCGCCACCACGTCGAAAGACATTCCGTAGTCGGCCAGGATTTTCAGCCCCTCGATCACCTCCGGCTGCAGAACCCAATCCGGGTCCTTTTCTTCGTGGATAAGATGGCGCATGCCTCGGAACTTGGGATGCTTGCTGTAGCGATCCAGCGCTATTCGTTCGGCAGTGTGATCGAGCAGAGGCACCCAGCCAACCACCGCGCCGATCCAATCGAAATCTTCTGCCTGCGTAAGCATGGATGCAGTGTCTTCAAACGAGTTCATGGATTGGACCAACACTGTCTGATCAATGCCAGCTGCCTTTAATTGGGGCGCCAGGTCGCGCGGATAGAAGTTTGCGTATATAGGTCCATAATCCGGTACTAACCACGGATAATCGGTCTTGCTCATGTTCCAAAAGTGTTGGTGGGCGTCAACTTTCATCGGTTTTTCCTCTCAGTCAGTATGGGGTGAACCAACATTCAAATTCATTTCGACCTATCCTTGGAGAAAAGGAGCAGCATATACAAATCAGTCCATCTCAATACCACCATCTACATTCAGGCATTGGCCGGTGATGTAATCAGCATCAGGTGAGCATAGGAAGCTCACTGCACCCGCCAGGTCTTCGACGGTAGAAGCTCGTTTGAGAGGAATGTTGCTTTCGACGAAGTTGTGCAAAGCTTCGCCGGGTTTGCTGCCAAAAATTTCGCCGCGTTCTTTGTCGATCTGTGCCCACATTGGGGTGAGCGCCACACCAGGTGCCACAGCATTGACGTTGATGTTGTATTTCGCCAATGCCAACGCTGCCGATTTGGTGATGTTGATCACCGCTGCTTTAGCTGCGGCATAATGCGTAGAATATGGGCGGCCACTTCGGCCAGCAACGGATGCAAAGTTGACAATTTTCCCAAAACTATGTGGCGCACGATCCGCATTACGAATTTCTTCTGGGATTTGGGCAATCATTTGGCGTGCTACGGCTTGCAAACAAAAAAATAGGCCGCGCTGGTTAGTGTCCACCACACGGTCCCAATCCTCCGGCGTCAGGTCGAGCATATATTTTGTCTGCACCCGGCCGGCATTGTTGACCAGGATATCGACTCTCCCGAACTCCCCAACCACCCGATCCACCATCGGTTGGACCTGTTTCACCTGTGAAAGATCAATCGGATAAGATAATGCATGCCGCCCCAGGGCGCGCACTTCGGCACATGTAGCCTCAGCTGTCTCTTGATTGTATTCGGCAATAACCACCTGTGCACCCGCGCGTGCCAATCGCAAGGCCACACCCTTGCCAATACCCTGCCCTGCCCCAGTCACAATTGCAACTTTGTCGGCCAATTGTTGTTCCATGCATCACCTTTGCTTAATGTTCGACGATAAGCCCGGAAGTTTTTCTAAACCAGGAAGGCGTAAATCTTTCGGGGTTAACTCATCTGAAAGCGAACGAATTGACCTAGTAAGCTATTCAATTTCACCATTAATTTTTGCAAGTATGCCTAACGTTATTTGGCGAACGCTGTCGCCTGGTTGTAGAGTCTTGATCGCCGAATCAACAACTATTCTGCGCCCTTATAACACAAATTTATATCGCTTGCAACCAAAACCTTTATATGCAGTGAAATGAAGAAACAAGAAGACGTTTGCACCTCCTCTTTGAGCTATCTATGAAATCTACGGTCGGGGTGCCGAGATTTGCAAAGTCCCCGTTAGTAGGAACGAGTGCCAATAAAATAAGACTCCCTTAAGTAGGGAGTCTTCTGTCGGGGTGCCGAGATTTGAACTCGGGACCTCACGGACCCGAACCGTGCGCTCTACCGGTCTGAGCCACACCCCGAATTTCGCAGGCAAGGTTGCGAGGGAACGAACTGCATTATATCATACGGCTATGTCACTGCGAAGAACGACCCTTGCGCCGCACTGTTCCGTCATAGCCACGATGGAGTGTTCGCCGTCTCGCACGACGGTGGTGCAGCGCGGTGAGCAGTTTGTTCTTAGGATATAGAGATTGCTTCGGGAAATATCTTCGCAATGACACATTACATTGCTATGGATTCAACGTTAACTCCTCAGTGAAAACATAAACAGGAATATTCAATTTGGGGTCTGATTGTTTAATCACTAACCGGACCTGTGTCGGCTCAGTAACTTTATAAGGAATCGTAGTTTCAAAGTATTGCGCGTCGATCCCATTCATCGTAAGGATACGTTCCCCAATTGGCCTGCCGTCGGCTTGGACCAGACTTAGAAAAACCGGCTGGTTGTTGAATGGCCAAATATGTCCCTTGACCAGAACGATCCCACCGGAAATTATTCCTTCATCTTCGGGCGTTTCCAATACACAGCGCTCATAAATAATGTTACCGGGGCGATTGATCTGATTTGGTCCGCTTGAGAGCAAAAATATGGGAACTGTATTCAATGCTTGCAGTCGTCCCTGTTTATCTTTGGTACTTACCTGTATCCAAGCCTCTTCCGAAACTGCGCGGATTTCAAAAGGGATTTTCCATGAACGGTAGATTCCGCTCCGATCGCGTGTGAGTCTTTCCAGTTTGCTATAAAGCAAACGACCATCTTCGCCCAATAAATCTACTTTTACGGTTTCACTATCACCCGCGGTAACCAGCATCTGAAGTTGAAGAGGCGACGCGATCTTTGACATCGGGCCTGGTTGCAGGAAATGCATTTGAGCAAATTCGCTAAATCCTGGCTCAAGCGTAGGGGTGTCGGTTGGACGAGGTGTAGGTGGAAAAGGGGTTTTAGTAGGGAGGAGTGTTTCTGTTGGTGAAGGAGAAGGTGTAAGCGCAAACGAGGTAGCGAATGCGGCCTGCCCGGTCAAAGCGACGACCGTCGGTAGGTAATCAGGTGGATAAGGAGTATCAACAGGAGCTGTTAGTGAAGCGCAACCAGCTAAAAGTCCAGAGAAAGCGGCGAGGATAATTATTTTTCTAATCATAAACATGATAAGAGACGCCCTGTTTTAGAAGAGCGTCTCTTTGGTTTATTGAACTTATAGAGCGTAAATATCGCCAAACTTCTTTGTCAAATAGCGAACGTAGGCCGCGGAATCGATCTTCGAGCCGGTTATTTTTTGTACCAAAACTTGTGGCTCGAATTTGCGTCCATGGACGTGGATATTCTCCCGCAGCCAGGTCAATAAAGAATCGAAATTGCCTTTGCGAATTTGTTCATCGAGATCAGGAATGTCTTTGTTGATTTTCTCCCACAACTGTGCAGAGACAAGATTGCCAAGTGCATAAGTTGAGAAGTAACCGATTGATCCGCCAGACCAGTGAATATCCTGCAACACACCCTGAGCATCATTAGGAGGAGTAACGCCGAGATACTCATGCATCTTTGTGTTCCAGATTTCAGGCAAGTCTTTGACGGCTAATTTTCCTTCCACCATCGCGATCTCCAACTCAAGCCGCAGCATGACGTGCAAGTTGTACGTCGCCTCATCCGCGTTGACTCGAATAAGAGTCGGTTCAACTTTGTTGATGGCTTTATAAAATGATTTTAAACTCACGCCTTCAAGTTGTGATGAAAAAGTCTTCTTGAACTGTGGATAAAAGTGTTCCCAGAACGGCATAGAACGTCCAACTAAATTTTCCCACATTCGCGATTGCGATTCATGGATAGCAAGTGACGTGCCTCCCCTGAGTGGAGTCCGTTCGTAAGAGGGCTTGCTGCCCATATCATAGAAGGCGTGCCCTGTCTCGTGCATGGTGCTGAAAAGCATTGCAGTTGGATTATCCGGCTCGAAACGTGTGGTGATGCGCACATCTTTCAAACCAAAACTCGTACAAAAGGGGTGCGGAGCTTTATCTTGCCGGCCGATGTTCCAATCAAAGCCGAATTTGGTGACAACCTCTTCACCAAATTTCAACATCTTCTTTTCGTCATATTTCACGTACAGAAAATCAGACTTTACCTGTTTAGCTTTGCTGATGGCTTTGATCAACTTCACTTGTTTCGGACGCAATTTATTGAAAATTACCTGCACATCCGCAGTTTTCATACCCGGTTCGTAATCATCGAGCAGGGTATCGTAGGGATGATCTGCAGGCGGGAAGAAGGAAATATATTTATGGACAAGTTCCAACACATTTTCAAGATGCGGACAGAAGATCGAAAAATCAGATTTCTTGCGTGCCTCCAGCCAAGCCTCATGTGATTTTGTTGTGACAATTGCAGCTTCGGCAACAAATTCAGGCGGAACGCGGACGGCTTTATCGTAATCGCGCGTGGTGACGCGAATCAGTGCTGCGTCATCATCGGATCCGGGATGTGCTCCCGCGTATTCGGCTTTCAACTCATCGAGGAGTTTTCCAACTTCCTCAGAGGCAAATTTGATTTGCGCGAGCTTGCCGAGGGTGGCAAGCTGGTAACCGCGCGCCTCCGCACCACCGGGAGGCATGTTGACTTGTTGATCCCAAGAGAGGACGGATGAGGCCGCACGCAGATCTGAAACTTCGGCGAGGATCTTTTTTAACTGATTAAGTTTTTCGGACATAAATTCTCCTATGGAGTGCAACGGCTCGCCGTTGCAATGCAGGAGCTTGCTCCTGCACTCCAAAAATTGTTATAACACTTTCCATCTCAAGGGCTTACCCTGTAAAGCTGCGAGTACTTCTGTAGCGATGTCAGTTGCGGCGCGGACTTGTGCTTCGACAGTTTGTGCACCGATGTGAGGCGTAGCAATAACGTGTGGATGTCTGATCAATTCGGTAGCACCTGGCGGCTCAGATGCAAAGACGTCCAGCGCTACGCCTGCGACCTTGCCGTTGTTTAGAGCTTCCAGCAGCGCGGATTCATCAATGATTCCGCCGCGCGCCGCGCAGACGATCCGCACGCCATCTTTCATTTGCGAGAGAGCTAGCGGGCCAATCATGTCGCGCGTCTGGACGTCAAGCGGCAAATGCAAGGAGATAAAGTCTGAACAATCGTAAAGTTCATCTGAGGCAACTGGTTCTGCGCCGCGGTTCTCGATTTCGTGGGCAGGAACGAACGGGTCATAAGCTACAATATTCATACCGAACGCTTGTGCACGTTTGGCAACCTCCATCCCGATACGTCCCACCCCAATAATGCCAAGAGTCTTGCCATTTAACTCTACACCTTCAAGTTCCTTCTTGAGCCACTGTCCTTGTTTCATGGCAGCATCGGCGCGGGGGAATTCACGCGCAAGGGCAATCAGCAGGCCAAAAGTTAATTCAGCAACTGCAAGAGTAGTAGACATCGGCGCATTGACAACGGTCACACCATGAGCTTTGGCAGCCTCAAGGTCAATGTTATCCACGCCGACCCCGGCACGTCCAACAACTTTCAGATTTGATCCTGCCTTGAAAACGGAAGCAATCACCTTCGTCCGGCCGCGAACGATGAGGGCTGAATAATCGGGGATCAGCTTGAGCAGATCATCAGCCGAAATACCGGAACGATCATCCACAGTTGCTGAGGCACGCAAAATGGCCTGTCCACTTTCGTCCAGGCCATCTGAGATTAGGATTTTGAAATCAGGCATGTGCAGATTTTATCTTATTTAAATAGGATTTGCATCCCTCGATGGAGGGATTACTATGGTTGATCGTCACGCAAGTGAATTGCAGGATGATCAGGCTATCACGGGCACTTCCTTTTTTCATCGTTGCCATCCACACGAATATCAATTTCAATCCCCTCCCTAAGCTCGACCTTAGCAACGTCAGGAATATCAGGATGATCCAAATCGTAAACGGTATAAGAACCAGGATAAACCCACACTTCATTATCGGGATATTGGAGCAATGAAGGCAAGATGATGTCACCGGGCTTTACGAGCATCTCATGATATGTACAGTTCCGTAAATAGGAGGCAACCGGCCAATCTGTGACCTGTATCGCTGGAAGGGTTGAAATGTCCCCGTTCACCGAGGAGTACTTGCTCATCAAGGATACCCAGCCTGTCTGATCTGAGTGAGATGGAATAGATATTTGTATCCAATCCGAAAGGATATCTCGGGCCAACGCAGACGCTGTTTCTCCCTCCTTGAGTACATCGATTGGGTTATATGCCAAACCTGGTCCGCGGCGTATATGCAGATTGCCCTTGACTGCTGTGATCGTAATCATGAACTTCACTTGGGTTGGTTCAACCATTTCCGTCGCGGTTGGAAAAGAAACCTGTGTTGCGGTTGGTTTAGGAGCACGAGTTGGCGACTCTTCTGCAACTGGAGTTTCGAACGGCTGAGCTGGTAAATTCTGGTTGAAAACGGATATTCTCCGCGCACGAAAACACGCTGACGCTGAGAGGAGTAAAACGACAGTAAGAAGCCAGATGAATGATTTGGAAAATCTTGACAACATTCGATTGGTTTTCCCAAGAATTTTTCTTCGCGCTGCCTGCCCTGTCCCGTCTGGGCCAGCCTGTCCCTTGGACTGTCGTCCAAGA
>WNGA01026595.1_pt1 | contig 10686 bp, 10 predicted proteins | sample 5400061 | NCBI WGS metagenome assembly WNGA01 (sample SAMN13153366, study PRJNA577476) | soil metagenome | isolation source: 100 cm soil or saprolite under grassland replicate 2 | place: USA:California | collected 2016-06-15
CTGGTCGGGTGAATGAAGGCAACGGCAAGCGGCGCGGCCAGTCGGCCGCAACGGAAATGGGTGGTCGCGTCGGGGGCGGTGGCGGTCGGGCCCGAGCCCCGCGATCACCCGCCCGAATTGCCCGACGCGCTGTAGCTAGAAGCAGTTCGCGAGGAGAACCTCGAGAGTTACCGTCAACGCCAACGTTCCAGTCAGGTAAGTCGAAGTCTTCACTGCCCACACGCTCAGCGGCAGCAGGATCCCGAGCCCGCGGGGCAGCAGATTCCCGAGCTGGGGCAGCAGAGCTGACTGGCGTTGCAGGTAACGGCGGCGCACCTATCACAGACTGCGGGGCTGCCCGGAAAAATCATGCCCGTGCACGGTTGTCCCCCGGTGCATTCGGCGGGGTGCGTGCAAAGTTGGAAGGACGGACAGGGAGCGGCAGCGCAGGCGGTCGTCGGGCGACCGTCGGTAGCGACTGTCGCGCAGCAGATCTGACCACCGCTGCAGCTCGTGCTGCTGGAGCATGACAGCGATCCGGAGGTGCAGGAGCCTCTGGCCGCGCACGTCCCTTGCCACGATCCCGAAATGCAGCAGTCCTGCGTGGCCGCGTCGCAGGTCGTCGTGCCGCACGCCGTGCGTCCGGGCATCGTCGTGCCGCCGGCGCCGGCCGTGCCGGTGGTCCCGGCGGAGCCGGTCGTGCCGCTGCGTCCCGCAGCGCCACCCGAGCCTGTCGTCCCGGCGGTTCCGGTCGTCCCGCCTCTTCCCACGGCACCGGCCGCACCCGTCGTCCCTCCCGTGCCGGTCGTGCCGCCGCCTCCACCAGTGCCACCCGAGCCTGTCGTCCCGGCGGATCCGGTGGTCCCGCCCCCTCCCGACCCGGTCGTGCCCGCAGTTCCGGTCGTCCCGCCGCTACCCATGGTTTCGACCCTTCCACCGGCGCCCACACCGCCCGAACCGGTCGTTCCGGCGCCGCCGCCCGCGCCGCCGGCGCCAGGTCCTGCCTTGTCGTTGCCGCCACAGCCGAGCAGCAGGACGAACACCGCGGCGGAAACCCAGGCGAGCGATCGGTTCCGCTTCATCATCAAACGTTACGCTCCCCCGAGAATGCAGTCGAACGTCTGCGGTCCGACATCGCGGCAGACGCCCGGCAGCGAACAGCCGTACGCCGAGACGATGCACGCCGCGCACGACGGCGGCTGGCCCCCGCACGCATCGGGCACGACGACGCATGTGGGCCTGAGCGTCGGCTCACCAATGCCGCCGTCGATCGGAAATCCGCCGTACTGTCCGAAGTTGACGCAGATCTCGCCCGGCAGACACCGATGATCACCGCATGCAACGCCGCACGATCCGGCCGTCGATGCACACGCCCAGGTTGCTTGCGATCCGGATGCGAGGCAGGTGCAACTCCGTCGCGCTCCCGTCCCGTCGCACGATTCGCAGGTGGTCCGGTACTTCGGATCGCAGGCGACCGCCATCGGTCCGCAGCCGTTCGACCCGCACGGCCCGAGGCTGCCGCAGCTCCAGCGTCCGACGCCGGCGCTGTCCATGTAGCAGCTGCACGCGAGCTTCTTGGTTCCGCCATTACCGCACCCGGTGCAGTACGTGCCCAGCTGGCACGTCCCGTCGCACGCGCCCGACGCTCCACCGGATCCTGTGCTGCCGCCGCCACGCCCACCGGCGCTCCCGCCCGCTTGTCCACCGGCACCGGTCGTTCCTCCTTTTCCGCCCGTGCCCGTTCCGGCGTCGCCGCCGTTCGAGTGGGTCGACCCGCAGGATGAAACAGTGACGAGAAACAGGATTGCCGTCGAAAGGGCGAGCGTTGTCATCGAGGCGGTCAGGCGTTCATGCTCACGCCGGCTGCGGGCACATAGGGAGGCCGCTGAAGGTCACGGGCGTCGCGCAGCGAGGACTGTCGCAGCCCGCTCCGACAGGCGAGCAGAGTCTGCAGCACAAGAGGTTGCGACCGCAGCCATTTCCGGACACATCACAGCTCGCGCCCGAGGTGAGGCTCCCTTCGCGGCAGTGCCCCTCGATGCACAAGCACGACGGGGGCGAGCCGCAGAATGCGCCGCACGCAACTGTCGGCGGAACGGGATCCGTCTTGGCGAGACAAACACCGCAGCAAGCGGCGTTGACATTGAACACACAGTCGGCGTCGCTCGCGCACAGGCCGCCGCCCCCGGCTCCGCCGAGGCCGCCTCCCACTCCGCCCGTCGCGCCGCCCTGTCCCGCGGTTCCGCTCGACCCAGACGCGCCGGCTCCGCCGTCCGGCGGAGGACACGCGACGCCGGGACAGCCGCCGGCATAGCAAGCACCGGTGCCGGGCTCGCAACCTGAGCACCAGACCTGATTGGGCGCGCAGCCACCGGTGCCGCCACCTCCGCTCTGTCCGCCCACGGATCCAGCGGCGCCGCCGCTGCCGCCCCCGCGTCCCCCGCCACCGGTTGTTCCGCCGGCTCCGGCGGCGTTCGATCCACCGCCGCCATCAGGACCGGGTTTCGCCGTCGATCCACACGCTCCAACCGCCAGCAGCAACAGTAGAAGAGGGACGCTCCACCGCATCATCGCCCGCACCGGGGTAGCATCATGCATGCCATGTCGGCTCCGTTGCTGACTTTCCCCGGGGGCGCACGGTCGCCCTGGCGATTTCGGGCAGGTTTGTCGCGTTACCTCAAGAAACTGATGAGATCGCTGGTCACGACCGGCGATCTCCAGCGCCCGACGACACCTCGGCGGCGCGCGTAGGCGCCGCTGCTGGTCCCGGAGTTGCTGTCGGTGGGGCTGCTCGCCGGTGAGCCGGCACCTCGGATTCGTGGGAACGTCTGCTTCGGTGAGGCAACAAAAATGGGGGTCACGATGAAGCTGGACTCGCGTGCGATCGTTGTAGTCGTTGCCTTCGCGTTGGCCGCCTGTGGATCGGTACAGTCCGGAGGAAACGACGCCGCCGGTCACGGCGGAAGCGGTGGATCAAGCGGTGGCGTCGGCGGACAGGGCCGCGGTGGAACGGGTGGAGGCGCGGGGAGCGGTGGAGGCACCGGCGGCGCGTTCGGCGGAACCGGCGGCGCGCTAGGCGGCGCGGGCGGAACGAACGCCGGGCGCGGCGGCAGCGCCGGAGCGACAGCTGGAACGGGCGGCGCGAGCGGCGGTCGCGGTGGTGCAGGGGGCGGGGCAGGGACCTTCGGAAGTTGCTTCGGAATTTCCTGCGGCGTCCAAGACGTCTGCTGTGGGCCGGCGGAATGTCCGAGCTGCGCGGTCCTTTCGACCCTTTGCCCAACGACATGCGGTGGCGCCGGCGGCGGATCGGCTGGTCGCGGCGGCACGGGCGGATCGGCTGGTCGCGGCGGCACCGGCGGTGGATCGACCGGCCGCGGCGGGACCGGTGGCGGAACGGGCGGTGCCGGTGGCCGCAAGACCTGTCAGGGCGACGCCGACTGCCAGGGCTTCAAGTGTTGCAGCGGATTCTGTGTGAACTCCGGCAACGACGTCCTCAACTGCGGAACGTGCGGCAACACCTGCGGCGGCGCTCATCCGTATTGCGCGAACGGAACCTGCCAGACCAATTGGCCATGCACGCTCGTCGGCGCCGCTTGCAACCCGGGCTCGACCTGCTGCGGAGGAGGTTGCTGCACCGGCACGCAGATCTGCTGCACGGTGACGCTCGGCCCGTCGGTGACGGGGTGCTTCGAACCGGTCAACGGGACGTGTCCCACCGGCTGCGCGAACTGCAACTGCGCCGCACCGACGACGCCGATCGCGACGCCCGTCGGCGATCGACCGATCGCCGATCTGAAGGTCGGCGATCTCGTGTACAGCGTCGACCACGGATCACCGGTCGTCGTCCCGATCAAGCTGGTGCATCGCCAGCCCGTCACCGGGAGTCACCGCGTCGTGGAGGTGAAGCTCGCCCACGGCGCGACGTTGAGGATCAGTCCGCGCCATCCGACAGCTGACGGCCGCCATTTTGCTGACCTCGCGCCCGGTGATCTCGTCGACGGCGTCCGTGTGATCGGCGTGCGGCTCGTCGACTACGATCAGCCGTTCACCTACGACATCCTCCCGGACTCCGACTCGGGCGCGTACTTTGCGGGCGGAACCCTGATCGGCTCGACGCTTTCGAATCAGTTCGGCGAGTTCAGCGTCGGCGCGACGTCGGCGGGGACGTCCGCTCGGCGTGCCAGCATGCTCCCGCGAGCTGCGCGCTGATGCGCAGCCCGCGCGCAGTCATTCTCGTCGCGGTTCTCGGCGGTGGGCTGGCAAGCGCCTGCCATCGCAGCCTCGACAGTTCGGACGCGCGGACGCCGAGCAAAGACGCGGACGCCTGCCAGCAGGAAGGTCCGGCGTTCGACGCCGACAGCTCCGAGCCGGTGTCGGATGCCGCGCAGAACGACAGCGGCCAGGACGCGACGGCTTGCTATCCGTTGTTCCACGCCTGCACCAGCAGCGAGCAGTGCTGCTCCCCGAACCTGTGCACCACCATCAACGGCGGTCCGGCCTGTCAGGTCGAGGGCCCGGCGCGCACGCAGCTCACGAACTGGACGTCGTGCGGCTGGACGTCGAGTGAGCCGTGTTTGTGCGACGGCATTCGCGCATGCGAAGCCGTCGCCGGCGGATCGTTTTCCGCCCTCGGCAGTCAGCAAGCGCGGGTCTGCGCGGTCGAGCCTGATGCCTGCGAGTACGTCGTGTTCGTCGAGACTGAAGGCGGCGGCACGGCGCGGCGCTGCCGGGTTCCGAGCAACTCGGGATCGTGCCTGGCTGGTTTCGGTAACTCGCCCGATAGCCATTGCGTCGATCTCTTCACCTGCAACCTGCTGATGGGCACGTGCCCACCGGACATCATGCCAGGCGGGTCCGTCATCTCCTGCCGCTGATCGAGAGCCGGCGCAGGCGGCGGTGGCTCGCACGGTGGTGCGAGCGGGTCGACTGGAGGAGCGGGCGGATCGAGTGGAGGAACCGGTGGTTCCAGCGCCGGAACGGGTGGCCAGGCGGGTGGAGGCGGCGGTCAGCAGGACGCCGGCAGCTGCCGGATGTACGGCCAATCGTCGGTCAGAACTTCTGGGCGCGAGGCTACGTCGTCTCGACGGTGGGTCGAGACGAGGAAGTGATCCGGCTCTGCCGGGGGATGCGTTAGACCACGCACGCGCTGACGTGTCATGCGTCGAGAGTGTGTGGCTAGTTCTGAAATCCGCTGGAGCGAGGCGGCGGTGGCAGGCTCGCGCGGCGACCGCCGGCGCTGGCGCGGGTGGCGTGTCCGGTGACCGGCGACGCTAGGGCCGAGCCGATCAGGACGCCGCCGGCGACGTAGCTGCCCGAATCCGAGTCGGGCAGGATGTCGTGCGTGAACGCCTGCCCGTAGGGGACCACGCGAACGGCGTCGACACGCACGCCGTCGAGGCGATCGCCGGCCGCGAGATCGCCGAAGGTACGGCCGTCCGCCGTCGGGTGATCAGGCGTGACGTTTAGGATGACCCCGTGCGCCAGCTTCACCTCGACCACCCGATGCGTCGGTGCGACCGGCGTGCGGTGAACGAGCTTGATCGGAACGACGACGAACGCGCCGCGATCGACGCTGTAGACGAGGTCGCCGGGCCGCAGGTCCGCGATCGCGCGCGCGCCCGTCGGTGTTGCGACCGGCGTCGTGGGCGCTGTACACGGGCAGCCGCCGATGCAGCCCTGCGGGCACGTACCGAGCACGGGATCGGCGCAACGCAGGGTGCCGGGACCGACCTCCAAGAAGCAGCAGAGCTGGCCGGCGCTGCAGCATTGGGTGCCGCAGCATGTGGTGCCCATGCAGCTCGTCGTTCCACAAGGCGGGGTGCCGCAGGTACCGTTGCCACAGTACGGATCGGGGCCCGCGCACGGCTTGTTGCAGCCGCCGCAATTGAGGATGTCGTTGTCGGTGTTGACGCAGACGCCGTTGCAACATTTGAACAGCTGGCATTCGGCGTCGGTCTGGCACGCGACGCGGTTGCCGCCCGCGCCGGTGACCCCGCTCGTACCGCCGCGGCCGGCCGCGGCGGCGCTGCCGCCAGTGCCGCCCCTTCCCGCCGCACCCGCGCCGCCGCCGGTTCCTCCGCGACCGCTCGCGCCCGCCGCGCCGCCGGCGCCCGTTGTGCCCGCAACACCGACCGTGCCACCGCGACCGCCGCCACCTGCGGCGCCGCCCGCACCAGTGGTGCCTCCGCGACCGCCGGCACCGGTCGTTCCCGCTGCGCCCGTGGTTCCCGCTACGCCCGTGGTCCCCGCTGCGCCCGTGGTGCCAGCTGCGCCCGTGGTTCCTGCCGCGCTTGTGGTGCCCGCTGCGCCCGTGGTTCCTGCCGCGCTTGTGGTGCCCGCTGCGCCCGTCGTGCCCGCCGCACCAGTGGTGCCGCCGCGACCGGCCGCACCCGTGGCGCCGCCGCCCGACGATCCGCCCGTCGATCCGTCGGACGTCGAGCTCACGCTGCCGCAGCCGGCGACCACCACCGTCAGCGCCGACAGCAACCAGACGCCGCGCAGCCTGTTCGAGCGAACTCGTTTGGACCTAGTCATGTAAGCCTCCCGCCGGGTGTGGAGGACCGCGAAGACCGCGATCCCTCTTGCTCGTTAACCTCAGATAACTGACGCCGTGGAACGCTCGGAAGCGCCGAAATTAGGCGGCGGCGGGCGCTGCTGCAACTCCGAGGCCCGCGTCGACGCGGGATGAACGAAGAGCGCCGGGCGCGTGCGCCCGCGAGGCATTCGACCAGACCACGCCCAGCGTGAGCGGTAGGTTGTTGCGATGGACGGCCGTGATCATCGCGAGCGGATCGTCTCGAGGTGCATCTGGTCATCGGCATCGTCGCGATCATCGGACTCCCGGGCGTTTCACTCGCGACCCAGACCGGTGGTATGGCGTTCACCATGTTTTCGGGAAGCGGAAGCTACCGACTGCGCGTCTCGACGTTCGATGCCGCAGGCGTCGAGAGACGGATTCCGCCGACCGCGATTGCGGCCCACACGCGTGGTTCGATCGGCGACATGCTCGCCGGCAGCGAGGACTGGCGGTTCGCGCCTTTCGGGTCGCTCATTCGCAGGCGACTCGATCGGGTAACTGCGCTTGCGTGTGAGACGGTTCCGCGCAGCCAGCAGGCCCGCGTGAGTCGGGAGGAGAGACGGACGCTCGATGCTCCCGTCCGCACGACCACGGCGACGTCCGCGTGCAGATGACGGGCGGCGACGCAAATCCGATCTCAGTTATTTGATGAAATGCGAGGCCTTTGACGCCTCGGCCCATGAGACCGGAACGGGTTGTGGGCCCGGATCTCGCGCTCGGCGCTGGCACGGGTGATGCTGCAGCGAACGGCCAACGATGCGCCTCCAACTCTTTGCCCTCTTGGGGTTGTGTGCGGGGGCGTGTGGCTCGAGCTCGCTCGGAGGTTCGGATGGCGGCGGTGGCACCGGCGGCTCCAGCGCGTGTCAGGCGGTGCTCGAGCTCGATCGCTCGTGCGCCACCAGCGCCGACTGCGTCGCCGTTTCACACACCATCAACTGTTGCGGGCAGGAACAGATCTTCGGTCTGCGCGCCACCGAGCAGACCCGCTTCACGATGCTCGAGGCGCAGTGTGACCCGACGTATCCAGCCTGCGGGTGCGCCGCGCAGCAGCCGCTCGTCGACGATGGTTCACGCGTGCAGTTCCAAGCCACCGCGGGGGTCACTTGCGTCCAGGGCAGGTGCACCACGTTCGTCCCCGACTGCGGTCACCCGTGCGCAACGGGAACGACCTGTTTCAGCTGCACGAACCACGGTACCGTGTTCGCGGCCTGCACGACGACGTGCGCAGGCAGCACCGATTGCCACGATGCCACGCTTCCGCTCTGTCAGAGCGGCTCGACCGGCAACACGTACGGGATGTTCTGCACAGCATCGAACGTCGCGTGCGACACGCAGTGAGAGCGGACAGCGAGGTACGTTCCATGATCGGCACACGGGATAATCGTCCGGTGGTTGGTTCGAAGGCATCGCTGGGCACGAGCTGAGCGACGATGACGTCAAAGACACTTTCCACTTCGTCGGCCCTCCTGCTCCTGTTCGCCTTCTCGTCTTGCGGGTCGAGCCACTCCAAAAGTTCCGACGCCGGGACGGGTGCGGGCGGAAAGGGAGGAGCGACCGGCGTCGGCGGCCAAGCGGGTACGAACGCCGGAGGTCGCGGCGGCGGCAGCGCCGGCGCGAGTGGAAGCACCGGAACCGGCGGAGCCGGGGGAATCGCGGGCGCTATCAGCGGCCTCGGGGGTGACGGCGCCGGCGGCGACACCGCGGGCACGAGCGGCAGCTCGGCCGGACGAGGTGGCGCTGGCGGCGACACCGCGGGTACAGGTGGCGGGTCTGCTGGGCGCGGTGGAGCCGCAAGCGTCGCCTGTCCCGCGAACGTTCCAGCCGCCGGGAGCCCATGCTCGATGGCGGTCGGAAGATGCACCTGGGGTACCGAGCCGCTGCTGGTTTGTCGGACGTCGGGCAACTGCACATCGACGGGCTGGGCGCTCACCCCGCCTCCCGCCTACTGCGCCGCCGGTGCAACCTGCACCAGCTCGACCGTGGGCGGGACCTGCAACGACACGTCGCTCGTGTGTGTGTCGGGCAATGCCACTTCGCTCTGCTCGTGCGTGCCGTGCAACTGCATGGCGCCGCATCCTCCGGGGCCCCCATGCGCCGAATGTCCGACGGGACAGCCGCTTGGCGCTCCGGCTTGGTTCTGTCGTGGAGCGCTGACCCCTTCGTCGCCCTGTCCATCGATCGTCCCGAACGCCGGCGCGGCGTGTGACACGCCGGGGATGGCCTGTCCGCAAAGTGCCTGCCAGGACACGATCGCCGTGTGCACCAACGGTGTCTGGCAGTGGACTCAGTCGAACCTGTGTCCCGTTTGCGCTTCGCCCGACACGCCGATCGCGACACCGTTCGGCGAGCGCCCGATCGCGGAACTGCGCGTCGGCGACCTGGTCTACTCCGTAGACGACGGCGCCATCGTGCCGGTGCCGCTCGTCAGCGTGGGACAGACGCCTGTCGCACATCACCAGGTTGTCCGCGTCGTGTTCGGGGACGGCCGCTCGCTGGAGATCAGCGCCGGCCACCCCACTGCCGACGGGCGAACCTTCGGCGATCTGCGCGCCGGCGGCCAGCTCGACAGGCACGAGATCACCTCTGTCGAGGTCGTGCCGTACCCGTATTCCTTCACCTATGACGTGCTGCCCAAGTCGACGACCGGCACGTACTTCGCCGGCGGCGCGCTCGTCGGAAGCACACTGCATACGCGCCGAGGTCACCACCCATGAGCCAGCCGATGCACCGTCCGTCTCACCAGCGTTTCGCTCTCTTGCTCGGGCAGGTTGCGTGCGTCGTCCTCGGCCTGAGCGTCGGCGCTTGCGGGTCATCCGGCAGCGGCAATGCGGGCGGCGCCTCGGGACAGGGCAGCGGCGGCGTGACCGGCGACGGCGGCGCGGGTGGCAAAGGCGGCGGCGGCGTAACCGGTAGCGGTGGCGCTGCCGGTGCCGGTGGCACGAGCAGCGGCCGCGGTGGCGCCGACGGCGGGAGCGAAGGCGTTGCAGGGGACGGTGCTGGCGGCCGAGGCGGCGTGGGGGGTTCCGCCGGAAACGCCGGACGTGGCGGTATGGGTGGTGCCGGCGGAGGGGAGAGCTGTGGCGGAGAAATCTGTGGCCCCAACGAATTCTGCTGTGGACCATCCGCGTGTGGAACCTGCCGCAACATCCTGACCGGTCCCAACTGTCCGACGAGCTGCGGCGGTCGCGGCGGCTCGGGCGGCGCAGCCGGCGCAGCCGGCGCAGGCGGCACCTCGGCGGCCGCGTGCCCGGCGCTGCCGCCCCAGCCCGGCGGCAACTGCACGGTCGGCCTCAACTGTTACTACGAGGACTGCGCCGGAGCGGGCCGCACCGTCGCGTCCTGCGTGGCCGGCAGCACCGCGGAACCCAGGTGGCAGGTCGCCACCGGCGCGTGCACGGCCGTCACCTGCCCCAACCCGTCTTCCCTCACGTGCCCGGCGGGACAGCTCTGCTTCATCAGCGCGGGTGGCGCGGTGCTCGTGACGTGCGGCAACAACACGTGCGGCACGTCACCGATCTCCTGCAACTGCCTCGCGACTTGCAGCGGGGTTTGCTCGGTGCTCGGATCCGTGCAGAGCGGAATCACCGTCTCGTGCAACACGTGCCCACAGGGCGGATGCCCCTGAGCGACCTCGTGCGGAAGAGCGTCGTTCTTCTGTGGCTGTTGGCGGTCGGAGCGTGTGGCTCGACCGCCAAGCCCGGCGCGGACGGCGGTGGTGGGTCGAACGCGGGGGGAGCCGGTGGAACAATCGGAGGTGGTGGCCGTGGAGGCGGAAGCGGTGGTGCGGCGGGCTCGGTAGGCGGACGAGGCGGTGGTGGCGGCACCGGTGGTTGCGCGCCGAATCAGGTCTGGTGCCCCGGTTGCGAGCCCGGTACCGGCGCTTGTTACGCCGGCGGCTGTCCCGGCATCGCCTGCCCGCCTCCGGATGGAGGAGCGGGAGGCGCATCCGGTACGGCCGGCGGTGCGGGAAGCGGAGGCGCCGGCGGGCCCGGCGGGATCACTGGGTCGGGTGGCGTTGGCGGCGTGGGTGGGTCCAGTGGCCGCGGCGGCACCGGTGGTGGATCCGGCGGCACGGGTGGATCCACATTGTGCGGTGCGCGCGCATGCACGAGCAGCGAACTCTGCGTGCG
>WNGA01023869.1_pt1 | contig 10684 bp, 10 predicted proteins | sample 5400061 | NCBI WGS metagenome assembly WNGA01 (sample SAMN13153366, study PRJNA577476) | soil metagenome | isolation source: 100 cm soil or saprolite under grassland replicate 2 | place: USA:California | collected 2016-06-15
TGGGGCGTTCCCCCTCTCCGGAACGGAGAGGGGGTCAGGGGGTGAGGCCAGCAGCGGGTGCCGGCCCGCCCGAATCTTGAGGGGTCCCTCGCCGACCGCGGGCACGAAGCCGTTCACCTCCACGGCGTAGCGCCCGCGGGCGCAGAGGTCGTCGAACGCGATGCACATCTCCCACGCGGCCGCGATCTCGTCGCGGCGGGGACGGAGCAAGTCCGTCAGCTCGCGCAGCACGCGCAGCACTTCGCGCTGCTCGGCGGCCTCGGCGGCGCGCAGCTCGTTGCCGAACTCGATCACCTCCGGCGGCTCGACGAACACCGTCGCCCGTGTCGCGGACTCGTCGTGCACGATGCCGCCCACGCGGCTGCGCGCGGTCGTGCGGATCGGGATGACGTAGCGGCCGGCGCGCAGCGTGACCGCGGCGTCGGGAGCGCGTTCGGTGGGGTCGAGCGCGCCGAGGATCGCCTCGAGCTTGTGGACGAGCCGCTGCCGCGCCTCCCGCACCCGCTGGCGGGCGCGCGCCAGCTCGCGCGAGGCGCCGTCCAGCACCGCGCCGTCGGGGGGGGGACCAATCGCCTGGCCCAGCCGGGTCTCCAGCTCCTTCGGCGGAGGGTCGACCCGCAGCGCCGCCGTGCGCGGGGCGTCCGCGGCGAGCCGCTTCAGGTCCGTCGCGGTGACGCGCGCCGCCGCGAGGGCGACGGTGAGCTCGGCGAGCGCCGGCCCTTCGAGCGCGCTCCCGGGGACGGCGAGCAGCTCGAGCGTGGCCGCGATGTCGGGCACCGGCTCGGCGCGAATGCCGTCGTCGGTGAGCAGCCGCGCCGCCAGCTCGGCGACTTGCGCCAGGGCGGCCCGGATCGGGGTGGGGTCCGTGGCCGGGGCGCGGCCCTTCACCCGCGCGGCGCCGAGCGGTCCGGCGGCGTGCGCCGCCACGCGCGCGAGCGCGGCGGGAAACTCGAGCGTCTCCAACACGGAGGGGGGCCTGCCCCCGGAGATCATACGGTCGCCGCCAGCTCCTCGCGGACGATCTGGTTCACCAGCTTGCCGTCGGCCCGCCCCTTGAACTGGGGCATGACCTGGCCCATGACCTGGCCCAGATCCTTGGCGCCGCCCGCGATCGCCGCGCGCACGGCGGCGCGAATCTCCTCGGGCGGCACCGCCGCGGGGAGGAACTCCTCGAGCATCTTCACCTCCGCCAGCTCCACGGCGGCGCGATCGCCGCGCTGCGCCTTGTCGTAGTGCTCGGCGGCTTCGCGGCGCTGCTTGATGCCCCGGCGCAGAACGTCCGCCGCGTCCTCATCGGAGGCGGGATGGTTGAGCTCGATTTCTCGGTTGCGAACGTCGGAGAGGATGGTCGAGAGAAGCAGGGTGCGCGCCTGATCGCGTCGTTTTCTGGCCTCGTTCATCGCGGCGCGCAGCCGCTCCGGCAGACTCGCCACGATTCAGGCGTAGCGCGGGCGGCGGTTCTTGCGCCGCGCCGCGTTCATCTTGCGCTTGCGACGCTCGCTCGGTTTCTCGTAGTGCCGATGCTTCCGCAGGTCCGCCAGGATGCCCGCTTTCTCACACTTTTTCTTGAAGCGCTTCAGCGCGCGCTCGAAGCTCTCGTCATCGTGAATGATGACTTCCGGCATGGCTCGCGTCTTCCCTAACTGTGTGTAGAGACAAGAACTTAGCGCTCTCCTAACCCCGGGCGCAAGCCCGGGGTCACCCCGGCGGCCACGTCATCGGGCGCCCGCCGAGCAGGTGCAGGTGCAGGTGAAACACCGTCTGCCCGCCGTCGGGGTTCGTGTTCACCACCACGCGATAACCTCGCATCGCGACCCCTTTCTCGTCCGCCAGCTCGCGCGCGAAGCTCAGCATTTCCCCGAGGAGCTGCGGGTCTTTGGCCTCGTTGAGCGAGGCGACGTGCGTCGTCGGGATGATCAGCAAGTGCGTCGGCGCCTGCGGGTTCAGGTCCGCGAAGGCGAGCAACCCATTCCCCCGCTTCACGACCTGCGCCGGCACCTCCCCCGCCGCGATCTTGCAGAATATGCAGCCGCTCATATCCCGAACGTCCGCTTCAACTCTTCCCAAAACCGCCGCCCGCTGCCCTCGGCGGACGGCGGAGCGCTCTCCACGTCCGCCAGCTGCTCGAGCAGCCGGCGCTGCTCCGCCGTCAGCTTGGTGGGCGTCCAGACGTGCGTCCGCACGTGGAGGTCGCCGTGCCCGCCTTCGCCCAGCCGCGGCAGCCCCTTGCCCCGCAGCCGGTACACGGTGCCCGTCTGCGTGCCCGGCTGGATGCGAAGCGTGGCCTGCCCATACGGGGTCGGCACGTCGACCTCGGCGCCCAGCGCGGCCTGGGCGAACGAGAGGGGCAGGTCGTACACCAGGTCGTCCCCGCGGCGCTCGAAGCGCGGGTCCTCCTTGATATCGAGCACCGCGATCAGGTCGCCCGGGGGGCCGTTGCGGGGCCCGGGGACCCCCTGTCCACGGAGCGTGAGGTAATGATGGTCGGCGACGCCCGCGGGGACGTCGATTTGCACGGTCTTTTCCGTCTTCACCCGCCCGTCACCGCCGCAGCGCGGGCACGGGCTCGGCACCACCGTGCCCTCTCCCGCGCAGGTCGGGCAGGGCGAGACGGTGAGAAACTGACCGAAGATGGACTGCGCGTGGCGTCGCACCTCGCCCGATCCGCCGCACGTGGCGCACGTGGTGACCTGCGTGCCGGGCCGCGCGCCGCTGCCTTTGCACTCCTGGCAGACGTCGAGCGTCCGGACCCGCACCGTCTTGGTGGTCCCGGTGGCGACTTCGGCGAGGGTGAGCTTGAGGGCGACCTTCAGGTCCTGCCCGCGGCGCCGGTCCCGCTGCGCGCGCTCGCCCCCGCCAAAGAAGGCGTCGAACCCGCCGAGCCCTCCGAAGTCCCGCATGAAAACGCTCAACGCTTCGGACAGGTCGAAGTGCGAGTAGCCGAACCCACCCTCGGCGCGTGCACCCGCTCCCCGGACGCCCGCCACGCCGTAGCGGTCGTAGGCCGCCCGCTTTTCGGCGTCGCGCAGCACCTCGTACGCTTCGGTGATCTGCTTGAACTTTTCTTCGGCGACCTTGTCACCGTTGTTCCGGTCGGGATGGTACTCCATCGCGAGCTTGCGGTAGGCCTTCTTGATGTCGGCTTCCCCCGCGTCGCGCGGCACTCCCAGGACGGCGTAGAAGTCTTGCGCAGCGGCCATCTATTCCAGCAGCTCCCCCACGAGGCGCGAGGTGTGGTCCACGAGGGCCGCGATCTTGTCGTAGGGCATCCGGGTCGGGCCCAGCACGCCGATGACGCCGGACAGCGGCCCGAAGCGGTACATCGACGTGACCAGCGTGAACGCGGCGAGGCGCGGGTCGGCGTGCTCGCGCCCGATCGTGATGGTGAGCCCCTCGGCGCCGCGCGCCGCCAACGCCTCCCGCAGGAGGTCGCGCCGCTCGGTCACCTCGATGAGGCCCTGGAGCCGCTCCTTGGTCGCGAACTCGGGCTGCACGGCGAGCGGCTGCGTGCTGCCGAGGAGCACGCCCGTGCCGGGCGGGGGCGCATCGAACAGCTCCTCAGCCTCCTGGATGAAAATGTTGAGCAGCTCGCCCGTGCCCGGGGCCGACACCGAGTCGCGCAAGCGCTCGGCGAGCGTAGCGCGGATCTCGCGCAGCGTGAGGTTGGCGAGCCGCTCGTTCAGCACGAGCGCCACCTGCTCCACCGCCTGCGCCGCCATCTGCGACGGCACCTCGACGAAGATCGTGCGCACCACGCCGCTCTTCAGGGCCAACACCAGCAGCAGGCGCTCGGAGGAGACCTGCAGCAGATCGAGCCGCTCGAGCACCGCTTCCTCGATCGACGGGCTGACCGCGACGCCCAACTCGTTGGTCAGCACGCCCAGCACCTGCGCGGCGCGCGACAGGATCGTCTCGACGGCAGCCCGCTCGCCGCCCAGCCCGTCGCGAATCTGGTCCGCCTGGGCGGGCGCGACGCGCGGCGGTTTCATCAAGGAGTCCACGTACACGCGATACGCCTGATCGGTGGGAATGCGGCCCGCAGAGGTGTGCGGGTGGTAGAGGTAGCCCTTCTCCTCGAGGTCGCTCATCGTATTGCGGATGGTGGCCGGGGAGAGGCCGAGCTGGTGGCGCTTGGAGATAGTCCGACTGCCCGCCGGCTCAGCGGTCTGCACGTAGGTTTCGATGACGGCCTCGAGCACCTGGCGCTCGCGGTCGGTAAGTGAAGCGGTCACGCTGGGCTCAACCCCTTTGTGGCAAACAATTTAGCTACGAGGGCATCGAGTCGCAACCAGCCTTCCGGAGTGCAGCGCATTCTGTCCCCCTCCACGACCACCCAGCCCCGCTCGACCCATTGGTCGGCGGAGGGCGGCGGAGGGCGGCGAAGGGTCACGCCCTCCGCAGTTCGCAACGCGAGGTAGACCCCCTCCAGTTCCTGTTGCTCCTCGGTGAGGACCTCCTCGGACTCAACCGGCGACCGCCCCGCCGCGATCGCGCGGCGATAGGCCTCCCAGGCCGCGACGTTCCAGCGCCGAGCCCGTCCGTCGAACGAATGAGCAGCGGGACCCAGGCCCAGATACGGCGATCCAGACCAATACGTCGAATTGTGGCGTGAACTGAAACCGTGAAGCGCCGCGTTGGAGACTTCGTAGAACTCGAAGCCCTCCGCTGTCAGCCGTCTGTGAGCAAACAGGTACTCCTCGGCATAACGCTCTTCGGTCGGTGGGCGTGTCGCGCCTCTCGATATCCACCGATCGAGGGGAGTTCTCGGCTCCACAGTCAGGCCGTACAAGGACAGATGCGGGGGGCGCAGGGCGAGGGCGTGGTCCAGATCGCGACGCCAGTCCCGGTTCAGCTCCTCGGGAAGCGCGAAGATCAGATCGAGCGAGATGTTGTCGATCCCCGCGCCCCGCAGCGCGTGCACGGCGGCCCCGATCCGGGCCGAATCATGCGAGCGGTGCATCCATTGGAGCACGCGGTCGTCGAACGACTGAGCGCCGAGCGACACGCGATTCACGCCGGCGGCGCGCCAGGCGCGGGCCGCGTCGGGAGTGACGTCTTCGGGGTTGGCCTCGATGGTGATCTCAACGCGGAACGCGGAACGCGGAACGCGGAACAGCAAGGCATGGATCGCTTCGGGAGGGAGCAGAGACGGCGTTCCGCCCCCCAGGTAGATCGTCTCAAGCTCCCCGCTCAGCCGCACCAGCTCCAGCTCCCGCCCCACCGCCTCGACGTAGTCCCGCGCTGGGATCCGCTTGCGCACCGCGATCGAGAAGTCGCAGTAGGAGCAGCGGCGGACGCAGAAGGGGACGTGGACGTAGAGGTGGCGCACGCTCTAAAACCTAACGCGGAAGTCGGAACGCGGAACGATCCAAACGCGGAACGCGGAACTCGGAACGCGGAACAGGCACCTGGAGGTCCAGCGGCGAGCGAACCCCACGGAGCTGTTCCGCGTTCCGCCTTTCGACTTCCGCGTTCAGGTCAGCGCAAACACCATTCCGGGCGCCTGTCTCACCAGACCGCGGAGTTCTAGTTCGGTGAGCGCCCCCAACACGTCCGCCGCCGCTGTTCGAGCGCCTGCGACGAGCGCGTCCACGTGCTGCGGCTCCGCCGTGAGCCGGCTCCACAGGGTCAGTTGGAGACCGGAGAGGTCGGGGGGCGGGACGCGGGGCGCGGGGGTGGCGAGCGCCAACGCCGTATCGGCGAGCCCGCCCGCCAGGCCTACCGCTTCCAGGATATCGGCGGCGCAGAGCGCGGGATGGGCGCCCTGCTGGATCAGCTTGTTGCACCCCACCGACGTCGGGCTCGTGATCGGGCCGGGCACGGCGAGGACGCCGCGCCCCTGCTCGAGGCCGGCATCGGCGGTGCTGAGCGCGCCCGACTGCGCGGCCGCCTCGATCACCACGACGGCGCGCGCCAGCCCCGCGATCAAGCGGTTGCGCTGCGGGAACGACCCCACGTGCGGCCGCTCGCCGGGCGGGTGCTCCGTCACCAGACAGCCGGACCGTACCATCCGCTCGTACAACGCTCGGTTGGCCGCGGGATAGGTCACGCCGAAGCCGTTGCCGAGCACGCCGACGCTGGCGCCGCCGACGTCCAGCGCGGCCGTGTGCGCGATCGCGTCGATCCCGCGTGCCATCCCGCTCACGACCACCGCCCCGCGGCGCGCCACCGCGCCTGCGAGCAGCCGCGCCGCCTCGGCGCCGTAGGCGGTGTGGTTGCGGCTACCGACAATCGCGACCGCGGGTCGCGTGAGTAGCCCCACGTCGCCCCAGGCGTAGAGGACCATGGGCGGATCGCGCACCTCCCCCAGCTGCGCCGGGTATGCCTGGTCGGCCGGCGGAGGCAGCAACGCACGGGCGCCCTTCTCCCCACATTGGGCCAGCCGGTCGAGCAGGCGCTCCCCATCGGCGGGGGACGCGGCTCGAATCGCCGTCGCGGCGGCCTTCCCCAGCCCGGGGAGCGACGCGAGCGACGCGTGAGAGGCCTGGAGCGCCGCCTCCGCCGACCCGAACGCCGCGACGAGCAGCCGCAGGCGCTGGGAGCCGATCCCCGGCACCTGGGCTAACGCGAGGTAGGCGGTCAGCGAGTCGCGGGAACGGTCGGGAGGGTGTGCCACAAAACCTCCAACAGTTCCGGAACGCCGGCGCTCGTAACGGCTGATATGCCGAGCACCGCTGCCCCCGCCTCGGGGCGGATCGTGGGGCGTTGGGCGTGGGGCGTGATCAAATCCGTTTTCGTCAGCACCACCACATGCGGCTTCGCCGCCAGCTCCGGCGAGTACAGCGCCGCCTCCCGGCGCAGCAGCTCGTAGGTCGCTTGGGGATCGGGGCTGTCCACGGGCACGAGCACGGCGACGACGCGCGTGCGCTCGACGTGCTGAAGGAACCGCAGCCCGAGCCCTTTCCCCGCGTGCGCTCCCTCGATGATCCCGGGAATGTCGGCGACGACGAACGACCGGTGGCCCGAGAGCCCCACCACGCCGAGGTGCGGCTCGAGCGTGGTGAAGGGATAGTCGGCGATCTTCGGTCGGGCGGCGGGTGGCGAAGTGCTGGTTCCCGCGGCCGCCCCGGCCTCCCTTTGCCACGAGCAACGTGGCGCCAGGCTCGATGAGCTCGCCCAAGACTTCCCCGGTATCGGCGTCTCGCACCTCCGTGCCGGGGGGGACAGGGAGGTAGATGTCGGCGCCGGACTTGCCGCTCATGTTCTTGCCCTTGCCGTGCTGGGCGCGCTCGGCCTTCCAGCGGGTGCGGTACCTGTAATCCAGTAGCGTTGCAAGATTCGGATCGGCGCGGAGCCAGACGCTGCCCCCCACTCCCCCATCACCGCCATCCACGGCGCGATCGATGAACATCACGATGAACGCGGAACGCGGAATGCGGAATGCGGAATTGAACGGGGGGTTCCGCGCGCCGTGCGTATGGACGACACGACGATTGCTACGAGCTGCCGCGCTTCTTCTCGCAGGCATACCACGCGATCAGTGTCCGCGAGCCCACGAGAGATCACGAGGTCCAACCAGAACTGCGCCTCGTCGGCCTCCTCCTCAACGATTCCGAGTTTTGCCAAGAACTCCTTACGCGAACGCGCCCGACACGCAGCCCGATAGTTCGCGCCGACCGACGTCCCACACCGCAGCAACTGGTTGCCGATCGCATCCGCACTGCGGCCTCGGGGAAGGTCCTCTACGAGGCCCACCACCGCGAGCGCGAATGCTCGAGTGCGATCCTTCAGGTCAACTTGCGGCACGACCTCACCTTGACATTCCGCATTCCGAATTCCGCATTCCGCATTACAGATTTCGCTCCCTGACGTCCGCCCACAGTTCCCAGACCCTCAACGCCCGGTCCGGATCGAGATCTGCTTCAATGACCGCCAACGCCGCATCGATCTCTTCCCGAGTAGAGCCCGTATTCAGAGCGCCTCTCAAGTGCGCGTGCAATTGGCGGTCCGCGCGCAGCATCGCGATCGCCGCCAGCGTGCACAGCTCGCGCCGCTTGGCATCGAGTCCCGGCCGGCCGAGGATCTTCCCGTACGCGTCCACGACCACGAGCGGCTCGATCGCCGGATGCAGGGCCCGCAGATTCAACAGCAGCTTGTGATACGTCCGGCCGTACACGTCGGCGCACGCTTGCTCGCCCCGCGTGACCCAGCGCTCCCACTCGGCGTGCGCGATCGGCTCCCCCGTCTCCTTCGGGGGACCGGCGACCGTGCGCCACACGCCGAACGCGACCAGGGCGAGCGGATAGCCCACATTAAGGAAGCTCTGGAGCAGCAGCTCCTCGACCCAGGCCGCAGGCACCTGGAGCGCGCGAGCAGCGACCATCCGCTCGCGTAACGCGGCCTCGTCGCCCTGGGCGGTGGCCGTGGCAATGCGGACCAGGGCGACCGTCTGGGGATCGAGCCCGGCATCGGTCTTCGACCTCACCGTAACATTCCGCAATCCGCAATCCGCAATCTTTTCATTTCGAGAGCCCCCCATTTACCCGCATCTCGCCCACGGTCTCGCCGCGTGAGTTCGTGATCGGCCGGGCCATGAGTGACGCCGGCTGCGGCCTCAGCCCCAGCTCGCCGAGCACCGCCGCCAACGCCAGCGCCGAAGCTACGCTGTGACCGTCTTCGACTTTGAGGGCGACGCCCAGTGCCTCGCGCACGAGCAAGGCGCTGTACACGCCTTCAGCACCGACCTTGGTCACGACTCGGCCGGGGTGCGCACGCATCATTTCGGTACACGGGCGGCCCTCCCCAGCTATCAGCTCCGGGTGATGCAGCATCGCTTCAACAATGCGGAATGGGGAATGCGGAATGCGGAATGTATCGGCGGGGTTCGCGGAGGGCTCGACCATCCCCTGCGATTCCGCATTCCGCATTCCGAATTCCGCATTCGCCAGCCGAGCATACCCCCGGGCCATGTTTCGTAAGGGCATCGCGAAGCACGCCACCCCGCACCCATCCACCGCCACCCCGATTTCCCGGGCCGGCACCTCGGTCCAGTGGCTCACCGCGGCGAGGCAGCGCTGTTGCACCGGGTGCTCCACGCGCGTGTAGAACTCCGTCGGCCAGCCGCGGTGCTTGGCGAGGGCCAGCATCCCGGCGTGTTTCCCCGAGCAGTTCGAGTACACGGCGGTGAGCCGCACGCCGCGGGTCTCGTAGTCCTTGGCCACCGGCTCGGAGAGCGGCCGGTGCGGCCCGCACAAGAGGTCGCGCTCCGCGCAGCCGATCTTTTGGAGGAAATCGCGCACCAGCGCCACCTGCCCCGGCTCGCTCGAGTGCGATGCGCAGGCCAGGGCCAGGTCCTCGCGGCCGAGGCCGAATCGATCCGCGACGCCGTCCTCCACCAGGGGGAGCGCCTGGAATGGCTTCGCGGCCGAGCGCCAGAAGGTGACGAAGTCGGGATCGCCGGCGTGGGCCACGAGCCGCCCTTCCCCATCGACCACGGCTACATGGACTACGTGGCGAGACTCGACGATCGAACCGCGACGGCTTTCAACCCACATCCCCACCCCCATTGCGGAATGCCGAATTCGGAATGCGGAATGTAATGGAGGGCGTCCTGACCGGCACGACCTCTCCCTTCAATTCCACATTCCGCATTTCGCATTCCGCATTGCAGTTGTATCATTGCCCCCGCCATGCGCTTCCTCGTGCCGCTCCTTCTTTTCGCCGCGCCCCTCGCCGCCCAAGACGCCAGCCCCTACGTGCCGCTGGCGTGGTGGGGCTCCGCGTACGTCGAGCACCTCATCGCCCGCGGCCGCATCGCCGATCCCTCGCCGCTCACGCGGCCGTTCCGCGAAGCGGACCTGCGGCGCGCGCTCGACGCGACCGACAGCGCCAGCGTCTCCCGCGCCGAGTGGGACGTGGTGCGGCGGCTCCGCGCCGAGCTGACGCACCGGGAGCAGGGACCCACCGCGCGGCTCACGCTGCACGCCGGCGTCGCGGCCAGCACACAGGCTCGCCGCGATGCGTTGCGGGATTCGGGCACGGGGCACGGCGATTGGACAGGGGGCGCCGACCTCCAGCTCCGCTTCGGCTCCGTCGTCGCCGTGACCCACCCGTACATCGACACGCGGCTCAAGTGGGACCCGGACTACTTCGGCAAGAAAGACCGGGTCATCGCCGGGCGAAATGCCGAGGCGTACGTCAGCGGGCAGTGGCGTTACGGCGAGCTGTTCTTCGGCGCGCTCGATCGCAACTGGGGACCACCCGCCGTCGAAGGGCTGCTGCTCTCGCCCAGTCCCTACAGCTACGATCATCTGGGCGTGACCCTGGGGACCACGGGTGTGCGGCTCGAGGGCGTGTTGACTCAGCTCGACGACCTCCCCGACACGGGCGGCACGCTCAATCACCGCTACTTCGTCGCGCACCGGCTGGTGCTGCGGCCGCCTGGGCACACCACGTTCGCACTGTGGGAAGGCGATGTCCTCGCCGGTCCCGGCCGCGAGCTGGAGCCCTGGTACGCGAACATCCTCACCCTCGGCCTGCTGCAGCAGTACGATCAGAACTCGCGCGCCAACAGCCTCCTCGGCGCGGACGTGGTGACCCGGCTCGGCCGCACGCAGGTGTTCGCATCGCTGCTGATCGACGACATCCAGGTGGATCGGTCGGGCCCCGGCGACAACGAGCCGCCGTCCTACGGGCTCACGTTGGGCGCGCGCGGGGGAGCGGGACCGGCGGCGTGGACGGCGTT
>WNGA01013056.1_pt1 | contig 10683 bp, 7 predicted proteins | sample 5400061 | NCBI WGS metagenome assembly WNGA01 (sample SAMN13153366, study PRJNA577476) | soil metagenome | isolation source: 100 cm soil or saprolite under grassland replicate 2 | place: USA:California | collected 2016-06-15
CCGATAGCCCGCGCGATTTCCTCGAACGCTGCTTGACCGCGCTCGACGCGTGGGAGCCGAAGATCGGCGCCTTCGTCACCCTCAACCTCAAGGATGCCCGCGCGGCCGCGGACGCTGCGACGCAGCGCCGGCGCGACGGCCGGCCGCTGTCGCCGATCGACGGCATGCCGTTCGGCATCAAGGACATCATCGAGACCATCGACATGCCAACCGAGAACGGCTCCCCGCTGTTTGCCGGCTTCCGGTCCGAGCGCGACGCGGCGAGCGTGGTGGCGCTGCGCGAGGCCGGCGCGGTCATCGTCGGCAAGACCGTGACCACCGAATTCGCCTCCACGTTCCCGCGCGGGACGCGCAACCCGTGGGACCTCGAGCGCACGCCCGGCGGCTCCAGCAGCGGCTCGGCGGCAGCGGTGGCGGTTGGCATTCTCAGCGCGGCGCTCGGCACCCAGGTGATCGGCTCGACCATCCGCCCCGCGAGCTATTGCGGCTGCTACGGCTTCAAGCCGACCGTCGGCGCGCTCAACCGCGGCGGCAGCTACGACGGCCTGAGCCAGAGCTGCACCGGCACCTTGGCGGCGACGCTCGATGAGTGCTGGCAGGTCGGCTACGAGATCGCCAAGCGCGCCGGCGGCGATCCCGGCTATCCCGGGCTGTTCGGTCCGGACCAGGCGCCGGCGCCGGCTAAGCCGCGCAGGCTCGTCGTGCTCGAGACCGCAGGCTGGGCGGCCGCATCCGCGGGCGCGAAACAGGCGATCGAGGATGCGCTCGCCCGCATCGAGGCCGCCGGCGTCGAGCTCCTGAGGCGCGGAAGCCATGCGGACGTCGAGGCGATCGAGACGGAAATCGCCGAGGCCCGCCCCCGCTCCATGCGCATCAATACCTGGGAATGGCGTTGGCCGCTCAACACCTTTCGCAATCGCGACGCCGGAAAGATGAGCCAGCATTCGCTCGATCGGCTCGCCGAGGCCGAGACCATGACCCTCGACGATTATCGCCCGCTGCTGACTGAGCGCGACAAGGTGCGCGCCCAGTACGCCAAGCTGTCGGCCGCGGCCGACGGATGCATCAGCCTAGCCGCGCCCGGTCCGGCGCCGCGCGGCCTCGGTTCGACCGGCGATCCGGCGTGCACCGTGCATACGTCCTATCTCGGCGTTCCGGCGATCTCGCTGCCGGTCCTCTCCGACGAAGGCCTGCCGCTCGGGCTTCAGGTGGTCGGATTCGAGCACAAGGACGCCGCCACGTTCGCCCTGGCGGCATGGATCGAGAATTGTCTCGGCGCGGCACGGGGGTAGGCTATCGTCATGGTCGGCCCCCGGACCTGATCCCAAAGGCGCCAATAACCGCCGCGCCGCACGGACGATGCTGCAATGGAATTCGGCATTTTCGATCACCTCGACCGCAACGATCTGCCGTTGCGCGACTATTACGAGGATCGCCTCAAGCTCGTCGAAGCCTACGACCAGGCCGGGTTCTACTCCTATCACCTCGCCGAGCATCATTCGACGCCGCTCGGCATGGCGCCCTCCCCCAGCGTGTTCCTTGCCGCGGTCGCCCAGCGCACGCGGCAGCTTCGGTTCGGCACGCTGGTCTACGCGCTGCCGCTGCATCATCCGCTGCGGCTGATCGAGGAAATCTGCATGCTCGATCATTTGAGCGGCGGGAGGGTCGATATCGGCTTCGGCCGCGGCTCCTCGCCCATCGAACTCGCGTATTACGGACAAGACCCGGCGGATGCGCAGGAGATCTATGCGGAGGGCCTCGAGCTCGTGCTGCAGGGCCTGACGCAGAAGGTCCTGAATTTTGACGGCAAGCGGTTTTCTTATCACAACGTCCCCATGGAAATCGCGCCGCTGCAAAAGCCGCACCCGCCGATCTGGTACGGGGTTCATTCGCCCGACAGCGCCGAGAAGGCCGCGCGCAAGGGCCTCCACACGGTGAGCCTCGATCCGCCGGCGGAAACGCGCGCCTCGAACGAGCGCTATCGCGCCACCTGGAGGGACGTTCACGCCGGCGCCGCGCTGCCCAAGATGGGGCTCGGGCGATTCATCGTCGTTGCGCCGAGCGACCCGGAGGCGCTGCATCTGGCGCGCCGCGCCTATCCGAAGTGGCACGCAAGCTTCACCTATCTGTTCCGCCTGCACGGACGGTCGCAGATGCATCCCCGTCCGCCCGATTTCGATGCGCTGATGGAACGCGGTCAGGGCGTCGCCGGCTCGCCCGCCACGGTGACGGATTTCCTTCGCACCCAGCTCGATGAGACCGGCTGCAACTACGTGGTCGGACAATTCGCCTTCGGCGACCTCTCCCTGGAGGAGACGCTGCGCTCGGTGGCGTTGTTCGCGACGGAGGTCATGCCGGCGCTGCGGAAGGGCGCAGCCTTGACACGCGCAAGGTCCGCACGAGCATCGGCGCTGTAGGGTGGGCAAAGGCCGTGCCCACGCGGTCCTCGCGTAGCCCGCATGAAGCGCAGCGAAATGCGGGGACATCGGGGACATCCCGGATTGCGCTTCGCTCCATCCGGGCTACAGGGCGGCCACGACCGCGTGAGCACGCGTCCCCCCGGATCAAGTCCGGGGGTCGCTCCGCTTTCCCTCGCGATCGCTGTAGCGATCGCTCGCCCACCCGACAATTGACGTTACTCCGGCTTTTCGCCGAGAATCGTCACCCGCCGCATGAGGCGGCGCTCGTCCGCGCTGAAATCGGTGCGGGCATGCAGCGTACAGCGGTTGTCCCACATCAGGATGTCGCCCACGCGCCAGACGTGCTCGTAGATGAATTGGCGCTGCTCCTGGTGGTCGAACAACATGTCGAGCAGCGCGTCGCTTTCCTGTTCGGAGAGTCCCTCGATCCGCACCGTCATCAACCGGTTGACGTAGAGCGCCTTGCGCCCGGTCGCCAGATGGGTCCGCACCACCGGATGCACATAGGACGGCACGCCGTCCGCAAGGCGCGTGCCGCGCTTGGTCGCCGCCGTGTCGTAGTCGTAGGCATTGAGCGCCTTGCGGCCGTCGATCCGGCGTTTCACCGACTCGGGCAGGGTTTCGTACGCCGCATAGGCATTGGAGAACAGCGTGTTGCCGCCCTTGCTCGGCACTTCGAGCGCATACAGCATCGACGCCTTTGCCGGAAATTCCTGGTGGCACTGGTCGGTATGGAAGTGCATCTCGCCGTCCGGCAGGGCGCCGATCGGCTTGCCGTCCTCGCGGATGTTGGAGATCAGCATGACGGCGGGATGGTTGCGCACGAACTGCCTGGTATGGATTTTCGCCGGCGGGCCGAAGCATTCGGCGAACCGGACCTGGTCCTCCTCGGTCAGTTTCTGGTCGCGCAACAGAATGACGAGGTTCTGGTGCCAGGCGTCGAGCAGTTGTGCCGCCAGGGCCTTGGTCATCGGCCGGCTGAGATCGACCCCGACGATTTCGGCGCCCAAGGCCGGCGAGAGCGGCCTGACCGCGAAGGAATGCAACGGCGCCTTCTCGTTCAAAGCTGGAGAAAGTTGTCGTTCCATGGCACAAGCTCGGTTTCGTTCCTCGACGGGTACCGTTTGCGACGGATCCTTGATCGACCCACCGCGAAGTCTATCGCCAAAGCAGGCAGCCTGCGAGCGCCGACGGCTCGGTTCCGTGCCGAATTCGCGAACATCAGCCTGTCGCCCCCGAAATCACATCCGAGTCATCCATGCCACGTCGATCCAAACCGCGTTCCAAAGCCGACGGTGCCAACCTCAGGCTCGCCGCCGACATCGGCGGCACGTTCACCGATATCGCCGTGTTCGACGACCGGTCGGGCAAGCTCACCTTCGGCAAGGCGCTGTCCACGCCCGATCATCTGGTCGACGGCATCACCGCGGCGGTCGAGAAGGCCGGCTCCAGCTACCGGTCGGCGGGGCTGTTCCTCCACGGCTCGACCATCGCGGTCAACACCATCCTCGAGCGCACCGGCGCCCGGACCGCGCTCGTCATCACCGAAGGCTTCCGCGACATCTACGAGATCGGCCGCATCAACCGGCCGGACGCCTACAATCTGTTTTTTCAGAAGCACGAGCCGCTGGTGGAGCGGGCGCTGCGGTTCGAGGTCAAGGAGCGCGTGCTCGCCGACGGCGACATCGATCGGCCGCTCGACGGGAACGAGGTCGCGGCGCTGGGCGAGATCTTCGAAAAGCTCGGCGTCGAGGCCGTCGCGATCCTGTTCCTCAACTGCTACGCCCGGTCGGATCACGAGGCGCGTGCGAAGGCGATCCTCGAAGCCCACCATCCCGCCATGTTCGTGTCCGCCTCGCACGAGCTGAGCCAGGAATACCGCGAGTTCGAGCGCTGCTCGACCGTCGTCGCCAACGCCTACATCGGACCGAAAGTGCGCCGCTATATCGGCGAGATCGACGATCGCATCCGCGGCGCCGGTTTTACCGGATCGTTCCTGATCGTGCAGTCGACCGGCGGGCTCTACGAGGCCGAGCAGGCGCAGAGCAGTTGCGTCCGCATGCTGGAGTCGGGACCCGCCGCCGGCGTCATCGGCACGCAGGCGCTGTGCCGCACCCTCGGCATCGGCAACGCGATCGCCTTCGACATGGGCGGCACGACCGCCAAGGCCGGCGTCATCTACCAGGGCGAGGCGCTCACCACCGGGGCCGCGTTGCTCGGCGGCTACGACAAGGCGCTGCCGGTGCAGATCGCCATGATGGACATTTTCGAGGTCGGCACCGGCGGCGGCTCGATCGCGCGCGTCGCCGAGGGCGGGTTGCGGGTGGGACCGCAAAGCGCGGGCGCCGCGCCGGGTCCCGCGTGCTACGGCCTCGGCGGGGTCGAACCGACCGTGACCGATGCCAACCTGGTGCTCGGCCGGCTCGGCGCCGACCGGTTCCTCGGCGGCGAAATGCGCCTCGACGTCGCGGCCGCCGAGCGCGCGCTGAAAACGAAGATCGCGGATCCGCTCGGCATGGACGTGACAAGGGCGGCCGACGGCATCCTGCGCATCGCCGCCACCGCGATGTCCTATGCGGTCAAGGGCGTCACCACCGAGCGCGGCCTCGATGCCGGCGACTTCGTGCTCGTCGCCTATGGCGGCGCCGGCCCGTTGCATGCCGTGCAGGTCGCCCGCGAGATCGGCATCGCCAAGGTCATCATCCCGGACGCGCCCGGCGTGTTCTCCGCCTTCGGCATGCTGTTCGCGGATCTTCGCTACGACTTCGTGCGAACCTCGCTGGTGCGGCTCGACGAGGCGTCGTTCGATCGGATCGAACGCGTCTACGGCGAGCTCGAAGACCAGGGTCGCGGCGCGCTCGCCAACACCTCGGTCAAGCCGCACAAGGTCACGATCAAGCGGGCGGCCGACATGCGCTACGTCGGCCAGGAGCACGCGGTCACCGTGGACCTACCCATGAAGGTGTTCGAGCGGGAGGATCGCGAGGCGATCAAGCGCCACTTCGACGCGATGCACGCCTTGCGCTACGGCACCTCTGCGCCGGAGGAACCGGCCGAGATCGTGAGCCTGCGCACGACGGTCACCGGCCTCATGCGCAAGCCGCCCCAGGCCAGGATCGGGCGAGGCCGGACGGTGCCGCCCAAGGCGGCGTTCGCCGGCATGCGGCCGGTCTATTTCGAAGACCAGGGATTCAGGCGCACGCCGACCTACCGGCGCTCCGCCTTGCTTGCCGGCAACCGGATCAAGGGGCCCGCACTGATCGAGGAGCACGCATCGACCACACTGCTGATGCCGGGCGATGCGGGGACGGTGGATCAATTCGGAAATCTCGTGATCGCGGTGGCAGGAGCGCGGTGAAACATGGCGAAGAACGCAAAACGCAAAGTCGACCCGGTCGTCACCGAGATCGTGCGCAACGGCATCATCGCGGTGACCGAGGAGATGAAGACCAACCTCATGCGCACCGCCTACAACATCATCATCTACGAGGCGCTGGACTTCACCACCGGGCTGTTCACGCCGCGCGGCGAGACGGTGTCGATCGGCATCGGGCTGCCGATGTTCATCCGCGGCATGGCCGAGACCGTGAAGGCGAAGATCAGGCACTTCGGCACCGACGGCATCAAGCCGGGCGACATCTACATCACCAACGATGCGTATCTGACCGGCAGCCATCTCAACCACGTCACCTTGACGCTTCCGATCTTCCACCAGCGCGAGCTGGTCGGCTTCTCCTGCTGCATGGCGCATTGGCTCGACGTCGGCGGCACGCTCGGCGGCATGACGACCGACATCTTCTCGGAAGGCATCCAGGTTCCGATCCTGAAGCTGCACCGGGCCGGCGTGGTCAATCAGGACGTGGTGGACATCATCCGCCAGAACGTCCGGCTGCCGAGCCGCGCCATGGGCGACCTGCGCGCCCAGGTCACCGCGGTGAAGACCGGCGAGCGGCGCTTCCTGCAACTGATCGACCGCTACGGCCGCGAGCCGGTTCTCGCCGCCATCGCGGCGATCATGGATCAGTCGGAAGCCTCGGCGCGGGCGCGCACGCGCACCATCCCGGACGGGGTGTACGAGGCCGAATCCTACATGGACGACGACGGCATCGACGTCGGCAAGCCGGTGCCCATCCGGGTGCGCGTCGCGGTCGAGGGCGACGAGATGACGATCGATCTCACCGGGGTCTCGCGCCAGGTCCGCGGCTTCTACAATTCCGGCATCACCACCGGGCACGCCTGCACCCAGGTCGCCTACAAGTGCCTGACCTCGCCGACCGACTATCCGATCAACGACGGCTCGTTCCGCAGCCTCAAATCCATCGTGCCCCCGGGCCGGGTGGTGAGCGCGACGCGTCCGGCGCCGATGCGCTGGTGGATGACCTACCCGATGACGATCGTGGACACGATCTTCAAGGCGTTGGCGCCGGCGATCCCCGACCGCGTCATCGCCGGGCACCATGCCGATCTGCTCGTCGCCGCCTGCCACGGCATCAATCCGAAAACGCACGAGTTCTTCATCGCCAATTTCGGCCCGCTCGGCGGCGGCTGGGGCGCCAAGCGCAACGAGGACGGCGTTTCCGGGACCGTGTGCATCAACGACGGCGACACCCACAACGGCCCGAACGAGCAGGCCGAGGCCAAGTTTCCCCTGGTGGTGGAAAGCTATGCGCTGGTGGCGGATTCCGGCGGCGCCGGGCGCCATCGTGGCGGGCTCGGGGTCGAACGCGTGATCCGGGCGCGCACCAACATGACCATGAACACGCAGATCGAGCGGGCGCATTGCCGGCCGTGGGGGCTCGACGGCGGCCTCGAGGCCACCGGCAACGCGGTCGCGCTGCGGCTCGGCGGCACGTGGAAGACCGACTTCCCCAACGCCAAGGTGCTGGTCGCCCAGCTCAAGGCCGGCGATGCCTTCCGCATCCGTTCGGGCGGTGGCGGCGGCTACGGCTCGCCGCTCGACCGCCCGGTCGCAGACGTGCAGCAAGACGTGCGGCAAGGCTATGTGACGGTAAAGGCCGCGGCCGAGCTGTACGGCGTGGTGATCGATGCGGACACTCACGAGGTCGATGCGGCGGCCACCGAGCGGCTGCGCGCGGCGCGGCGCGCCGCGGCGGCGACCGCGGCGAGCAAGGCGCCGCAGGATGCGCGCTCGGCGTGAGGGATCTTTGTGCGGGACCGTCATCCTGAGGCGGCCGCGTCCTTCGACCGTCACCCTCATCCTGAGGAGCCCGCGAAGCGGGCGTCTCGAAGGACGAGGGTGACGGCTCAGGATGACAGCGGCCCTCGAAGGATGAGCGGCCATGTCCGGGCCGTCGCCCTTCGAGACGCCTCGCTTCGCTCGGCTCCTCAGGGTGACGGGAAATAAGGCAGGGCAATGTTGCAAATATTCCGACTGACGAAACTCAAGCTGCGCATGTTGGCCGTCATTGCTGTCGTCGGCGCTTGCCCGCCGCTTGGCGCCCAGCCCGCGAATGTCGCGTGCCCGATGAACCTCCTGGAGGCGACACGGATCGTTCTCGTGATTGCGCCGCACATGAACTCGATATCCGCCCAGCTGCAATTGCTCGAACGGCGATCGAAAGATGCGGCGTGGACCAACGTGGGCGACGCGAGGAAGTCGGTGCTCGGATGGGCCGGCATGGGCTGGGCCTGGAATTTCGCGCATCTGGCCGAGGGGCATGAGGTGGTGAAAACCGAGGGAGACGGCCGCACGCCTGCCGGGTTTTTCGCCGTGGGCCGCCCGTTCGGTTTCGCGCCTGCAACCGCGAACGACTACGTCCAATTGGACCACGGCAAGACATTCTGCGTGAATGATGTGCGCTCGCCGCATTACAACACGATCGTGACCAGAGCCGTGGCCGGCCCAAGCACGAGCGGCGAAGCCATGCGATCGATCCCGCTCTACCGCAGAGGCCTTTTCATCGATTATCCGACCAATCGCGAAAAAAAGGGCGGCTCCTGCATCTTCATCCATCTGTGGCGCTCACCGGGCTCGGCGACAGCCGGGTGTGTCGCATTGGCCGAACCCGACGTCACGGATTTGCAAAATTGGGCCGGCGAACGGCCGACCCTGTTGGCCATCCTGTCGCAAGCCGCGCTCGACCGGATGCGGGCGTGTTTTCAAGGATTATGAATTGAGCGTTACGTCCGCCGCTTGAGCTTGGCGGTGAACGACAGCCCGCCCGCGCCGCAGCACGGGCAGCTCATGGCGATCAGGATGCTCTGCTTCTGCTCCTCATCGAGGTCGGCACGGTCGAGCATGTCTCGCGCCTGCTGCTGAAACAGCTCGTGCAGCGACAGGTTGCTGGTGGCGACTTGGTCCTGGGAGCCCGACAGCACATCCTGTTCGCGGCCGGCAGCGACCGCACGACGGCTGCGCTTGGGAGGTGAGCCTCGTTTCTTCATGGTGGAATCATAGCACGGCCGCGTCTCGCTTCAGACCCTTCCTGCGACTTTCGAAAGAGGCCTCGGATCGCGGCCTCGTCGGTGGTTGTTGCCGGACGGCGGCCGGCATAGTCTTAATCGCGGGGTTTCTCATGGTGCGGAAACCAGCCGATTGGCCGTCTTCATCGGGCGGGGAGGGTTTGATGCGGTTCTTGCAGGTTCGTCCGGCACTGTCGGCCTCGATGCTCTTGTTCGCGTTTGCGGTGCCGGCGCGTGCGCAGGTGTCCCTTCTTCCGCCGGACATCCAAGCGACATTGGCCGCACTCGGTCCGAAATGGGGTTCAACGCTGCGCGAAAATATCGAGACGACGATCACGGCCTTTCAGCCGCTGCTCAAGGCTGCTCCTCAGGATGGGATCACGGCGACCAAGAACGTCGCCTATGGCGAGGACCCACGGCAAATCCTCGACCTCTATCAGCCGGCAGGACGCGCCGGCGCACCGGTCGTGATCTACGTCCACGGCGGCGCCTATGTCAGGGGCGACAAAGACTTCTACGGCGAGATCTACAGCAACGTCGCCAAGTGGTTTGCCCGGCAAGGCATGCTCGGCATCAACGCGACCTATCGCTTGGCGCCAGCGGCGAAATGGCCCGCCGCAGTCGACGACGTGCGCGGCATGGTCAAATGGGCGAAGGAGAACGTGTCGAGGTTCGGCGGCGATGCGAATCGCATCTACCTGGTGGGTCACTCAGCCGGGGCGACCCATGTGGCCTCATACATTTTCGACAACAGCCTGCAGCCGTCCGACGGTCCGGGCGTCGCCGGGGCTGTGGTCATGAGCGGCCGGTATCGGCTGGAATACGATCCCGCCGATCCGAACGCGAAGAACATGCAGGCCTATTTCGGCGAGGATTCGTCCGCGTATCCCGTGCGTTCGCCGATCACGCATATCAAACAGGCGGTTCGCGTTCCGGTGTTCGTGGTCATCTGCGAGTATGACAATCCGGGACTGGACGTGCGCGGCGCCGAGCTTCTGGCTGCGCTATGCGAGCGGGACGGGGCCTGCCCGCGTTTCACCAGGCTCGAGAAACACAATCATCTGTCGGAAGTCGCCGCGTTCAATACCGCTGACGAGCAGCTCGGCCGCGAGATTCTGGAGTTCATGCGGCGCGGTCGATGAGCGACGGTGCAAGCGATAGGAGCGCGCGCCGTTTCATTCGATGACCTCGTCGGCGCGTGCGAGCAGCGTGGGCGGCACATCGAGGCCGAGGGCCTTGGCGGTCTTGAGGTTGATCGCCAGTTCGTATCTGGTCGGCGCCTGCACCGGCAGGTCGGCCGGCTTCTCGCCCTTGAGGATGCGATCGACGTAGCCGGCCGCTTGCCGGTACTGGTCGATCGAATCAGGCCCGTAGGAGATCAGACCGCCGTCGGTGACGAAGTAGCGCCAGGGGTAGACCGCGGGCAATTGGTGCCGGGCCGCCAGCGCGATGATCAGATCGCGATGACGGTTCGCCACCGGGCTCGCCGTCACGATCAGGCCGCCATTGCCGGAGCGCGCGAAGGCCGTGACGGCGCGCTCGATTTCGGGCGCATCGCGCGCGTCGACCGGGCTCAACTCCATCCCCAACGACGGCGCCGCGGCCTGCACGGCGGCGAATTGCCCGATCCCGGAGGCGATGGTCGGATCCCGCACGACCGCTGCTCGCGTCACGCCCGGCGCGATCTGTTTGAGCAGTTCCAGCCATTTCCCACTCAGGCCGTATTCGAACATGAGGAAACCGGTGGCGTTGCCGCCCGGCCGCGCCAGGCTCGCGACGAAACCGGCGCCGACCGGGTCGATGACAATCGTGAACACGATCGGCACGGTGCGGGTTGCCT
>WNGA01021372.1_pt1 | contig 10682 bp, 9 predicted proteins | sample 5400061 | NCBI WGS metagenome assembly WNGA01 (sample SAMN13153366, study PRJNA577476) | soil metagenome | isolation source: 100 cm soil or saprolite under grassland replicate 2 | place: USA:California | collected 2016-06-15
CAAGACTATGCTCGACGAGGTCGCGGTACCGCTTCTCGCTCGTCGCGAACGCGTCCTTCGCCTGCTGCCAAGCCGCGATGATCTCATCGAGCGAGTCGTGCCGGGCACGATCCGCAGTCCGCGACGTGCGCGCGTCAGCTTGACGCAGTGGTTCGTCAGACATGTCACTCTGGGCGAGTCGCCCTGGGAGCTTCAGAAGCAACGGATCGCGACGCGTGAATCAAGAGAGCGGATACGAACTAAAATCGGAGCGCGGGCTGCCCGTGAAACGCAGTTTGGGCACCACCCTAAAGATGATATACGCGCCTGAACTCACGAAAGGTCGTTTAATGAAATCGTTGTGCATCAAACTTCTCTCGTTTGTATTCGTCCTTATCCTGCTACCTACCCTCGCTGAAGCGGCCGCGGATCCGTTTTTTGCCACGCCCCTGCAGGTGGCCGACTTTACACCTTCGGGAACGAACACGCGGCCGTTCGGCATCGCCGCGGGCGATTTCGACGGCGACGGCATCATCGATCTCGTCGTGGGACGCGTCAGCGGCAATGTCTCATTCCTCAAGGGACACGGCGACGGAACGTTCGACGCGCCTGTCACGTTTGCGTGGAAGCAAACGACCTTCAACGCATGGGCGTTTGCGGCCCTTGACGTCAACAACGACGGCTGGCTCGATGTCGTCTGGGGAGCGAATGCAACGACCACCGGTTGCACGGTATCGCCGCCGCCAGTCCCCTGCACGACAATCGTCACGGTCAACGATGGCGAGGTGCGTGCCTTTCTCGGAAACGGGAACGGAACCTTTCAGGAGACCACGTACTTTGTCAGCGGCGTTCGTCACAACGGAGGGGTCCTCCTGGCGCGGCCATCCAATATGGATGCCGGCAGCCTCGCGATCGGCGATGTCGACAACGATAGCGACAAAGACATCATCGATTTACTGGCCTGCGATCTCGACACAAAACAGTCCGTGGGGACTTGCACTGGGGGATGCCGACGGCGACGGTGATCTGGATCTTTGGGTGGGCGATCGCGCGCTGTACGTCTATCTCTATGTGAACAACGGCGGCGGCTCGTTCGCGCTGCAGATAGGCAACTCAGCGGTTGCCGATCGGCCCAATGTGTATCTGGGCCACGATTCGGCTCGGGCAGTCGTGGGCTTTACTCCGTCGCTCGCCTCGGGTGATCTGAACGGCGACGGTCGCGCAGATCTGGTGCTCGGTCTCCAGTCGGGTGCGCAAACGCCGGCGTCAAACACCGCGCACGACGGTGAATTGCTGGTCGACGTGAGCGCCCCCTCCGGACACGTCGGCCTGGGTTCGATAGCCGACGTCGGCACGATGGCGCGCAGTGTTGTCCTCGCGGATGTGGATGCGGACGGCGCGCTCGACATCATCGTCGGCGAGTACACCGGAAAGGTGTACGTGCTCAAACAGCTGCCGCCAATCGATAACGATGGCGACGGCGTTTCCGACTACGTGGACAACGCGCTGAACACGCCGAACGTGCCGCGTATCGACCTGAACACCGACGGGAGTCTTACGCATCGCGATCAGCTGGATAACGATGCCGACACGGTACTTGGAAATCCGCAGGATCCCTCCACCTGGCAGCGGCTGGGCGATCCTGACGATCCGGACGACGACAACGATGGCGCGGCGGACGCGAACGACAACTGCGCGCTCGTGGCAAACGGAGATCAGTCCGACGTCGACAACGACGGCATCGGCGATGCTTGCGATCCGTTGGACAATCGCGACGGCGACAGCGACGGCGTCGCGGACGGGCCCGCGCCGGGCGTGCCTCTTTACGATCTCGCGCATGCGGCAAAGATCAAATGGGCAGTGGGCAACACGCATTTCGTCATCCGGATCGACGCGCTGGGCCGGTTCTTCCAGAACGAGTTCACACAAACTCTGACGGATGCCGCGACGCTCTCGCCGGCCGATTGGGCTGCGAAGTGCTGGGAGAATTACGAGCCGACGGACATTCCGGGATATCAGCCGTGCGGCGCGAATCAATCGCTCACGCTGCCTGGCGGTCAAGAAGTTCCGATCACCCTGGTCACCATTCCAAAGCAGCTCTGGACCGATCCGCCAGTCGTTGCCTGGATCAACGATCGCCACGTCAACCCGCGGTTGGAGATCGGGCAACACGGGACGTATCACGTCAACAACATCCCAACCTCGGATTGGGCGAGCATGCCGGATCGCGACTTCTTTTCGTGTGAGCTGTGCGGCCTGAGCGAAGCGGAGAATTTCGAGCTGATGAAGGTCGGCACCGACACCCTTCTCGGGAACTACGCGAACAAGTGGGTGCGCGAGTCGGGCGCAACCGATCAGTCGCCGAAGATCGACTGGACCGCCTCGGCGTGGCCGTTGATCTCGTTCGCGCCGCCGTTCAACGCCTCGGATACGCTCGGACGCAAAGCCGTCGCCGAGCTCGGGTTCAAATCGTTTTCGGCGAGCGTGTTCGAGGAACAGGGCTACTACGCGCCGATTTTCACGCCTGAAGGAAGTCATCACGAGCAGTTCGATTCGTTCGGGATGTTCCATGCGTCGGCGGACGTCGAACTCGACCCGCCCGACACGACGGGTGACACTTATGATCCCGCTCAGTACGATGCCTACCTGCGGTCGCAGACCAACGACGGCGGGCTGACCACGTGGCTCATCGAAGAAGTGGAGTGGAGCGGCCGGCCGTGCAACAACGACGACCGTCTCGGCACCTGCAACGGCGTCTCGAATCGCGAGAACAATACGGTCTACCTCCCGCGATGGAATGCGTGGATGCAACTGCTCGACTACGTGAAGAGCTATCCCAACGGCGTGGCGATGACCGCCGGAGAAGTCGCGCTTGCCGCGGCGTACGACAATGCGCCGACCGTGGCGAATCCCGATCAGGCCGACGCAAACGGCAACGGCATCGGCGACGTCATCGACGGCGCGACGATCGCCGCTTTATCCGACAGCCTCAATCGCAACGTGGCAGGTACGCTGAGCGTCCGTCTCGCGAATGGCGCCGGCGCACCCATCGCCTCACAACAGGTCACGTTTGCGTTCGACGCAGACGGCAACGGAGAAGACGACACCTACAACGCGACAACGAGATCCGACGGTGTTGCGTCAGTGAACGTGACCGCGACGCGTCCCGTCGGGTCCGTGTCGTTCACCGCGACTTGGGACGGCATCCGCCTGACGGCGAGCGGCGGTGGGTCGGTGGGAATTGTCGATGCGACGCACGTCACGCTGGACGCGACCAATCCGGCGGCTGGCCAGGTGACCGATGCCGTCGTCGTCGGCGGGATGTTGACGGACAGCGACAACGCACCGCTCGTGGGACGGACGCTCGCCTTCAGCATCGGAACGAGCTCGGCGTCGGCAGTTACCGATGCGGCTGGCCATGCGTCGGCATCAATCGTTCTCGCTGGTTCAGCCGGCGCCGCCACGCTGAGCGCGCAGTTCGTTGCTGTCAGTCCGTATGGCGGCTCGAGCGCCACCGCGGCGTTCAGCATCCTGCGGGAGGACACGACGGTGCGCCTGGGTGACGTCGTTGCGACGAAGAACACGCAGCCACTTGCGCGCGCAGTGCTGACGGAGGTCGATGGCGCTCCGCTGCCGGCGCGGACTCTGACCTTCGAGATCCAGACGAAGGTGAAAAACGCAATCGTATGGGTTGCGATAGGCAGTGCGACGACCGACAGCGCCGGCGCCGCGTCGGTTGAAGTGCCGAGTCGATATCTCACGCCGACTCCGACGCCAATCCGCGCCGCGTTTGGAGGCGACGCGAGCTTCGTGGCTGCGACGGCCACGGCATCGGCGGTTCGGAGATAACACAGCGGGGTAGGGCGCTTTCTGGCGCGGCAGGCTGCGGTTCACAAGTCTGTCGCGCGAAGAGGCGCGACCAACGAAGTTCTGTTCGCCGCGTTAGCGTCGCTCTAGCGCTACGCGATCCCACGCCGCAAGATCCGCTGCCGCTTCGTATGTCGATTGCAGGAATTCGAGGAGGGCCTCGTCGGGCGTCGATGACTCGCGTACGCGGTCGTACGGCAGGATGAACTCGCGAAAATCACGGCTGTAGAAGGCGCCGCCGGGGCGGATCGGCACCTCCGCGAACCCCGATGGCTCGGGATACGCGTATGCATAGAACGCCGGGTAATCCACAGGAGGCGTGCCGGTCCAGAATCCGCAGCTGCTGACTTCGTGCGAGTAAGCCTCTCGCGTGACTCGATCCGGCAGGTTCGGGATTCCGCCGGGATGAGGCGGTGCGCGCCGGCCGGAGAATCGGGTGACAGCGAGGTCCATCGCTCCCCAGAACAAGTGAATCGGGCTGCACTTGCCGATGAAGCGCGCGCGAAACTGCAACATCACGCGTTCAACTTGTATCAGCGCCCGCCAGAATCGATTCGCAGCATGCGGATCGTACTCCCTGTGCAGTTCATCCTCGGGAAACGGGATGGCTTCCGGCACTTCGTTCGGTCGAGCGACGATGTGTACGGGAAGATCCAGCCGCACCAACTCGCCCATCAGCCGATGATAGAAGGTGGCCACGCTTTGAGATTCGAGCGCGAACCCCCCGCTTGCGCCGTCGCTCGCCGTGATCGCGAGACGATGGCTCACGAAGTCCAGATCGATTTGAAACTCGCGGTTGCCGTGCGGAATCGGCGACGTGGTAAGCCCACGCGACGTTACATACAGCGTGGCGTGCCACGAATGGTTAATCCAAGGCGTCTTGATGAAACGCACCTTGCCGACGATCTGCAGCCACATGTGCAAGGTGTCGCGCGTCGCGAGCCAGTCGTGCAGATTGAGCACGGGCCAGTTGTTCTCAGCGGTTTTTTCAAGAGTCTCCATTGCCCGGTCGTCAAGCAAGTGTAGCGGGAAATTCATCAATGATCAGGCGAGCACAGCTCGACGATGTGCAGCCCCTGGCTTGAAGGCAACTGACGATCGATGCTTCGGGCGAAACATGAGCCACAGTCGGGTGACCGGCGCGGATCACGAACTGGCGTAAGCCGTGGTTCTTGAAGGACGGCGTGACCCGCGCGAGGTCGAATCGATTTTGTGAGCCGGCTTACTTCGGCGTGACACGGAACAGCCCGCCGGGATTGGCGTCTTCGAGCATCCACAGCGCGCCGTCGGGACCGACTTCCACGTCCCGAATGCGGTGCCCGACATCCCAGCGTTGGGCGGGCTTGGCTTCGCCCTTGCCGTCGAACGTGATGCGGTTGAGGGTTCGCGTTGCGATGCCGCTCATCAGCGCGGAGCCCCGCCACTGCGGGAACATCTCGCCGTTGTAGAACGTGAGATTTCCCGGCGCAATGATGGGCGTCCAGTAGATCACCGGTTTGGTCAGATCTGACTGTGTATCCGGACTGGGGATCGGCACGCCGTTGTAGTTGACCGCGTAGGACACGAGCGGCCAACCGTAATTCTTGCCGGGCTCGATCAGGTTCAGTTCGTCGCCGCCCCGCGGGCCGTGCTCCACTTCCCACAGCCGCCCGTCTGGCGCGAACGCCAGACCGTAGGGCGTCCGATGACCGCTGGTCCAGGTCTCCGACGGCGCCAGGTTCGGCTCGGCAGACGTGTAGGTGCTCACGACGGGCGCGGTCTTGGCCACTTCCGTATCGCGCGGCGGATCGATCAATGGAACGCTCGTCGCGCCCTTCTTTCCGGCCATCGGGTTGCCCGGTGCGGGCTTGCCGTCCAGCGTCAGACGCAGGATCTTGCCCAAGGCCTGGTTTGGATCCTGCGCGGGGGTCATGCGCTGTCGATCGCCGACCGTCAAAAACAGGTACTGACCGTCAGGCGAAAAGGCGATCTGGGCGCCGAACTGTCCGCCCCGGCCTTTGGGCATCTGCCGCCACAGCACCTGCAATTCATCCAGGCTCGCCTTGTTCTCGCCAAGCGCCAGCCGCGCGCGTGCGAGCACCAAGCTCGACCCGCCGTCGCCCGGTTCCGCATAGGTGAGATACACGTTGTCGTCGGTTGCGTAGTGCGGCGAAACGAACACGCCCAGCATGCCGCCTTGTCGTTCGTACAGGACCACTGGAACGTTCTCGACTGGCGTCTTCTCTCCTTGTTGACTCACCAGCCAGACCGGGCCGACCTTTTCGGTGATGAGCATGCGTCCATCGGGCAGGAAGGCAATGCGCCAGGGCAGCTTGAACGTCGCCACCTCGGTCATCGTGAATGGCAGGCTCGGTTCCGGTTTCAAGTCGCCGGCATTAATCTGGGCGCGCGCCGTAACCGATGCGAGCGTGAGCAGCAGCGCCGCATTCGGGAGCGTCTTCATGAATGTCCTTGCCTAAAGGATAACTCGACACTTGGCGTGACCTGCTCGCTCCGCCGCGGCTCAACGCGTGAGCGGCTCGATCCCGACGCGGGCCAGGCGCGCGAGACTCTGCGCGACCTCAAGTCGATCGGTTTTAACGGCGTGCTCACGGACCAGAGTCGCTAATTGCAGGAAGGTGTTCCGCTGTGAGAACCGATCAGCCCTCCGTCGGACGGCCTCCAAAGCAGATGATGTAGCCGTCGGGATCCTCCACATAGAAGTCCTTCGTACCCCACGCGGTAGGCGCGAGCGGCTTCAGGATCGTTACACCGTTGGCCACGCACTGCCTGAAGAAGACCTCGATGCCATTTACGCCGGCTGCAGCGTCGAGGTGCTCATGGTCGCGTCGGTATTGGCGCTCCGCTTGGTTCTTCGGCGCTTCCTTAAGATGTAATTCCAATCCGTCTAGATGGCCGATGGCGTAGAAGCCCTCCCACGGCTCGTCGAATGTGAAGCCGAGCTTCTCGTAATACCCGATCGAGCGTTCGAGGTCGTCGACAAGAAACTGGGGAGCCAAGGACGTTACGCGCGGCTTCACCGTGGTGGTAGTCATCGATGCCTCCTTTCATCGGGCTAAGGGGAGCGCCTAAGCTGCGGCGCCGAACATGAATGATCACTACGCCTGAAACACGCGTGCAATCTCTCCACCTTCGAAAAGCTCAAAGTCGTATGCGAGCGCGGCGTGTGCAGCGGTATAAAAACTGTTGCCGAGATCCTGATGGGCCGGGTGATCGAGGTACGCGAGTAGATCCGCTTCCGAGTCGAATTCGATAATCGCCGCGAACGAAAAATCAGACGCGTTTTGCCGATCGTAAAAGCGACCGAGATTTTTTCTGGCTCCCACGCGCGCGCGGCGAACCTGCGGGATCTCAGTCAGTGCATGCACGACTGAATGCGCAAAGGATTCTCGTTGCGACGGCGAGAGATCGCTACGCGGCTCGAACAAGATGACGTGCGCGATCACTCGCCGCCTCTTGGCTTCTTCGGTCCTCGTGGCGGGCGTCGCGGACCACGCGCCGGTGATTTCTTCCGTTTCGCAAAATCACCCGCCGCCGCCGGTTTGCTGCCCCAAGGTCGGCGTGCTCCCCCTGGTTTACCACTCCATGGCTTCTTGCCGCCCGGTCGTTTGGAATCCCACCGCGGTCGATCGCCGCGCTCCGATTGCGATTCTCCGGACTCTGGCTTCGGCTTCCAGCCCTCGCCTCGCGGGCCTCTGCGATCCTGTTCACGGCTGCGCCAATCGGCTCCGCGCGGCGGCCCTTTCGGCCTCCGGCCCTCTCCTCGCGCGCCTCCGCGATCTTGCTCGCGGCCTCGCCAGTCACCGCCACGCGGCGGCCCTTTCGGCTTCCACCCTTCGCCCGGCGCGCCTCGCGCGCGATCTTGTTCACGGCTGCGCCAATCGGCTCCGCGCGGCGGTCCTTTCGGCTTCCAGCCCTCGCCTCGCGGGCCTTCGCGATCTTGCTCGCGGCCTCGCCAGTCGCCACCACGCGGCGGCCCTTTCGGCTTCCAGCCACGACCGCCACCGCCTTCGCGGCGAGAGTCCTCTCGTCGACCTTCGGTGTCGCGAGGCCAGCTACCCTGACCTGGCGGCTTTCCACGAGGCATCCACGCATCGCGCCGATCGCCGCCCTCGCGAAAACCGCGTGACCCGTCATCGCGTCGCCGCTCGTCACTCCTGAAATCGGAACCTCTATCGTTTCGCTCACGCGCGTCCGGACGCCACTTGGGTCGATCGCCGCCCGGCCGGTGAGACGTCGACGGGCCCTGAGGTCGCGCTTTGGAACGCATCGGATCGCCGTGCGGCGGAGTGTGATCGCCGCGATCGGGTACAGGCGGTTCAACCGCCGGATCGAAACGATCGTCGCGCTGCTCTTTTGGCTGCGAGCGTCCTCGGATCTGCTCCTTATACCGGTCCCATTTGGCCTTCTTGGCGTCCTTATATTTCTGTCGTGGGTCCTGATGATCGCCGCCCGGCCGCCACTTGCGGTCGCGTGGCGGTGCCTCGCGATCGGGTCGCGGCCCCTCCCACCGGCGCTCACCCTGACCGAATCCCTGCGCGCGCGCAGCTTCCCTCGACTCCCAGTCTGTAATCTTACGCCGGTCGAAGACGGCGCAACCTGCAAACGCCCGTATTCTGTAGAGCGTGGAACTCGTCATCACGACTATCGCCGAACTCCGGCCGCAACTCACACATCTGTTCGAAGAGATCGTCGGCACCGCGCTGGACTCCGGTGACAGCGCTACGGCCGAGCCTCATCGCTTTTCGTGCGGCCTGACGGGCGGGTCAACAGCGCTCATTTTTCTCGGCGCCCTCCGCGACGCCGCTGTGCCCTGGTCGCGCATCACGATGTACTGGGGTGACGAACGTGCGGTGCCGCCGGATCATCCCGATTCGAATTACGGTCTCGCCGAGCGGCTGCTACTCTCCCCTCTCGCGGCGCGAGCGCCGCACGCGGTCCGCATGGTCGGCGAAGCCGAGGATCTCGAGGCCGCCGCACGCGCGTACGAGCAGACGTTGCCCCCGGCACTCGATCTCATCATTCTCGGCATCGGAGACGACGGACATGTGTGCTCGCTGTTTCCCGGGCATGCAGCGCTCGCAAATGAACAACAGCGAGTCATCGTTGTCACCGGCGCACCAAAGCCGCCGCCGCGCCGACTGACCTTGTCGCTTGCCTACGTGTGTGAGACGCGCCGTGTGTGGGTTGTTGCGGTAGGTCCGCGAAAGGTGCCGATCATCCAATCGGCGATGTCCGGAGAAGCCAGCACGCTGCCGATAGCAATGGTCCTACGACGCGCGCCCCATGTGACGATCTTCACTGATCGTGCGATTCGCCAAGGATACGCGCGCTAGGACGGGTAGGCGCTTCGCGTAAGTCCTGCGGCGGGGTAAGAACGACACATCTCCATCAGTGCATCAGCGGCGGCATCCGCTTCATCTTCTCGACCAGCGTGGTGCGCTTCAGCTTGAGCAGGCCCGCCGCCGCGGCTTTGTTGCCGCCCGTTCGTGCGAGCGCCCGCTCGATCAGATCGCGCTCGATCTGTTCGACGATGTTCACCAGATCGATGCCTTCGACTGGAAACTCGACCGTGGGAGTAATTGGCACCTGTGTGGCCTGGACTTCAGGCGGAAGATCCGCGACGTCGATTGTCGAACGGCCGCCAAGAAGAGCAATGGCGCGCTCGACAGCGTTCTCGAGCTGTCGCACATTGCCGGGCCAGGCATAGCCCATGAGACGTCGCACAGCGTCTTGAGAAACCGTGATCTGGGCACCGCCTGTCCCGTACTTTTCAACGAAGTGCTGGACGAGCAGCGGAATGTCCTCGCGCCGATCGCGCAGCGGGGCAAGCTCGACTCGGATCACGTTGAGGCGATAGTAGAGATCCTCGCGGAACGTGCCGTCCGCAACGAGCTTTGCGAGATCCGAGTTCGTCGCCGCAACCACGCGCACATCAACTTTCACGGGCTTCCCTTCACCGACGCGATCGAACTCACGCTCCTGCAGCACACGCAGCAGTTTCACCTGCAGCGACATCGTCATCGTTCCAACTTCATCGAGGAACAGCGTGCCGTGATCGGCTTGTTCGATACGTCCGACGCGAGATCCCACGGCGCCGGTGAACGCGCCGCGCACGTGACCGAAGAGCTCCGCCTCGAGCAGCGTTTCAGGGATTGCGCTGCAATTGAGGGCGACGAATCGCTGGTGCCGGCGCGTGCTCGTCAAATGAATCGCGCGAGCGACCATCTCCTTGCCGGTGCCGGTCTCCCCGTTGATCAAAATCGTGGTGTTGGTCGGCGCAACGGTCTCAATCAACTGAAACAACGCGCGCATACGCGGGCTGCGGCCGATCATCGCGCCGAGGCCGAACCGTTGATCGAGTTGCTGGCGGAGATACGCGTTTTCGTTCTTCAATCGCCGCTGCTCGAGCGAGGTTTGCAGCACGTGCATCAACTCGTCGAACTGGAACGGCTTGGTGACGAAGTCTGCGGCGCCGCGCTTGATGATTTCAACCGCGTCTTTGACCGTTCCGTAGCCGGTGACAACGATCGCGATGATGCCCGGGTAGGTTTCGAGCGCAGCGTCTATCACCCGCCTGCCGTCCACGCCCGGCAGTCGAAGGTCGGAAACGACGACGTCGAAGGCGAACTGGCCCAGCAGTTCGAGCGCACGCTCGCCAGAATCGGCTTCGGTCACTTCGAAGCCGTGCTCTTTCAGACGCTCCGCCACGACCGCCCGCAGCGGCTGCTCGTCGTCCACAAGCAGAAGATGTGTCAAATCAGGCATTTACGATGCGCCATAACTTTGACGACAACCGGCCTCGTCGTCAAGAACTATTAGCTCATGCGTTGAGG
>WNGA01013058.1_pt1 | contig 10680 bp, 11 predicted proteins | sample 5400061 | NCBI WGS metagenome assembly WNGA01 (sample SAMN13153366, study PRJNA577476) | soil metagenome | isolation source: 100 cm soil or saprolite under grassland replicate 2 | place: USA:California | collected 2016-06-15
TTTTCGCCCCGCCCCCTTTCGTGCTCCGCCCCAGGTCTTCGCCGCTTCGAGCGGCAGACGCAGCTGCCGCCTTCTCCCACTCTTGATTGCGCGCATGTTCCGGTTTCGGCGCGGCGGGGGATTGGGTTGCGGCGCGGCGGGGGATTGGGTTGCGGCGCGGCGCTGTCGAGTTGCCGGCGCGTGCGAGCACTTGAATCGGCGGATGTTGCCGACCGGGCGGCGGGGTTCGAGGGTCGCCGGCGCCGCGCGCGCGCCGCGCGAACGACGTGCGGCGGGTCGGGCGCCGCCGCGCGTTCAACTCGAGTCAACGCGGACGGGGGCAGACGACGCGCGCGCCCGGACGATGTGACGAATGATGAGAGCCCTGCCCTAGCCTTCGTCGACATCGACGCTGGCCGCCTGCTCGCGAACGACCTGGCGCGGTTCCTTGTCGGTGCGCATTCCCTGGAACGAGGGGTGTCGGATGTGGTCGTGACTCGTCCACTCCATGAACGCCACCTCGCACACGAGCTCGGGCGCGACCCATCGCGCGTCGCGCACCTTGAAGCCGGTGGGCAGCCCGACGTCGAACGGCGTCGTCGCGCGCTCGAGCGCCACCACCTGCTCGAGCAGCGCGGCGGCCTGGCGCTGAAAGCCCGTCCCGACCTTGCCCGCGAACACGAGCCGCCCCTTCGAATCGTACGTCCCGAGCCACAGCGCGCCCAGGCCGCCGAGCACCGACCGTTCGTAGCCGCCGATCACGAACTCCTGCCGCAGCACACACTTCACCTTCTGCCAGCTCGAGTTGCGCGCGTTCTGCTTGTACGGCGAGGCGGCCAGCTTGGACACGATGCCCTCGATCTTCATCACGCAAGCGTTGGCGAAGAACGCCGCGCCGTTTCCGACCACGTGATCGAGATAGCGAAACGGCGCGGGCGGACTCGGCCCGAGCGTGCGCGCGAGCCGCTGCTTGCGCTCGACCAGCGGCAGCGCGGTCAAGTCCTCGCCATCGAGATAGATGATGTCGAATGCGAAGAACACGATCGGCCCCGACCCCATCGCGCGCAGGCTGGTGCGCCCGTCGGGCAACATCGCCGCCAGCTCGCCGTCGATGAGCGCGGTCGTGACCTTCAGCTTCTCGGCGCCCGCGACCACCGTGGAAAAAGTGTCGGTCCACTCCTTGGCGCGCCGGCTCCACAGCCTCACCCGCCCGCGTTCGATCTCGATGCCGATGCGAAACCCGTCGAGCTTGAGCTCGTGCACCCAGGCGTCGCCTTCCGGCGGCGACTTCACCAGCAGCGCCAGCTGCGGTCGGTACGGCGGCAGCTTGGCTGTCACCACCGCAGCCTACCTCGCGCGATCATGCGGTTTGAGATTAGTGGATTCATCCCGGCCGGCGCAGATGATTCGTGGATTTCCTGTTGCGCGCGCTGATTGCGTTCGTTTCCGTAACGTTCAGTACCACCGCCACAATGATTAGTTGCCCGCGATCACACACTCATTGACAGGCCCAACCTGAGAAGCGGTATACATGCGGCCTCGCGCCGGCAGCCCCAGTCTGACACCTACCGCTGGCGCAGGAGGGGCTCATGTACATCCGAACGGGTACGCGACGCCGGGCGGCCACGATCCTGTCCGCGGTGTTGATCGGAGGCGTGTTATTCGCCGGTGTGGCGCCGACGCCTGCGCTAGCCAAGAAGTCGTCTCCCGCGAAGGCGGCGGCCCCCGCCGCCAAACCGGCGGCCGCGCCTGCCGCAGCCCCGGGGACGCCGGTCGCCGCCGCGCCCGCCCCGGCGCCGACCCCGCCGGTTCCCGCCGCGTCGCCGCCTTCCCCACCGCCGCCTCCCCCGCCACCGCCAGTCGCAGTCCCGCCGCCGCTTCCGCCTCCCGCGCCGCTGCCGCCAGCCGCTGCGGTCTCCGCCGAGCCGGCGCCAGCTGGCGTCGCGCCCGCGCCCGCGATCGGTGAGCCGCCGCCGCCCGACGCCGTACCCGTCAACGAACAGGACCTCGAGGTCGTCAAGGTCACCGTCGACCGCCGCGAGAAAGACATCCAGCGCTACGCCGGTTCGGCGAGCGCGTTCTCCGAGGAAGATCTGCAGCGCGTCGGCATCACGTCGGTGCGCAACCTCGCGCACGTGGCGCCCTATCTCGAGATCGGCACCCAGGAGGGCAACACGGAGATCCACATCCGCGGCATCGGCCACATCGACAACACCGAGCTCGGCGATCCGGCGGTCGCGAGCTACTTCAACGACACCTACATCCCGCGCCCGCGCGGGGTCGGCTCGATGTTCTTCGACATCGAGCGCGTCGAGATCAACCGCGGCCCGCAGGGCACGCTGCGCGGCCGCAACGCCGTCGGCGGCTCGCTGAACGTCATTCCCAACGCGCCCCGCCTCAACGAATCCTCGGCGACCGGCGAGTTCCAGCTCGGCAACTACTCGCAGCGGCTGATGCGCGCTTCGCTCAACGTCCCGGTGGCGCCCAACCTCGCGCTGCGGTTCGCGGCGTTCGGCGAGAACCACGAGCCCTTCTACAGGAACGCCGGCCCGGTTCAGACCATCACCCCGTCGGAGAGCGCCGACAACCTGGCCTACCGGATGAGCGCGCTGTGGCTGCCCATCGACCGGGTCAAGGTCAGCGTCACGCACGACTACCTGCAGGAGCGCGGCACCGGTTACACCGGCACCAACTTCGCGCCCGCATTGCAGGCTGGCCTCCTCCCGCAAGAGGTCCCCGACCCGCGCGCCGTCATCTTCCGCGGCCCGCAGCCCGCGCAGAAGATGATGCACTGGGGTGTGGGCGGGAAGCTGAACCTCGATTTCGGCCCCGCGCTGGTGGACCTCATCAGCAGCTACCGATCGATGAGCTACAACCAGACCACGGGCGGCAACGCCGGCGTCGCGTTCCCGGGCATGGGCACCCCCGACATCGACAACTGGAGCACGTCGTACTGGCGCACGACGTCCAAGTCGACGGTGCAGGAGCTCCGCATCTACGCGCCCGACAGCGCGCGGCTGCGCTGGACCGCGGGCGGGTTCTTCTTCTACGAGAAGCAGACCGGCTTCCTCGGCTCGACCGCCGATAAGAGCGTCGGCTTCGCCGGCGTCGAGTTCAACATGCCCGACGTGCGCACCAACTCCGAGGCCGGCTATCTCGACGCCGTATACGACGTGCTCGAGAACCTCCGCGCCACCGGCGGCATCCGGGTGACCCGCGAGGAGAAGACCCGCAACGGCCTCGCGGCGATTTTCCTGCCCGACACCGGAGGGATGCCGTTCCGGTTCGGCACCGAAGGCTTCCGATTCGCGCAGGATGGCCGCACGATCTTCGATCCCGCAGCCGTCCCTCCCGGCTCCCCTACTGGCACCGTGCTGAGCAACGGCGTCAGCAGCTTCGGCGTGCGCGACAACCTGGGTCAGCTGCTGATCGCCGACAACTCGGCCTACACGCCCAACCACGGTCACTACACCGGCACGTTCTTCGACTGGCGCGCGGGCCTCGACATGGACCTCACGCCCCTGAGCCTCGTGTATTTGACGGCGAGCACGGGCCACCACTCGGGCGGATTCAATGACACCATCAATACGCCGACCGGCGGAGCGATCGCGCCCACGTACAATCCCGAGTCGCTCTACGCGCTCGAGCTCGGCAGCAAGAACCAGCTGCTCGACAAGAAGCTCAAGCTGAATGCCGCGGCGTACGGCTACCTCTATCGTGATCAGCAGTTCTCATCGGTCCAGTCGCTGATCGATCCCATGAACCCGGGCCAGGTCGGGGCGCCGACGCTGTTCCGGTTCAACGCCGCCAAGTCGCACGTCATCGGCCTGGAGGTCGAGGCGAGCTACAAGCTCCCGCTCGGGCTGGTCGCCGCGGCTCAGGCGATGTTGCTCGACGCACGCTTCGACGGAGGTGCGGTCGCCGACAGCCGGCTCGGCTTCGACATCACCAGCGAGCCCATCGTCCAGCTCGAGGGATTGGTTCTCCCGCGCGCGCCGCATGTGACCGTCAACTACTCCATCGGCCAGAACTTCCCCACCAGCTTCGGCCACTTCGACTGGGTCGCGATGGCACAGACGCGCAGTCAGTACTTCATGACCCCGTTCAACGGCAACGGCCGCGACCGCATGGGCAACATCAACCCGGTGCTCAGCGACGTCCAGCCCGCGTACACCCGCCTAGACCTTGGCGTCGGCTACACGCGGCTCGACGGGAAAATCCGGCTGGATGCGTTCGGCACCAACGTCGTCAACACGACCTACATGACCTCGCTCATCAACACGCCGAACCTCAACCTGCGGTTCTTCAACTCGCCCCGCCAGGTCGGCCTCCGCATGCAGATGTTCTGGTAGCCGCGGCGCGCGTCACTTCGCGCCGACGACGGCGAGCGTGCGCGCGCCCGCGCCGCGGGCGACGTCCATGAACCGGACCACCTCGCCGTAGCGCGCCTGATCCTCGGCCTTGAAGAACACCACCTTCTGGCGGTCGGCGCGCAGCCGCTCGGCGAGCGTGGCCGCCAGCGCCTCGGGCTGAACCGGCTCCCCATTGACGATGACCTCGCGTTTGGCGGTCAGCTCGACGACGATCGGCGCCTCGGTGGGCGGGGGCGCCGCCGTGTCCTCGGCCTTCTTGGGAATCGTCGCGTCGAGGTGCTTCAACATCGACGGCGTCAGCACCATGAAGATGATCAGCAGCACCAGCACCACGTCGATGAGCGGCGTGACGTTGATGTCGCCGCGCGGGCCCTTGCGGGTATCGAGGTCCATCGCCATCGCCGCTCAGCGCTCGCGCGCTGCCTCCTCGGTCGCCAGCACCACGTCGTCGATGTTGGCCTCGTGCAACGCGTCCATGAGCTGCCGCACCGGCCCGTACGGCGCCTGCGCGTCGCCCTTCACGTATACGGCCTTGTCCGGGAATCGCCGCTTCTCCGACACCACCCGGCGCGCGAGCTCCTCGGCCCCGTGGATGCGGTTGGTGCCGACGTAGAGCCGGCCGTCGGCGGTCACCGACACGACGATGTCACGGCCGTCGTCGGGCGTGCGCGCGTGAAATTTCGTGCGCGGCAAATCGACCGCCACGCCGCTCGCGATGAGCGGCGTGACCACCATGAAGATGATGAGCAACACCAGCACCACGTCGACCAGCGGCGTGACGTTGATGTCCGACTTCACCGACGGCCGCCGGCGCGCGGTCTCGGCTTGCATCACCGCCCGCAGCGCGCGCAGGCGTTCCGCGCCCGAGACGCTCATGTCGCCGCGATTCCCCGGCGGCGCGCGCCGCGCGTTGTCTGCAGGAGCTTGTCGGCCAGCTCACCCGCGGTGTCGTCGACCAGCACGCCGAACGCCTCCAGCCGGCTGACGAAGAAGTTGTAGAACCACACCGACACGATCGCGACCGCCAACCCGACCGCGGTGGTGAGCAGCGCCTCCGCGATGCCGGCTGAGACCGTGGCGAGCCCACCGCCGCCGCCCTTCGACGGGTCCGCCATCTGCTGGAACGCGGTGATGATGCCGAATACGGTGCCGAACAGCCCGACGAACGGCGCCGAGGACGCGATCGTCGCCAGCACCGCCAGCCCGCGCTGCAGCCCGGCGATCTCGCGCTTCTTGCCGCGCTCCATCGAGCGGCTGATGCCGTTCACCAGCAGCTCGAGCTCGACCGCGTCGGCGCGCGCCGGGCCGAGATCGGCGAGCCCTTCGGCGAACTCCGCGATCCCGGGCCCGAGGATACGCGCCACCGGCGCGTCCTTCCACGCGGCGTCCAGCGCGCGCGCGGAGTCGAGCTCGGTCTTTCCCCCCGATGCGCCAGGCGCGCCGACAAGGGGCTGCAGCGCGCTGATGTAGCCGAGCGACCGCTGCCACGAGCGCCGGAAGGTCACGAACCGCTCGACCGCGATCGCGATCGCGTAGACCGACATTCCGAGCAGAATCACCACGACGCCCTTCGCAACGCCGCCCATCTGGTTCCAGAGCCCGAGCAGTGAGAAATCCATGTCAGCGTCTCCTTTGTGCGTCGATCAGCGCGCGGTGATTTCGTAGCGGAACATGTAACAGAACGGAATCGGTCGCCCGTCGCTCTGCCAGGGCCGATAGCGCCATCTCCCGAGCACGGACGGAATCTGCGGGTCGATCGCGGGCCCCGCTCCTCTGACCACGCGCACGCTCGTGACCGTGCCCTGCGCCGACACGCAGATCTGCACCACCGCCGTCAGCACCGCGCCCGTCCGCTCCAGCGCCGGCGGCATCCGCACCCGGTAGCGCTCGTCGTTGGGGTCGATGATCAGGAGGCCGTGGGCCACCTGGGGCGGCAGCGTGCGCGGTCCCGTGGGCGCGCCGATCACGCCGCCGACGACGCCGCCTTGCACGCCCCCCTGGACGCCGCCCTGAACGCCGCCCGCGGGCGTGTCCTCGGCGGCCTCCGGCTTCGGCGCCTGCTTGGGAGTCTCGCGCGGCTGCACCAGGGTGTCGGGCTTGAGCTCGACCGGTTTCAGCTTGGGCTTGCTCGGGGTCGCGCGCCGTGCCGCGGGCGGCGGTGGCGGAGGTGGCGGCGCGCTCGCCGACAGCGTGACCGTGACCGCGGGCAGCGGCAGCTCGTCGACCTGCCAGAACGAATACGCGACCCCGACCGCCAGCGCCGCGACGTGCACGCCGATCGACGCCGCCAGCGTCACGCGCCGCCAGCGCCGCGGGCGCACGCGCTCGTCGCCGCGCGTGTGAGCCAAGACCGCTTCGAATGCCATCGTCGCCGTTTCCCTTCGCGCTGCTCGCTCAGGCTCCGTGGCTCATCTTCTCGGCCTCGCGCCGCCAGCGCTCGGCAGCATCGACGCATGCCTGCCACTTCTCGGGTGCGGCGAAGTATGCAAACGACTTCTGCCGCTCGAGGAGCCCGAGATAGATCGTCGCGTCGCGGTGGCGCGGACGCAGCGCCAGCGCGCGCTCGAGGTACTTGGCGCCCACGTCGGCGAGCTCGGCGCGCCGCTCCCCGACGATGTCGCCCAGGCCGGACGACGGAGGCGTCTTTTTCTGCTTGGGCTTGTCCGGATTCGGCCGCGGATCGAACGCCGCCATCTCGGGTCCGCCGCCTTTCTGAAACAGCTGGCTCCAGACGAAGGTGCCCACCGCGAGCTGTGCATCGACGTCGTGGGGCGCCACCGCCGCGCGTCGCTCCAGCCATCGCAGCGCCTGCTCGGGCTGGTTCGCGCGCGTGTAGACCTGGATGAGCCCATTGAGCGCGGCGGGATCGTCGGGGTGGGCCGCCAGCCGCTCGCCGTACATCCGCGCCAGCTCCTCGAACCGATCCGCGTCGAACAACGTCTGGACGTAGAGCTGATCGCCGCGCGCGTCCTCGGGCCGGAGCCGCTTCATCTGCGAGAACGCCGCCAGCGCGCACGCCACGGCACGATCGTTGCCCTCGCCCCGCCCGCCCGGCGTCAGCAGTTGCCTGCAGGTGAGACCTTCGTTGAGCCACAGTAACCAGAATCCCGGAATCAATTGTTCCGCCTGGCGATACGCCGAAATCGCGTCGCCGTATCGGCCCTCGCGATAAAGTTGATTTCCTTCGCGTATCTTGCGCCGCCCGCGCAGCTCGCTGCACCCCGCCGCTAGCAGCAGCACCGCCGCAAATGCAGCGAAAAGCCGGAAATCGACCAACTTGCGGCCCGGACGGGGGCTCATCCGCGTTTGGCGTTCATACACAATTGCGCGTTTGCCGTGCAACCCCTCGATTGCACGCCCCTGATTTCATCATTGCCGAACGTTCGTAATCGTCCCCACCCTGTGGAACGCCGGATGAAAAACCGCTCAAAGAGGCTGTCTTTCGAGACGGTGCTCGATAGACTGCCCGCCATGAGCGCAAGCCCCCGACTCATGGTTCGAGTTATATCCTGCGCGGCCCTGGCGCTGTTGTCCGCGGCCTGCTCGTCGTCGGACACGACCCTGGCGCTGACGGTCACTTCGGGCATGGACCTCCGGACGCCCGACATCATGATCTCCGAGCTCAAGGTCACGATAACGCTGAGCGCGGGAGGGGCGATCGATCCGCACACCTTCGCCCCGCCACAGATGCTGGTTCAGATCGACGGCGGTGCCGACGCCGGCGGCATCGACTTCCAAGCGATTCAGTCGTCGTTCTTCGAGCGCATCAAGCTGCCCGACGTCGAAGGCCTCGCGACCGTGCGCGTGGACGCGACCTCGACGAGCGCGAGCGACATCTGGGGTCAGACCGAAACCACACTTCGTAAGGGCGCCGCCGTCGCGGCGCATGTGATGCTGTTCGTCGGCGGGCCGCCGCCATCGCCGGATGGCGGTGCGGGTGGTTCCGGCGGAAGCACCGGCGAGGGCGGCAGCGCCGGCACCGACGGAGCCGGTGGCCAGGGAGGCGAAGGCGGCGAGAGCGGGACGACCGGTTCCGGCGGGCGTGGCGGGCGCGGCGGCCGCGGCGGTCGCGGCGGCAACGGCGGCGCGAGCGGGACCGGGAACTAGCCTACGGGTCGAGCCTACCGACAGATCGCTCACGGCACCGGGTGCCGATCGACCTTGTCCTCCTGATCGAAGCTCGACTCGGTCGGGTGGGGATCGACCCGATCCTCATGATCGAAGCTGGAGTTGGTGATCGATCGGGCGCCGCCATCGGACACGGAGGCGGCGCCGGTCGGCGGCGATCCGCCCGCAGCGTCCCGCGCGGCAGCCGCGCCGTTTTGCGCCGCAGCGCCGGTGTCGGACGCGGAGGACGCGGCGCTCGGCGGCGGCGACACGGCGCGGTTCGCCGCCCCGGCGTCCCTTCCTGATGCGGCGACCTCGTGCGCGACCGACGCGTCGCGCGTCGCTGGCGCGGCGGCGCGCGCCGGCTCGCCCGCGTCCCTTACCGGCACCGGCGCAGGCACCACGAACACGGGCGAAGCAGGCGGCGCGACCGGGGTCGGCCTAAACGGAGCCGGAGGTGGCGCGACGGGGGGCGACCCAACCGGCGCCGAAATCGCGCCCCTGGCGACCGGCTGAGCGGAAACGGCGACCGGCGGGGACGCCTGAATCGGAGCCGCCGATCGTGCCGGCGGCAGCGCGGGCGCGCGCGCCACGGGAGTGGGACCCGCCGGCGCCGAAGGCTGGACCGCCGCCGCCTCAGACGCACTTGGGCTCGACAGGCGTCCCACGGCACGCACGATCCCGACCATCGAGAAAACCAACGCCACCAACGCCATGCCGAGGACCAGCAGGCTGCTTCGTCTCGACATCTCGCTAGCAATCTAGTTTCGCGCCACCTCCATTCAAGCCGTGGAACCGCTGGAAATCACGCGCACTCGAGGGTCTCGTCCGGCAGCTCGTCGAGCAGCTCGGCGGCCTCACATTCGTTGAGGCCGAGCTGCACGAGGCCGCGGCGAGCCTCGGCGTCGCGTCTTGCGATGGCCTGCCGGGTCTGCATCGGGATCGACGGATCCGACTCGAGCAGGAGGCGCATGCGTGGGCGGCGTTCGGTAGGCGGCATCGTCATGGCCGTTCGATGCCGGCATGTCGGCACACGTCACACGTCGCGCGCGATCGCCTCGACGGTGGCGCGCAGCCAGGCGTGCGCGGGTGACGATTCGGTGCGCTCGTGCCAGACTTGGCGCACAGTGCCGCGCGGCAGCCGCAGCGGCGGCGGCAGAATCCGCAGCGGCAGCCGTCGCGCGGCTTCTTCGGCGACGCGCCGGCTGACGGCGGCCACCATGTCGGTGACGGCGATGATGCCGGGCACCATCAGGAAGTGCGAGATGCGAAGCCCGACCGTGCGCTCTAGGCCGCGCTTCGCGAGCTCGGTGTCGACGACGCCCGGGCCTTCGGATTCGGGCGTCACCAACACGTGCGACAGCTCGGTGTAGACCTTGAGCGTCAGCCGCGCGCCGACGCGCGGGTGGTTCTTGCGCACGATGCACACGAACTCGTCCGGAAACAGCGATGCCAGGTGGTGGTGCGCGGGCGCATCGGGGAAGAAGCCAATCATGAGGTCGACGTCGCCGGTCTCGAGCGTGGGCGGAACCCGGTGGTGCGGCCAGGAGGCGATTTGCAGACGAATGCCCGGCGCCTCGCGTCCGATCCGCCCGAGCAGACGCGGCATCAATACGAACTCCACGAAGTCGGTCGCCGCGATCACGAACCGGCGATCGGCGGCGCGCGGGTCGAACACGCCCGGACCGGCGAGCACCGCTTCCACGCCGGCCAGTACCTCCGCGAGCGGTCGGGCGAGCGCCAGCGCGCGCTCGGTCGGTACCATCCTGCCGCCCGTGCGCACCAGCAGCGGATCACCGAACAGCACGCGCAGCTGGGCGAGCGCATTGCTGACCGCCGGTTGCGACAGCCCGAGGCGGCGCGCCGCGCGGCTGACGTGGCGTTCGACAAGCAACGCGTCGAGCATCAGCAGCAGGTTGAGGTTGACCGTGCCGATATTCATCTTGTGAATATACGCGATAACGAGGATTCATTTTTCAAATGTCTCGGCGGTGCCCATCGTGAAGGGAAAGGAGCTTCCACATGACCATCGCCGCTAACATCAGCACCGAGGTTCTCCCCACCGTGTCTTCCCCTGCCCCCACCCTGGCCACCCACTGGCAAATCGACTCGAGCCACTCGAGCGCCCAGTTCAAGGTGCGCCACCTCATGGTCTCGAGCGTCCGTGGTGAGCTCGGGCGCGTGAGCGGCGAGGTCGTCATCGACGACACGAACCCCGAAC
>WNGA01015193.1_pt1 | contig 10680 bp, 9 predicted proteins | sample 5400061 | NCBI WGS metagenome assembly WNGA01 (sample SAMN13153366, study PRJNA577476) | soil metagenome | isolation source: 100 cm soil or saprolite under grassland replicate 2 | place: USA:California | collected 2016-06-15
TCCTCGCTTTGCGCTCGGAATGACACGTAAAAAGTGATTCTGCCCTTTTACGTGTCACTTTCTGCCGATTTCCGCCAGCGCCTGATTGAGATAGCTCTGATCGATGTACTTCGAAGGCTCGGGCAGGGGCTCTTTAAGAATCCCTTGCTCAGCAACGAGTTTGATCAGCGTGCGTACGCCTTCCAGGTTCAAGTCGGCGTTGCGGTCCCAGATACGGCTTTTCCAGTTATAATCCGCGGCATAGCGGCAGTGTTCGATGCTGATCGCCATTTCCTTCGACAAATAGCCGCAGGCGGCCACGCGATTGTCCATCATCCAGCGCATCGTCGAAGCCATCGCTTTCATGAAGCGAACGGCAAGCGCCCGCTTTTTCTCGGCCCAAGAGCGCTTGACGAAGTAGCCGTTGAACTGAAAGTTCGGCTGGTCATCCGCGAAATAGCCGATGATGTTGAAACCCTGCTGTTTGGCCACGAGGTCGAGCGGCACACCCACCGGAGCCGACGAAATTTGCCCCGACGTCAACGCTTGAAAGCGATCGGAAGCGCCGCCGATGTTGAGCAGCTTATAATCGCGCGGATATTCCAGACCATGCGCCTTGAGCACCAACCGTAAGGCAAAGCCGGTGCCTGAAGTGATCGTTTGCGTGCCGATCGTGGTGCCACGCAGATCGGCGTAGGTTTTGTACGGTTTGCCGCCGATCAAACTCAAACCGAGACCGTTGATCAGACCGCCGATCATGGTGATATCGGCGCCTCTCTCATAGGCGCTGATGAGGGTGTCGACTCCCGCGCTGGCCACAAAGATGGAATCGGTGGTCAGAGCTTGAATGGTCAGCGGGGAGCCGCGCATGGTAATGATCGGCACGTCCAAGCTTTCTCGTTCAAAGAAACCCATCTTCGCCGCAACCCATAGCGGACCGTAGCTCAAAGTTTTCGACGACTCCCCGATGGGAAAGCCGAACTTCTCCTGGGCCGCACAAGGAAGGGCAAACATGACCACAAAGACAAGGAGCGCAATCGCGTGCGCGATCTTCGCTCCTCGATCATCAATCGTCATGGCCACCATTTCATCACTCCATTACTCCAATCCAGCCATTTACCGTATCGCCTTATCACCGACAATCCATTCCGCCGCTTCTACATCTGGAGTTAGTCAGGACCGGAGGAGAGCCCCTCCGGGCAAACCACGCGAGCGCTACTTGGCGATCGGTCCTAGAATCGTGCCGCGTCCATCTTTGGGCGGGAAGTTCGGGCCTCGAAGCTGAGCCATTGTCATCTTGTTGACGTTGTCGATGATCGAAGCGAACGCGCGGATCGAACGGCTCATGCCTTCGGCCGGAACAAGGTCGGGAGTGTCGAGGCTAGTATGATAGATGACGTGGTTGATGATGTGGAAGGATGGGGCGTAGTTGCCGTTCTTAGGGCCGTCTTCGACGCCGTAGACCGACACGCCGAAGTCACGCAGCTGGTCGAAGGCCATCCGCTCGAATTCACGGCTGCCCAAGGCGTTCCAACGCGAAGAGCTCATCTGGTTCGTTGCCGTCAGGTCGGAATTGTACATGTAAAGGAGCGTCTCGGATGGATGCTCCATGGTGAGTTTCAGCACGACCTTGCTCTTGTTGTAGGTGGCGTCGATGCCAACGTCCTTACGGCCGCGGGCGACTTGGCCGTGGTGATGATCCGGAAACTGGATGAACACCATGGTACGCGGACGTTGGGCCTGTGTATCGCGGCGTAGTGGCGCGCCAGTTCCAGGGTGCCGGCCATGCCTGAATTGTTGTCCGTCGCCGCCTGGAAGTACCCGTCCGTGTGGGTCATGACTACGATCTGCTCGTCCGACGCGCCTGGCAGGGTGGCCATCGTCCACGCCGTCTCGACATTGGTCACTTCCGGCGCGTTGAGGTGCAGCGTGAAGGTAACCTTCTCGCCGGCGCCGAGCCGATCGCGCAGGGCGAAGCCCTCGTCCTGGCTGACGGTTATCTGCGGGATTTTCCTGAGACCGCCCTCTGGCTGGAATTGGCCGTTGCCGGGGACCGCCATGACGTTGATGACCATGGCGGCGCCGAGTTCCTGCGCCCGGGCGTTCGCATTGAACAATCCGGCGCGATCGGAAGCCGAATGGCTCCGGCCGCCGGGAACGAAAGTACTATAGATGATGACCGCCTTTCCCTTGACGTCGCGGTCAAGAAAGTCGGGTTCGGCACCGACGCCAACCCATATCGCATCCGCGGTAAGACCGCTCGGATCCGTGCCCTTGGTCCCCGAAACGGGGAAGGCAGTGGCGAGGTTGATCTTGTTGCCGTTGGACGTCGTATAGGTGGCGGCCCAGCTTTGCGGCCGCCAGTCTCTCGGTAGAACGTATGGAAAGGACGCGACCTTTAGGCCCAGCCGCGCGAACTCATCGGTCATGTACTTCATGCCGGCCCTGTCGGCATCGGTGCCAGGGAAGCGACCCCACCACTGCTTGTTGACGGTGTCGCGGTAGCGCAGCGCGATCTGCGACAGGGTGATGACGTCCTTTTTCATCCGCGCGCCATCGATGTCCTTGTAAGCTTCTTGCCCCGGCTTCAGCGGGAATACGGGATAGTCCTTGTCGGAAAACAGCTGCGACGCGTGATCCCGCGGCAGTCCGATCCCGTAAATCTTTTCGGTCTTGGATCCGTGGTCCATCTGGGCCATGGCCACGCTAATCGCCAAAATGCCGGTCATCAGCGCAGCAATACTCGCTCCGACTCCCTGCCTCGATATCGATCGTTTCTTCATTGGGTCCTTCCTTGAGCGAAGATTTGAAGACGAAGGACTTGTTGGGGGCCGCGCCTTTACTTTTGATAATCGGAGGCGATGACGCATCCCAAGCTACAGCTGGGTTCAACCCGTTCCAGCCGTTCAACCGCTTCGCTCAGTTCAAATCGTTTAAGAAGAAATAGAGCGTGGAACTTCCAACTTCGGGAAGTCTCGAAATGCGTGACCGCCGTTAGCAGCATCGGCTAGCTGTTTACAGCGGCCCTCTTGAGGTCGGCGGCGAGCTTGATGTTTTCCGACCGAGTAACACTGACGTTGAAATTATACGCGGGCGAGCGGAACTGACTGAGAGCAAACTCCTGACCCTCGGCGCGGCTGGCGTGGATACAATCCTCCGGCACGTAGACGAGGTAGTTTCTTATGTGAAATCCGATGACCGCGTGATACACACAATTGTTTGAGCCGATTCCCGTGACGACGATATGGTCCCGGCAAGGGCGTAGATCGAATTTCTTTAGCTCCTCTTCCATGAAAGTCTGATAGAAGCAATCATGCGAATACTTTTTTACGACAACCTCGTTAGAATCGGGTTTAAGCTCCTCGACAAACTCCACCGCCGGGCTGTCCTCGATGAGGGAGTACTCTTTACCGAAGAAGGTGAATTCGGGATGATCCTTGGTTCGCACTGATTGAACGTGGATGATCTTTCCATTGGCCTGGCGAAATCGGTTCAACAAAGCTCTAATGTTCCGGATGACGGGTTTAACTCCAGCACCATGCCTTTCACAGCCTTCAGCCTGCATGTCGACAATGATGAGACCGGACCCTTGTGGAGAAAGCTCGATTGCCCGTTCAGCGTCCATGAGAACCTCCGAAGAATACATCACCTGTTCTTTACCGAGGCCCGATAGCCCGCGTCAAGTAGGTGTCATCGAAATATTTCTGCGGCGCATCTGAAATATCGATTTGTTTCAAAAGAGCCGCGATGTTTTCCTTCTTGAGGCGGATGTCGAGATCCGCCACGTAATAGTCCAGGGCTTTCCTCTCAATGGCAATGTCGCCGCGCAATCCGTGCCGTATTCCAAGCGCAATCGCTCTTTCCTTGTCGCGGCGGATAAGGTCCGTAGCTTTATCGAGCGCCCTCAGGAATCTCACCGTTTTATCAGGGCTGGAGCCGGCAAATTCCCGCGTCGATGCGACGATCGTCGACGGAATCTCAGTCAGTGTTTCTCTGGTGTCCAACAGCATTGTAAATCCGTCGCTCTCAGCTTGCACGCGTTGTCCGGGCGTTAGCGGAACGGCCTGCACCTTGCCGGTTTTGAGCGCGGCGATACGCGCCGCCGGTCCGCCTTCGATATTCAGGACGGAAAAATCCCGATCCTTAACCAGCCCGTGTCGGCGCAGAGATTCTACAACTGTAAATTCTCCCATCCCGCCGATCCCTGTGATCCCGATCGTTTTTCCCTTCAAGTCCGCTACGGTTTTCAATCCCTTGTCAGTCATGAGCGCGTAGCTCATTCGGTTGAGATGCCCGCTGACGACCACCACGGGAGCGCCGCGGGCAATCCCGCGCAAAATAGCCACGGCGCCTGCGATCACGATGTCAGCCTGTCCGCTCATAAGCAGCGCCATCATGATCGGGCCGCTGCTGGACAGCGTCACGGTTCTGACGTCCAAACCTTCTTCTTTGAAGAAGCCGGCGCCCCGAGCAACTGCGGTAGGCAGCCCGGTATTCCAGCTCGGCGACACCAGGGCCACAGTGACAACTTGGAGATCCGCCGCGCTTGAGAAACCATGAACGAGACCAAAGAGCGATATACCCACTGCCAAAAGGATGTTTTTCATATGGCCACCGGGCATCTCATAAATCAGAGGAAATAAATTCTTAACCTCCCGCACCGGGCGATATTCCGGCAACGATCATAGAAGAGCTGCCGACGCACTGTCAATCATTCGCGCGATCGTACGGCACATCGCGCTGGTTTTGGAACAAAAACACTATGCGATCGGGTAGTGGTTCAATTTCAATTCGCCATGAGGCTCAACATCGAGAAAGATTCCTCGCCCATGCTCGGAATGACAACTAAACACGCGATTTGTCATCTCGAACGAAGTGAGAGATCTTTCCCAAGCTGAAGCACTACCTGCGATCGATTGCGATTGACGACTCGCTGGCTTAGCGATAGCGTGAGCGCAAATTCAATCGATTAGCGCAAGATCTTCGTCGCAACCGCGCCAGACCTGAAACTCATCTCGGAAGAGGAAAACAATGACGCAATCCGATCGATTACGCGTAGGCCTCATCGGAGCAGGCGGCAGATGGGGGCCGCGTGCGCATGTGCCGGCACTGAAGGGCGTGTCCGAAGCCGAGCTCTATGCCGTGTGCACCGCGCATGCGGATACCGCGCAGGCAGCGGCCGATAAGTTCGGCGTGACGGGCGCGTACGGCAACGACAAAGCACTGCACGCCGATGCGGAGGTCGAAGCAGTGGTGGTCGCGGTGCGCGTGCCGGCGCACTATGAGCTTAGCAAAAACGCCATTGAAGCGGGCAAGCACGTCTACTGCGAATGGCCCCTCGGCGCGAATACCAAAGAGGCCGAAGAACTCGCGGCGCTGGCGCGCAAGAAAAACGTGCGCACCATGGTCGGCTTGCAGCGTCGTGCGTCGCCCGCTTATCTGTACATGCGCGAGCTGATCCAACAAGGTTACGTCGGACGGGTGCTAGCGGTGAACCTGATGCTGATGAACAGCGGCGTATTGACCCGCCCCTCAGATCGCACCTGGCAGCGCGATGTGACCTTGGGCGCGAACACGCTGACGATTACGTTCGGGCACGTGTTTGACGCCATGTGCATGGTGGTCGGCGAGCTGACCGATCTGTCCGCGATCGTCGGCACGCAGGTGCCGCAGTGGTTCGAGACCGACACGAAAAAATACGTGGAGGTTACCTCGCCCGACAACATCGTGGTTCAGGGTCGGCTCGAAAACGGTGCGATCGTCAACGCCTACTGCGGCGTACATCCGTACCACGGCAGCGGCCACCGCTTCGAGATTTACGGCACGGAGGGCACGCTGTCGATGATCGGCGGCGGCGAGGGTGGCCAGGAGCTCCGGCGCAAGATCATGGGGGGACACAAAGACGACAAGGCGCTGCAAGAGTTGTCCGTGCCGGAGCGATTCAAGTGGGTGCCCGAAGCCGTGCGCAACGACGGTCCCGCGTACGACGTGGGCCAGATGTGGGTCAAGTTTGCCGAAGCGATACGCACCGGCTCGAAGATCGATCCCGACTTCGATCACGCGGTGCGCCGCCACCGAACGCTGGATGCCATCGTGCGAGCGTCACAGACGGGGCAACGGCAGAAAGTTGTGTTGTAGGGCTCCTCAAGAAACGAAGCCAGTTGCAAACGTTCCAAAGGTTCCAGTGGTTTTGCTGGGTTCAAAACGTTCGGCCGCTCCGCTCGGATGCAGGCGAAGTCGGTTCCAAATGTTCCAGGCGTTCCCCTTTCCCTGATCGCTTGCCAATCATCAGCAAACACTCGAGCGATTGATAGCGATTGACGATTTGCTCGCTTAGCGATAACAGAGAAAATAGATTAGCGAGAGGAGCGATGATCATGGACAATCGAGCGGCAGAAATACACGATAAGCTGAACCACCCGGTGATCGACGGCGACGGCCATTGGATGGAGCCGATACCGCTCTTCCTTGAATACCTCAGCGAAGTGGGCGGCGCGAAATCGGTCGATCAGATCAGAGCGCTGTGGCGTGGAAGGGACGCGTGGTACCGGGCCACACCAGAGGAACGCCAGCACAGCCGCCTGCGTCGCGCCATCTGGTGGGGTGTGACGAGCAATACCTACGACAAGGCCTCGGCGCTGCTGCCCGCCTTGTTGAACGAGCGCCTGCCCGAGTTGGGCATCGACTTCGCGCTGATCTATCCGAGCTTCGGTCTCACCATCAACGGCATAGCCCAGCCCGATCTGCACCGGGCCGCAGTCCGCGCCTACAACATGATGACGGCCGACATGTTCGCGCCGTATGCGAAAAGATTTGCGCCCGTAGCGATTCTCCCTTGTCAAACGCCGGACGAAGCCCTTGAGGAGCTGGAATACGCGGTCAAGCAGCGTGGTTTCAAAGCGATCATGCTGCGCGGAAACCAGGAGCGACCGATTCCAAGCGCAGCGGAAGGAATCGATCGGCAGAAGGCCGCCTGGTATTGTGATACCATCGCCCTCGACAGCCCCTATAACTATGAGCCGCTGTGGCGGCGCTGCGTCGAGCTCGGCGTGGCGGTGACCCAACACTCAGGCAGCGGGCGCTGGCAGGATCGCTCGTCGATCAACAACTTCACTTACAACCACGTCGGCCACTTCGCCGAATCGAACCACGCCTTCGCGCGTGGTGTTTTCCTCGGCGGTCTCGTGCATCGTTACCCAAGCCTCAATTTTGGCTTCATGGAAGGCGGTGTGAGCTGGGCCTGTCAGATGTGCCTCGACTTGATCGAACACTGGGAGAAGCGCCGGCGCGCCGGGTTGCAGTATCCAAACGCAACCAGTGTCGCCGAGATGCACCAGCTCATCGACCGGTATGGCGATCAAAAACTTAAAGCCAACGCCGACGCGATCATGAACAGCCTGGATGTATTTCGTCCGGAATGCAGTCTCGAAGAACTCGCACGGCCCGAGCATGTCGTAGACGATTTTGAAGCAGCGGGAATCACCTCAAAAGAAGATGTCAGGGCGGTCTTCTCTAGTAACTTCTACTTTGGCTGCGAGGCGGACGACCGGGCAACGATGTGGGCCTTCGATCCCCGCATGGGCGTCCGGCTGCGGCCGGTCTTCAGCTCCGACTTCACCCATTTTGACGTGCCTGATTTCAGGGAGGTGATTCCTGAAGCGTTTGAGATGGTGGAGAAGGGGTTCGTGACGGAGCAGGATTTCCGTGAGTTCACGTTCACCAACGCTGCGCGCCTGCACACGCGCAACAACCCAGACTTCTTCAAGGGCACCGTCGTCGAGCAAGCGGCGGCCAATGAGCTTGGGCTGAAGACGCCGTTGCCCTGACCGTCACCCTTCGTATCGGTCTAATCCCGTTCTGCTTTTCTGCTGTCCAGTATCGGACTGTACTTCGTTGATGCGCCTGTGCGCCGGTCTGTATTGGCGCGACCGGCGAGAAAGTTATCCTCCGTCGGCAGGTGCAGATAGACGTTTTTCGCCGGGTCGCGAAACACGTTCATCGGATCCCTGCCGCTTTCTATGATCCCGACCTGTTCCTCCAACATATGACGGTACAGGATGATCCCCTTGTCTGAGCGGCTCAGCGCTTCCGTAGAGCGGTCGGCGATCGCTCCCTGAGTCATCCATGCGGCGATGTCCTGGCCGCTGTTGTTGTCCAGGAACTGCCATTGCGGTTGCCCGTTATCAGCCAGTTGCGGCACCGGCACGTCATAGAAGGGGATCTCCTCGGCTTGCTGTTTTCGTTCGCTGCCGGACTTGCGATAGCAGCGATACCACCAATGGGCCGTGTGCGTGTCGTCGATCGGCACGCGGATTTGAAATCCCGCGCCGTTTTTCTTTTCGACCACTCCCTGTCTCAACATATTGGGGAAGACCACCGGGTGCCCGACTTTCCAGTCGTCGTCCTCTTCGGTCTCGCCTTCGATAATGCGCCGCTTGACGATGCCGTACTCGAATCGATCGAAGCCGATCTTCGCGTGCTTCTGGCGCATGCGCTGGAGATGCTCGTTGCCCATCTGCTGCACGACGTAATTGTAAAAATTCTGATGCAGCCATTCCACGTGCACCGGGTCCAGTGAATTTTCCATGATCTGGAGCCAGTTGCAGGGAACGACTGCATAGCCGACGTCGCGCACAACATCTTCCATCACGTACAGATCCCAGCGCGGCAGCAGCGGCTCGGGCAGGGGACCGAGGTACGCGAGCAGGAGACCGCCCAGCTCCCGGATAGGGTAGGACTGAATTTTTACTTTCTGCTTGAAGCGGCCTTCGGGGTCCTCGGTATCGTCGTAAGGCTGCTCGGTGCAGCGCCCTTGTTTGTCAAACCGCCAACCGTGATACGCGCATCTTATCCCGTCCTCGTCCGGGATGCCGTACATCATGGACATCTTGCGATGCGGGCAGCGCGGTTCGACAAGCCCATAGCCGCCGGAGCGATCCTTGTAGAGCACCAGATCTTCTCCGAGGATTTTTACTTGGAACGTGTTTCGCTCCTTCATCTGCGAGACCGCCGCTACAGGATGCCAATAACGGCGAAACAGCTCCCCCATAGGCGTTCCGGGTCCCACTCGAGTCATCTGTTCGTTTTGTTTCTCGGTCAGCATGGCTTCCTCGCTTTGTGTGGTGGAATTAAAGTGTACAAATTAAATGAGCGCCTTCCCGATGTCATACCCGCGAAAGCGGGTATCCAGAAGTATTTTCATTTTCTGGATTCCGGGTCGCGCTAGCTTCAGCCTGAGGCTGATCCGCCTTTGGCGGAATCGCCGCCAGCTTGCCCGGAATGACCGCCGATATGTTCAACGGACGTAAATTCCAGAACACCAGCTGCATGATAAATATCGAGCCAATCTTAGATCAGGAGGCGTGCCCACAACAAGGGCGCCGGAGAGTTCGGCAGATCTGGACAATTCCTCCGAGCTTGGATAGTCATCGAAAACACAAGGGTGCCAGGCACGGCGGTCCCGCGATAGGAGGAAATAGATGGCAGCAAGCGAACGAGTTTTAGGTGTCGGCGTAATCGGCCTCGGCGGGGCGTCCCTCGCCATGATCCCAAAGTTTGTTCAGAATCCCAACTTTCGCATTGCCGCGGCGGCGGATATCGATGCCGAGATCATGCAACGGTTCCGCAAGGACTTTCAGAACAAGAAGCACGTTCTCATCGAGAAGCCGATGACGATCGATATCGCGGGAGCCGAGCAGATGATCGCCACTGCGAAGCGCAACGGCGTGTTGCTGGGCGTCAACGTTAAACACAGCTTCGAGCCGCGGGTGCTGCGCTTGCGCGAGATGACGCGCACCGGCGAGCTTGGCAGGCTCCGCATGATCAACAGCTGGCGTTTCAACGATTGGCTCTTCCGCCCACGCACCGCCGAAGAGCTGACGCCCGAATTCGGCGGCGGCATCTTGTGGCGCCAGGGAGCGCACCACTTCGACTTCATCAGAACGATCGCCGGCGGAATGGTGCGCAGCCTGCGCGGCAGCGCCGACGTCTGGGACCCAAACCGAGGCGTTCCCGGCTGCTATGGCGCATACTTCGATTTCGAAGATGGGACACTGGCCACCGCGATCAATAGCGGCTACGACCACTTTGACTCCAGAGAATTTGTCCAACGGGGATTTTCGGTTGATCCCACAAACCACGCCAAGGCGCGGCGCGAATTGCGCACGGCGCCCGATGTTGATTGGGAGGCGCGGGCCGCGCGCGCGGAACGCTACGGCGGCGCGCGCACGAGGAGCAACGAACCCCAGCCGGCACAACCGCCTTTGGGGTGGATTATGGGCGGGCCGTTGATCGCAAGCTTCGATAAGGGAGACGTGCGCATGACTCCCGGCGGTCTCACGGTGTATGGCGACGACGAGTTACGCGAGATCAAGCTCGGCGTCAAAGGGGAGGACGGGCGCGACGGGCGCATCAACACGTTCTACGATGCGATTGTGCGCGACCGGCCGCTGCCCGCCGACGGCGCTTGGGGAATGGCCACCTTGGAAGTGATCTTGGCGATCGAAGAGTCAGGCAGGACGCGTAAGGAAGCCTTTCTCCGGCACCAGGTGCCGACGATCGATTAGCGACCGCTTTGCGGCGGTTCAAAGTTCAATGTTCAAACTTCAAGGTAAACGATCGCTAAGAATATTCACTTGTTCAAATTGGTTTAAGAAACAAAACACGAAACCTCGAAAACGTCCCGCAAAATTCAGGCGTCTT
>WNGA01024341.1_pt1 | contig 10680 bp, 14 predicted proteins | sample 5400061 | NCBI WGS metagenome assembly WNGA01 (sample SAMN13153366, study PRJNA577476) | soil metagenome | isolation source: 100 cm soil or saprolite under grassland replicate 2 | place: USA:California | collected 2016-06-15
TGATCGCCCGCGTTGGAGGCCGCTCGGTGGCCGACGCGATCCGCGAACTACACGAAGCCGGAATGGACTCCTGTCCCGGCGGAGGCGCCGAGATCTTCGAACGGCGCGTGCGGGACGTCATCTGCAGGAACAAGATCTCGGGGGAGCGTTGGCTGGAGGTCGCGCGCGAGTGCCACGTCCAGGGCATCCGCACGAACGCGACGATGCTGTACGGCCACATCGAGACGGTCGAAGATCGGGTCGACCACCTCCTGCGATTGCGGGAGCTGCAAGACGAGACCGGCGGATTCACCGGCTTGATCCCGCTCGCCTTCCATCCGGAGAACACTCCGCTCGCGTACCTGCCGGCGACCTCCGGCCAGCTCGATCTGCGGGTCATCGCCGTCTCGAGGTTGCTCCTCGACAATTTCCCCCACGTCAAGGCGTACTGGATTCAGATCGGCACGAAGCTCGCGCAAGTCGCCCTCTTCTTCGGCGCGGACGACCTCGTTGGAACCGTCGTCGACGAGACGATCACGCACGCGGCCGGGGCGACGACCGCTTCCGGGATGAGCCGCACCGACTTCGAACGGCTCATCCGCGAGTCGGGTCGCGAGCCGTTCGAGCGCGACGCCGATTACCGGCGGGTCGTGCGCGGCGCCGGTGCTCTCTCCGTTCCGCAGGGCCTCCTCCCGGTCGTCTCCGTTCCCGTTTGACCCGCGACCGTTCCGTCACCGCGGTCCTCCTTCTCGCGGCCGCTCTTCCGATTGCGTGTCTCACTTCGGGATATCGCACGAAGCCGCGCATCGCCGTCGTCGACGGAGATCCCGTCGTTCAGATGGCCCCTCCAGGCACGTTCCGGTCGGCTGCCGACCCGCTCCGGGTCCCCGCGACGGAGCACTCCCACCCGCCGAAAGGGGACGCGCGTCTGCTCGGTCTCGAGATCGGAGGCGTCGTGCTCGGGTACCCGATCGGCCTCCTCGACCGGGCCGAGGTGATCGACGAGGAAGCGGGCGGCCGGGCGTGGGTCGTCGCCCGGTGCGCGCTGACGCACGTGGCGGCGGTTTACGACCGGTCGGTCGACGGGCGGATGCTGACCTTCGAGAACTCCGGAGCGCTCTGGCGAGACACGCTGGTCTTGAAGGACCGGGAGACCGGGACTTACTGGTCTTCGGCAACCGGCCTCGGGCTGTCGGGCCCGCTCGCCGGAACGCGCCTCATCCCCCTTCCCGCGGCGTATACCACTGCGCGGGCATGGCGGCGGGCCTTTCCGGAGTCGCGCTACCCGGACCTCGGTCTTCCCACCTCCGTGCCTTTTTCCATGCGAATCTACGGCGCTTCGCCGTGGCAGGGGGTCTCCGGCGAGAAGACCCGCGACCATCGCCACGCGCCCAAGAAGGAATTCCTTTCGGTCGCCTCGGGCCGCGAAGTCCTCGCGTTCACCGGCAGCGAGATCCGGAGTCGCGGAGTCGTTCGGGCAATGCTCGTCGGCTCCGAGATCTCGATCGAGTGGGATTCCCGCCGGCAGACGGCCCGCGCCTGGGCTCTGCCGGCGGGAACGCGGCGGGAGCTGGTTGTCGTTCCGATGTACTGGTTCGCGCTGGTTCGGCATTTCGAGAGAGTTCGTCTGTTGCCACCAAAAGACCGGTCCGGCGGCGCCGCGAACCGGGAGCCTTAGCGCGCCATCCACCGGCGCGGGACACCTGGGTCGCCGTGCTAGGATCGCGGGCCGCAACGACACGACCGTGTCCGCCGAACATCCCGGTCCCGCTTTTCTCGTGAGCGACTTCGACTGGATCTATCTCTCGGGCGATCTCAGCTCGAGAGAGATGAAAGGAGGCAGCAATGTCCCGAACCCTCGTGGCTCTCGGTTGTCTCGGCATTCTCGCCATCGTCGCAGCTCCCGCGATTGGACAACAACCCACGCCTGCTGCGGCGGCGACTCCGGCCATGCCGGCCGCGGCGCCCATGCCGGCCACGCCGGCGGACGGTCATACCATCCACGTGACCGCCCCGCACGTGGTGGCGGGAAAGGTCATGGGTCCGTACCACCATTACTGCAAGGTCCTCTCCCCCGAACCGGTGATCGAATGCCTCTGCTACCTCTCGAGCGACCCCAATGCACGGCTCGAGCAGGTGGAGTACATTTTTGCGAAATCCATCACCCGGTCCGGGGCTGTGACGCTCGCAAACTGGAACAAGAACTGGCACGACCACAAGCAGGAGATCGCGACGGGACGCGTCCAGGTGCTCGACATGCCGCCCGACAAAGCCAAGGAAGTGGCCGATCTCGTCTCCACGACCGACGGCATCATCTTCCACTTGTGGTCGCATGACGCGAAGGTTCCGAGCGGTAATGTCGTCGTCGCGCAATCGGTGGGCCACGTGAACCTGACCGCCGCAGAGCTCAAGAAAGGCGCAGAGGAAAAGCCACCCGCGCCGCCCTCCGAGAAGTAATGGCGTGAACGGCCAGTCGTTCTCTTCGAAATCGTGAAAGAAAAGGGCCCCGGTTCGCCGGGGCCCTTTCATTGGATTCGCGCGTCTGGGCTACCTTGGACTCGCTTTTGGACTGGCCGGTTGTCCAATCACCCGTCGGCCTCCCCTTCCACTGACCGCGTCCAGACTTCTGGCGGCGTGATCCCCATGATCCGATCCGCCTCCCGCGTCGCGTCGTCGAGCGCGCCCGCGATGCGTTGGAGTGCGACTCCGTCGGACGTTTCCTTCGCGACGGGAAAAGGTTCCCCGTAAAGAACGACGGCGCGGGAAAAGGGGAGCGGGAGAAGATATCGGTCCCAGGACGAGAGAAAGCGCGGCCGGGCGCAGGACGACGTGATCGGGAGAATCCAGCCGCCGGTCAGGCGCGCGAGCTGGACGATTCCGGGCTGGACAACTCGGTGGGGCCCGGTGGGACCGTCGACCGTCAGCGCCGCAGCGCGACCGGAACGGACGCGCCGCACCATCTCGCGCAGAGCCTGTGAGCCCCCGCGCGTAGAAGAGCCCCGCACGACCGAGTAACCGTTCGACTCGAGCCAGCCGGCGATCAACTCTCCGTCCTTCGAACGGGAGGCCATCGTCACGATCCCTTCGTGCCGGTGCGCCTGGATGGAGAGGAACATCCGACCGTGCCAGAGAGCGAAGAGGATCGGGACGCCCCGGGCCTTCAGCTCGAGGTACCGCTCGAAGTGGACCCGCTCGACAGAAAGCGTCGCGCGGTGAAGAGCAACGACTGCGCCCGCGAGGCGGGAGAGAACCCGCCAGACCGTCAGCGCGCCGCCGCCCCGGGGGCCCGGGGGGCTGCAAAGCCCCCCGCCCGGAAGTGCACGCCGACCTTCTCGTAGATTCGCGCGATCACTCCGGGAACCGTCCGAACTCCCTTGGTGAAGGCGGCGACCACGAAATCCGAACCGTTCGGAAGAAGAGCGCGCGCCACGAGATGGTGGTAGTCGTAGGCATCCCCCGACTTGGACCAGAGCCGTGTGCCGGCCGGCAGCTTCTGACCGGCGAGCCGCGCGTCCTCGAGCTCGAGGTCGTCATACGGCTTCTCGGGCGTGATGTCGCGGGCGAGCAATCCGAGCATCTCCTGCGTGCCGGCCGGGGCCACGATCTCGCCCCGCGCGATCTCCTTGAAGAGCCGCGCGACGTCGTCCGGCGTGAAACGGTTCCGGTTGCGGCCGCCGTCGCGGAAGAGTTGCTCGCGACCGTAAGCGTCCTCGCAGAACGTCTTCTGGTTCGCGTTGAAGTCGCGATACCCGCGCGCGAGGAAGAACCGGTTCACGGCGTTCCGCCGCTTCTTCCACTTCTCCCACCTGCGGGCGCTCTCGATCTCCGGGCCGGACGTCGTATCGGTGATCGCGTCGACTAGGAAGCCGGTCGCGTCGTTGGATGAGACCGTAATCATGTCGTGAACGGCGCGGACGATCTCCGCGGTGTCCTTCAACCGGCCGGCTTCCTTCTCGCTCTCGTAGTAGACGAGGTAGAAGACTTTGACGACCGAGGCCGGGTAGTACGCCACGTCGCCGCGATACGACCCCATGGCGAGCGGGCTTCCGCCTGGTCCTCCCGCCAGATCGATGACCGAGATCGACAGTCCCTCGGGCGTGAGCCCCGCCGGCCCGAACTCGGCGACCATCTCGGTCGCGATCCGGTCGAGAGCCGTGTCGAGCTGCGGCAATCGCTCGATCGGAACTGCGCGAGGCAGCTCGACCGCGCGAAGAGAAGTCGAAAGCAGAAAGGCGAGGACGAGAGGGACGGCCCGCGTCAGGACCGCGCTCCGCGCGAGTCCGGAACGAGGCGTGACACGCCGGTCGAAAGCGCCGCGCGCTCGCGCCGCCTCCGGCGGAAGATCAGGAAGGCGACCGTGCCCACGGCGGTCCAGGGCACCGCGATCAGCAGCAGGATCGAGTAGTAGAAGCCGCGGCCGAGCGAAGCGGACCCGCCCGGGTATTCGGCGTCTGAGGTGGCGTCCTTGCAGAGCGGGCACGCGGAGAGCGCCGCCGGCAAGACGAGGGCGACGAGCAGGAGAACGGCCGCGACGCGCACGCTCGAGCTCACGGGTGCGATGCTACCGAAACGGCTCGCGGGCGTAAAGGTGGTAGAGCATCAGGTAGACGACCACACCGGTCACCGAGACGTAGAGCCAAACGGGGAAAGTCCACTTCGCGATGCGCCGGTGCGTGTCGTCCCTCCGCTTCAGGCCGAGATAGAGCGTCCGGACGACGAGCGGGAGAACGAGGATCGCCAGGAGGGTGTGGGACCCGAGTATGGCGAAGTAGACGGTGCGAACCGGACCGACGCCGCCGAACCGGACGGATCCCACGCGCGCGTGGTAGACGAGATACGAGATGAGGAATGCAGCGGAGGTGCCGGCGGCTGCGAGCATCCACCGCCGGTGTCGCTCGATCTCCAGCCGCCGGATGGCCCGATAGGCGACGAGGAGGAATAGGGCGCTCGCCGCGTTCAACGTCGCGTTGATCGTGGGATGGATCAGGGAGCGCTCGCGGCTGGCTCGGGACAGACTTAAGTCTGTCCCCTAGAAAAGATAGATGATCGTGAAGAGGATGATCCAGACGAGATCCACGAAATGCCAGTACAGGCCGATCGTCTCGACCCCCTGGTGGTGCGCCTGCGTGTACTTGCCGAGAAACGCCTTCCCCGTGACGAACGACATGCAGACGACGCCGCAGAACACGTGAAAGCCGTGGAAGCCGGTCGTCGTGTAGAAGACGGATCCGAAGAGAGAAACGTGGGGATTGAAGCCCTCGTGGAGCAAATGGCGGTACTCGTAGGCCTGGATCGAGAGAAAGGTCGCGCCGAAGAGCAAAGTCAGCGACAGAAAGAGTTTCAGCTTCCGGAGGTCTCCGTCCCGGACGGAGGCGAGCGCCTTGACCATCGTCACCGACGAGCAGATCAGAATGAAGGTGTTCAGCGCGGTCAGCCAGATGTTGAGCGTGTTGCCGGGATGCGGCCAGGTGGGACTCGCGAACCGCAGCACGATGTAGGACCCGATGAGCCCCGTGAAGAACATCACCTCCGAGCAGAGGAAGACCCACATCCCCATCTTGTCGTGGGGAATCCCCGTCGCCGAGGGAGGCTCGAGCACGTGTTCGTGCGCGATCGCGTGGTTTGCCACGGTTCCCTCAGGGCCTCGGCAGCACGTGCTCGCCGATCCCGACGGACACCAGGATGGCTCCGAGGATCAGCGTCGAAGCGACGATCACGCCGAGGCTCTTCCTTTCGAACTTCAAGTGCATGAAATAGAGAGCGACCAGCAGCGCCTTGAAACCCGCCAGCGAAACGAGCCCCAAGATCAGGATCGGCCGCGGGATCTTCAGGAACGAGTACGCGACCTCGATGACCGTCACGGTCAGGAGAATCCAGAAAATTCCCATGTAGTTCGGATGCCTGTGCTCGGTCACCGTTCTCTCCTTCCCGTCGCTGCTTACGTCTGCGCCCGCGAAATGATGAACAGGATCGACCCGAAGAAGAGGATCGCCGCGACCAGGACGAGAAACAGAAGGACCCGCCGGTTGGCTTCGGGCCGGGCTGCCGCGCTCATCGGTCGAACACCATGAGCCCGAGGACCGCCGGAAGATAAAGGACCGAAACCAGGAAGACGATCCTCGCCGCCCGCACGGACCGCTTTACGGCGAAGACGATCGCGCAACCGACGAAAACCGCACCGAGTCCCACCGCGCTCCAGAGGTAACCCTGCCCTGCCGCGGCGAAGGCTCCTGCGAGGAGCGTGACGGGAATGAGCGCCGCCGCGTAAGCGACCGTCTGGCGCGCCGTGGATCTTCCGTCCGGATCGGTTACCGGCAGCATTGGAAAGCCGGCCCGGGCGTAGTCGTCGCGATAAATCCACGCGATCGAGAGAAAGTGCGGGAGCTGCCAGAGGAACAGGACGGCGAAGAGCGCCCAGGCCTCGCGGTCGAGCGTCCCGCGCGCCGCCGCCCATCCCATCATCGGCGGGATGGCGCCCGGCACGGCGCCGACGAGCGTGCAGAGCGACGTCACGCGCTTCAAAGGCGTATAGGCGAGGACGTAGCCCCCGAGCGAGACCGAAGCGAGGAGCGCCGTCAGTCCGTTGACGGCGCCCGCGAGCAGCGCGATCCCCACGGCGGAAATCGCGAGCCCGAACGCGAACGCGTCGGTCGGGACGAGTCGACCGGCGGGAAGTGGCCTCGAACAGGTCCGTGCCATCCGCGCGTCCGCGTCGCGCTCGGCCCACTGGTTGAGCGCGGAAGCGCCGCCCGACACGAAAGCGGTTCCCACGAGGAGCGAGAGAAACACCGCCGGATGAAACGACGGCCCGACTCCCAGCGCGTATCCGACCGCCGTCGTCACCAGAACGAGAAAGGTGATCCGCGGCTTCGTCAACTCGACGAAGTCGGCGACGCGGGCGGGCGCGGCCACGATCGCAGTGTCGGCTAACTGCATGTCACGGTTCGGAAAGCAAGATCGACGTGCGCCGTCGTGATCGCCACGTTCCGGCGGGAGAGCACCGTCAGCGCGCCGAGCGCGATCTGGGCGAGAACGAGGGCTCCGAGAAAGAGACCTGTGCGGCGGCGCTCCGAGCGGTACGCGGCGACGACCGTCGCGAGAACGAGTCCCGCGACCACGAGCGCCCCGGCGCGGTGGGCGAATGCGATCGCGACCGGGAAGGAGTCGAGCGCCGGAACGATCCGCCCGAGCGAGAGGGGGAAGTCGGGGATCGCGAGCCCGGCCTTCGCGTGCCGCATGACGGCGCCGATTGCGAGCTGCAGAAAGACGATGCCAGCGGTGAACGCCGCCAGTCGCCTGACCGGTTCCCCGTTTCCCGCGGCCGGGTCCCAGCGCGGCGAAGTGACAACGGCAATCGCGACCGTCAGACAGAAGAACGTCTGGGCGAGGCACGCGTGGGCCACGGACACCGCGGTCGGGAGAAGGAAGATGACCGTCAGCCCGCCGAGTACTCCCTGCGCCACGACCGCGGCGACCGCGAGCAGTCCGAGGCCACGAACCCAGCGGCGCGGCTCCTTTCGCGCAAGTCCGATCGCGAGAGCGACCGTCAGGATCCCGACGGCCGTCGCGACCATGCGGTGCCCGTGCTCGTAACGGACCCCTCCCACCATCGGGGGCATGAGGCGTCCGTAGGAGAGCGGCCAGTCGGGGACGGAGAGACCCGACTCCGTGGACGTGACGAGACCGCCGGCGACGATCAGCCCGAGCGTCGCGACCGCCGTCAAGACCGCGAAGCGGTGCAACGCGAGGCTGCGCGGAGGAATGGTCTCACCCATGCGCGGTGACGGGTCTGCCAGACGGAGGCTCGTTCTGCGGCCAGTGGTCGTCGGCGCCGCGCTCCGGCGCGCTGTACTCGTACGGCCCCCGGTAAACGGTGGGGATCTCGTGGAAGTTCTCGTGGGGCGGGGGCGAAGAGGTCTGCCACTCGAGCGTGTTCGATCGCCACGGGTTGTCGCCCGCTGGCTGTCCCCGCCGCATCGAAAGGAAGAAGTTCAGGACCAGGATCACCTGGGCGGCGCCGAGAACGAACAGGGAGATGGTCATGAACTGGTTCAGCGGCTGGAGGCCTTTGAGGTGGGCGTACTGTGTGTAGTCGTAAATGCGCCGCTGCATGCCGCGCATGCCGAGGAAGTGCATCGGGAAGAAGACGCAGTTGAACGCGGCGAAAGTGAGCGCAAAGTGGACCTTTCCCCACTGATCGTTCATTTTTCGCCCGAACATCTTCGGATACCAGAAATAGAGCCCGGCGAAAGCGCCGAAGAGGGACCCGCCGAAGAGCACGTAGTGGATGTGCCCGACGATGAAGTACGTGTCGTGAATGAAGATGTCCACCGGCGTCGACGCCATGAAGATGCCGGACAGTCCGCCGATCACGAACATCGACACGAAGCCGATCGCATTCAGCATCGGCGTGGTGAAGCGGATCGAGCCTCCCCAGAGAGTGCCCAGCCAGTTGAAGGTCTTGATCGCGGAGGGGACCGCGATGACCATCGTCGAGATCATGAACGTCGTGCCGAGAATCGGGTTCATGCCGCTCTGGAACATGTGGTGGCCCCAGACGATCCACCCGAGGCCGGCGATCCCCATGATCGAGTAGGCCATCGCGCGGTAACCGAAGATCGGTTTGCGCGCGAAGACCGGCAGGATCTCGGAGGTGATCCCCATCGCCGGCAGGATCATGATGTAGACCTCGGGGTGACCGAAGAACCAGAACAGGTGCTGCCAGAGGAGCGGCTGTCCGCCGCCGGCGTTCGTGAGAGCCTGCCCCGAAACGATCAGCCCCTTCGGCAGAAAGAAGGTCGTCCCCAGCAACCGGTCGAAGAGCAGCATGATCATCGCGCCCGAGAGGACCGGTAGCGCGAGCAGGAGCAGGATCGCTGTGATGAACAGCGCCCACACGGTGAGCGGCAGCCGGAAGAAGGTCATTCCCGGCGCGCGCAGGTTGATGGTCGTGGTGATGAGGTTGACAGCGGTCAGGAGAGACGAAATGCCCAGCACGAGGAGCGACAGGAGCCAGAGCGTCTGCCCTTTTGGCTGCACCGCGGAGAGCGGCGCGTAGGAAGTCCAGCCCGATTGCGCCGCTCCTCCGGTCACGAAGAACGACCAGAGGATGAGGACGGCGCCGGGCACCGCCGTCCAGAACGAGACCATGTTGAGCGTCGGGAACGCCATGTCGCGAGCGCCGATCTGAAGCGGGACGACGAAGTTGCCGAACGCGCCGATCAGGATCGGCATGATCGCGAAAAAGATCATGATCGTCGCGTGCATCGTGAAGAGCGAGTTGTAGAACTCGGGAAGCATTACGCCGCCCGGCATCCCCTCGGGTGCGAGCTTGCCCATGAAGGCGATCGGACGCCCGGGCCAGGCGAGCTGCCAGCGGACGAGCATCGCGAGCAGTCCGCCGATGACGAGCATGAACAGCGCGTAGGACAGGTATTGCTTTCCGATGACTTTGTGGTCGAGCGAAAAGATGTACTTGCGCCAGAACGACGTCGGCTCGGGATGGACTCCCGGCGGGAGCTCTCGGGCGACGGCAACCGTGCTCATGAGGCAGCCTCCTTGGCGGTCTCCGCCATCCACCGCTCGAACTCTTCGGGCGTCTCGACCGTGACGAAGCCTTTCATCCGGAAGTGACCGAGCCCGCACAGTTCGGCGCAGGCGATCTCCCAGTGCCCCACGCGCGTCGCTTCGAGCCAGATGCGCGTCGTCATTCCGGGCACCGCATCCTGCTTGACCCGGAACTCGGGGAGGAAGAACGAGTGGATGACGTCCTTGGAATGGAGCGTGACGATGAGCGGGCGTCCGACGGGAAAGTGGAGCTGGTTCAGGGTCACCAGGTCGTCCGGAGTGTCGAGTTTCCCGTCGGGGCCGGGATAGCGGATGTTCCACGCGAACTGCTCCGCCGTCACTTCGACGTTCATCGCCCCGTGTGGCATGTTCTGCTTGATTTCCGCCCAGCTGCGCCGGGAGAGCAGCGCGAGAACCACGCAGATGATGGCGGGGACGATCGTCCAGATGACCTCCAGCCGATTCGAGCCGTGCGTGTAATGCGCGCGTCTCCCCTCGCGATGGCGATAGCGGATGACGAAGAAGAGGAGGAGCACTTCGACGAGGACGAAGATCGTGCCGGTGATCCAGAGGATGAGGTTGAAGAGACCGTCGATCTTGCCGCCGAACGTCGCGACGTTCTCGGGAAGATGCAACCAGATCGGGAGAGCGGATGCGAGCGACGGCACGCCCGCCACTCCGAGAGCGCTCAAGGCGACCCGGAAAACCCGGCCTCGCGGCGCGACGCTCGACACGAAGCCGGCCCTAACCCTTGAAGTTGAAGTCGACCGTCTTGGACTCCGATCCGCTGATCGTCACGTTCTGGGTCTGCGCGCCGTACTTCTCGTGCCAGGCCTCGATCACGTAGTTACCCGGCGGAAGGTTCTTGATCTCGAAGGCTCCCTGGTCGTTGGTGACGGCGAAGAAGGGGTGGTTGAGAACCCCCGCGTAAGCCCCCATCCACTTGTGGACGTCGCACTTGAAGCGGACGGGCATCTCGACGGTATCGAACTTCTTGAGGGTCTCCATCCCCTTGAACGGCTGGCCGATGTTGAACTCCGGGTTCTTCTTCGGGAGGGCGTGAATATTGTGCAGTGTCGAGTCACTATTGAGGATCCTCAACGGCTGACCGGCCTGGATCCCGAAGATGTGTGG
>WNGA01040016.1_pt1 | contig 10680 bp, 9 predicted proteins | sample 5400061 | NCBI WGS metagenome assembly WNGA01 (sample SAMN13153366, study PRJNA577476) | soil metagenome | isolation source: 100 cm soil or saprolite under grassland replicate 2 | place: USA:California | collected 2016-06-15
AAGGTGATGTGACGGTGTACGAAATCGCAGATGGCCTGCACCCTGCCCCATCCGGTGGGGGACTGGCCGAAGAGGTTCCAGGCGATGTCGGAGAGGCGGTCGGTTTCGCAATAGCGGCTGCCCAGCAGATAGACCAGAACTTCTGTGGGCAGATCCTGTACGGGATGCTGCTGCGCGAAAGGCGCGACGACGTCGGGCAGCCCGCTATCGGCGACGATGCCGTCGGCCGTGATGCATGTGCGTCCGGCGGGCGCGACGATGCGGCTGCAGAGGTTGCCGAACTGATCGTGATAGCGGGCAATGGGCAGGACGGGGTTGGTGGTGAGGCGGTCGGGCACAATGACGTCAGGAGTGCGGGAATGATGGATGTTCACCATCAGGATCATGGGCGTGGGCTGCGGACAGTCGTAGACCAGCTCGAAGCCAACCCGGATCGCACGCTTTGCGCCCGGTAGCCCTGAATTCATGCCGGCGTGCGCGTCATGCTGCATTCAAAGGGAAACCTCCGTACTGCGGTCGGATGCTGTTTTCGCTCTCTGCCGTTATGATTCGTATCCAACAAGCTCCGGCTGGCATCGAGGCTTTTCGCTTCTTATACCATTTTAATGAGAATGAATTGTGACGCAGTCTTTAGACACTCCCCAATCTTGGGCTTCGCCGTGATGTAGATGGCAAGGGCATCCAGCAGCGCCTCCGAGGAAAGCTCCTCGTCCGGGAAACCTGCTGCTGTTCCCACCAAGCGGTATTAATACCGATGCTGCCGGTGCGTTCGTCTCTCCAGGGGTTCGCGTCCGGGTTGGCGTTGCTCAAGTGGCTGGCTCCGATCACCGCGCTTGTCCTTGGGACGGGCCTCGTTGATGTTTAACACCCGCTCGCGGAACAACGTCTGGTTCAAAGCAGTGATTGCAGTTTCAGCCTCGTTGTCATTGGTCATCTCGACAAATGCAAAGCCTCGTCCACGGCCGGTATCACAATCCCTGACCACGGTGACCGTCTCAACCTTCCCAAACGGTTCGAACAAAGCTCGGAGTTGATCGCTCGTCGCAGCGTGATCCAAGTTGCCGACGAAGAGGTTTTTCATGGCTTCTGTCCTCTCTGGTAGTCGCAGTCGTGGGCGAACACTGTAGCTCGTTCCAGGATCTTCAGTACTTGGGGGATACGCTGTAGCGTTGTGGTTTTCTGCCCGTTGCTGGCTATCCCGCAGACTGATTGCGGTCACCTCGGTGTCGCCACGTTGCGTGCAAACGATTTGCAGCCTCCTTTGAGGCTTGCGCTTGGACTAAGAAGGGCGAACTTCAGATGAGCTGACTTAGTTCAGAAAACCTGAAACGAGGAAGGGAATACTTTCTCAATTCGACGCTAGTCCTAACGCCACCACGCTGTCAATTCCCGCTCGGATGGCGCTCCGCAGCAATGCAATACAAATCGATAAGTCGGCTTGTCACCGGGAAGCTACGAACAGGAAACCACCATTCCAAGATCCTTCATAATCGCCATCGCAGCATTTCGTCCGTTGATGCCAATGACGCTGCCGCCAGGATGGGTACAGGCGCCGCAAAGATACACTCCCTGCATCGGAGTTCTCGTCGAAAGCCGATTCGCCCACATGTAGGGCGGCAAGCATTCTCCTTGGAAGATGTGTCCGCCCGTTAATCCGACCTTCTTCTCGATGTCCGGTGGACCCAACACCTGCGCGTCGATCACAGCGGTGTCGATATTCGAACAGAAGCGCCCAAGCGACCGCAGCGCCAAACGCTTCACCTCGTCGCGCCGCTCATCCCATGTGTCATGGGCGAAGCTGTAGGGAACATACTGCGCGAATACCTCGGGGGTCACCCAAAAGCGGCCATGTAGGGTCACTTCAAAACCGGCCATGTTAAAAGGCCCAAAGACAGAAGCTTGGACTGGGGTGTAGGTAGCCTCGGTTGGCATGGGCAATGTTTTGAGCGAAACGAAACGGCAGCAGGTAATTGCGCTGGGGCGGCTGGGTTGGTCGCTGCGGCGGATTGAGCAGGAGACCGGGGTCCGTCGCGAGACGGCGGGCGGCTATTTGAAGGCAGCCGGGATTGCGGTAGGGCGACCTGGCGGCTGGAAAAGGAAGCCTGGGGCAAAACCGGCCATGCAAGTGACCACCGACTCCGGCACGGAAATCCTTTCCTTCAACCATTGCTTTTCAAAACCGGCCATGGAGGTGACCACCGACCTCGGGCCGCCCGTAGTGCCCGTGGATGAAAGCCTCCAGACATCGGCCAGCGTCTGCGAGGTGTATCGGGAAACGATCCAGCTTGGGCTATCGCAAGGGCGCAACGCGATGGGGATCTGGCAGGATCTGGTCGACGGTTGCGGGTTTGCGGGTGGCTACCAGAGCGTGAAGCGTTTCGTGCGCAAACTGCGCGGGATGCGATCGCCGGAAGCCCGGGTGGTCATCGAAACCTCGCCCGGTGAAGAGGCGCAGGTTGATTACGGCAGCGGCCCGATGGTGCGCGACCCACAGAGCGGCAAGTACCGGCGTACGCGGATGTTTGTTCTGACGCTGGCTACAGCCGCAAATCGGTTCGGCTGCTGAGCTTTCGTTCCAGCACCCGCACCTGGGCCGAGTTGCATGAGAAGGCCTTTCGGCGGCTGGGCGGGTCGACGCGGATCGTGGTTCTCGACAATCTGAAAGAAGGCGTGCTGGTCCCCGACATCTACGATCCCAGCCTGAATCCGCTGTATCGCGATGTTCTGGCGCACTACGGCGTGGTCGCCTTGCCTTGCCGCATCCGAGATCCGGATCGAAAAGGCAAAGTCGAGGCCGGCGTTGGCCATGCGAAAAAGACGCCGTTAAAAGGCAAGCGTTTCGAGAGCCTCGAAGAGGCACAAGCGTATCTGGATCACTGGGAAGAACGCTGGGCCGACACGCGCATCCACGGCAGGACCAAGCGGCAGGTGGCGGTGATGTTTACCGAAGAGAAACCCTTGTTGCAACCGCTGCCGCTGGAGCCGTTCCGCTATTACCAGTACGGCGATCGCACCGTTCACCTGGACGGCTGTGTCGAGGTTGATGCGTCCTACTGCGGAGCACCTCCCGGTTGGATCGGACGCGAGGTGCGGGTCCAGTGGGACGGGCTGTTCGTACGTCTGCTCGATCCGCGAACCGGACAACTGCTGCGCGAGCATCTGCGGCAGAAGCGCGGCGCGCACCGCATCCGGGATCAGGACCGTCCGCGGCGCACTCCACTTCACATCCAACAACTGCTGGCGCGGGCTCACAAGGCTGGCGCTAGCATCGGCGCTCTCTGCGATGCCATTCACCAACGACAGGCTGAGCTCGGAGTGCGCCGCATTCTGGGCGTGCTCTCGCTCGTCCAGAAGTATGGCTGCGCGGCCGCGGACGAGGCCTGCACCACGGCTTTGGAACTGGGCGTGCCCGAGTACCGCTTCGTGCGACGCTGCCTGGAACGCGGCCCGCAAGCTCCTCTGAGCCTGCGCCAAGTCGATCCGCTCATCCGCGAACTGGTGCAGTATCGCGACCTGATCCAACAACGAATCCAATCCGAGGAATCCCAATCATGAACCTGATCGAACTCAACGGTGCCCTGCGCCAACTGCGCCTGAGCGGCATGGCCGGAACACTGGAAACGCGCCGGGTTACAGCGGAAACGGGGGGCCGGCAACCAATGCACAGATGGCGATCTTTGATTATCGCCCCGGGTCACGGGATCCGTGCGCAACCCTCCCACTGGGTCCGTCCTATTGCCAGTGCCCCTCTCACAACTGCGCATCACCCGTTCAGAGTAGCGCCTAGGTGCTACTCTGATTTCCCCCCTCTAGGGCCATTGCCCATATATTCCGTTCAGCTACTCTGAATGTGTTCCGCCACGCCCTGAACTTCAGGCCTGGCCCCAGATCAGCGGTAGGAGACGACATATGCGTCGCTTTGCTGTCCACTTTGCCCTCGCTGCCAGCCTCATTTTTGGTTTTGCCCTTGTCCTTCACGGTTCCGTACTCAAGGTGCTTATAGGAAGTTGGCAACCCGCAGGCAATATGAGCTCGGCACGGACGAACGGGACGGCGGCGTTGGTTCCTGACGGACGGATTGTCTTTGCAGGGGGGACCGCTACAGACGGCCAACCTACAGCTTTGGTGGATGCATTCAGCAGCAATGGGACATTCAGTTCGTTGCCGGGGATGAGTGTGGCCCGCAGCGGGCACGCTGCTATCCTCACCCTGAGCGGCGACCTGCTCGTGACTGGCGGGCGGACATCGGGTGGAGGAACGACGAACTCGGCGGAGGTCTTCGACTCGCTTAGCAACACATGGCAGATCCTGCCGGCGGCCATGGTCGAGCCGCGCTCGGGACACACCATGTCTCAACTGCAGGACGGGAATATATTGATTGCCGGTGGTGAAAATTCCAGCGGCCCTGTTGCTGCACTGGAAATCTATGACCTCGCCTCCAATACGTTCCGTTTCACCGGCGTGCTCGCAACGGCGCGCAAGGGACACTCGGCCGCGGCGCTGTTGGATGGACGCGTGCTGATCGCTGGTGGGACCATGCTGCAGGCCGATGGATCCACTGCCACACTTGCTTCAACTGAAATTTACGATCCGGCGAATGGAACCGTCAGCGCCGGCCCCACGTTGGCGACGCCGCGCACGGGCGCGACCGCCACAACCCTGATCGACGGGCGAGTGTTGATCGCTGGGGGAAGCTATCCTGAGGGCGCTCCGAACACCGCCGCCGAACTCGCATCGGCTGAGATTTTCGACCCAGTCTCAGGCACCATCGCCGCGAGCGCTTCGCAGATGTCCACGCCGCGCTCAGGCCACATTGCGATTCTGCTGCCGAATAACAACAGCGTCTCCTGATTGCCGGTGGAACCACGGCAGGGGCCGACCTTGCCTCGGCAGAACTCTACATCCCATGGAATGACGCATTCCAGCCAACGGGCTCGATGTCTTCCGCGCGAACGTTCGCAGCCGGCAGTGCGCTTGGGAATGGGACATATATTGGGATAGACGGGCTGGCAGTGGTCGCCGGCGGAAACAGCCAGACCGGAGCGGAGGTCTACGGATTCGCAACGGTGAAGACGGACAAGCCGGATTACTACCCTGGGGAGACAGTGACTATCACGGGGACGGGATGGCAGCCGGGCGAAACAGTGCGGTTGCGCCTACAGAAGAGCGATGGGACGGTAACTCAGCTTGCGGCGTTAGCCGACGGCACAGGAAAGATCGCCAACTCGCAGTACACGACCACCACAGCGGATTTCCAGGCAACATTCCTCCTTACCGCAACTGGCACTTCATCCCAGGCACAAAATATTTTCGCGGATTTAAAAGACGTAACCACGACAACCATCACATGCGACCCAGCTACTGTTGCGGCAAATGGCACGACGACTTGCACGGCCGCAGTGGCTGATACGACCAATCCTGGGTTTACTCCGACTGGCGATGTAGTGAGTTGGGTTGCTTCGGTTGCAGGCGGTACGTTTACGCCATCCAGCCCCATCAAGTGCACCTTGGACTCATCGGCGCAATGTGTCGTAACCTACCGCTCGCCGTCTGCAGCAAGCATCACGATCAGTGCTCACTACCAGGGAGACGGCACTGGGCAGACCGGCCATCAGGCCAGCGACGGTAGTTTCATCCTGAACGCCACAGCAGCGACGCAGACAACGGCCTCCAACGCTTCAGCTAATTACAGTCTTCAGGATCAGACAGTAGCGTTGTCGGCGACCGTGACCAGCAACTCTGTGGTAAATGCCGGCACGGTCACCTTCACGGTTAAAAACAGCAGCAATGCTACGATCGGCTCAGTGGTTACATCTGGGACCGTTTCCGCCGGAAGCGCCAGCGCCAATTTCACCTTGCCGGCAAATACGCCTACGGGGACTTACAGCATCAGCGCAGCTTATAGCGGAGCGACGGGCTTCGCCGCAAGTAGTGACAGCACCCATACGCTCACCGTTGGGCAGGCCGATCAAACCATCACTTTCGGCGCTCTTGCAGGCAAGACATATGGTGACCCTGACTTCACCGTGACTGCGACCGCTTCTTCAGGATTACCTGTCTCGTTCTCCTCACTCACCACGGGCATCTGTACCGTAAGTGGAAACCTCGTTCATATCGTTGCTAACGGCACCTGCACGATCCGTTCCTCGCAAGCTGGAGACACAAATTGGAATGCCGCATCGAATGTTGACCAAGGCTTCACGGTAGGAAAGAAGCTCGCCACCTGGACGACGAATACGGCAAGCAAGACTTACGGCGATGCCGACCCCGACCCGCTCACCACAGGAAGCGGAAGCGGGTTCCTCGCTCCTGACGGGATCGGCGCCACCTATGCGCGTGCTGCGGGCGAGACGGTGCTGGGCGGTCCGTATCACATCACCGCCACGCTGAGCGCCACCGTCGCAGGCGCTTTGGACAATTACACCATCACCAACACGGGCGCGGATTTTGCCATCAACACCCGCCTCGTTACCGTTACTCCAAGCTCCGGGCAGAACAAGATCTATGGCGCAGACGATCCAGTGCTGACCTATGGGATTACTTCTGGAAATTTGATTGGCACGGATACATTCACGGGTACTTTAAGCCGCGATTCAGGCCAGAACGTTGGGCTCTATGAAATCGTCGGGGGTTCGCTGACGCTCGGCAGCAACTACCAGCTGACAATCACGGCCGGAGTAAAGTTTGAGATCAAGGCACGGCCGATCACTGTGACGGCTGACGACAAATCGAAAGTGTACGGCGACCCTGAACCGGCGCTTACGTTCACCGTAGGAGGCAACGGGCTTGCATATACCGACACGCTGACGAGTTCGTTCACCGGCGTTCTGACAAGAGCCGCAGGCGAATCGGTCCTTGGCGGTCCGTATGCGATCACACAGGGAACCCTGGCCGCAAACAGCAACTACCTAATTAGCAGCTTCACTCCTGGAAAACTGAGCATTACACCGGCCGCGCTTTCCATTACTCCTGCCGGTGGGAAGACCAAGGTGTATGGAGATCCGTTCACCTCATTCACCGGCACGCCTACTGGACTGAAATTCCAGGATGCCGTGAATGTCACCTATGCTTCCCCGGGTAGCGCACTGAATGCATCGGTTGGCAGCTACGACATCACGGTTGCAGCCGTAGCCTTCAGCACTGGAGCAGCCTCGAATTACAGTATTGCTACAGGTACGGCGAGCAATGGCCTTGTGGTGACGCAACGTCCGATCACCATCATCGCGGACGCAAAGAGCAAGGCGTATCTCGCTCCCGATCCGGCCTTCACCTATCACATCAGTCTCGGAAATCTGGTGAATGGCGACACGTTCACAGGCAATCTGACGCGTGTATCGGGTGAACTTCCCGGGACGTACGCCATTCTGCAACCCACCGTGGCCCTGAGTCCGAACTATTCACTCAGCTACACTGGCGCGAGCCTGACGATTGGTTATGGACAATGCAGCGCTGCCATTGGCCCGGGTAATGCCATACTGCCGCCGATCAACAGTGACGGCACGAGCGTGTACCAGCGCAAGGGAGGCAGCACGATTCCGGTAAAGTTCCGCGTCTGCGACTATCAGGGCAATTCCATCTCGAATCCGGCGGCAGCGTTTGCCGGCACCGGCGGATCGCTCAGCATGCTGAGCGCTGTCAGGGGTACAGTTACAGTCGTCAACGAAGAAGGGGCCACGGACATTCCTGATGTAGCGTTCCGGTGGTCTGGAGACCAGTGGATATTCAACATGGCAACCAGCAATCTGACGTCGGGAAACAGCTATCAATTCCGTATCAACCTGGCGTACGGAAATATTGTGTTTGTGGTGGGGGTCAAGTAAGCTAGCTTGACCAAAGACGGGGCGGAGTTTCCGCCCCGCCCTATTCCCCTTTCGACGTGGCAAATGCGGGTCAGGTGAGAGCCGTGAGCAGGGTTGCCAGATATGCAATGCGAGTACCGCTCGAGTTTCGAGTCGTAAATCAACCAAAGTGGGTCGAAGCGTACACCGTTAACGTCAGCGCAAGCGGGGCTCTTTTAGATGGGATCGCTGCCACCTGCACGGTTTTGCGCATAGAACGCGAGGGAGATAATCACTCGATTCGCGTGGGAGTGCGTTTTCTGCGCTACGAGTCCGACTCTCGAGACACGGGAGTCTCTGTCAATTGAGCGAGCAAACCACTTTGAGCTGCGTGTAGCGCCAACTCAAGCCGGTTGGACACCTTGAACTTGCGAAAGACGTTCGTCACGTGATGCTTGACGGTTTCTTCGCTGATGGACAACTGACTCGCAATGTCTTTGTTGGTAGAGCCTGAAAGGATGGCGGATACGACCTCAGTTTCTCGCCAGGTTAATAGTTTCGCGTCGTCACCCTTTTGCTTGGCTTCGCGCAGATAGCGGCAAAGATTGGCCATCTGTTCGCGTCCAGCCCAGTACTCGCCCGCCATTACGCATCGGATGCTCTTGTATAAAAGTTCTTTGGATGAGCTCCTGCTTAGAATGCCTCGGGCTCCATTTTCCAAGGCTTGAATGCAGCGAGGCGTCTGGGCGTCGTCGACAAGAACAAGTGCCCGCGTCTGCGGGCTTCGGCTGGGCAACTCGCGAAGAACATCGAGGCATGAGACCATTGGCAGATCTATCGCTACCAGCAAGATCTCGGGGCACAGCGTCGCAGCCATCTGCACCACCTCTTCACCAGTTTGCGCAGATCCGAGAACCTGAAGACCAGGTTGCGATTCAAGTAGGCTGCAGATGCCCTCGCAAAGTAATTGGAGTGGCTCAGCAACAACCAGTCGAACTGATCGCTTGTCTCGCATTTTCAAGATATCACTCTATTTATTGCCGGGCAGCTATTCAACGGCATTCCTACTTTTCTCAACACTTTAGTAACATGCGGGTCGGGAATCGCCTTATTTCCCTTGCTCTCAACCGTGCTGCTCACCCTGCTCCAGCTGTCAAGGGCGGAGTAAAAGTAGTCCACTGTGGCGGAGTAAAAGGGAGCCAGTAGAGTTGGCAGTTGCTTGAGGATTTGCTGGGGAGCAGGGGCTCTGGAGCGTAGCGGAAGAGGCCCTGCTCCCCAGCATTGCGTGTGGTGACCGGGGAGCAGGGTGAGGTGGATCAGCGGCCGCCGGAGGGTGGCTCCCGTTTGCGGCGGCTTTGTTTGAGGCGGTAGCTGTCGCCGTTCATCTCCAGGATATCGACATGATGGGTGAGCCGGTCCAGCAGGGCTCCGGTGAGTCGTTCGGAGCCGAGCACTTCCGTCCATTCTTGAAACGGAAGGTTCGAGGTGATCATCGTTGAGCCGCGTTCGTATCGTTGGCTGAGCATCTCGAAGAGCAACTCGGCGCCGGTCTTGGATAGTGGCACGAAGCCCAGTTCGTCGACGATGAGCAGTTCGTAGGCAGCGATCTGTTTCTGGAATCGCAGCAGCTTCTTCTCGTCGCGCGCCTCGATCAACTCACTGACCAGCGCAGCGGCGGTGGTGAAGCGGACGCGGTGACCACGCTGGCAGGCGGCCAGGCCGAGAGCCAGAGCGATATGCGTCTTCCCGGTGCCGCTGTTGCCGAGCAGCAACACGTTCTCACGGCGAGTGAGAAACTCGCAGCGCGCCAGCTCCAGCACCATCGTCTTGTTCAGCGATGGGATGGCCAGGAAGTCGAAGCTGTCCAAGGTCTTGACCACCGGGAAGCGGGCTTGCCGGATGCGGCGCTCGATGGCCCGGCGTTCGCGTTCCAATAACTCCAACTCGGCCATGCGCAACAGGTAGCCGGGATAATCTGCCTGTTCGGCGCACTGCCGCGCCACCTTGTCGTACTCGCGCAGGAACGTGGGCAGGCGCAGTTCTTTCAGGTGATGTTCCAGTAACAGCTGTGGCGTATCTGCCGTCTGGGGCGCGGGGTTCGTCGCGTCGCCGCTCATGCGCCCACCTCCGCCAACAGGGACATGTAATCAGACGCCTGTGTCGTTCGCACCCGCGCCAGCGGCAGATGCGGATAGTTCGTCATGTCCAGCCGCGGCGGTCTTCGCTCGATGCGGCACAGCAGTAGATGCTTCACCGCGTCGAAGCTGATGGTGCCAAGATGCAGGGCGTCTTCGACGGCGTGAGTTACTTCCGCGATGGCGAAGGTCTCCATCAACCGCAGCACCTGCACGTACTCCCGGCTGCCGTGTTTCTTCAGACGAGCTTCCAGCAGATGGCGCAGCGTAGCGAAGCACTCTGGCAACTGCCAGCCGGCAAGCGGTGCGGCCTGGTCGAGCGCGCGTGTCTTCTGCTCGATCAGCGCCAGGTAATGCAATGGATCAAAGACCACTGCTTCGCGTTCGTAACTGCGCTCGTGCTGGGCAATCACGTCGCTGGCGCAGGTGATCACCACTTCATGCACGTAGCCCTTCACCCAGACCTGGCGGTGTCCATACTGCGTAGGCACCGAGTAGTCGTTCGCGCGGTAGCGGACCAGTGACAGCGAGTTCACTCGGGCAGAGATCTTCTCGCAGGCCTCATAGGGCGAGACGGGCAGCGGCAGCATCGCGGCGCGGTCGCGCTCGAAGCGTTCGCCGATCGTCTCATGGTGTCCGCGCAGCCTCCGCTGGCGGCGCTTCCTGCACTCTGCCTCCAGATGCGCGTTCAACTCATCCCAGCTGTTGAAGTGCGGAATGGGAACCATGAAGTTACGCCGCGCATAACCGACCAGGCCTTCCACCTT
>WNGA01018849.1_pt1 | contig 10679 bp, 12 predicted proteins | sample 5400061 | NCBI WGS metagenome assembly WNGA01 (sample SAMN13153366, study PRJNA577476) | soil metagenome | isolation source: 100 cm soil or saprolite under grassland replicate 2 | place: USA:California | collected 2016-06-15
GAAGACGAGCAGTCCGAGGTGGTCCGGCGGCGACTTCCCGATCTGCCAGAGTCTCTCGCCGATTCCCGCCATCGTGGCCACCTCACCCGAAAATCGTGGGGGAGTTCGCCAAGACCAGCAGGAGGGCAACGAATCCGACAATCAGCAGGAAAAGGCGCACGAAGATGTCCATGTCCTCGACGAAGACCGCGGCTCCGACGAGCCCGATCACGAAGAAGAACATCCCGGCGTGAGCGACCGCGGGTCCCCAGACGTTACCCAGGTCCTCGCGCGCGAGGGTCTGCTCCGTCGTCTCGCCCGGACGGGGCGCCGCATTGCTCATGTCCACGAGGACCGCTCCCACGAACAGCAGGAACAGCCCGATCACGATCGCCGCGGCGATCATGGTTTTCTTTCGATCCATCATCATGCCCATCGGGGGTGGTGGTGCTTGCATCCAGTCCCAACCTCGAAAGGCGCAGTTATGTCCAGATTTATATATATTCCGCTGAATGGGCTGTTCATATAAATTTCGCAAGGGAGGCGGTCGCCACCCCTCGCGAACGACCCATCGGCGATTCGGTTTCGCCTCAAAGGCCCGCTTTTCCCGGGTTCAGCACGCGACCCGGATCGAGCGCGTCCTTGACCCGCCGGGCGACATCCAAGCCGGCCCCGAGCTCCTCGCCCACGAGGTGGGAGAGCTTCACTCCAACGCCATGGACGTATTCCATCGACCCTCCGAGCGCTTGCGCGCGGCGGATCATCTCGTCGATCGACTCCGCCACGGCGAGCTTTGCGGCGGACCGATCCACACCGACCCGGCGAATGACCTCGAGCGAGACGAGCTCTGGCTGCGTCCAGATGCCGAAGCCGATCGGCTTCACGTCGTGGCGCCGCAGGACCGCGAGGGCCGCCCGGCGGTACGCGAGGATCTTCGACCGAGGGAGCGCGACGTGCACGTAGTCGAAGATGACGTCTTTCAGGAAGACGTCCGCCCGCGTGACTCCCGGCGAGACTTCGTCATGCGCGTAGATGATGTCGTGACGCGTGCGCCAGTATTCCCGCGCCTCCCGGTCGGGAACGGCGCGTGCTCGGGCCGCCCGGAGGTGTCTCCGAGCCACCCGCCACGATGCCGCGACGATTTCTCGAGCGCCCGCGAATCCGAGGTAGAGCGTGGGAGGTCCCGCGTCGGAGCCCCAAGGGAGCGCCGGCGCTGGGAAGGACTCCTCGAAATCCAGCGCGCTCGGGACGAGGCCTCCGTCGTAGAGGCGGGAGACGCACCGCAGGCCGGCGGGAAAATCCCGGAGCCGAAAGGCGTGAATCTCCTCCCGCTCGGGCACGGGGAAGACGCGCAGCTTCGCGGCGGTGACGATCCCCATCGTCCCTTCCGTCCCGATGAAGAGCCGTTTCAAATCGAGTCCGGTCGTGCTTCGGACCGCGGGTCGCGTCCGGACGATCGTGCCGTCGGCTAAGACGACCTCGACGCCGAGCACCTGATCGCCCATCGTCCCGCGCAGGTATCCCGCATACCCGATCCCGTTCGTGCCAATCGCGCCTCCGAGGGTCGCACGCGGACGCGACCACGGGTCATGGCCGAGGGAGAGCCGCCGTTTCCGGAGGCGACGATCGAGGTCTTCCAGGACGATCCCCGCTTCCGCCGTGGCCGTGCACGAGCTCGCATCGATCTCGCGGACCCGACGCATCCGGCGGAGATCGAGCACGAGGGAGTGCGGGCCTGGGCGGGCACCGCCCATGAGGCCCGTGCCTCCTCCCCATGGGACGACCGAGAGGCCCGCGGCCTTGGCGAAGCGCACGACGGTCACGACATCTTCGGCGGAGCGGGGCCACACGACCGCTGCGGGTGAGAGCCCCTCGTCCGGGAGGCGGGATCCGCGGTGGGCCCGAAGTGCATCGAGGCAGTATCGGGGTGGGACCGCAGCGCCGACGGCGACCTGCCCCGCGTCAAAACGACCGACGAGGTCCTCGAACGTTGGGACCACGCCGCTGCAACGCGCACCGGCTATTCAAGACGCGCGGGATGTCACGCGCGCTCGAGATAGTACAGCGTATACGCCTTGCGGGTCGGTGTCGCGTAGGAGTTGTGCTCGAGGCGGACCGGGATCCAGGAGTCGGGGAGATCGATCAGGTCTTCCTCGTCGCACTCGACGCGCTGCAGCTTCGCCTTCATGGGACTTCCGCGTCTCCGTTCGCGGAGGGTGACATAGGCGTTTCGGACCCGTTCTCGGAGGTGATTCTCCGAACGCGGGCGAGGGAGACAGGAAGAGCCCGCTGAATTCCCGGCGTGCGATCGACGGATGAGGATGACGACGCGCCCTCGAGCGCTTGCAATCAGCGACTCGCGGAACGCGAGGAATCTTCCTCCATAGCGCCAAGGTGAGCTGTATTATGACTATAATCAAGCGGTTGGTCGTGCGTTTGATGGGCGTCTAAGGGAGGGAAACGCTTTTGATACCCTATTGTATGGAGGAACGAGGTCAAACATGCCGTACACGTACCAGGGATGGACGCTGTACTCGCGAGACGTGAAACTGAAGAAGGGACCGAAAGTGACGATCTACTTCTTCAGTAAGCGGAAGCCGAAAAGCGGCAAACCGATGGATGAAATGCCCGTAGACCAAGGGCTCGAATGTTCACCGGTCCCCCAATGCCTGCCGCGATAGCGGAGCATCCGGTCTCCGGATTCCTGCCACTTGGCCCAGAGACCGGATCTCCGCCGCGACCGCGTTGTCGCGGGCCGGCCGGCGATCGCGTTGGAAAGTATTTTATCGAGGGCGTGTTGCCCGCCACCATGCCCGAAGGCACCGTCTCGTTCGAGGTCGCGGCGCCGATCGATCGGGTGTGGGCGTTCCTCTCCGACATGCGCCGCATCGGCGGCTGCGTGCCGGGCGTACAATCGGTCGAGGTCCTCGACGCCAACCGCGCTCGCTGGAACCTCAAGGTGAAGATCGGCCCGCTCTCCCAGGAGTTCATCGTCCTCACGGAGACGATTGAGCAGGTCCCGGTGCAACACGGACGGTTTCGCGGCGAGTCCGACAACATGGACATGACCGGGACGATCGACCTCTCGCCCCTCGGGGACGCCACGAAGGTCACGTACACGATGGCCGTCCAAGCGAAAGGTCCGCTCGCGCGGATCATGGACAACTTCATGCGGTCGAAACTGAAGTCGCAGACCGAGGAGTTCGCCGCGAATGTGAAGAAGGCGCTTGAAGGCTGACGTCGGAGCGTTTTCGTCCGGGTCGCCTCCTATGCGTGGCCACCGTTCAACCGTGATAACGGGAGGCGATGTCTTTTAATCGAGCGACCCTGAATCGGCCGCGTGTCGTTCGGACCGCCAGCGAACGGCAGCGAGCCCCCCCGACCGAAGTTGCTGGCCGAAGAACTTCTGCTCTACGACAAGGACGGCCAGTCCCTCCTCGACGACCACGCCCTGCGCATCCTGATCGCCCTCCACCAGGAGAAACTGACGGCACAGGAGATCGCGAACCGGTATCGCGTCCCGATCGCCGCGTGCTATCGCCGCGTCCGCCGGCTCGCCTCCCTCGGGCTGATCTCCGAGGCGGGATTCGTGACGGAGGGCCGCCGAAGGCCGGCGCGCTTATACAAGTCCGAAGTGGACCGCTTCCAGATCACCTATGGCAGCGGCAAGATGCATCTGCACCTCATCCTCCGGAACGGCACGGACGTCGCGACCGTCGTCGGGATGCCGCCGGACATCGCCGTCAGTGAAACAGCGGCTCCAGCCCCTCACGATATCGGGGAATATCCGTCCGCATGATGTCCGGGTTCGCGCGGCGCTCGAGGGCGGCGTAATATGCAAGGAACTGCAGCGGCACGACGCTGACGATCGGGCGGAGGACCCGCTCGGTCGACGGAAGCCGGATGTTGGCATCGGGCGCATCGCCGATCGTCGTTACGCGCGCTCCGAACCGCACCATGGACTTCCGGATCGCCTCGCTCCGCGCCCCGTCGTCGCGGGACCGGAGCATCACGACGGACTCGCGGCGATCAACGGAGAGGCAGGGACCGTGGAGCACCTGCTCCGTGTGGTAGCCGCTCGCCGGAAGGCTGCACGTCTCCCGGATCTTGAGGGCCGCTTCGACGGCCGTGACCTCGTCGAGGCCGCTCCCGAGGATCGTCACGCGGGACCGGCGCGCGACGGCAGCGGCGAGCCACCGCATCCGGGGCTCGCACGCCAAGGTCTTCTCGATGGACTGAGGGAGCCTGCCAAGCGAGGGTCCGATCGCGTTGCCGACGTGCCCGCCTCCGCGTGCGCCGAGGGCCGCGAAGGCCGTGAGCTGCGTCGTGTAGCTCATCGTGTTCGCCCACGAGCGGTCGTGCGTCGAGCCGATCACGAGGACCGCGTCCGCCTCCGCCGCCATCTCCGTCGCGGAGAGACCGCAGATGGCGATCGTCCGACAGCCCCTGCGCCGGGCGCGGTGGAGGGCGCGATTCGTTGTCGGAGTGGAGCCGCTGTGACTCACCCCGAGGACCGTCGCGTCCGAGGGAGCGGACCCGCCGTACGCGAGGTCGTATGCGTGCGCTGCGATAATCGGGTGGAACGGAAACGCCTCCTGCAGAACTCGGGCACCGTAGGTCGCGGCGTGGAACGAGGTCCCGCAGCCCGTCACGAACAACCGACGCGGCTTCCCGAGAAACGATTCCGGGTTCGCTGCGTCCACGCGGCGGAGCGTCTCCGCGATGAAGGCGGGCTGGCCTCGGATCATCGCGTGCATGTGGAACGGATGCCGGGATCGGGGGTTCGGGAAGGCGACCATGGCCGCGCATCGCCCGTCGCGACTTAAACTCCGACGAGCGGGACGGGTCGGTGGAGAAAACGGAACAACTAGTGTTATTCTTAAGGCGATAACAATGCCTTGCGAGGTGCGAGAGGTGAGCAGATGGACGGGCCGCCAAAAGACCCGAACTAGGCGTCCTCCGAACGAGCCGTCGGGGGGCGGAGATCCGGGGGGAGCGCTTCTGAAACGAGCGCTTCGATGTGGGAGATCAAGGAGGGGTTTCCAACGTCCTGCGCGATGCTTCGGGCTTCCGCAAGGATTTTCAGGCCTCGCTGGAGTTCCCCTCGCTCGAGGTAGAAGCGACCGACGTACGTAAGCGCCCGCGCATAGTCGGAAACGCCACCCAGTTCCTTGAGGCCGCGAAGACCGCGATCCCAGAGCCGGGTCGCGCGATTCCACCGGCCTAGTCCCATCTCTCGCTGTCCATCCGAGATGTCAATCAAAAGGAGAGCGCCCCTTTCTTCGAGGACGTGGATGAGCCGCTTCGCCTCGTCGATCACCGGACCCGCGGCATCGAAAAGTCCGATGTCCATCATCGCCGCCGCACGGTTCATGAGGGCATAACCTTGAAGGCGAATGTTTCCTACCAGCCGCGCAATCTGCAGCGCTCGATCGTAATACTTCAGGCTGTCTTCGAAGTGCCGGAGTTCGTGCAGGGAAACGCCGACTGCGGTGCAGGCCCGTGCAATCTCCGTCAGGTTGCCGCCACGTTCCGCGATTCGGAGAGCCTCGAGCTTGGATTGAAGCCCGATCTCGAGATTCCCGCGGGCGACCTCTATCGTGCCGAGGGCGGCGAGGCTCCGGGCGAGCGCGCCTGGCTCGGAAACCTCCGCCGCGAGATCGACCGCCTGGTTCATGTGGAGGGCTGCGTCGGCGAGGGCCCCGTGAGCTTCTTCCAAAAGCGCAAGCTCCCGGAGGACCTCGCCGCGCTCCGCCGAATCCGGGTGTGGCGCGAGGCGCGCCTGCGCCTCCACAAGATGGCCGAGCGCCTTCGCCGGCTCGTTGCGGCAGCGCTCGATCGACGCGATCTTCCTCAAGAGCCGCGGAATCCGCTCCGGCCGGCCGGTCGCCTCGCACCGCTGGACCGCGTGGCGGTACTCAAGGAGGGCGGGATGCAAGTCCCCGAGGGCCCGGAGGGCGTCCCCGATCACCTCGGGCAAGACGCACCTGGGCACCGGATCCAAACCGGCGGGATCGATCTTCCGCAGGACGCTCAGCAGCTCCGCTGCCGGCACGGAGTCGGGGAGGCCGACCCCGCGAGATATCAGATGCTCTCCGAACGCCTTCAGGTCCCCCGATTCGACGAGATGGAACAGGCCCTCGAGGCGGTCGTGCATCTCGGATCCGTCGAGGAAGTACGCGCTCGCGAGCGAATGGAAGGCGTGGCGCCTCGGTTCCGGCAGCCGATCGCGGATGTACTCGCGGATCGAGTCGTGCACGACGACGCCTCCCGAAATCGTCGGCGCGAGCAGGTTTTTCGCCTGGAGCGAATGGACGGCCGCCTGCCATTCCGGGGTGAAGCAATGCATCGCGTCGAGCGGCACAAGGCCTCGGAACAACGACGCCGCCTCCAAGAGCGTGCGTTCGTCCTTGGTGAGGGTCCGCCAAATCTCGCGCTCGAGGTAGCGGGTCATTTCGCCGCTCACCATCGAACCGGTCTGCGCCGCGAACGAGAGCAGGATCGGATGGCCGCGGGCGGTGTTCGCGACCCGCTGGAGCGCGACCTCGTCTCCTGCGAACCCCTTCGCCCGTAAGAGGGACAGGGACGCGTCCAGATCGAGCCCGCCGATGCGAAGGACTTCGATGCGCAGACGTTTCGGAGCCTTCCGGCGCGCGAGGTTCGCGGGAAGGGTGCGGGAGATCACGACGACTTTCGTCGGACTCGACTGACACAGCTCAAGGACGGGCCCACGGAGGAACCGCGCGAGATCCGGGGTCGCACGCTGGAAGTTGTCGAGGACGAGGAGGATCGGCAGATCCTTCAGGTCATGGTTCAACACCCGCGCGGTGACAGGCTGCGCGTGCGGACCGCCCTCGAGCAATAGGTTCGTCAGGCCGCGGCGGCCCAGCCGCGCGAGGAACCCTGCGAGGTCGCGCAAGAACACCGACCGCGTCGTCCCGTCGTGGATCTCAAACCAGTAGATGTACGGACGCGGTCGCTGGCGGACCAGCCAGCTCGCGACGAGCGCGCTCTTCCCGATCCCTGCGATTCCCGTGACGATGAGTACGGCGGACGGCGAGGCGACCCAGGTGTCGAGGGCGCGGGTCTCGTCGGAGCGTCCGAAGACACGGCCGAGCCGACGGAGCGTATCCCCCCATAGGATCGGGCCGACGGCGCCGGATACGATCCCCTGGAGCTTTGTGAAGTCGAGCCGCCCCCGGCGGATCAAGGAGACGGCGGCGGTCAGGTTGACGTACGCGGGGAAGATCTCCGGAATGTCCGCGACCCGCATCGGCGTCGGATCGAGTTCGGGCGCGACGACCTCCACGATGTCGGTCTTGAGGCGGGCCCGGAGCTTCATCGCCTCGGCCCAGCCATCGTGGCTGAGGCGGTAGACGGTCTTCCGCACGCGGTGTCCCGGCACGTGCGCGCGCTCGCCCACGACGAGGCCGCTCGCCTCGAGCCGGGTGAGCCACTTCGTCGCCGTCGTGCGGCCCGAGTGCGTCGAGGCGGCGATCCCTTCTTGCGTCAGCACGGAGAGCGTCACCGGTTCGTGCGCCGCCGCGGACAGGTGGGTGAGAATTCGGGTCGGCGTGGAGTAGAACCGCTTCCTCCGGTATCCCCGCGCCACGCGCCCGGAACGGGCGACGGGCATTTAAGATATTCGAAAATGGAACATTTCGCGGTCGAGGATATTCTCAGACGCGATACCGTCGTCGGCGGGGCGACGCAACCCTTTAGCGGACGCGAGCGCTCGGCGGGCGGATGAAGGCGATCGCATGGGTCCGCGCTTCGCAGGCGATCCTGTTCGAGGCCTCGATCGTACCTGCGCTCGCTGGGACTGCGGCCGCCGTCGCTGCCGGCGCGGCGTTCCGACCGGAGTACCTCTCGCTGATCTTATCGTCGCTCGTCGGGATCCAGGCGGGCGCGAACCTCTTCAAGGGATACTACGAAGGCCTCGACCGGTCCGTCCCGCCGTCGTCCCCGGGCTCGTGGTTCGCGTTCGACAGCGGCGCGGCGATCGGCCTGACCCGGGATCCGAAGACGGTGCTTCGCGCCGGCGTCGCATGCTTCGCCGTCGGTGTCGCGGCGGGACTCGCGTTGGTCGCGATCACCGCGAACCTGGTCCTGCTCGCCTTCGGTCTTGGAGGCGCGGTCCTCGCATGGAGCTACAGCTCGCCCCCGCTGAAGCTCAGCTACCGCGGAATCGGAGAGATCTCGACCTTCCTCGCGTTCGGACCAATCATGACCGTTGGGGCGACGGTGGCATTCGGTGGTGCGGGAGTGGAGTCGAGCGTCTTCGCTTCGCTGATCCTCGGGTTCCTCGCCGCCGCCATCTCGTTCGCCCGGTACTTCCCGAATCGGGAGGAGGACATTGCAAAGGGCAAACGCACCCCGGTGACGCTCCTCGGCGTTCGCCGAGCGACCCTCCTATTTGGCGGCTTCCTCTCGGCGCCCTACCTCGTTGGCGCGGTGTGGCGCACACACGGTGGCGGGATCCTCTGGATGCCCATCTTGGCGGTGTTCGTCGCCCTCCTTGGGCTGTCCCTGTCGCGTACGAGGGGGCGATCGGGGGAGTATCCGACCGCCGTCGCGCTGACGATCGCGACCCACCTCGTCGTCGGGCTGGCCCTGACCGCGGACCTTGCGTTCCGGCTATAGATTCGGCACGCCGGCGATGATGTATCCGGCCGTCATGCCGGCTCCGAGCAGCAGCACGGCTTGGATGGTCGCCGCATTGGCCCGGATGTGCGCGGGATATTCGCGGAAGTGGGCACGCAGGACGGATCGTGCCGTCGAGAGCGGGACGACTGCAATCAGCCCGAGCACCGAGGCCCATGGGATGAGTTGTGCGACCGCGAAGACGACAAGCAGGAGGAGGGCCGCCGACACCAGCGCCTCATACAGCCGGACGGACCTCTCGAGGCCGATCCGCGCGGGGATCGTGCGCTTCCCGCCCCGTGGGTCCGTCTCGTGCTCCGGCATCTCGTTCACCAGGAGGAACGCGGCGACGAGGAGCCCGAGCGGGATCGAGGTCCAAATCGGCTCCAGCGAGACCGCGCCCGTCTGCACGACGTACGACCCGAGGACGACGAGCGGCCCGAAGATGACCGCCACCGCGACCTCGCCGACGCCGTGATACTGGAGCGCGAGCGGCGGCAGTGTATAGAAAATCCCGATCGCGCCGCCGATCCCCCCGAGGACGAGCAAGATCCAGCCGTTCGGACGGGTGGCGGCCAAGCCGAGGCCGATCGTCGCGGCGGCGGCGAAGAAGCCGATCCAGACCCGACGATGCGACTCGAAGGAGACGGCCGCATCCGGGAGGACGCGTGCGCCCCCCGTGAAGGGGCTCACGAGGTGCGGAGGCAGGTTGTCGATGCCCCGCTTGAAATCGATCGAGTCGTTGCTCATGTTCGTGGCGGCATGGAGGCACACGACGCCCAAGGCCGTCAAGGCGAGGGCGGCCGCGTCGAATCTCCCGGTGCGGTCCCAGGCGATCGCGGTGCCGAGAGCGACGCCGACCAGCGAGGCGAGGAAGCTGTGCGGCTGGGTCGCCTTGAACCAGGTCCCCAAAGAGGCCATCCTATTCCCAGACCGTCTGCTCCCGCGGCAGCACGCGGACCTCGATCAGCGTGAGCGGACCGGGGCCCGGGTTGAGGACAGTGTGCGTCTCCCCCTTGAGGAAACGGGCGACCGAGCCCGCGCCGATGTCGTACGTCGTGCCGTCCGCGATGATTTGCCCGCGGCCTTCGAGGATGTAGAAGATCTGCGTGTACCGGTGCCGGTGCGGCGGCGACTTCACACCCGGCTCCATGCGGGCGAGGCCCATGAGCATGAAGTTGCTGTCCCCTGGCCCCATGATCTTCTTGTCGACGATCCCCGGACCAATGCCCTTCTCCCACGGCTCGTCCGGGAGGTTTCGCACCACCGCGCCTTTGCTGCCCGCGACCGGCTCCATCGACGCCCTCGGCACCGCGCACGCCGATAGCCTATATCTAGGCGCATGATTACCCGTAATCATATGCCGTTGCGGCGGCTGACGATCGAGGTCCCCGGCGACCTCCTGGTCCGCGAAGGCGTCGTCCCGGCCGCGTTCTTCGCGCACAACGACTCGGTGGAGATCCTGCACGTCTATTCGTTCCAGCCGCGCGAGCGCGTCCTCCTCGTCCGCGTCGTCCGCTCGGGCCCGCGCCGGACGGTCGAGCAGATCATGCGGTCTCGCGCACGTTTGCGGCGCCGCTACCGTCTGCGGGATTTCGAGATCCTGCGCGTCGAGGACGGCGGCCTCACCTACGTCGCGCTCCTTCGGCAACGGAATCCCGGGGCGCTCGAGGCGATCCTCGAGAACCTTGGGGCGCGCGTGACGCCGACGACGCCGACGGTCATCCGCAAGGATTCCGCGACCCTCTCATTCCTCGCCGACGACGGCGCCGCGCGTCAGGTGTTCACCTTGTTGGACGGCCTCGGGGTCGGGTGGCGGCTGCGGGGCCGCCGGGCGATCCGCCATCCGGCCGCTCACGCGGACGAGGGACTCACGGGCCGCCAACGTGAGGTCCTGAGCCTCGCGTGGACGCTCGGATACTTCGACATCCCGGCGAAGGTTGGCCTCGAGAAGCTCGCCGAGCTGACCGGCTTGAGCCGGAACACCGTGAGCCAGCATCTCCGGCGCGGCCTCCGGCGAATCTTGCGAGAGTCGCTCCCGTGAGAGTCGCGGGCGG
>WNGA01014783.1_pt1 | contig 10676 bp, 8 predicted proteins | sample 5400061 | NCBI WGS metagenome assembly WNGA01 (sample SAMN13153366, study PRJNA577476) | soil metagenome | isolation source: 100 cm soil or saprolite under grassland replicate 2 | place: USA:California | collected 2016-06-15
AGTCACCCGTTATGCAACTGACTGATCTGAGCTGGCCCGCGGTTCGAGCTTTGAATAAAGACACACCCGTTGCTTTACCCATCGCCGCGCTCGAGCAGCATGGGCATCACCTGCCGCTCTTCACGGATAGCATTCTGCTCGGAGAAATCATGCAGCGCGCGTCGCATCGGCTCCCGGACCGCGTGCTCTATGCCCCATTGATGTGGCTGGGAAACTCGGACCATCATCTTGATTTTCCAGGAACGCTCTCCAGCCCGCCCCGCACGTACATCGATCTGCTTTGTGGTCTCACGGAGAACTTCATTCTGCACGGATTCAAACGGCTCGTCTTCATCAATGGGCACGGTGGAAACGATGTCCCCGGCAAACAGGCCGTCTTCGAAGTCCGGCAACGGCATCGGCAGCGAAGCGACTTGCTCTTGTTGTTCGCGACTTACTGGCATCTCGCGTCCCCGCCCCGGGACCTGGGTCACGGACTGTACCAACACCAGATGGGCCACGCCTGTGAGTGGGAGACTTCGATGATCTTGCGCCTCGCGCCACACCTTGTCGGCGACCTGAAGAAGCAGGCTCCGGTCGAACCCGGACATGCGTTCGAGCCCGCGTCGCGGGCCTGGACGACGAAGGACCGCACGGAGCCCGGGCACATCGGCTATCCGCACCTGGCGACGGCCGACAAAGGAGAAGCCCTGCTTCGCGTATTCGCGGACGGAGTGGTCGGCTTGTTGGAGCGGGTAATCGCCTGGGATGGCAAATCGTGGAACGGATGAACATGGGAGTGACACAGTCTCGCATGCGCTCCGACCTGCGCGGATGAGTCCATCGCCCCCAGCACGTCCGGCGTCGTGGAAATGGTGGATCTGTGGCCTTCTGTTGCTTGCCTCGGCGATTAACTACATGGACCGCCAGACGCTGGCCAATGCGGCGGTCCGCATCACCACGCAGTTCCAACTCAGCCGCGAGCAATACGGGAATCTCGAACTCGCCTTCGGCTGGGCCTTCGCCGCCGGTTCGCTTGGGTTCGGTTTCGTCGTCGATCGGCTGGCGGTGCGTTGGATTTACCCGACGGTGTTGCTGCTGTGGTCGGGGACCGGTTTCGCAACCGGCCTGGTGGAGGGCTACGGCGATTCCAGCTCATCGGCCTGATCGGGATCGTGTGGATCGTTGCCTGGTTCGCGCTGGTGCGCTCCGGCGAACTCTCCGGCGTTACCGTGCCCTCGGCCGTTCCCACATCATCCGTGCGGGTTGAGAGTGTCTGGCGTGTGATTCTCAGCCGGCGCATGCTGGTGGTGCTGATCGTCGTGGCCCTGATTAACACGAGCTGGCAAATCCTGCGTGCCTGGCTTCCGCTGTTCCTGCAGCAGGGACGTGGCTACAGTGAAAGGCACGCGCTGGATTTCAACTCACTGTTCTTCATCGCGACGGACGTTGGGTGCCTGGGGGCCGGAGCGCTGACGCTTTGGCTCCATCGCCGGCAGTTCTCGGTTCATTCCGCGCGTTCTGCGACGTTCGTTGCCTGCGCTGCACTGAGCGCATTGACGCTGCTGGCGGCGTTTCTCCCCAGAGGTTGGCTCCTACTGACTGTGCTGCTGGGGGTGGGCGCCGGTACGCTGGGAGTGTTCCCGATCTATCACGCGTTCACCCAGGACTTGACCAAGCATCATCAAGGCATGGTCACGGGCCTCGCCGGCGTGGCCGCCTGGGCACTCTCGCCCGCGCAGAAATATTACGGCCGGTTGATTGACCAGACCGGTTCGTTTGATTTGGGCATTGCCGTCGCCGGTTGTTTGCCGCTCCTTGCTTTCGTGGTTTTACGGCTGCTCTGGGTCCCGCCCGTGCCCAATGGCGTTCGCGAGTCAGTACCGACTTAGGCCCGCCGTCTGAAGCGATGAATGGCTCCAACCACCCCGGCCGCAGGACGCGCGGATGAACCGCAACCGACGAGCGTCGAAGCCGGTCAACCCTATGATAACGCGCCGCAAATTCGTTTTGACCATGGCCGCCGCGGCGGGGTCGGCCGCGGGGTTGTCGTCGCTCACGAGCGGTTGCTCCTCGCCGGGCACGTCCGGCCCACGCGCCAGCGCCAGTCGGCGTCGGCGGGTGGCCATCATTGCAACCGAGGTCCGCACCCACTCGCACGCCCAACATTTTATCGATCGTTTTCTTGAAGGCTACGGGTGGCACGGCGCCTGGCACCACCCGCCGATGGACCTGGCGGCGCTCTACGTGGACCAATTCCCGGAAAAGGACCTGGCGCGCGAGCGTTCGAAGCGTTTCAAGGTTCCGCTCTACCCGACGCTTGAAGAGGCATTGACACTGGGAAGCTCGAAGCTGGCGGTGGACGGCGTGTTGGTGATTGGCGAGCATGGGAAGTATCCGCGAAACCAGAAGGGTCAAACACTCTATCCGCGTTACCGGTGGTTTAAGCGGGTCGTTAAAGTCTTCGAAGCAAGCGGCCGGGCGGTGCCGGTTTTCAACGACAAACACCTTTCGACGGCGTGGCTTGAATGTGCGGAAATGGTCGAGGAGTCGCGGCGGCTTGGCTTTCCCTTCCTGGCCGGTTCCTCGCTGCCCGTAACGTGGCGTATCCCCTCCCTGGAGATGCCCTGGAAGGCGCCGCTCGAAGAGAGTGTGTCTGTTTGCTACGGCGGAATCGATTCCTACGACTTCCACGGACTCGAAACGGCACAGTGCATGTCGGAACGTCGTCTGGGCGGTGAGGTCGGCGTAAAATCGGTACAGGCGATCCGGGGTGACAAGCTGTGGCCCATGTTGGCGGAGCGGGAGCGAACAACACGATTGCTGTTCGCGGCGCTGTCGCGCAGCCACACACTGCGCGCTCCCCCGGGTTACACGTTTCCCGTGCCGGATATCGTTTGGATCCGGCGCAGCAGCCCGGACGCAGTCGCCTATTTTATCGAACATTACGACGGGTTTCGCACGACGATGTTTCTGCTGAACGGGGTGGTGCAGGATTTCACCTACGCCGGTCGCCTGAAGACGTCCGGCAAGGTCCGTTCCTGCCAAATGCAATTGCCGATGCCGTTGCACATCTCGACGACGGCGGACTTTTTCAATCCGCTCATCCATAACATCGAAGAGATGGTCCTGAACGGCCAAGCGCCCTATCGGGTCGAACGCACCTTGCTGACATCCGGCATGACCCTGTTCGCCGTGGAGTCACTCCATCGCGGCGGAGTGAAGATTGAAACGCCGGAAATGAAGGTCGCTTACTCCCCGGCAGCGCCCTCGACATTCTGGAGGGCGTGATGCGGCGGAACCCGGAGAGGATCGCCTTTGTCGTGGAGGAATTCGCGCTTCGCGCTCCGGCGCAACAGCTCCTGGACCGTCTGCTGATCGGCTACCTCAGGGATGGCCAGTTTCACCGACCGGGTTTTGACCGGATATCGATCTGTCTCGATTCCAGCGAGGTGAATTCGGAACTTCAGCGGCGAGCGCAGGACTTCGGGCTGGTTGTCGAGCCGAACCTGAACCGCGCCGTGAGTGATGCCGACGCAGTGGTAGTAGTTTGGAAGGGACGTGGAGTGGATGCGAACGAAGAACGGCTGCGAGCAGTGTTGGGCGCCATGCCGGGAAACGCCGCGTGCTTTGTGTACGGAGCGCTCGCAAACCGGGCGAGGTCCGCACGCGAACTCGCCGGACTTGCAGATGCGCGCAGCGTCGTCCTTGGCGCGGGAACTTCCCTGGCCGTGACGTATCGCTTGCCTGAGGTGAAGCTCGTTCCCGGTGCACGCCTGAGCGATGCCATGATCGTCGTGGAGGGAGCGTTCGGGGAAGCTGAACTCGACGCTCTCGAAGGCTTGCTGCCGCTGATCGAGCGGCGTCGCGGTGGCGAAGCGGGAGTGAAAAGTCTGCGTTTCCTGCAAGGCGACGAACTCTGGCGGCTCACGCGAGGAGACCCGGCGCGGGCTTTATTGGCGTCCGCGAGCTCGCGTTCCAATACCGTGCAGGGCGATCCGCTCGCGGACGGCCGCACGCAGGACATTGTCGGACTGGGACTGATTGAAGCACTGGCGAGAAATCCGCGCGGCTGGTTGCTGGAACATCGCGACAATCTTCGTTCCACCATCCTGGTGCTCGACGGCGCGGTGGCCGATTATAACTTTGCCATTCGCCTGGCCAACGGGAGCATCGTTTCGGCTCAACTGTATCGTCCCCCCGAGCCGGCTCAGGAGCAGTTCAGCCGGCTGGCGGGGGCGATCGAAGACTTTTTCCGAACCCGTTCCGCGCCGTGGGCACTGGAGCGCAGTCTGCTGATCAGTGAATTGCTGGGCGAATTCAAGAAGCGGCGGCAGTAAACTCCCTCGGGTTGCCTTACTTCCCGTAAACCACCCGGCCGTCCAACACCGTCAGCACCACCTTTGCTCGCTCGATTTCGGCCGCGTCGATTTTGAAGATGTCCCGGTCGAGCATCACCAAATCGGCCAATTTGCCGGGCGCGATCGTGCCTTTGATCTGTTCCTGGAATTCCGCGAACGCGGAGCCGACCGTGAACGCGCGCACGGCTTCTTCGACCGTGATCTTCTGCTCCGGCACCCAGCCATTGGGATGCTTGCCGTCCAGCGTCCGGCGCGTGACGGCCGCTGCGATGCCTTGAATCGGATCCAGCGGGGCGACGTTCCAATCGGAGCCGAACGCCAGCACCACGCCGGCATCAATCAACGCGCGGAACGCGTATGTGCCCTTGCAGCGCTCTTCCCCGATGCGTTTTTCCGCCCAGCGTCCATCGTCGGCGCAGTGATACGGTTGCATCGAGGCGATGACGTGCTCGCGGGCGAAGCGGGGGATATCCTGAACGCGGAGGTGCTGGGCGTGCTCGATGCGGAAGCGCCGGTCGCGCTCGCCGTTGGCTTTCGCCACCTGCTCGTAGATCGAAAGGATTTCGTGGTTCGCCCGATCGCCGATGGCGTGGATCATCACTTGCAACCCGGCACGATCGGCCTCCAGCACGCGTTTGAACATAGCGCCTTCGGGGAACATTTCGCCGCCCGGCAGTCCGCGTGTGTCGGGTGCGTCGTTGTAGGGCGCGAAAAAGAGCGCGGTCGTTGAACCAAGACTGCCATCGCTAAATCCTTTCAGTCCACCCGTGCGGAGCATGCCGCTCCCGAACGCCGCCCGCACGCCGGTCCGCGCCAACTCCTCCCAACGCGGCAGCGGCCAGATGGCGTAGAGGCGCGTTTTCAATTCTCCGCGACGGAGCAACTCCTGATAAACCCCCACATCAGCCGCGGTGGACATTTCCTGCACGCTCGTCACGCCGAGTCGCGCGGCGTGTTCTGTCGCCGAGCGCCCCGCCGCCAGCTTCTCATCGAACGTCGCCGCTGGAATCCGTTGGTAAATCAGACTCATAGCCGCGTCTTTCAGAACGCCTGTCGGCTCGCCGCTTTTGGCGTCCCGCACGATCAAGCCGCCGGGCGGGTCCTTGGTTTCACGCGTGACGCCAGCCAGCCTGAGCGCCCGACTGTTGGCCAGTGCCATGTGGCCATCCAGCCGGCTGACAAAGACCAGCGTGTCCAGTGTCACGGGATCGATCAGGTCCCGGGTAGGCAAAGGCGCGTCCGGCCACAGTTCGTGGTCCCAGTCACCGCCGGTGATCCAGCGACCGGTGGGTGTCTTTTTGGCAAACTCACCAATGCGCCGAGCGAACTCCTGTTGTGTCTTAGCGCTGCGCAAATCCACACTCGACAACTGCGCTCCGCCGCTCAGGAAGTGGACGTGAGCGTCGTTGAAGCCCGGCACGACGAGCCTGCCCTCTGCGTCAATGACCCGTGTCTTATCGCCTGCGAGCGCTTGAATTTCCCGGGTCACGCCAACGGCCGCGATGCGATCGCGAGAAATCGCCACGGCTTCGGCCACTGGCTGGTTCGTGTCCAGGGTGCGGATGGTTGCATTGATGATCATGAGGTCCGGAACCATAGGCGACGCCGCACCGAGAACCGTGGTCACCATGGCCAGGTTGCTGGCGATGGTGGCGACGTTTCTCATTGCGGGTCCAGGAACAATAGCGGCCAACGCTCCACATTGTCACGATATACATGCTTTCGTTTTGATTTCAAGATTCCATCCGGCGCAGCTAAACCAACGTCAACTTGGAACTTCGTTTGAACTTTGAACTTTGAGCTTTGACCTTTCTCGCTGGGCGTCCTTATTTCCCAAAGTCCCTTCGATAACGCTTGAGCAATAGGTCCCGGTCGTTCTTCAGAAAGTAAACCTTTCCGCGCAGTTTCTTGGTCTCGCCGGGCTTGAGTCCGCCAATACGCGGGTCATTGTGCAAGCAGACGATGACTCCCTGGAAAAGTTCCTCCGTCCGGTCCCAGGCGGTTGCCAGGATGAATTGATTGTCCGCGGAAAAGCAGCCCATCAACCCGTTGACGGGTTGGTCGGGACTGATCGGACGCGGGTTGACGTCATCACGGTTGATTCCTTTGGGGACATAAACCTGCCCGCCGCGATACAGAGCATCCTCCGTCCGACGCGTCTGGTCCAATGTGGTCAAACCATGTTCCGTGAAAATGAAACACTTGTTGATGTAGTTTGATTGAGTGGCGCCGGTGAACCGGTCCACACGCATACAAGGTTGAAACCATTGCGCGTCAAGAAATTGATCGCCGCCATTGCGCAAGGTTAGTCTGAAGTCCACTTCATCTTTGCGGGCGCGAATATCATGCCATACTTCGACCTTTGGCTGTACGATCGTTCGCAACCGCACGCGCCTGCCGGCCGGGTCGGCGGCAATCATTTCGGTTTTGTGGGGAATCGTGGTTTGACGCCAGTCGCGATTGTGTGCGCCACTGCGGCAGAACGCCTCCAAATACCAGATGTCCACTTTGCCCCCGGGCATGTTCGGGCCGGAAATGCTCAGCAGGTTGTTCGTCCAGGCAATGGTCAGGCCTTCGGCCGCCGCGGCCGCGGCGGCCACTCCCGTTGCGAGGAGGATCACAACGCAGTTAAGAGCTGTCTTCACGCTGAGTCTTCGCTTGCCCACGCCGGCGGATGCTGGAGGCGGAACAAGGTCTCACCGGCCTTGGGTACCAGCAGAACGCCTTCGGCCTCGCGGTTCGCGTAGTCCGCGATCCGAACCGTATCGGGATCGCGATACCGGAGGTTGATCCGCTTACATGTCCCCGGCGGGATTTGTGTTGCCAGCGTGACCCGCGCGCGCGGCATTTCCACGCCATTCTCGTAAGTGCCCAGGCCATGCACATGAGCGCAATGCGCCAGCACGCCCCAGGGGTGTTGCTTGAAGCGATCCCATTGTTTGAGGAAGTAGTCCCGGCAATGGTAGCCGACTTCTTCAATGACTCGTCCATGGGTCACGCAAACTTCCAAAATATGCGGTGCGTAAATGATCAGTTCGCCGCCGTCGGCAAGCACCGGTTCCAGCTTGTACATGCACTTGCCGGCGGTCCAGATCTCATCATACATCCTCGGAGCGCAGGCAAGAATGGTGTGAAACGGCTTTTCTTTATAGACGATGTGCCGCTGACGCGACAGCTCGCTCGCGCCGTCCCACGCTGCTTCCGGTGAACCCGTGAACAATCCGGCCAGGCCCGTTCCTTCCACCACCAGGCTGAAACACAACTTGGGAACCGTCACCATCGCGCCGGCCCGATCCACCACGCGGCGCACGGGCGTCCATTTGTTGCCGATGATCTTCGGCGTGCTGATGACCGCGCCGAGCCAATGAAAGAAATTGAGAATTTCCGGACCGGCCACGCCCGGGAAAAGGTATTTGTTCCCGCCGGAAAAGCCGACAACTTCATGCGGGAACACGGGCCCAATCATGACGATCTGGTCGTAGTCAAAGACCATCTTGTTGACGTCCACCGGCACGTCCAGCGCAAACAGGCCGCGGGACAACTGTCCGATTTCATCGGCCGGAATGACCCCGACCCGCCTCAGCGCCGAGGAATTATTCCATTCGTGATTGAAAAAGCGAACCTGGCGATACTCCGCGCGCCGTTCGGTCTCGGAGATCTCCAATCGCCCGCAAATGGCCGCCTCGCTCATCGGCTGATGGGTGCCGAGGGCGACTAAAATGTCCAGCGCTCGGACCGTCTCACCAATCTGCTGATGCAGCGTTTTGAACAGCAATCCGACCGGCGCGGTCCGGGTGCCGTCGGGAACGATGAGCAACACTCGTTTGTCGCGGTACGCTTTGGCCGGGCATGCCTGGGCAACGACGTCGGCCACTTGCTCGCGCGTCAGCATACTGCCAAGCGGAGCAATTTGGGATTGAGGTGACATGGAGTCGTTGAAGGGTTGGAGGGTTAAGGCGTTAATGGATTGACGCATCAAAACGTCAAATCGTTAAAAGTTAAATCGTCTGACAGAGAAAGCCGCCGTCCACACGGATATCGGCGCCGGTGACAAAGCCGCTGGCCTTCGAACTCGCGAGGAAGACCGCCGCGCCTATCAATTCGCGCGGTTCGCCGAACCGACCCATCGGGGTGTGGCCGACGACCGATTTGGCGCGCTCGGTGGGGGTACCGTCCGGATTGAATAGGACGCGCCGGTTCTGTTCCGCCGGGAAGAAACCCGGCGTGATGGAATTGACGCGAACGCCTTTGGTGGCCCACTCGCGGGCCAGGAATTGTGTCAAACTCAGGACGCCGGCCTTGGCGGCTGAATAGGCGACGACACGCGAGAGGGGAACATGCGCCGAGACGCTGGCGATGTTGATAATACTGCCGTGGCCGCGTTTTTCCATTGCCGGCCCAAATTCCTGGCAAGGCAACAACACCCCTCCAACCAGGTTCAAATCGAAATTGTCGCGCCACGCCTCCAAAGCAATCTGCTCGAAAGACTGGTCGGGACCAATGATCGCTTTGGGATTGTTCCCGCCCGCGGCGTTGACAAGAATTGTCGGTCCGCCGAACGCGGTTTCGATCTGTGCACTCGCGGCGCGCACGCTGTCGCGCGACATCGCGTCAAGGGTGACAAACCCGGCAGCGCCGCCGGCCTTTTTGATCGATGTGACGCGCGCTTCGCCCCGTTCGGCGTTGCGTCCCGCCACAACAACCCGCGCTCCGGCAGTTGCCAAGCCGTCGGCAATCGCTCCCCCCAACGCGCCCGTGCCGCCGATCACCACGGCAACTTCCCCGGTCAGGTCAAAAAGGTCCATAAGGCTAAACGCGGGGAATCTTGCGCGAACGGCCACCAACCGAGAAGCGAAATTTGTTCGGCCGCGTCAGCCGTTTTGGCGCTGCCTTGGGATGGGCCATGAATGACGGGTCGCAAAACGCGGCAAATCCTTTCAGCCCCGCCCAGTGCCGCCCTGCGCCCGCGGCCGCCCAACTTCCGACAGTCTGGCTAAACACCGAGTGGGCGTACTGGTCAGGAAGGAGTTGAGGAAACTGCCCGGCGAATCCACCTGAACTTTGTCCCTCACGGCGGATTCAGCTCACCAAATCCTCTGGCAACCACGGCGAGCCTGCGCTAGGCTGCGGGTAGATGGTCACGCTTCCAAAGCCCGAAGTAATCCTGACGCACGAGAGTGATCTGGATGGGCTGCTCTCGGGACTGCTGCTCCGCAAACTGGCGCACAAGCTCTTTGACGCCGAGGTGCCGCTGCTGGCCTACCACAATCACAACTGGCGCCAGCGCGCCTTGCCCGAGCGCTCGGCGTGGGTCGCCGATCTGGCGTTCGAACCGCGGCTCGACAGGTCCAACTGGGTGATCGTCGATCATCACACCACCGACGTTACCGCGAAGCAGGCCCAGTTGATCCACGACGTCAATAAATCCGCCGGATTGCTCTGTTACGAACTCTGCCGCGAGTGCGGCCTGGGTTCGCCAAAACTCGACCGGTTGGTCCATCTGAACAACGTGGCGGACCTGTTCCTCGTTGACGATCCGGATTTCGTCCTGGCCAGTGACTATGCCAGCCTGGTTAAGACCTACCAATTTTGGAACGTCGAGGCGTTGATCGATGGCGACCCTGAGCAGCTCCTGGATCATCCGCTGCTTGAAGTAATGGCGGTCAAACGGCGGATCGAGGACCCCATCGGGTTTGCCTGGAGCAAACGGAATGTGACGGAAATCAGCCCGACGGTCGGTCTGGTAAACACCGTCATTGGCAACACCAACCAGATTGTCCACCAATTGCTGGAAGGCCAAGCCACCCGTTTTCCGGTGTTGATCACCCTTTTCCGGCGCGGGAACGGCCTCATCATGGTCAGTCTGCGCAGCCGGAGCGGTGAAGCATTGAAAGTTGCCGAGCGACTTCAGGGCGGCGGCCACGCCAACGCCTCCGGCGCCACCTTGCCCCGCTCCATCCAGAATATTCCCGATGCCCTGGCCTATTTACGCCACGTTCTCAATCCCGCCGCGCGGCAAACCCTTCCCTTGAACAGCCTGGCAAGCTTGTTCGAGTCGATCGAAGTGGCGAAGAGGTAATCGGCTTTCGACGTTGCCCGGTACCCGCCTGTTGATTAGGATCACCGCCGGCGTATGTCCCTACAGCAATCTGAAACCGCGATCCCGGCTGCTTCCAGCCCTTCTGCCACGGCGCGATCTGACGGACGGCAGCCGGATGAACTGCGGTCCGTCCGGTTTCAAAACCACATCGCTCCGCACGCCACTGGCTCGACCCTGATCGAATGGGGTAACACCCGGGTCATCTGCGGAGTGAGCGTCGAAGAAACCGTGCCGCG
>WNGA01025828.1_pt1 | contig 10676 bp, 5 predicted proteins | sample 5400061 | NCBI WGS metagenome assembly WNGA01 (sample SAMN13153366, study PRJNA577476) | soil metagenome | isolation source: 100 cm soil or saprolite under grassland replicate 2 | place: USA:California | collected 2016-06-15
GAGAACGGGAGGCAATAGCCGGTGTTCACATGAGGTGAAAGTCGCGATCCCCAAAAGCGTAGAGAGGTCGCCGAACTCCCGGCGACCTCTCGAGCATGGCGGTCTGCGCCATGCAGCACACTCGCAATGTGTTTTCAGTATGCGCTCGGCTGCCCGCCAAGTCAATGCCAGGGTGCGGGTGGGGAGACTCGAACTCCCACGGGCTTTCGCCCCGCACATTGCGAGTGTGCTGCGTCTGCCAGTTCCGCCACACCCGCACCGACTTCGGGCAACAGGGCGCCACTGGGCTGCTGCGACGCGACACGGCAACGCGCGATGCCGCTGGCCGCAGCCAAGCTGTGCCGGGGCTCGTTGGGAGCGGTAACCAAAACCTCGTCCTGCGGCGCCGAAAAACGCGAGAGTCCGACCGAGCGGAGACCCGGTGGGTCACCGCGCACGGGTTACTACGCGACGCTTGAACAGGACACAAATTTGCCAACACCGAGGCTCCCGCCGGGCTGCGGGTGCGGCTAACTTGAGGCGCGGTACACTCGCCCGGGTGGCGGAATGGCAGACGCAGGGGACTCAAAATCCCCCGGGGGCAACCCCGTGTGAGTTCGACTCTCACCTCGGGCACTCAGCGACACAACGGGTTTTGTCGTCCCGGCCATCCCACCGTCAGCTCCGTGTAGCTCATTCGCGCGCTCCAACAGCAAGAGAGCCCGGCTCAGATGTTGGCGAGCACCCGCGTGAGGAGCGGCGTAGGCGGCGGTGACACGCGCTGGTGCCGCACGCGCTCGACAGGTCGCGGCGCGTCTGCGGCAACCGAAGTTGCGTCCGCGTCGCGCAGGCGTCCTTTGGGGTTTGCGCGCGTGCGATTCGAGCGGCATGAACGTTGCGGCGCCTCGGCGGATGCACCCCGCCTGCGAGGCTCCCGATGCGCCGCTTCATCGTCGTCTCCGTATCGCTCTGCCTGCTCACCGCCTGCGACGTGCTGGATCCGGAATCGGCGAGTGCGCCACGCCTGAAGACACGAGGCCCGGCGCTCGGCGCGCCGAGCTTTCAGGTCTCAAACTCGGGCGTGACGATCACGGAGTTGGTCCCGGCAGGCAGTAACTGGGCAACCGGCATCAACGACCTCGGCCAAGTCGTCGGCGTAATCCTCGAGCGAGAGTTCATCGGATTCTTCTGGACGAACGGCGTGGTCACGAGGATCGACTCGGCCACGGTGGAGGCGATCAACCGGGCAGGTCAGGCGGCGTGCAATCGATACCCGCCGCGCGCCTGCGTCTGGCAGAACGGCGTGATCAGGGACCTCCCCACGCTCGGCGGGACCAGCAGCGCCGCTGGCGACATCAACGACGCCGGGCAGATCGTCGGTACGAGCTCCACAGCCAGCGGCGAGAGCCACGCGGTCGTCTGGGCGGATGACGCCATCACCGATATCGGAGTGTTCGCCCCCGTCGCCATCAACGAGGCCGGGCGGGTCGCCGGTACGTGTGGTCCGCCTCCCGGACACGCATGCCTCTGGGATCACGGCACGATCACAGATCTCGGCACCCTGGGTGGGGACCGCAGCAGCGCCGCCGACATCAACAGCGCCGGACAGATCGTGGGGACGAGCAGGACGGCCCGGGGCGAACAGCACGGCTTCGTGTGGGCAAGCGGGACGATGACCGACCTCGGCGATCTGGGCGCGCGGTACAGCCTCGCGACGGCGATCAATGACGCGGGCCAGATCGCCGGGTACGGCTGCCTGGAGAAGTGCGACAACGGGAGGGGCTCCGATGACGTCCTCCACGCCTTCCTCTTGACGAACGGGATGCTCACCGATCTCGGAACGCTGGGCGGGACCTTCAGCGAGCCGTTCGATATCAACGAAGCGGGACAGGTCGTTGGCCGTTCCACGCCACCGGGCGAGACCAGCATCTCGGAGCTCGAAATGACCAGCCGCACCGTGCTGTGGCAACCGAACCCGGACAACAGGGCTCCCCAGGTGAGCGCCGGACCCGATCAGCAGGCCGACGTGGGACAGCCCGTCAGCGTGACGTTCAGGTTCCCCGACGCGACACCGAACGGCGCTTGGACGTGGTCCGTGGCGTGGGGGGACCGCAATGACCACCTGGAGGAGTACACGACCACCGGAACCGCCACGACCAGCGACGATCCGATCACCGTGACCCATACGTATGCGGAATGGCTGGGCGGCGAGTTCCGCGTGCGCGTCCGCGTGACGGATGGCGAGGGTGGCGTCGGTTTTGACGACGTGATCGTGACGGTCAATTCGGCCCCGAATACCGCCCCGGTCGTGACCGCCGGTGCCGATCAACAGGCGTGGCCCGGTGCCGACGTGCCGACGACTTTCACCTTCGCCGACTCGACGCCCGCCAGTCCCTGGACCTGGCGGCTCGACTGGGGTGACGGAACTGCGAGCACCGGACAGACCGACACGCCCAGGACGCTCGGGGCCTCGCACGTCTACCAAAGCGCCGGCCGGTACACCGCCGAGCTCACCGTGACTGACGCACGCGGGGCCGCCGGATCGGGCGCGCTCGTCGTCACGATCACCGAGCCCCCAGCCGGTAACACGGCACCGGCGGTGTCGGCAAGCGGCACCAACTGGGCCGCGAACGGTCCGGTGCCATGGAGCTTCAGCTACGCCGACAGGTCGACGCCGGCCGGACCGTGGGCCTGGCAGGTGGTCTGGGGCGATGGGAGCACGAGCTCAGGCGCGAGCACGACTCCGAGCGGGACCATCCAGGTCACTCACACGTACGCGGCAGCGGGCGACTACGCCGCGGTCGTCACGGTCAGCGACAACCTCGGTGCCGCCGGGTCCGCCACCGCGAGTTTCAAGATCTACCCGAACCAGCGACCCACCCTGAACGCAGGCGCCGACCAGCAGGCGGAGCCGGGACGGGCCACGAATCTCATGTTTACGGTCACCGACGACCTCTCGGGCCCGTGGTGGATGCGTGTGTGGACGTCCCGGATCGACTGGGGCGACGGGACGCTGGCCACAGGCGCCACAAGCGCCGTCCGCAGCACTCCAACCCCGTTCACCCGCAGCCACACCTACACCGCGGTCGGTCGGTATACCGTGAGCATCACCTTCAAGGACCTGGCGGGCGCCGAGGGCGTCGACAGCATGGTCATGTGGGTCGGCGCGACGCAGTGGGTTGAGGCCCTGGTCGAGCGGATCAACGGGCTCGTCACGTCAGGATCCCTGTCACAGGATCGGGCCAACGGGTTACTGGCCAAGCTGCGCGAAGTCGAGGCCAAGCTCGATGACGCCCAGAACGATCAGGCCGCAAACCAGCTCGAAGCGTTCATCAACCAGGTGGACAGCTTCGTGCGGGCCGGTGTACTCGCTGCCGAGCCGGGGCAGGGACTCGTCGCGTGGGCGCGGGACATCATCAGTCGGTTACAAGGGTCGGCGAGCTAGTGCCGCTCCCACTTTTCGGGACCACTCGAAAAAGGGGAAGGTCGTAACGAAAAGAGCTCATTCGGCCAAGGGGAACTAGGTGCGAAAAGTTGGAACGGCACTGACCAGCGGAGTGGCCCACTCACTCCGCGCCCGCGGTGTGCTCCTCCAACAACAACGGCCCGTTCGAGACCGCCTGGAGGGAACCCGACCTCGCGTCGGCTTGAGGAAGCTTAGCGCGTTGCAGCAACCACGATGTTGAACGTAGCGCTCGTCACCGACTCCACGTCCGTCGCCCTGGCGGTGAACGTGTACCCGGTTCCCGCCCGGTCGATGCTCAAGTCTCCGAACCGCGCTACGCCAAAGGCCGGTACGACGGACCGCGTCCCGCTCAGGATGCCGCCGACCGGGTTCGAGCCTAGCGCGATCGTTATGCTGCGCGCGAAGGCCGAGTCCGGGACGCCAAGCGTGTCTCTGACGACGACCTGAATGGCCGGCGTGATGATCTCGCCGGCCGTCGCGAAGCTCGGCTGCTGAGTGAAGACCAACACGTCTACGTCTCCCGACCCGCCGCCTCCCGTCGAGATCCCTTGCTGATCCGTCACGCCGGGGCCGGGGCACGCAGCGGTGACCAGCGTGGCAGCCGCAACGCGTGGCAGCCGCAACCGAAAGATGTACCAGTCGCATGGTACCTCCTGCGTTGAATACCACCGGCCCGTGTCAAGGTTTCCGAGCGCCCGGGGCCAGGCCCACTGCGGGTGCAAGTGGCGGTGGCATCAGGTAGCTGTATTCTTCTCGTCGTGGTGGGCGAGTGGATAAAGATATAAAGAAGATAGATAAAGGAGGAGAACGATGACCTTTTTACGTTGGCACCGGCTCGGCGCCCTGGGCGTGGGGCTCTTGACGCTGGCCTGCGGCGGCGACAGCACCCAGCCGCCTGGCCCGCCCGCTGAGGTCGTGAAGAGCGGCGGGGACGGGCAGGCCTGGTACTTCAACAACCCGCTGCCGCTGCCGTACAGCGTCACGGTGCGAGACGCGAACGGCCGCGCCGTGCGGGGCGTCCCAGTGACCTGGGCGTTCTACATGACAGGCGACGGAACCCTGAGCCCAAACCCGAGCACCACGAACGCGAACGGCGTCGCCACCACGATCCACACGCTCGGCGCGGCCACGACCAACGTGGTGAAGGCTACCGTGACAGGGCTGTCGGTCACGTTCAGCGCGACCGGGTCGGCGCCGCCGAAGGACGTCGCCGTCAACGTGGGCGACAATGTCTTCACCCCGCGCGACACCGCCGTGCAGGTAAACGACTCGGTGACGTGGACTTGGTCCGGGAGCAATCCGCACAGCGTGACGTTCGGCACGGGAACACCCACATCGCCGACGCAGACGACGGGAGACTACACCCGGACCTTTCCGACTGTGGGAAGGTTCAGCTACTACTGCAAGGTTCACGCGACCATGACCGGGACGGTCACGGTGGTGAACTGACCCCCTTGGGGCCTCAATTGCACCCCTTGACGCGTCTCACCGCAGCACGTCTTTTCCAGTGTATCCCCACAGCCAGTAGAGGGCCGACTATGCGACTGGTCCGTCACCTCGCTCCCGCGCTGGTCAGTTGCCTCATTTGGGCCGTTCCCCTCCGCGGGCAAGAGTCCACAGGTGCGATTTCGGGGCAGGTCGTGGACGGCACGACCCAGCAGCCCCTCGTCGGCGTCAACGTCTCGATTGCCGGAACGCCACACGCCACGGTCAGCCGGAACGACGGCAGCTTCCAGCTGAGCGGTGTCCCGGCGGGCACGCACCGCCTGCGGGCCATTCGGATCGGCTACGGGTCTCAGCTGCAGGAGGTGACGGTCACCGCCGGCGCGACTGCCACGACGCAGTTCTCACTGACGCCGCAGGCGGCGATTCTCGAGGCGGTGGTGGTGACCGGCTACGGCACGCAGCGCCGCGAGGCCATTACGGGATCGGTTTCCGCCATCGACGCCAGCGCGGCGGACGTCGGCGTGGTGACCAACGTCAACCAGATGCTCCAGGGCCGGGCCGCGGGCGTCACCGTCATTGCGAACAACGGCGAGCCCGGCGCCGGCGCGCAGGTCCGGATCCGGGGCGGGACGTCGATCAGCGCCAGTAACGAGCCGTTGTACGTGGTGGACGGAGTCATCATCCAAAACGAGCCGACCGAAGCGGCCGGCTTCGGGGTCGGCGGTTCGCCCCCGCTGCCACGCAGCCCGCTGAACCTGATCAACCCCTCGGACATCGCGTCCATCACGGTGCTCAAAGACGCCGCGGCGACGGCCATCTACGGCAGCCGCGCGGCCAATGGCGTCGTCCTGATCGAGACCAAGAAAGCCAGCTCCGGGGGCGGGGCGACGATCGAGTATGACGGCTATGTGGCGATGGCGAGTCCGTCACGGCGTCTGGACCTGCTCGACGCTGACCAGTTCCGAGGGTTCGTCCGGGAGCAGGTCGGTCTTTGGCAGGTGGACTCAACTGCCTTCAGTGGGAGGCATCCGCCGACAGACACAATCTTCACAAAGCACTTCGCGGATTCGGCCGGTAAATTCAGCGGCCTCGACTCGAAGCACCTCGGCAAGCTGGGCCCGGCGAATACGAACTGGGAGCGGGAAATCAACCGCAGCAGCGCCCTGACCCACAATCACAACCTGTCGTTCGCCGGCGGGAGCGAGGACACGCGCTTTCGAGCGTCGCTCAACTACATGAACCAGGAAGGGGTGGCGCGCTCCAGCGGCTTCGAGCGCGTGCAGGGGCGCCTCAACGCGACCCACAGCGCTTTTGACAACCGCCTCCGCCTCGGGCTCAATGTGACGTCGTCGCACACGAGCAACGACTACCTCACGTTCGAGAACACGGGGGGCTTCGAGGGCGGCGTGTTCCAGAACGTGGCCGTCTTCAACCCCACGCAGCCGGTGACGGTGATCGATCCGTCCAGCGGGCAACCCGTGTACTACGAGATCAGCGGTCAACGCTCGGTGCGTAATCCCGTGGGCCTGGCCGAGCAGATCGCCGACTTCGGGAGCACGACGCGAACGCTGGGTAACGCGACGGCGGAGGTGGATCTCGTGCCGGGACTCACGGCGCAGGTGAACGTCGGGGTGGACCGCTCGGACGGCTCGCGCAAGACCTACCTCCCGAAGGCGAGTCCGGTAGGGGCCGGGTTCGACGGGCTGTCGCGTCTGGCGAATCGCGACAACAGCACCGTGACGCTGCAGACCCTGTTGACGCTGCGCCGCCAGCTCGGCGATATCCACACCTTCGACGTCGTAGGTGGCTACGAGTTCAGCGAATTCAAGACCGGGACGTTCCTGACGGACGGCCGGGGCTACGTCAGCGACGCGTTGCTCTTCAACAACCCGGGCGCCGCCCGCACCCTCGTCGACTCCGGGGGACGGCAGGAGAGCCGGCAAGTCGCGTTCTTCGGCCGGGCCAACTACGGCCTCAGGGACCGCTACTTCCTGACCGGCGTGCTGCGGTATGATGGCTCCTCGCGCTTCGCCGAAGGGCATAAATGGGCGGTCTTCCCGGCGGTCTCGGGGTCGTGGCGCATCAGCGAAGAGGGCTTCATGCGCGATCGCGGGTTCTCGGAGCTGCGCCTGCGCGCCGGATGGGGTCTGCAGGGCAACCCGGGCGTGCCGCCCTATTCGTCCCTGGCGCTGCTCGAACCCACGACCGGCGCGCGCTATCCCTTCGGCGACGCGGTGACGTTCGGTGTCATCCCGACCCGAGAAGCCAACCCGGACTTGAAGTGGGAACAGACCGCGCAGGTCAACGTGGCCCTCGACTACGGCTTCCTGAATAACCGGTTGTCGGGGAGCGTGGAGTACTACCTGAAGAACACGTCCGATCTGCTGCTGGAGGTGTCCAATCCGCAGCCGTCGTTCGCGGAGAAGCGGCTCGTAAACGTCGGCAAGGTGCGCAACAAGGGTCTCGAGCTCTCGCTCGACGCGCTGGCGCTGTCCCGGCCGAATCTGACCTGGCGGGCCGGCCTGGTGTTCTCGGCCGAACGCAACAAGGTCGTCGATCTCGGGCCCTTCACCGCCATCGCCAGCGGCGACGTGAGCGGCCAGGGCCAGTCAAACGTCCACGCCCAGAGCATAAGGCCCGGCCAGCCGATCGGCACTTTCTTCGGGCCCGAGTTCGTCCGCGTGAACCCTCAAGGACAGCAGCTGTTCAACCACTACCGGATCGACACTTTGCCGGGGGGCGTTATCAGGCGCACCCTCCTCGGGGCGTACATCTCGGACTCGGTGACCGCCGACGATTACAGCGTTATCGGAAATGCCAATCCGGACTTCACCATCGGGTTGCACAGCCAGGTGAACTGGGGCAAGTTCGACATCAGCTTCCTCATCCGGGCGGCGGTGGGACAGGACGTGTTCAACAACACCGCCCTCGTGTACTCCACCAAGAGCGATGCCATCCAGGACAAGAACTTCCTCGCCCCGGCCTTGACCGACGGGACCGCCCTCAATGAGCCGGCCAAGTTTTCGTCCCGGTGGATCGAGGATGGCTCCTTCGTGCGGTTGCAGAATCTCACCTTGGAGTACCGGCTCGACCTCCTGACGGGAGCCCGCACGGCCCGGCTGTACGTGTCGGCCGATAACCTGCTGCTCCTCACGGGCTATTCCGGGTTGGACCCGGAGGTCCACGCTGATGCCGGTCTGGCCTCGCGTGGCATAGATTATTTGAGCTATCCGCGTCCCCGCACTGTCACGGCAGGCATTCGTGCCACGTTCTGAGGATCTGGCTCCTATGACAAGACCACTCGTTCCGAACTCGCTGGCCATCACGTGGCGCTTGGCACTGTTGCTCCTCGGCCCGGTGCTGGTGCCCCTGCAGGCGTGCACGGACCTGTCGGAAAACCCTCCCAGCGCCATTACGCCCGCGAACTTCTATCGCAACGAAGCGGAAGTGGTCAGCAGCCTGGCGGGGATTTACGCGCAGCTGCGGAGCACGCTCGACGACTACTACAATATCAGCGAAATCAGCACGGACGAGATGATCGTGCCGACGCGCGGCTCGGATTGGTACGACGGCGGGCAGTGGCTCGAGTTGCACCACCAGACCTGGTCCGCGATCAGCCCCGTCGGCAACGGCTTTGGCAACGGGGCCTGGGTCGTCGCCTTTACCGGCATCTCGCGCGCCAACGCGCTGCTCGAGGCGCTGCCCGGGTTGACCTTCGCGAGTCGAGATACGATCGCGGCCGAGGTGAGGACGCTCCGGGCGTTTTATTACTACCTGCTGATGGACCTGTTCGGCGGTGTGCCGATCGTCACGACGACCGAGCTCAAGCAGCGGCCTCGCGAGACGCGCGACTCGGTGTTCAAGTTCATCGAGGCGGAGCTCACCGCAGTCCGCCCGACCTTGCCGGCCGAATGGCCGGCGGCGTTCAACGGGCGGATGACGAAAGGCGCCGCGGATGCCATCCTGGCGAGCATGTATCTCAATGCCGAGGTCTTCACGGGTACCGTGACTACCGGCGGCCTGCAGCGCGGGCCGGCCCGTTGGCAGGACGCCATCGACGCGGCGGACCGTGTCCTGAACAGCAGCGTCTACCAGTTGGCTGACACGTTTGTGCAGGCCTTCCGGTCCGACAACGCCACGTCGAAGGAGAATATCCTGGTCGTCAAGTTCTTGAACCGGGTTGACCTGGGACTCAACTTCGTGATGCGGTCGCTGCACTACAACCAGTTCGGCCCGCCCACTCCCTGGAACGGTTTCGCGACGCTGGCGGAGACGTACAATGCGTTCGATGCGGCCGACGTGCGCCGGAACGCCATCCTGGCGGGACCACAGGTCAATGTCGAAACGAACCAGCCGGTCAAGGACCGGGGCGGTGCGCCGCTGGTCTTCACGACGACGATCGCCAAGGAGACAGACGCCAGCGAGGGCGAAGGCGCCCGACCCTACAAGTGGCCGATCGATCGGCAGCACGTTGAGCAGAACAACGGCAACGACTTCGCCTACTTCCGCGTGGGCGAGATGCTATTGATCAAGGCCGAGGCGCTGAACGAGCTGGGGAACACGGGCGCGGCCCTGATCGAGGTGAACAGGCTGCGCGCGCGCGCCTTCAATCCGGACCAGCCGGTCCCGACCGGTGTTTCCCAGGACAGCGCGCGTGTGCTGATCCGCAACGAGCGGCTGTTCGAGCTCGCCTTCGAAGCCAAGCGGCGCCAGGATTTGATCCGGTACGGCAAGTACGGCGACGCCTGGGGGTTCAAGCCGTCGAGTGCGGCTCATCGCGTCCTCTTGCCAATTCCGCAGAACCAGATGGACGCCAACCGGCTGCTGACGCAGAACCCCGGGTACTGATTGGCGGGGGCTGTCACCGATTGTCGCGGTAGGGTAGGGGCGCAGCACGCTGCGCCCCTACGTCGTCTCATAGCTGTAGTGTGGCTGCTCGCCGCCTGCTCCGGCGCTGCCGGCTCCGCGAAGGCGCCCCCCGCGGACGGGCGGCTGTTCACCCTGCTGCCTTCCAGCTACACCGGCGTCCGCTTCGAGAATCGCCTAGCCGATACCCGCGATCTGAACGTCTTCACCTATCGCAACTACTACAACGGTGGCGGCGTAGCGCTGGGCGACCTCACCGGAGATGGTTTGCCCGAGATCATGTTGACGTCGAATCAGGGTGGCAACCGGCTGTATTTCAACGAAGGCGGGTTTCGCTTCCGGGACATCACCGCCGAAGCCGGCGTGGCCGCCAAGCGAGCCTGGGCAACCGGGGTCACCTTTGCCGACGTGAACGGCGACGGACGCCTCGACATCTACGTCTGCTACGCCGGCAACGTCGCGGGCCCGTCCCGGGCCAACGAGCTCTACATCAACCAGGGCCTGGACGCGCACGGCGTGCCCACCTTCACCGAGCAGGCGGCCGCCTGGGGCGTCGCCGACCAGGGCTATTCGACCCACGCGGCGTTCTTCGATTACGACCGGGATGGCCGCCTGGACCTGTATCTGGTCAACAATGCGCCGCGATCGGTCGTGAGCCTCGGGCGGCAGAACACCCGGCAGGTGCGCGACTCCCTCGGCGGCGACAAGCTCTACCGCAATGTGGGCGGCCGCTTTCTCGACGTGAGCGCGCAGGCCGGGATCTACGGGAGCGAGATCGGGTTCGGGCTCGGCGTGGCCGTGAGCGACCTGAATCGCGACGGCTGGCCGGACATCTACGTGTCGAACGACTTCTTCGAGCGGGACTACCTGTACCTCAACAACCGGGATGGAACATTCGCCGAGGTGCTGGACCGGGAGA
>WNGA01031682.1_pt1 | contig 10675 bp, 8 predicted proteins | sample 5400061 | NCBI WGS metagenome assembly WNGA01 (sample SAMN13153366, study PRJNA577476) | soil metagenome | isolation source: 100 cm soil or saprolite under grassland replicate 2 | place: USA:California | collected 2016-06-15
TGCACCTCGACACGGTGCGCGATGCCGGAAGGTATGACGGCATGCTGGGCGTGACCAGCGCCATCGAGTGTATCGGTTCTCTGAATTCGAAAAAGAAAAGGCTGCCTTTCGCGATCGAAGTGATCGGCTTCGGCGACGAGGAAGGCGTGCGCTTCGGCACCACGCTTCTCGGCAGCCGCGCCGTGGCAGGTACTCTTGATAAAAAAGTTCTTGAAGTAAAGGACTCATCTGGAATCAGCATGGCCGAGGCGTTGCGCGGATTCGGGCTCGACCCGGCACGCATCCCGCAGGTGGCGCGGAAGAAGCACGCGGTGCTCGCTTATGCCGAGCTGCATATCGAGCAGGGCCCGGTGCTCGAAGCCGAGGGCCTGCCGGTCGGCGTGGTGACCGCCATCAATGGATTTACCCGCTTGAAAGTTCTTTTATCCGGAGAAGCCGGACATGCGGGCACCGTTCCGATGTCGTTGAGGCGCGACGCGCTCGCCGCCGCCGCCGCATGCGTCCTCGCAGTAGAGATGATTGCCAAAAAGCAGCCTGAACTGGTGGGCACGGTGGGCCGCATCGAGGCCAGGCCCGGCGCGATCAACGTCATTCCGGGCGAAGCGGCCTTCACGGTGGACGCGCGCGCGCCCAGGGATGCGCTGCGCAACGATGCCGTGCAGGCCGTTCTTTCTCAGATAAAGGGTATTTGTGAAAAGAGAAAAATCGACCTCGAGATCGAGCCGCTGCAGGAATTCGGCGTCACGGCCTGCGCGCCGTGGCTGATGCAGCAGCTGGAGCGCGCGGTCGCGGCGCGAAACCTGCCGGTGCGGCGCCTGCCCTCGGGGGCGGGACACGACGGCATGGCGATCAGCGCCATCACCGACATCGCGATGCTGTTCGTGCGCTGCAAGGGCGGCATCAGCCACCACCCGCTCGAATCGATCACGGCGGCCGACGCGTCGATCGGGGTCGAAGTGCTCCTGCATTTCATCGAGAACTTCGAGGCCCATGCAGTACCCGCGTGACATGGTCGGTTACGGCGCGAACGCGCCGAAAGCGGGATGGCCGCGCGGCGCGCGCCTCGCCCTGCAGTTCGTCCTCAATTACGAGGAAGGCGGCGAGAGCTCGATCCTGCATGGCGACAAGGCGTCGGAGGCGTTCCTGTCCGAGATCGTCGCCGCGCAGCCGCTCGAAGGCGTGCGCCACATGTCGATGGAGTCGCTCTACGAGTACGGCTCGCGGGTCGGCGTCTGGCGGCTGCTCGAGCTGTTCCGCGACCACCGCGTGCCGCTCACCGTGTTCGGCGTCGCCATGGCGCTGGAACGAAACCCGGGCGTGGTGGAAGCTTTCCTCGAGGCCGGTCACGAGATCGCGAGCCACGGCTGGCGCTGGATCGACTACCAGTACGTGCCGCTCGAAGTCGAGCGCAGCCACATGCAGCGCGCGATCGAGACCCATAAAAAGCTCACCGGCGAGCGGCCGCTCGGCTGGTACACCGGGCGTACCAGCCCCAACACGCGGCGCCTGGTGGTCGAGGACGGCGGCTTCCTCTACGACGCCGACGACTACAACGACGAGCTGCCCTGGTACGACACGCGTTACGGCAAGCCGCAGCTGGTGGTGCCCTACACGCTCGACGCCAACGACATGCGCTTCGCCACCGCGCAGGGCTTCAACTCCAGCCAGCAGTTTTTCGATTACCTGAAAGACTCCTTCGATGTGCTTTACGAAGAAGGCCGCCGCGTGCCGCGCATGATGTCGGTCGGGCTGCACTGCCGGCTGGCGGGAAGGCCAGGACGCATCGCCTCGCTGGAGAACTTTCTGAAATACGTGAAGACGAAAAGCAAAGTCTGGTTCGCGCGGCGCATCGATATCGCGCGCCACTGGCTGAAGGCGCACCCGCATGGCTGAGCGCATCAACGATCTCAATCCGGCGCCGCGGCTGCTGATGGGCCCGGGGCCGATCAATGCCGACCCGCGCGTGCTGCGCGCGATGAGCGCCCAGCTCCTGGGCCAGTTCGACCCGCAGTTCCGCACCTACATGCGCGAGACCTCGGCGCTCTACCGCGGCGTGTTCCAGACGCAGAACCGCTGGACGCTCCTCATCGACGGCACCGCGCGCTCGGCGATCGAGGCGGCGCTCGCCTCGCTCATCGAGCCCGGCGACCGCGTGCTGGTGCCCGTGTTCGGCCGCTTCGGCCACCTCAAGGTCGAGATCGCGAAGCGCTGCGGCGCCGAGGTACATGCCGTCGAGACGGATTGGGGAACGGTTTTTCCGACAGAGATTCTCGAGAAAGAGATCAAAAGGCACAAACCGAAAATCGTCGCCGTGTCGCACGGCGATACCTCGACCACGATGGCTCAGCCGCTCGCCGAATTGGGAAATCTCTGCAGGAAAAATGACCTCCTGCTCTACGTGGACGCAACCGCGACCCTGGGCGGCATGGACCTGCCGACCGATGCCTGGCAGCTCGACGTGGTGAGCGCCGGGCTGCAGAAATGCCTCGGCGGGCCTTCGGGCAGCGCGCCCCTTACGCTGAACGAGCGCGCCGAAAAATTGATTTCGAGAAGAAGGCACACCGAGCAAGGTTTAAAAGATAAAAATCAGGAAGAAGGCGAAGGCTCGGTCATCCGCTCCAACTACTTCGACCTCGCGATGATCATGGATTACTGGTCGGACAAGGCGCTCAACCACCATACCGAGGCGACCAGCATGCTGTACGCGGCGCGCGAATGCGCCCGCATCCTGCTGCAGGAGGGTCTCGCCAAGGCTTTTGCGCGGCACGCGCTTGCTTCCAGGGCCTTGTGCCGGGGAATCGAGGCCATGGGCCTCAAGCTCTTCGGCGACCCGAAGCACAAGATGCCGAATGTCACCGGCGTGCACATCCCGCAAGGCGTCGACGGCGAAAAAGTGCGCCGCGCGCTGCTCGCGGACTTCAACATCGAGATCGGCACCTCGTTCGGCCCCCTGCACGGCAGGGTCTGGCGCATCGGCACCATGGGCTACAACGCGCGCGAGGATGCGGTGCTCGTCACCCTCGGCGCGCTCGAAACCGTTCTTTCAGGAGAGAAATTCAAGCTGTCGCGCGGTATGGCGGTGGACGCCGCGCTGGCTGTGTACCGCGATGGCGTTCGCGGCTAGCGTCGCGGGGCGCTTTGCGCGCGACGCGCTGGCACTCGGCGAGGGCGAAGTCTGCGCGCTGTTTCGCCGCAGCTTCTATCTCAGATTTCCCGGCGGGAAGTACGCCTGCGTCGGCGACCCGTCGCTCGGCCGCGGGCCGCTCAACGCGCTCGTCGCACCGTTCAGCGCGCCGGCGCTGGGCGAGAGAATTTCCGTTTCAGTCGCCGACGCATCGATCTGGCGTCCGCCGGCCCTGCCGCAAGGTTCGCCTGATCTGACGGCTCTGAAAAAAGCCGCGCAGGCGCGCGTTCCGGCGGAAGGCTTCGGCTGCCTCGTCGCCGGTACACACAACGCGCTCAGCGTCCACGCCCAGCCGGCGCTCGAGGCGATCGACCGCTGGCTGGTCGGCAATGCGCTCGGCGCCGAAGCCGCGCAGCTCATCGGCCTGGGACCGGGCCTCACGCCCTCGGGCGACGACTACCTCGGCGGCGTGATGGTCGCGCTGCATGCGCTCGGGCGCGGCACTCAGTCCGCAGGGCTCTGGCGCTGGCTCCAGCCGCGGCTCGCGGAGCGCACCAGCGCAATCAGCGCAGCGCATCTCACTGCGGCCGCGGCCGGGGAGGCCCACGAGGCGCTGCACGCCTGCCTGCTGGAGCTGTTCAAGAGCGCCAGCGGATGGGAGGCGACGCTGCCGCGACTCGGCGCCGTCGGCCACGGTTCAGGCTGGGACGGCCTCGCCGGCGCCCTGGCCGTGCTGGAGAGGTCGAGCCTAGGCTGAACTTACGAGCGCGGCGGCGGCCTTTGCGGCGCGCGCGTTCGACGGCGCAACGATCACGCCGGCATTGCGCAGAATCGCCCCTTGCCGCGACCAGCCTTGCGGATCGCCCTCGGTGCCGGTCACGGAAGCGACGCTCGGCTTGCTCGATCCCTTCAGTGCATGAACCAGGATTCCCGCAGGGTCGAGGTGGGAGCCGTAGCCGAGCACCACGTCAAACAGAAGAACTGCCACCTTGGGGTCGGCGAGCGCGCGCACGATGTGCTGGTCGCGCAGCTCGGGCTCGATCATCGGGTGCGGCCGGCCGCGCCTGTACTGGTCGTCCCCCAGGTCGATGAATTCATGATGCTTGAGCTTTTTCTGTAGAAATATCATCTCGGCCTCGGCGCACAACGTGCCACCGCAGTAAAGCCCGCGGACCAGGCCCTTTCTTCTTTTCGGAAGACTCAATTTAGCGGGCGCCAGCTTTTTCCCGATCGCGAGCTCCGCCGCGTCGGTCAGCGTGCGCGCGAGGCCGGGCTCGCGCGAGCCGAGGAAGCACACGACGCAGGGCTTGGAGGAGCGCTTCACCCGTTTCAGGACGAGCCTTGCGACCTGCGGCGCCGGCGGCTTCGAGATCAGGACGATCTTCGAGGTCGCAGGATCCTGCTCCAGGGCGTCGAACGCGGCGAGAGTGCCGAGCGCGCCGATACGCGCGTCGAGGTCGCGGCCGCCGACGCCGATGCCGTGCGAGACGCCGCCGCCGAGGCGCGCGATGAGTGAGCTCACCTCCTGCAGCCCGGTGCCGGACGCGGAGACGATGCCGATGTCGCCCTGCGGCACGGCGTTGGCAAAGGCGATCGGGGTCCCGGCGATCAGCGCCGTGCCGCAGTCAGGCCCCATCAACAAGAGATTTTTTTCATTGGCAAAGCGCTTCAGCGCAAGCTCTTCCTCGAGCGGCACGTTGTCGGAGAAGACCAGCGCGTTCAGGCCGCGCTCGAGCGCGCTGCGCGCTTCGCGCGCGGCGAATTCCCCCGGCACCGAGATCAGGGCGAGATTCGCCCGCGGCAGCAATTCGAGCGCACCGGCGAGCGAGCGCGCATGCGGCATCGATTCGGAAACCGGAAAATTTTGCTCGAGAATCAGTCCCTCGGCCGCCTTGAGCGCGGCCGCGGCGGCACGCGCGTCAGCCGCGCGCACGGCGAGGACCAGATCGCTCGGCGAGGCGCGTTCGCCTTCGGCGGCGAGCAGCCCCGCCTCGGCGAGGAGCCCGCGGTTGGCGGGCGTGCCGACCATCACCGCTGCCGCCTCGACACCGGGCAACGCGCCGAGCCGGCGCGAAACGCGCATCAGGGTGACCGAGTCAAGGTAGCGGCCAGGCTCAACCCGGTTAAGGACCATTTGATATTGCCAACAGGGCTTTTTCAAAGCACACCAGCGGAGCTCGCGCGATACCCGCGCCGACCTGGCCGACGCCCGCCCGGCGGTGCGCGATGCCGGTATTGATCGCCGGCGCGATGCCGGTCTCCACCACCCGGCGGATGTCGATACCGGTCGGCGTGCCGGCGAATTCCAGCGCCGGGATCGCCCACTTCGGATTGCGCGCCGCGCTGATCTCGCTCATGGCGCGGCTGTAGCCGAGCGCGTCCTGGAAGCCGCCCGCGCCGACGAAGCCCGCGACCGCCGGCGCCGCCGCCATGGCGAAGGCGCCGAGGCCCACCGCCTCGAGGATCGCCGAATCGCCCATGTCGGGGTTCGCATCGGCCGCGCTGAACCCCGGGAAATAGAGGCCTTGCGGCATTTCGACCGGCGCGGTGAACCAGCGGCTGCCGAGCGCGGCGACGCGGATGCCGAAGTCGGTGCCGTTGCGGCTCATTGCGGTGACGAGGGTGAGGAAGAACTGGTCGTTCCCCGCCATGAATTCGAAGGCTTTCACCAATGACGAAGAATCTCCGGCTGCACGCGAAAGATGAGGGGAAAGTATTCGAAGCAGCAGCGACGAGCAGGCGACGTTTCTCTGGTGCATCTCGTCGCCCATCGTCAGGCCGCGCGCGATGAGCGGGACAAGCGCAATTCCGCCGTTCAGTTTGAGACTATTTTGCAAAAGAGGGGCGAATTCGTCTCGCAGCCACGCAAGGCGCGCCAGCACTTCGGCGTCGTTGCCGCCAAAGCGCATCACCTTTCCCAGGCCTTCGTTGATCGCGCACAGCGCGCGGTTGCCGAAGGCGCGGTTCTCGACCACGAAGAGCGGCATGCTGCGCGTCGTGATGCCGGTCATCGGCCCGACCGCGCCGTGATCGTGGTTCGGCGCGAACTTCACCCCGCCGCCGGCGGCGAGCGCTGCGGCGGCGCCGAGGTCGTTCGCCCAGCCCTCGAACACGATCGCGCCGCACACCGCGCCGCGCAGCGGCCCGCACATCGCCTCCCAGGCGATGGGCGGCCCGGCGTGCAGGATCAAGCGCTCGTGGTCGAGCTGCGGAATCAGGTCGCCGGCGCGCCCGACATCGGCGAGCACCGGGTCCGCGGCGAGGATGCGGCCGAGCGCCTCGCGGTTCGCATCTTCGATTTTCTGGTTCGAGGAAGAAAGTTTCTGCAAAGCCGAAAGTAATTCAGGCTTGCCGCCGGCGGGGGGCCGCCAGTCCACGCGCGCGACCGCGGCGCCGTGCGCGGCGAGGTCGCGCGCGAATGCCGCGAGCCCGATATTGACCACCCGCAGCGGGCCGGCGAGCAGCCGCATCGCGTTTACCTGCGCGCGCGCCAGCGCAGCTGCGGGTAGCGCTCGCGCGCGCCCGCAGGCGCGAGGTAGACCGGGGCGAGCGCTTCGAGCGCCTGCGGCACCAGGCCGAAGGGCAGGCAGCCGCCGCCGCCCGCATCGCAGACCGAGGGCACTTGCATCGAAAGGTAGTTGTCGCGGGTCATCAGCGGTCCCGGCGACCATTCGAGAAGCCGCGCCTGCAGGTAGGAGAGCCGGTCCGGCAGCCCGATGATGAGGCGGTGCCGGCCAGTCACCGCGCACACGTACTCGACAAGCTCTTTCAGCGTGTAGGCTCGCGGCCCGCACAGGTCATAGCGCTTGCCGAAGGACCCGGTTTCCGCGAGCGCGGTGGTCATCGCGCGCGCCACATCGCCGACGTACACCGGCTGGAAGCGCGCCTCGGGGCAGGCAAGCGCGAGCACCGGCAGAAAGCGCGCGAGCTGCGCGAACATGTTCAGGAACCTGTCCTCGGGGCCGAATACCACCGACGGACGGAACGCCGTGACGTCGAGATCGTGGGCGGCGAGCACCGCGTCCTCGCCCAGGCCTTTGGAGCGCAGGTATTCGGATGGCGCCGAGGGCGAGGCGCCCAGCGCGCTGACGTGGAGCAAGCGCTTCACTCCAACCGCGCGGCAGGCGTTGACGATGGCCTGCGGCAGCTCGACATGCACGCGGGAGAAATTCGGTCCGTGCAGCGTGCCGACCAGGTTGATCACCGCCTGCCGTCCGGCGGCAAGCCGCTCGAGCGCGCCCCTCGCCATGACGTCGGCTTCGATCACATCGACCGTCGGCAGCAGGATCAGGTGCTTGGCGCTCTCGCGGCGCCGCGACGGCACCGTGACCCGGATGCCGCGCGCGGCGAGCGCCGCGACCAGGTGCCGGCCGATGAAGCCGGCCCCGCCGACTACCAGGACATCGTCGAATTTCACTCGCTACGGCAGGTCGTCGTCGACGGCTGCGGCGGCACCGCGCGGCGCAATGGTACCGAGGCGCAGCTTGAGCGGCTTGAGCCCGTTTTCGAGCAGCTCGCCGTAGAACACCGAATTGGCCATGACCTTTTTCACGTACCTGCGAGTCTCGCCGAAAGGGATGGTCTCGGCATAGATCGCGCCTTCCAGCCGTTTTTCGGCGTCGCGCCAGCGGCGCGCCCGCCCCGGGCCCGCGTTGTACGCCGCCGAAGCGAGCACCGGGTGGCCGAGCTGGTCGAGCACCAGCTTCAGATAACCCGTGCCGAGGGTGACATTGGTCTGTACCTCGGTGACGCTCTTCGCATAGTTGCGCAGCCCGATCCTGGATGCGACGTAGCGGGCGGTGCGCGGCATGATCTGCATCAGGCCGGCGGCACCCGCGGTCGAGCGCGCCTCCGTGATAAAGCGGCTTTCCTGGCGCACCAGGCCGAGCACCCAGGCCTCGTCGAGACCGTGCGTCTTGGCGTACTCGCCGAACACCTCGCGGAAGGGCACCGGGTAGCGCAGCGCGAAATTATGCAGCCGCACGGTGCGATCGGCGCTGTGGATGGCGCGGTCGTACACCTCGGCGCGGCGCGCGAGCTCGGCCGCGGCGAGCAGCTTCGGATCATCGTCGTAACGGGTCGCGAACTGCCATTCGCGCACGCCCTCGGTGCGCAGCCCGAGACGGATCAGCTCGAGCGCGCGAGCGAGCCCGGGCTCGCGCCCCGCCGCCTCGACTTCCTGTTCGCTCGGCACGTAGCTATCGCGCGGCAGCGCGAAGACGTGGCCGCGCTCCTCGTTGGCGAGCAGGCCGTAGAACTCCAGCTGGCCGGCGATGCGCAGGTAGTACGCGCGGCTGCCTGCTTCCTCGCCTTCAAAAGCGAGCGCGCGCCCGTACCAGTAGGTCCAGGTCGCGATCTGCCGCTCCTCCACGGACATGCGGTCGATCGAATCGCGCACGGCGTGCCATGCGCCGGCGCGCAGCGCCGCACGCACTTTCCAGGCGAGCTGATCGTCGTCGAGCGGCGTGTCGCCGGCGCGCGCATACCACTTCAGCGCATCGGGGTGGTGCTCGCGCGCCGCCTCGAAAGCGACGCGGGCCCAGAGATATTTCAGTTCTTTCTCGGGCAGCCGCCGCCCGAGCGCTCCCTCCAGCGCTTCGGCCGCAGCCTGCGGCTCGTCGCGCGCATAGCGCACTGCGGCGAGCACCGCGACTTCGCGCGCCGGGCGCAATTCGAGGCTCGCGGGCAGGCGCTCGATCAGGCGCCGCGGGCGGCGCGCCGCCTCGGTGAGCGAGCGCTCGTCGGGCGCATCGTCTTTGCGCAGGTAGCCGAGCGCCGTCTTCGCGGCAGTGATCTGCCCGTTCTCGAACAGCACTCTCGCCCGCTGCCAGATATCGGTGGTCGACACCCGGCCGCGCACCACCATGGTGTCGGCGAGCTTGGCGCAGCCCTCGGGAAATTCCTTCGGCTCGAGCCACATCGCGCCGGTCTCGGCGAATGCGCTGTCGTCGCCATGCTCGAGGCGCTTGATCCAGGCGTAGCAGCGCACCTCGAGCTCGTCCTCGCCGTAGGCCGCGGCCTCGCGCCCGAATTCCTGCCATTCGCCGCGCTTGCCGAGTACCCTGAGCCACTCGCCGCGCAGCAGCTCGGCGACATAGGCGTCGGAATTCCTTGACAGAAATTCACGTACCTCGGCGATCGGCGCGTCCTCGAGCCGCATCGACAGCCGCCAGTAGTCGAGCCACGGCGCGAGCACGTGGCCGTCGAGCGCTCTTGCGTGTTTGGCGAACTTGATCGGATCGCCGGCGCGGTAGGCGTCGTAGGCGCCAAGCACTGCCTCGTCCGCGCCGTTTGCCGCCAACGCCGGCGCAGAAACGACTGCTAGGAGTAGCGCAAGATTGCGGAAAACCTTGAAAATCATAAAACTAAGCGAATCCCCCATGGATCCGGCCACCTTAAAATCCTGGCGCAAGTCGCAGCGGGAGCGGCTGATTGCCGCGCGAGCCGCGCTGGCGCCGGCCGTTCTTGAAGCCTGGCGTCAGCGCATCGACGGTTTCCTGGAGCTCTCGTTCCCCGGACTTGCCAGTTGTCGCCTCGCGTTTTGTTGGCCGGTCAAAGACGAGTACGACGCCCGCCATTTTGCCAGAACGCTGCGCACCCGGGGGGCGTTGACGGCGCTGCCGGTCGTGGTCGCGCCCAGAGCGCCGCTCGAATTTCGCGAATGGCACCCGGGCGTCGAGCTCGCCAAGGGGCCGCTCGACATCCCCTATCCCGTCAATTCGCCCGAAGTGACGCCGAACGCGGTGCTTGTGCCGATGAATGGCTGGGATGCGCAGGGCTATCGCCTCGGCTACGGCGGCGGCTTCTTCGACCGCACGCTCGCCGGCCTGGCGAAAAAACCGGTGGTGATCGGGATTTCCTACGAGCTCGCGCGCCTCGAGACCATCTACCCGCAATCCTGGGACATCCCCATGGATTACGTCGTCACCGAGCGCGGCGTCTACCGGCGCGACCCCGAAGGATTGGCCTTCCTGGGAGAACCCCAGGATGGAGAACCGAGCGCGCTCAGCTCTCCCGTGTGCTACGCCGGGGAGATCAAGCGCGACTAGCGCTTCAGCGCCAGCGTCAGCCCGTCGCCGATCGGCAGCAGCGATACCGCGATGCGGGAATCCTGGTGCAATTTGTCATTGAAACTACGCAGCGCCCGCGTGGTGGCGTCCCGCGCTTTGGCGTCGGCGACCGCGCCTGACCACAGCGTGTTGTCCACCGCGATCAGTCCGCCGCGGCGCACCAGCGCGAGCGAGCGCTCGTAGTACCCGCCGTAGTTCTCCTTGTCGGCGTCGATGAAGACGAAATCGAATCTGGCTTTTTCCGTCTGAAGGATCTCGTCCAGTGTTTCCAGGGCGGGTGCAATTTTCAGCGAAATCCTGTGCTCAACGCCTGCTTTCTTCCAGAAGCGCCGCGCTACCGCGGTCCATTCCTCGCTGATGTCGCAGCACACGATGCTGCCGTCGTCGGGCAGCGCGAGCGCGACCGCGAGCGCGCTGTAGCCCGTGAACGTGCCGATCTCGAGGCAGCGCCTGGCGCCGATCGCCTGCACGAGCAGCGCCA
>WNGA01013069.1_pt1 | contig 10674 bp, 10 predicted proteins | sample 5400061 | NCBI WGS metagenome assembly WNGA01 (sample SAMN13153366, study PRJNA577476) | soil metagenome | isolation source: 100 cm soil or saprolite under grassland replicate 2 | place: USA:California | collected 2016-06-15
AGGTGATCTGAGCGGTGGACGTGATCGTTAGGGAGGCCGTTCCAAGCGACGCGACCATCTGGCTGCGCCTTCGGCAGCGTCTCTGGCCGGACGCTGACCCTTCGGAGCTAGGAGCCCACGTCGAGGACTTCTTCGGGCGCGGGAGTGCAACCGTTGCCGTCGTGTTTCTCGCCTTCGACGCCCACAACGCTGTGGGCTTCGCCGAGCTTTCGCTGAGACCCTATGTTCCTGGCGCGACGAGCATCCCCGCCCCCTTTCTCGAGGGCTGGTTCGTCGAGCCGAGTGCTCGGCGACAGGGGGTCGGTCGTGCTCTAATCCGCGCGGCGGAGCGGTGGGCTCTCGAGCGAGGTCACCGTGAACTCGGGTCGGACACGATCCTTGACAACGAGTCCGCAGCGCTCGCCCATCAGGCGCTCGGTTTTCGCGAGGTGGAACGCGTGCGCTTTTTCGTCAAGCGCCTCGAACCTGACGGCGCTACCGTTCCTGCCAGCTAACTGGACGCTGCAACCGACTGCTCGCTTCGCTCGCGGCGGGTGACCGCCTGAGTCGTTGGGCATCACTGAGAGGAAGCAATGGAGCCACGAATTAGGCTGAGCTTTGGCGTTATGACGAGTAGGGAGCGGTCACGATGAGAGTCTTTGTCGCAGGCAGCATCGGGGCGGTCGGTAAGAGCCTCTTGCCGCATCTGCTCGAGAGTGGACACGAGGTAGTGGCGCTCATCCGCAACCCCCAGAAGGCCAAGGAGATCGAGGCGATGGGCGCCAAGGTCGCCGTCGCCGACGCGCTCGACACGGAGGCGTTGACCGCGGCCATCAGGCGGGCCGAGCCAGAGGTGATCATCCATCAGCTCACCAGCCTCGCCGGCGTCGGCAACCTCAAGAGGCTCGACGAGGAGTTCGTGCTGACCAACCGCTTCCGTACGGAGGGCACGGACACCATGCTTGCGGCAGCGCGCCTTGCCCGCACGCGGCGTTTCATCGCGCAGAGCTTCTGCGGCTGGCCGTTCGCTCGCGAGGGCGGAGCGGTCAAGACCGAGGAGGATCCGCTCGACCCGAGCCCGCCGGCTAGTTTCAGCAAGACGTTGGCAGCAATCCGGTATCTCGAGGACACCGTGCGCAAGACCGCGGACGTCGAGGCGTTTGCCCTGCGCTATGGAGTCTTCTATGGGCCGGGGACGGGGATCGCGAAGGATGGGTCGATTGTCGAGCTCGTCCGCAAGCGTAAGATGCCGATCGTCGGCGGCGGAGGTGGCATCTGGTCGTTCATTCATGTGCACGACGTCGCTCGTGCGACGGTGGCCGCGATGTCGCACGGCGAACCGGGGATCTACAACGTTGTCGACGACGAGCCGGCGGCCGTCTCAACCTGGCTGCCGGCGCTTGCGGACGCTGTGGGCGCGAAGCCACCGCGTAAGGTACCGGTCTGGCTTGCCAAATTCGCGATAGGTGACGGCGGCGTGTCGATGATGACGAAGGTCCGCGGCGGTTCGAACGCCAAGGCGAAGCGTGATCTCGAGTGGCAGCCGATCTACCCGAGCTGGCGGCGTGGCTTTGTCGAGGGGCTAGGCTAAGGGCTTCCGAGGGGCATGACAGCGGAGGGTCCGAAACGACTCGGAGCGGAGGCAAACACGCAGGGCGCGACGCTTGAAGAAGCGCGAGGCAATCTTCAGGAAGCGGTCGAGTTGGTTCTGGAAGCCAATCGGGTGCTCGCGGAAGAAGCATTTTCTGGTCGGGCAGTCATTCGTGAGCCTTTTGTAATCGTTTCCAAGTGAAGCGTCGAGACGCTGCAGCCCACGAGCGGCGCGCCTCGATGGTGGCTTAGCGAACGCGAATCTCGCGGCACTCGCGCCTGGGCGCCCGAGTCGTTAGGTGGTGCGGTAGGATAAGCCGGAGGATCGTTACCGATGATCTTCGAGCTTCTTGCGTTGCTGTGCACGGCGCTCTTTGCCGGCGCTGCCGTCTACGTCACCTTTGTTGAGCACCCCGCGAGGCTCGCCTGCGGTCCGGCGGTTGCGCTCACACAGTGGCGACCCAGCTACAGGCGTGCGGCCGTCATGCAGGCCTCGCTGGCGGTGCTGGCCCTGGTCAGCGCCGTCACGGCCTACGCGCAGGGGCGTAGCATCGCCGTACTAGTCGGTGGCCTCCTCGTCGGCGCTGTCGTCCCGTTCACGCTCCTGGTAATCCGGCCGACCAACAAGCTGCTTGAGGACCCGGGACGGGACAGCCACCCAGAGGAGACGGTCGCCTTACTGGCGCGTTGGGGACGACTTCACGGCGTGCGGACATTACTCAGTGCTGCAGCGCTCGCCGTCCTGCTTGGCCATGTCTTCGGGTACCTGTAGCTGCGCTGGAAGGGCCGTTGCGCCACCTAACAGGCCTTTGAAGCTGACTGCCCGCGCGCTGCACATTGGGCCGCATCTGCTGCGGCGCGCCGCGCGCGGGCCGCAGCTTAAGCCCCGTCCGTACGCGCGGCTTTGTGCGCAGACACGGAGATAAGTCATGCCAGAACCGACAATCGCTATCTGTCCGCCGGATCTTTCGTCACGCCCGTTCCACTTCACGGTGGAACGCGTGATGGATGCATCGCGCAAGGCTCTGTTCCGAGCGTGGACGGAGCAGTTCGACCGCTGTTTGCCGCGCCGGGATCGGTGTGGTCAACGCCGTCTTCTTCCTTGAGACGATTTACAAGTTCGAGACGCACAGTGAGGCGCAGCGCCATCCCCATTACGGCCGGTTCTTCAGGCTCGATCGCGATCGTCTTGTCGAGATGACGTGGGTTACCGGCGCGGAGGGAACCAAAGGAGCCGAGACGGTTGTCACGGCCGAACTCACGCCTCACGGCATGGGGACACATCTGCGGCTCACGCATGCGGGGCTTCCGGGCGAGGAGTCGAGAAACGGGCATAACCATGCGTGGCCGTTTGTGCTTGAGCAACTTGACGGACGCCTGACGCAACAGAAGTGAGAACGCGCAACCCGTGCGGCCTAACAATACATTAGATCTGGCCGCGATCAACCGGAGCGGTGGGCGCCCGCCGATGGCGGCGGGAAGCGGGCGGGGCGAGCCGTGACGCGAGAAGAGGACGCTCGCCGGCTCGCCGAGGTGTATTCGGCCCAGGCGCGCGGCTACGCGGACGGATGGAGTCCGATAATCCGCCCGATCGGGCGAAACTTGCTCGCCGCCCTTGCCTGGCCCGGCGCCCGGCGCGTGCTCGATGTCGGCGCCGGGGTGGGCGCCCACTTCTCGGATATCCGGTCTCTCGCGCCTGGCGCCTGGGTGCTGGGCATCGATCGTTCCCCTGGCATGCTGGAGCTGGCGCGGGCCCACGGCGTCCCGCTGGCGCTGATGGACGCAATGGACCTCGGCCTTCGCACAGCGTCCATCGACGTCGCCGTGATGATCTTCGTCCTCTTCCACCTGCCTGACCCGGTCACGGCGCTCGGCGAGATCCGCCGCGTGCTCCGGCCGCGCGGGATGTTGGGCACGACGACGTGGGCCGAGGATCCCGAGGTGGAGGCATCGCGCGTCTGGGAGGAGGAGCTTGATCGGTGTGGCGCCACCGACCCAATGCCCATCCCCGCACGGGGTGACGCGCTCATGAACAGCCCTGAGAAAATGGCGGAGCTGTTCTCTACGGCTGGGTTCGAGCCGGTCCGCGTGTGGGTCGAGCCCGTCGAGCACCGGTGGGACGTGAACGCGCTCTTTGCCCTCCATGTGGGCTTCGGCCGCACTAAGCGGAAGCTCGAGTCCATCGATCCCGATCGGCGCACCACGTTCCTCGAGCGCGTCCGGCAGCTCTGGGCCGGACTCGGTCCCAACGCGTTCCTGTACCGCGCGACGGTGGTGTGCGGGACGGCGTGCCGGTGACCGCGCTCGCGCAGCACATCATCCTCGGCCTCCTGACCGGCGGCCACGCCAGGCCGGGGCCTGTCGTTACGCTCGCCGCGACGGTCACGATGTAGGCCCTTTGCTCGGGCGAGTGTCAGTCTTGAACGGGCCCATCTTCACAGGCAAGAATTGCTCGAAGACTGGCAGCTTGCGCGTCAGGGTCAGGCCCTCAAGCGCATTGCTCCGCTGGAGTGATCATGAAGGACTACCACGTCCTCGAAGCGCGCTACCTGAGCGGTCATGTTCTGTGGCTTCGGTTCCGAGATGGCACGGCCGGGGAAATCGACCTTGGACCAGCCTTACAGGGACCGGCGTTCGAGCCGCTTCGTGATCCCACCGTCTTCAGAAGGTTCGCAACCATCCGGAGTTCCACACGCTGGTGTGGCCGAACGGCGCCGATTTTGCGCCAGAGTTTCTCCACGACAACGCACGAGTCACGGCCTAGGAAGCGCATGCAGTTGAGACGCGGCCTTCGCAGTAGTCGGCGTGGTCGGGTGTCCGCGCGCCGCTGATGCGCCGGACGTTAGGCGCGCCAGGAGACTGATGCCCAGCCGCTACCGGGCCGACCAGGTCGGCAGTCTCTTGCGGCCGGCCGAGGTACTGCGGGCGCGCGCCGAACTCCAGGCGGGGCGGATTGGGCTGGAGCAACTGCGGGCCGTGGAGGACCAGGCTATCCTCGACGCGCTGAGGCTCCAGCGACGGGTCGGGCTGGACGTCTTGACGGACGGCGAGTTTCGGCGAGGCGCCTGGCAGACGGACATGGCGGAGGCGGTGGAGGGGTTCGTCGCCGACCACATCGCGATGGCCTGGCACGGACCGAAGGCCGGTGTGGAGAGCAGCGAGGCGCAGGTCGTCGGCGGCCCGCTCCGCCAACGGCGGCGGCTGACTGCTCACGAGAGCGCCTTCTTGAAGGAGCACGCGCCTGGGCCGTTCAAGGTGACCATCCCCAGCGCCTCCACGTTCAGGGACGCCAGCTACAAGCCGGGCCTGACCGACCGCTTCTATCCCACAAGCTCCGACCTGCTCAGCGAGCTAGTGCGGATCGTCCGCGGCGAGATCGCGGCGCTCGTCGAGCAACGCGTCCCCTACGTCCAGATCGACGCCCCGCGGCTGTCCTACTACGTCGACCCGCGCATGCGCGAGCAGATACGCCAGTCCGAGGTCGATCCGGAGCGGGCGCTGGACGAGGCGATCGAAGCCGAGAACGCCTGCCTCGAGGGTATCGACCGAGCGGGAGTCATCCTGGGCCTCCATCTCTGTCGCGGCAACTCGCGAAGCCGTTGGCGGGCCGAGGGCGGCTACGAGCCGATCGCTGAGAAGCTGTTTGGATCTCTCCAGCACGATCGCTTCCTGCTCGAATACGATAGTGACCGCAGTGGCGGCTTCGAGCCGTTGCGGTTCGTGCCGAAGGGGAAGACGGTCGTGCTCGGCCTCGTCACCACCAAGCGGGGGGAGTTGGAGTCGCAGGAGGAGCTGCTGCGTCGCGTCGAGGAGGCCTCGAAGTACGTAGCGGTGGAGGACCTGGCGCTCAGTCCTCAGTGCGGCTTTGCCTCTGTGGCAGCGGGCAATCTTCTGTCGCCCGACGAGCAGTGGCGCAAGCTGGAGCTCGTGGTCGACACCGCCCGTAAGGTCTGGGGATAGAAGCGAGCCCGCGCCGCTAGCGTGACGCCGACGGAGTCAGGATGTGCAGCGAGAAATCGTAGGCGCGGCCGCCAAGCATGATGGTCGCTTCCACCTGGGCCGTCCTGCTTATTCCGCCGATCCCGGAGCTGGGGCTCCCGGAGGCGAGCGCCCGCGGTGCGCCCTTGGGGCGCACGCCGTGCGCCCCTACCGGGATGACGAGACGCCCAGCGCTTCGCCCATGGCGAGGGTTCGGCGAGCGCGGGCGACGATCGGCAGGTCAACGAGCTGGCCGCCGAGGGCGATCGCACCCTCGCCCTTGCGCTCGGCCTCCTCGAAGGCCTCGACCACCTGGCGCGCGTACTTCACCTCGCCCTCGTCGGGCCGGAAGACGTCGTTGACGACCTGGATCTGGTCGGGGTGGATCAGGGATTTCCCAGTGAACCCCAGCCGGCGGGCCTGTCTGGCATCCTTCAGAAGTCCCTCGGGGTCGCGGATGTCTGGCCAGACCCCGTCGATCGCGCCGATGTGGGCGCTGGCGGCCGCGATCACCAGCGCCGACCGGCTGTAAACCAGCTCGCTGGCCTCGGCTACCCGCAGCGTCGGCAGGCCGAGGTCTTTCCCGAAGTCCTCGGCTCCAAACATCAGGGCGGCCATCCGAGGCGAGGCGGCGGCGATGGCCGCAGCGTTGATCAGCCCGGCCGCGCTCTCGATCGCCGCGATGTAGCGAACGCTCCCTTTCGGGAGCCCGACCTTTTCCTCGCGCGCCTCGAGGATGCTGTCGACGTATCGGATCTCCTCGACCGTCTCGACCTTCGGCAGACACAGACCATCCAGGCCCGGCCTGAGCACGGACTCCAGGTCGGCCCGCATCCTCTCATTCCCGATGGCGTTGATGCGCGGGAAGCGCAGCGGGCGCCATAGGTCCGATGCAGGCCTGGCTCCCTCGCGATCGAGCGATTGGGCGATCAGTTGTCGGGCGGTGTCCTTCTCGGCCGGCGGGACGCCATCCTCGAGATCCAGGAACAGCACGTCGGCGTTCAGCCCGATCGCCTTGTCGATCATCCGCTGGCGGTGGCCCGGGACGAACATCGCCGAGCGCATGAAGTTCATTGCGACCTCCGCGAGCCAGGAGCCAGGAGCCGACCCTGACCCCTGACCCCTAATACGATCGCGGCATGCCCAGGACGTGTTGGCCGAGGAAGGCCAGCACCAGATTGTTGCTGATCGGGGCGATCATCAGCAGGCGGGTTTCGCGGAACTTCCGCTCCACATCGTAGTCGGCCGCGAAGCCGTAGCCACCGTGGGCGTCCATCGCGGCGTTGGCCGCCTCCCAGGCCGCCTGGCTGGCTAGAAACTTGGCCATGTTCGCTTCGGCGCCACACTTCTGGCCGGAGTCAAACAACCAGGCCGCCTTCCAGCGCATCAGGTCGGCCGCCTCGAGCCGGGCGTGAGCCTGGGCGATCGGGAACTGGACGCCCTGGTTCGCGCCGATCGGCCTGCCGAAGACAACCCTTTCACTGGCGTACTTCGCCGCCCGCTCGACGAACCAGCGCCCGTCGCCGATCGACTCGGCGGCGATCAGGATGCGCTCGGCGTTCCAGCCATCGATGATGTACCGAAATCCCATCCCCTCCTCGCCGACCAGGTTCTCGGCCGGGACCTGGAGCTCCTCGATGAAGAGCTGGGTGGTGTGGTGATTGATCATCATGTCCAGTGGCCGAATGACGACTTGCTTCGCCTCCACCGCGGCCCGCAGATCGACCAGGAACACGCTCAGCCCGCGCGTCTTATCCGCCAGCTCCTCGTACGGCGTGGTGCGGGCCAGCAGCAGCATCAGGTCGGAGTGCTCGGCCCGTGAGATGAACACCTTCTGGCCATTGACCACGTAGCGATCGGCCTGCCGAACGGCTGTCGTCTCCAGGCGGGTCGTCTCCGAGCCGGCGTTGGGCTCGGTCACGCCAAAAGCCTGCAACCGCAGCTCACCCCGCGCGATGGGAGGTAAATAGCGCTGTTTCTGCTCGTCGGAGCCGTGGCGCCGCAGGGTGCCCATGGTGTAAATCTGGGCGTGCGCCACCGCCGCGTTGCCCCCGCTGCGGTTCACCTCCTCGAGGATGATGGCCGCCTCGGTGACGCCCAGCCCGGCCCCGCCGTACTCGGTCGGAATCAGCGCCGCCAGCCAGCCGGCCTCAGTCAGCGCCGCGACGAAAGCGTCCGGGTATTCGCGCTTGGCATCCAGCTCACGCCAGTACGAATCCGGGAAGCTCTGGCAGAGCTCCCGAACGGCCGCCCGAATCGCCCGCTGCTCCTCGGTCTGAGTGAAATCCACGCTTGTCTCCTGGCGGTCGGTCATCCTGAGCGTGAGCGAAGGATCCGTGCCCGGACAGCGGATCCTTCGCTTCGCTCAGGATGACAAGCTAGATCGCCCCCTCGCGCCGAAACCGATCGATCTCCTCCTGAGAATACCCCGCCTCGCTCAGGACGGGGTCGGTCTGCTCGCCAAGCGCCGGCAAGGGTCCGTGGGCAACCGGGCTGTCTGACAGCCGCAGCGCGCTCTCAATCGAGGGGACCGGCCCGACCGGCGACTCGATCTCGCGGACCAGCCTTCGGGCCGCGACCTGGGGGTGGGCCAGCACCTCGGCGATGCCTCGAACCTCGCCGTGCGGCAGGTCGGCCGCTTTGAGCCGCGCCAGCCAATCGGCCGCGTCGCGCTCCAGGAAGATCTCCTCCACGAGCCGCTCCAGCTGCCCGCGGTGCTCGCGGCGGGCCGGCGAATCGGCGAAGCGCGAGTCCTCCAACAGGTCGGGCCGCTCGATGACCTTGCGACAGAACACTTCCCAGTCAGCGGGGCTGGCGACCACGAGGCTGACGTACTTATCGTCTCGGGCCAGGTACGGCCCGTACGGCACGATGTAGTGATGGCGCATCCCCACTCGGACCGGCTCCTCGCCCTGGTGCCAGTAGTGATGCGGGAAGTAGCCCAGCCACGCGAGCATCGACTCGAACATGGAGACGTCCACAAGCTGGCCTCGTCCGGTCCGTTCGCGCTGGTAGAGGGCCAGAACGATACCGAGCGCTGCATACATGCCGGCTCCGATGTCCGAGACGGGGGCTCCAACTTTGGCCGGCGCGTCGGGGTAGCCAGTCGTGGCCAGGATGCCCGACTCGCCCTGGATCAGCAGGTCGTAGGCTTTGACGTCGCGGTACGGCCCCTCCAGCCCGTAGCCGGTCAGCGAGCAGTAGATGAGGCGAGGGTTGCGCTCGCGCAGCGTCTCGTAGCCGAGCCCGAGGCTGTCCGGCACGCCGGCCGCGAAGTTGGTCAGGAAGACGTCGGAGCGCTCCGCCAGCCGTCGCAAGATCTGCCGCCCCGTTTCCGTCTTGGCGTCCACCGTGACGCTGCGTTTGCAGCGGTTCAGCCAGACGTAGCCGGAGGACAGCCCACGGACCGCCTGGTCCCAGCCGCGAATGACGTCCCCCGAGCCCGGGCGCTCGATCTTGATGACCTCGGCGCCCATGTCTGCCAGCAAGTGCGTGCCGAACGGCCCGGCCGCCGCCTGCTCGAAGGCCAGGACCCGAACCCCGCGCAGCGCACTTGTTCCGCTCAGCGCGGGCTCAGCCATCGGCGCGGCTCTCCCTCGCCGCCGCCCGCGGCTCTGGGAACGTGTCGCGGCTGGGCGCGAACTCGCGCTTCCAGACCATGACGCTGCGGGTGTATTCCATCACCACCGTCCCGTCTTGCTTGATGCCACGGCTGCGGAACTTGACGATTCCCCACTGTGGCTTCGAGCGCGATTCCCGCTTCTCGAGCACCTCGCTCTCGGAGTAGAGCGTGTCGCCGTCGAACAGCGGGTTGGGCAGCTTGATCTCGTCCCAGCCCAGCGCGAAGCCGTTCTCACTGGTGTCGGCCACCCCGAGCCCAGCGACGATGGCGAGCGTCAGAGCGCTGTTGACCAGCGGTCGCCCGAAGTCGGTCCGCTCGGCGTAGTGCTCGTTGAAGTGGATCTGGTTGGTGTTGTTGGTCAGCAGCGTGAACCAGATGTTGTCGGCCTGGGTGATCGTCCGCCCGATCCGCGACCGATACACGTCGCCAACCTCGAAGTCCTCGAAGTAGCGTCCTTCCCATCCGGCTCTTACTGGCATTTTTGCTCCTCCCGGCCCCGGGAGCGCGGGCGTCTCGCCCGCCCCGTAAAGCGGGCCAGAGGCCCGCGCTCCCAGCAGCTCGCTACCCCCACACGTCGGCCGCGACTTCTTGCAGCACGTCCAGCTTGCGCCACTGGTCCTCTTCGCTCAGCAGGTTGCCCAGGATGTCCGAGGCGAACCCACACTGCGGACTGACTGCCAGCTGCTCGATCGGCAGGTACTTGCTCGCCGCCTCGATCCTTCGCTTCAGCTCGTCGGCCGTCTCCACCTCGGGGACCTTGGTGCTCACCAGCCCCAGCACGACCACCTCGTCTCTCGGGACGAAGCGCAGCGGCTCGAAGCTGCCAGCCCGTTCGGTATCGTACTCGAGCAGCAGTCGCCGGTGGCGGAGGCCGTTGAACAGGCGCTCGGCGATGGCGTCGTAGGCGCCCTCGCGGTGCCACATACTCCGCTGGTTGCCTCGGCACAGATGGATGCCGAAGGTCACGCCGGGGAAGCCGGCGATGATCGCGTTGTCGGCCTGGATCGACCGATCCATGTTGGCAGCCGGGTCCTCGCCGCGGGACCGCATCTCTTCGAGCGAGGGAGCATCGACGTAAGCGGTATAGCTGGGCGCATCGATGTGAACGTACCGACAGCCGACCTCGACTAACCCGCCGACTATGCGACGCTCGATCGCCACGACGTCGCTTACGAACTGCTCGAGGTCCGGATACACGGCCCGCGAACTCTCGTACTCGAAACGCTCGATGATCCGGTCTGGTCCGATAAGGGTCACCTTGACCGGCTTGGCGGCCACCGTGCGCGAGAACAGATACTCCTCGAGCGGCTGGTTGCGGACCAGGCGGATGCGCCCGACCGCCGGGCGACGGGTGAGCACAGCCGGACCCCGCCCCGAGTAGCCCGAATCCCAACGGCGGAGTGGCTTGCCGCCGGCCGCCCGCTGCTCATGGAGCTGGAGCGTGTCGCGCTCAGTGGCGAAGCCCGTCACCGAGGCGGCGAAGCTGTCCTGGAAATTGAGCCGCC
>WNGA01013076.1_pt1 | contig 10672 bp, 8 predicted proteins | sample 5400061 | NCBI WGS metagenome assembly WNGA01 (sample SAMN13153366, study PRJNA577476) | soil metagenome | isolation source: 100 cm soil or saprolite under grassland replicate 2 | place: USA:California | collected 2016-06-15
GAGGTCACGCTCCTTGGCTACGTGGGCGACACCGGCAGCGAAGGTATCGTCCACCTCCACCTGGAGATCCGGCGCGTCCGCGACGAGATCGATCTCGCCAGCACGGTGCCCGAGCGCCTCGTCGCCACCGAGGTCACCATCGTCTGCGATCCGCGCAACGTGCTGCCGCTCAAGTGAACGGCGCTACTTGATCTCCGGCAGAACGACGTCGGCCCAGAGCACGCCGAGATCGAGCTCGATCGCATCGAACGGTTCGGCTCGCACGCGCACATCGTCGCGCCAGCTGCTGCGGAGCGTCCAGCCATCTTCCCCCAAACGCAAGACCTCGAGCGTGCGCTGCAAAGGATCGATCAGCCATACCCAAGCTACGTGCTCGCGTGCATAGATGCGAAGCTTGTCCGTTCGGTCGTACTTCGCAGTCCGAGGACTCACGACTTCGGCGACCCAATCGGGAGCCAGCGTGAAGTACGCCTCGTCCGCCACGACACTCGGCATGCGCTCGCGCCGCCAGCCGGCGAGATCGGGAACGAGGATGTCTGATTGAAGGTGGACCTCGGGTTCGTCGAGGATGATCCAGCCCCCCGGTCCGCCTCGGCCGCGCTTGAACGGAGGCCCCAACTCTTCACCAAGTGCCGTCGCCGCCACCGCGTGAGGCTTTGCCGGACGCGGGTGCAAGCGCAGCTCCCCATCGATGATTTCGGCGACCATGTTCGGCGGCGCGTCCAGAACGTCCTGGTAACTCGCGCGCCGCTTCGCCGGATCACCCATCACGGGAGACTACCATGCGTCGCCGATCAGTGCTCGATGCGAAGAGGTGCTATGGCACCAACTTGTAGCCGAAACCGTAGACGGTCAGGATGTGCTGGGGCTTGTCGGCTTGCGATTCGATCTTCCGGCGAAGCTTGACGATGAAGTTGTCGACCGTGCGGTTGGTGGTGTTCGCCTCGAGCCCCCAGATCTTGGTGAGGATGTCCTCGCGCGAGACCGGTTGGCCGACGCGCTCGTGGAGCAGGCGCAAGAGCTCCACCTCGTAAAAGGAGAGCTGGTCGTCTTTGCCGTTCTTCTTGATTGTCTGGCCGGTGAGGTTCACCTGTGCCTCGCCGATGTCGATGACCTCCGGCGCGCCCCCCGCGACGCGCGCGGTGCGCCGGAAGATGGCGCGAATGCGGGCGATGAGCTCGCCGATGCTGAAGGGCTTGGTGACGTAATCGTCGGCGCCGGCGTCGAGGCCGCGGATCTTGTCGACCTCCTGGCTGCGCGCGGTCAGCATGATGATCGGGACGAAGGGGTTCCAGCGCCGGAGCTCCTCGCAAACTTTGTAGCCGTTCACGTCGGGGAGCATGAGGTCGAGCAGCACCGCGTCGGGTTTCTCGTGTCGGGCGAGCGACACGCCGTCGCGCCCTTTACCCGCCGAGGCCACACGAAATCCCTCGAACTCGAGGGCATCTTTCAGCCCGAGCACGATCTGCGGTTCGTCTTCGATGATCAGGATCGTCTTCTTCACGGGCATTTGGTAGCCGGCCCGGAGCGACCTCGCTCCCCAAACCTCATCCTTCATACCGCGGCGAGCGAACGGCCGGAAGATGTTTTGATTCCGCGACCCTGGATGACGACCCCGTTGTCGTGCGCTAGGCTACCTCTCGATGCACTATCAGCCGGCCATCGGCGATGCTCGCACCGAAACGGCGAGAGGTGAAGCCCGCCTTGCCGCGTCGACCTACGACCACCGGGTCAGGCTCCACGACGTGACCTGGGAACAGTACGAAACCCTGCTCGCCATTCGCGGCGACCGAGCGGGTGTGCGAATGGCGTACCTCGAAGGAGAGCTCGAGCTGATGAGCCCATCGCGCAGCCACGAATCCATCAAGACGCTTCTCGCGCGCCTCCTCGAGGCTTACGGCGAGGAAAGAGGGCTCGACCTCAACGGTTTCGGATCGATGACCCTGAAGAGCCAGCCCAACGAAAGAGGGGTGGAGCCCGACGAATGCTACGAGCTCGGAGGTCCGAAAGAGTTTCCGGACCTCGCCATCGAGGTCATCTGGACGAGTGGCGGACTGGACAAGCTCGAAATCTATAAAGCGTTCCGCGTTCGTGAATTCTGGATCTGGAACGATGGGCAGATCGAAGTCCACGCGCTCCGGTCCGATGCATACGAGCGCCTCGCCCGAAGCGAGATCCTGCCCGAGCTCGACCTCGTGCGCATGGCTGAGCTCGCGCGAAGCGAGAACCAGACGCAGGCCGTACGGGAGTTCCGCAAAACGCTTCGGGGCATGTAGATCAAACGACTGCATGGACCGGCGGCCCAGCACGGCGCCGTTTGCCTATTGAACTACGCCGCTGGAAATAGCCGCGCGACGGATATCGTAACGTCGGCAAACGAGACCATCCGCAGCGTCTCAGCGGCTCCACGCCGCACTACGCTTGTGTAGCGCTCTTCGGCGGGCGAGGTGTGGACCTCCACAACGCGATCGATAAGATTGACCAGCCAATATTCGGGAACACCCGCTCGCGCATAGAGCCCTGCCTTGATCTCTCGATCTTTGCGTAGCGAAGACTCCGCAACTTCTACGACCAGATAGGCCCGCGCCGGATGTTCCGACGAATAATTGCCGGGTGGCACCACAGCCACATCGGGTTCCGGTTCGGAATCGTCCGACACCGCCAAAGGACTGTGGGCTCGAACTTGGGCTCGCCCTGCGAGCGCCACGACAAGGAGCTCCGTCAGCTGCCGGGTGACATCGGCGTGGAAGGCGCCCTGCGGGCTCATCGTGACCAGCGTTCCCCGGATGAGTTCGACACGCTCATCCTCGAAGAAGCCGACCGCGACCATGCGCTCGAACTCCCTCCTCTGAATGGGCCGTACCGATTCCGGGGCAAGCACTTCTTCGAGCACCGCATAAGGCTAACACCTTGATTGCGGGTCCTCAACGTGACGCGTTTCAAGCCCCGAATTCGACCGACAGCTCGGCGGAAGATTTCGTGGAGCTTACCCCCGGTCGAACCAAGAGCCACGGCCTCGCTTGGTTTGAATGGGAGCGCATCGTCAAAAGTGAGATCCTCCCGACCTCGGCTTCGCGCGCGTTGACCGAGGTCGCGCGACGCGAGAATCCGGGCGTAGGAAAGTTCCGCGAGACGCTCCGCGAAAAAAAACCGCGATAAACGAACGGCCGGAAGACGTTGTCGCCTCCCGGCCGTTGCTCGGCGGAATCGAGCGGTGCTCGACTTACATCGCGCAGGGATCCATCTGTGCGCCGCCTAGGGCGGGATCGAACGACTTCTCCTGGCACATGATGAACGCCGTCGCACCCGGGCGCGGCTCGCTGTCGGGGTTCACGAAGCGAATGATGCGGCGCGCGGTCGCTGGGCAGTTCGCCACGATGGGGCATTGATCCACGCTCCCCTGGGAGGGGTCGACGTAACACCAACCCGCTGGCGTCATGGGGTCAATGGTTGCCTGGTATTGGCAATTTTGCAGATCGCCGCTGCCACCTTGGAGCTGCGTGAGCTCGCAGTAGCAGCTACCTTGGGTCTTGACCTCGTCGGTGACAATCTCAGGTGCGGCGATGACGCGGCCGGGCTTGTCATCGCACACGCAGGGACCGCCGTTGGCCGGATTGTACGCTTCGACGATGACGCAGGGGACCGTGTTCTTCAGTTCTAGCGGGTCTTTAATGAGCTCGATCGTACGGGGGAGGCAGCGGCCGCGGAGCGCATTGCGCAAGCGGCTGATGAGCGCGGCGATCGCGGGACGATAGCCGTAGTCCGGAGCCGCCGTATTCAGCGTGGCGGGGCAGATCGAGGCAACGATCGCCTGCTCTCCCAAGCCCTGCAGCAGTTGGAGCTCGCGGATGCCGGGGTAGGCCTTGGCACGACCCTGCAGCGTCGAATAGGTGCCGTTCGTTTGTTGGCAGAGCGGGCTTGCCATCGCCGCGAGGCTCATCGCGTCGGCGGAGCAGTCGCAATCGGAAGCTCCGGCGCAGTCTTTCGCTGGACTCAACGGGAAGATGCAGGCGTATTGGAGGTCGGCATCAGCTCCTTGCGGGTCCTTGGAAGGGTCCCATTCGTGACCGTGGATGGGGTCGGCGTTGTAGGCGCTGCCAGTGCCCGGCAGACCGGCCCGCGGGACGATCGATTCGATCATGTGGGGGTCGGTCGGATTGGTGGGCGGACTGGCGCCGGGATGACCCACGATCTTGTCCCAGATGTTCTCGTCGGAGATCTGCTTCGCCGTTTTGTACCCCCCGAGGAGGTTTGGGCTGTTGGGGTCATTGGCGATGTCCTGCCAGGGGACGCCCACCAGGCCTGCCAAAAAGACCAGGTCGTGATCGCGTTCGGCCGCGCAGCCGGTTCCGTCGCATTGCAGGTCCGAGTAGAGAGGATTCTTGACCGGCATGTTGTTGCGATTCGGCACCTGGGACAGCGTCAGCCCATCGATGTAGCGCTGGACGGGATAGAGGAAATCCTGTCCGTACTTTCTCTTCTGCTGCCAGCAGCGGAGGTTCTCTTGGTCTTCGACCTTCGTCCACGGTCCCTTGGCGCACTCGGCGTCGTCGCCTGGAGCCGTACAGCCGGAAGGCGGGTTGGTGAGTCCACAGTTGAAGCAACAGGGGTCGTTCGGATTGGTCAAACAGGCCGATGTTCCGCGGGGAATGACGCTCTTGCCACCTGAGGAAGGAATGATCGCGAAATACCCCTGACCTCCGTCGACGATCGAGCAGTCGTTCTCGTCGCTCACCGCGATGATGGCGACCAGTGAATCGGGCCGCAAGAAGTCCTTGCGCTGCTGCAAGAGCACCATATCGGTGCCGACGAGCTGCGCCCCATTGAGTGAACCCGGCGGGTCGACGACGACCGAATCGTAGGGGTCGGGATCGACCAAGAAGCGATAGATGGCTTCGAGCGACGCCTCGTAGCCGCAGCCGTGTTGCCCGACGCCCTGGATCATCGACGTGAACGGCGTGATGATCTGGTTTAGCGCGTCGGCCGGCGTGCCGCCCGCCCAGTTCAGAAAGCCCTTGTTTTCGAACGTTGCAACCGGCGTGTCCGTCAAGGTGCGGGCGACGAGGTGCGCTTTGTCGTTGTTGTGAGGATTGGTTCTGCTGCGCATCAGATCTTGGGCGTCATCGCAAACGAGGGCGGCTCCGTGCGAACCGAGCGACGAAGTGATGATGCCGATGTGGATGTCTTTGACTGGGTCGAAGTCGGGTTCTCCGGTGGTGCAGGATCCGTCGGGATTCCGGATCCCCACTGGCGCGCCGGTCATCGGATTGATGCACACCGGGTTGACCAGGCGATTCACCAGGTCGGGAACCGCCGCAGCGAGAATCGTCTGCTTGTCGGCCATCGACGACGAGTTGTCGATCATGAACAAGAGGTCGATCTTCGACACCTTGTTCTGCTTGGCGCGCTCGACGACGCGCGCGTTGACCACGGGCACCGCGGGGGCGACGGGCCGGTCGAGACAACCGCCGCCGACGATCGAGAGGGAGGTCACTGCGACGGCGCCGAAGAGAGCGGCGCGTACCGTGCGGCCAAGGGTAGTGGGACGAGTCATCGTCTGGCTCCTGGTGTCGCCGTGAGCGACTTCGCGACCGATAGAGTCGCGTGGTTGAGGCCTAAACTCGAGCGAAGCTTACGTGGCGAGCGCGAAGAATGTCAACGCGACCCGCCGGAGATTCCTTACTTTAGCAGCAAACGGCGTGCCTTACGTAAGCAACGGACACTCTTCGATTTCGCCTCGGGGCACTGACAACCGAGTTGGCGCAAGCTACTTCTCGGTTGGCGGCTCAAAACCACAAAGACATACTCCGCAGCATTCGAGGCGCGAGAGATCGACTCGCTTCCATCCGGCGAGATCGGGGGCAAACTCCGGGGACCCTGCCGCCTCGATGCCGGGTTCCACCAGGATCCACCAGCCTCCGGGTCCGCCGCGACCTCGCTGAAAGGCGCGTTCATGAGATCGCTGCCGAGGGCGAGCGTGACGACGGCATGATCGGCGCGTGGACGTGGCTGCGTATACAGCGCGCCGTCGATGATCTCGCCCTTGACCCCTTTGGGGCAGCGCCCTCGAGGTCAGCCAGTGTGGCTGGCCGTCTCAAATCGATGGCTCCAAACGCCATGCTGTGCAGCATGAGCTTGGCATCTGTTCTCGGCAATGGGCAATCACTTCGTGACGCAGGACCCTCGTCCGGCCCTTCGAACGTGGTAACGTACGCGCGTGCTGCCTCCGACGACCGATCGCCTCTTTCGAGCGGAAACAGTACCCTACTTTCTGTGGGACATTCGAGCGACGGTCGGTGAGCTCAGACGATTGCTCGAAGGAGGGGAGCAGGGGACCAAGGACGAGCTCATTGCGCGAATTCTTCGCGACGCCAACACTCGTGACGTGTGGCTTTTTCTGGACTGGGCCACCATCGAAGAGGCTTGGCCGCGTATCGAGCATCGGCTTGGCCGCGCCAGGCCGGTGTGGCAGATGCTGCTCACCCGGCGCCGCGAGCGAGTGGCCGAACATGGCGGAAGCTCTTCGGCTCGATAGCCTTCTCGAGGCAGTGGCGCTCGCCGCGCAGCGCACTTCGCCGTCCGTCCGCGTCGTTGGTGGTGCCGGCCTTGCCCTCCTGCTCGGTCATCGGAAGTCGGAAGATCTCGACCTGTTCTGCACGCGGGGGGAAGAAATCGATCCTAACCCGATGGCGCAGGAAATTGGGTGCGCAGCGCGCGTAGGATCTTCTGGTTGACGCCGGGCACCGCGAGGAGCGCTTCGTCGGAAGCCTGGCGAATCGCATCGAGGCTGCCGAGCGTTTTCAGAAGGGAGCGGCGGGTGACCGGTCCGATCCCCGGAATATCGTCGAGCTCCGAGCGGAACCGGCGGGCCTTTCCCAGCCGCTCGCGCGCGCGGTTCGAAAAGCGGTGCGCCTCGTCGCGGGCGCGCGCGAGAAAGAAAAGCGGCGCGCTGTTGGGCTTCAGCGGTATCCCGTTCTTCTGCCCCGGCAAATACACGCGGTCGACCAGATCGTCGGGCTTTTTGCGTTCCGCTATCTTACCTCGCCGCAACGGAGTGGCGGGCTCCGCGGTGGGTGGGGACGCCGTCGCCTCCGCCTCCGAGCTCGCGTCGCCGTCCTCGTTGGGTTCCGGCGCATCTTCGGAGACTCCATGCCCGGGATATCCCGGGCTCGTCTTCTCTTTCGCCAACGCCACGATGGGCAGCTCGTGCAAGCCGAGGTCGCGCGCAGCAGTCAGGGCCACGTTGAGCTGCCCCCTTCCGCCGTCGACCACGAAGAGCTCCGGCAAATCCCAATCGATCCGTTCGCGGGTCCCTTCGGCCTCCGCCTCGCTCTCCGCCCCTTCTCGGCGCTGCGCCTCTTCCGCCGCTTTGCCGCGACGGAATCGACGCGCGAGCACCTCGTACATCGCGCCGTAGTCATCGCCCGCCGCCACCGTCCGCACATGGAACGTTCGGTACTTCTTCTTGTCGGGCTGCCCGTCTTTCAGGGCGACGATAGCGCCGACCGTATCGGTCCCCCCGAGGTGGGAGATGTCGCAACATTCGATTCGTCGCGGGAGCGCGGGTAACCGCAACCGCTTTTGAAGCTGCGCGAGCCGCTCCTCCACGTCGTCGGCGGCACGGCGCTGCTCGCGGAAGCAGTGCTCGGCGTTTTCGTGGGCGAGGCGCAGCAGATCGACGCGTGGGCCGCGCTGCGGAACGAGCACCTCGCAGCGTTGGCCGCGCCGGTCGGAGACCCACTCGGCCACCCCCGCGAGCCCCTCGAACGCGGCGGGCACGATGAGCTCGTCGGGGATCGCCGCCGCGCGTCCCCCCTCACCATAGAATTGCGAGACGAACGCTGCGACGACCTCGTCGTCGGGTAGCTCCACCCCGCGCACCGGAAAGTGTCCGGTGTCGGTCACGCGACCGCTGCGAATGAACAAGACGGCGATCTCGGCCAAGTCCCCCTCGCGGTAGAGCCCGATCACGTCCTGATCGACGTCTTTGATGGCGACGACCCGCTGCTCCTGTCGGATCGCCTCGACCGCGCGAAGCTGGTCGCGGTACGTCGCTGCCAGCTCGAACTCGAGGTTCCTGGATGCGGTTTTCATGCGTTCGGCGAGCTGGCGCGAGAGCTCGTCGTGCCGCCCATCGAGGAACAGGCCGACGGAGCGGACCTGATCGTCGTACCACTCGCGATCCACTTCGTAGACGCAGGGCGCCAGGCAGCGTCGAATCTGGTACTGCAGGCAGGGCCGCTTGCGCGCGTCGAACTCCTGGTCCGAGCAGGTCCGGAGCTGAAAATGCTTGTTGACCAGGTGCAGCGTCCGCCGGGCGGCGGTGGCCGAGTGGTAGGGTCCGAAGTAGCGGGCGCCGTCCGGCGACGGGCGGCGTACCGGCTCGACGCGCGGCCAGGCGTGCTTCACGTCGATGCGCAGGCAGAGGTAGCTCTTGTCGTCGCGGAGCTTGACGTTGTAGCGAGGCTTGTGCTGCTTGACGAGGCTGTCTTCGAGGATGGCCGCTTCTTTTTCCGAAGCGGTGACGACCGTCTCGAAGTCGCCCACCGTCCGCTGTAGGAGCGGGATGAAGGCGCGCTCGTCCCCCGTCGATGGCTGAAAATAGCTGCGGACGCGCGACCTCAGGCTTTTGGCCTTGCCGACGTAAACGACCTCACCCTTCTTGTCCTTGAACAGATAGCAGCCGGGCTGCGTCGGCAGGGTGTCGAGCTTCTCGAGGAGCGGTTGGGAAAGCATTCTCGTGTGACCCGGCGCGGCGGAATCTTCGCCAAATGTTTGCCCCAAGACGCGATCTTTTTCCAAGATGGGCCCCGAACACCTTGGTGGATGCGTGTCGAGTGAACCTCTTTTCCCGCCTGCGATTGCCTGGGAATGGTGGCGCAGCGCTGCGCTCTTGGCCAGCGTTCTTCTAGCGGTGGCGGCCGTCGCGCTCGGGTTTTACCCGCTCTACGCCCAGCGTGCCGTCCCCAAGCTCCGTCCGCCGCGCGTGATCTTGGCAGGTCAAGAGATCGTTCTCGGCCCCGAGGGGGACGCGCAGGCGCTGGAGGTGGTTCGCCGGTATGCGAAGGCGCCGGTCGCCATCGTGCTGCCCCGCGGTGACGGCCCGGAAAAGAGGCCCTTTTCGCGTGCGCTCTTGGGCGTGGAGATCGACCGGGTGCGCCTCGCGGCGCTTCTCGCCCAAGCGCGCGACCCCGGCAGCGCCATGCGGCGCGCCGCCGCACCAGGTGGCGCCTTGGTCCTGCCGGTCCCGGTCGTCGTTCGGCGGGAGGTGGCGCTCCGCGCGCTTCTCAAGCTAAAAGACGAGGTCGACCGCGCGCCCCTCGACGCGCGCTTCAATCTGGAAACCCGGCGCCTGCTGCCGGAGCAGGAGGGCTTCTACCTCGACGTCTACGGCACGCTGGCGCGTCTCGAAGCCGGCGTCCTCGACGCTGCCGCCGAAATCGCGGCTGCCCACGATCGACAGACGCCTCGCCTTCTCGCCGGCCAGATGGGTGGCGTCGGCTTCGGCGAGGTGCTGGGTTGGTTCGAGACGCGCTACACGACCGACAACAAGCACGAGGCGCGCACGTTCAACTTGCGACTCGCGGCCTCGAAGCTCGACGGGCAGGTGATCTTGCCCGGCGAAACGTTCGACTTCAACGAGGTGGTCGGTCCTCGCGACGAAGCGAACGGCTACAAGGTCGCCCCGGTCATCGCGCAGGGCGAGCTCGTCGACGGTATCGGCGGCGGGACCTGCCAAGTCGCAGGCACACTCCACGGCGCCGCCTTTTTCGCCGGTCTCGACATCGTCGAGCGCCACCCCCACACCCGGCCGAGCTTCTACATCAAGATGGGTCTCGACGCGACGGTGGTCTATCCGACGATCACGCTGCGGCTGCGTAACTCGTTCGACCATCCGGTCGTCTTGCACGAGACCGTGCGCGACGGGATCGTCCGGGCGGAGATTCTCGGTCCGCGCCGCAGCCGCACGGTGACGTTCGTTCGCAAAATCGACGAGGTCATGCCGTTCGCCGAACTGGAGCGTCCGGATCCCAAGCTCCCCAGGGGGGTCAAGGTTCTCTCCCAGCGGGGCATCCCGGGGTTCCGCACCCATCGCTACCGGATCGTGCGCGAAGGAGCCTTCGCCGTGCGCGAGCGCTGGAACGACAGCTACCCGGCCACGAGCCAAATCATACGCATCGGCACGGCCGACACGGGTGACGCCGATGGAGTCGCCGACGATCCCCACCCGGAGTACGTGGCTGACGATTACCTCGTTCTGCTGCAAGGTCCCGACGTCAAAGGTCCGATGGGTGGAATGGTCGAGCTGCGCGAGCCCGGAAAAACCGGCGAGTACGGCTGGACCGAGCGCGCCGGCTTTTCGCGCTACACACCCGATCGTCGCGCCAAAGACGGAGAGGTCGAGTGCACCGGCGACTGCCCCGGCGAGATCGCGTCAGCTCGGACGAAGGACGCTGCGCGTACCTCGGCCGAAAGGCAGCACCAGAGGCTGCGCCGCCGCGACGGCCGAACCCGATCATGAGCAGGAAGACGAGAAGGAATGTAGGCTGAACGCCATCATGTCGGGTCGGCGGAAAGTGGCGCTGGCGGTCTGCGGGAGTATCGCCGCGTACAAGGCCGTGGAAGTAGCGCGCCGGCTCATCACCGAAGGCATCGCGGTGACGCCTCTCAT
>WNGA01037210.1_pt1 | contig 10672 bp, 10 predicted proteins | sample 5400061 | NCBI WGS metagenome assembly WNGA01 (sample SAMN13153366, study PRJNA577476) | soil metagenome | isolation source: 100 cm soil or saprolite under grassland replicate 2 | place: USA:California | collected 2016-06-15
TAGGCCCGGTGCGCGCGCACAACCTCCTCTACGCGCTCGGGGGAGCGCTCGCTGTGCCGACGGTTCCAACCGCGTCGCGCTACGTGGCAACCGAGGACGAACGCCGCCTGCGTGAGCTCGCGGTGCGCGGCAGCCGCTACACGCTCGCGCTCTTCGTGCCGCTCTGCGTGACGCTCATGACGCTGGCCGAGCCGATCGTCCGCGTCTGGCTGGGCGAGCGCTACACGGACGGCGCGGCGGCGCTGACGATCCTGGTGTCGTACTGGCTCCTGTACGGCGCGGTGATCGTCACGCCCGGCTTCCTCGCCGGCGCCGGTGAGGCGCGCGCCGCGGGGCTGACGCTCGCGTCGGCCGCCGCGCTCAACCTGCTGCTGGCGCTGGTCCTCACGCCCGAGCTCGGCGTGGAGGGGCCGGCGGTGGCCACGGCCGGCGCGCTCGCGGCCGCGTTTCCGCTTCTGCTCCGCTTGGGGCTCCGGGCATCGGGCGTGCGGCTGGCCGAGCTGCTCAGCCGCGCGGCGCTGCCGGCCTACGCGCTCGGCGGCCTCCTCGCCGCCGCGCTGCTCGCCGTCAGGCTCGGCCTCGACCCCGAGACGCTCCCCGGCGTCGCCGCGGCGGCGATCGCCGGCGTCGTGCTCTACTGGGCGGCCTTCTACCTGGTCGTGCTCGATCCGGACGAGCGGGCGCTAGCGCGCGGCCTGCTCCGGCGAGGAGCCCGCGAGTGAGTCGCGGAGCTCTGAGAGAAGGGGCGCCGCCGAGTCGCGCTCGGAGGTGCTGAAGTCGAGCTCCGGCCAGTCGATCCCGACCTCCGGGTCGTCGAAGCGGAAGCCGCGCTCGCGGGCCGGGTCGTAGTAGGCGGAGCAGCGGTAGACCACGTCGGCGAGGTCGGAGAGCACGCAGAAGCCGTGAGCGAAGCCGTCCGGGCAGTAGAGCTGGTGGTGGTTCTCGTCGCTCAGCTCGAACGACTCCCAGCGCCCGAACGCCGTCGACTCGGGCCGGACGTCCACGACCACGTCCAGGATGCGGCCGCGCGCGCAGCGCACGAGCTTCGCCATGCCGGGCTGGAAGTGCATTCCGCGCAGCACGCCGCGAGCCGAGCGCGACTGGTTGTCCTGCACGAACTCCTCCGCGATGCCGAGCTCGGCGAGCGTGTTCGCGCGCGCCGTCTCGACGAAGAAGCCGCGCGCGTCGCCGTGCACCTCGGGCTCGAGGAGCACGGGTCCCTCCAGGCGGGTCTCGAGGCGGCGCACGGCCGGGAGGCTAGTCGAGTCGCTGCTCGACGCGGTCGGCTATCAGGCGGGCCAGCGCGAGCGACGAGGTGGCCGCCGGGGAGGGCGCGTTGCGCACGTGGAGGGCGCGCTCCGTCTCCGAGAGGACGAAGTCGTCGACGAGGCGCCCGTCGCGGCCTACCGCCTGGGCGCGCACGCCCGCGTACCAGCGCGTGAAGTCGCCGGGCTCGAGCTCGGGGACGTAGCGCGCGGCCTCGCGCGCGAAAAGGCGGGTGCTCGCGGCGTGGGCGAGCTCGCGCGCGCCGGTGCGCCACCAGCGGCGCGCCATCCGCCAGGTGCCCGGCCAGGCGAGCGAGCGCCCGAGCCTCGTGGGGGCGAGCAGCGCGCTCGGCCCGAGCGACACGTTGCCGTCGAGGTGCCGGCTCAGGTGGACGCCGAGGAACGGCAGCTCGGGGTCCGGCACGGGGTAGATGAGACCGCGCACGAGGTGGCCCCGGTCGGCGCGCAGGCGCAGGTAGGCGCCCCGGAACGGCACGATGCGCGGGTCGGGGTCCGCGCCGGCCCGGACCGCGAGCTCGTCCGCCCAGGCGCCTGCGCAGAAGACGGCGAAGCGGGCACGGGTCTCCCCGGATGTGTGAACGAGCCCCAAGCCATCACGAGCGGGGTCGATTCCGGTTATCCCACTGCTCAATCGAATGCGGCCGCCGCGCGCCTCCAAGTCCGCGGCGAACGCGCGCGCGACCTCGGCGAAGTCCACCACGCCCGTCTGAGGCGAGTGCAGAGCGGCGACGCCGCGCGCGTGCGGCTCGATCTCGCGCAGGCCGAGCGCGTCGAGCCGCCGCAGCCCGGGCACCTCGTTCTCGCGACCGCGGCGCTCGAGCTCGCCCAGGCGCGCGAGCTCGCTCTCGTCCCGCGCCACGATCAGCTTGCCGCGCCGCTCGAACCGGATGCCACGCTGCTCGCAGTACGCGTACAGGTCGCGCGCCCCCTCCACGCACAGTCGCGCCTTCAGCGAGCCCGGCGCGTAGTAGATCCCCGCGTGCACGACGCCGCTGTTGTGACCGGTCTGGTGCCGGGCGAGCTCCGCCTCGCGCTCCAGCACCACGACGCTCGCGCCGGGCCGCCGCCTCAGCAGCTCGCGGGCGGTGGCCAGCCCGAGGATGCCCCCTCCCACGACGGCGAGGTCAGCGTCCAAGCGCCCACGCCAGGCCGCGCGTCACGAGACGGCGGACGATGCGATTCCGCCAGGTCTCCTTCAGGTGCCCCGGCCCGCTGTAGAACACCCGGCCCTCGCCGTACCGGCGCGCCCATACGAGCGGAAGCTTCCGACCGACCTCGTCGGAGGCGCTGAGACAGCTCCGTGCCCAGGACTCGCGCGGGACACGCATGGGCTGACGATATATGTGCAACGCTCAGCCCCGTGCTGCGAACCAACCCGAGCAAGCAGTGGGAGCGCTTCGGCCGGGAGGACCCGTATTACGGCGTCGTCTCGCAACCGGAGATGCGCGCCGGCCACGATCCCGAGGCCCGCAGGCGGTTCTTCAGGTCGGGTGAGGAGCTCGTCGGCTCCGTCTTGGAACGCGTTCGCGGGCTCGAGCCCGGCTTCGAGCCGCGCCGCGTGCTGGACTACGGCTGCGGCGTGGGGCGCCTCGCAATCCCGTTCGCCCGGCGGGCCGGCACGGTCGTGGGGGTGGACGTGTCGCCGTCGATGTTGGACGAAGCCAGGCGCAACGCGCGCGCTCACGGCTGCGAGAACATCGAGTTCCTCGGCGTGGAGCGGATGGATTCGCTGCACTCTGACTTCGACCTCGTGCACAGCGCCCTGGTCCTCCAGCACATTCCCGTCCGGCAGGGCGAACGCCTCATCGCGAAGCTCGCCGCGCTGCTGCGGCCGGGGGGCATCGGGGTGCTCCATCTTCAGATCGGCGCGCGCCGCGGCCTGCGGGCGTACAACGCGCTGATGCGGCTGGCCCTCGTACACAACGTCGTGAACGTGCTCCGCCGCCGCCCGTGGTCGTATCCCCACATGGAGATGCACGTCTACGACCTGGGCCGGGTCTGCCTGGTGCTGCGCGAGGCCCGCATCCGCGAGCTGGCCGTCGAGCTGGCCGAGCGCGAGGGCGGCTACGACGCCTGCACGCTCGTGTTCAAGCGTTGACCGACAACCCGCGTAGCTAGGTTTCGCGCGCGTGGAGCCCCGGCCGCTGACCCCACAGCCGGCACCGATCGCCGCCGCGCGTGCCCTCCTACGCCGGGTGCTGGGCGACGATTATGCCCGTGTGCAGATTGGGCTGACGGAGTTTCAGCATCGCCGTCATTGGCGGCGTTCGCCGGTCCGTCGCGTTACGACCCGGTGGGTCGCGGAGCGCGGGCTCGAGGTGCGTCACGGTCCGTTCGAGGGCCTTCTGTATGACCCCTCGGCGGTGGGATTCGCCGACGCTCTCGTGGCGAAGCTCGTCGGAGCGTATGAGCGCGAGCTGCACGAGGTAGTCCGCCAGATCCAGGCGGATGAGCGGATCGACACGGTGGTGAACATCGGCTGCGCGGAGGGCTACTACGCGGTGGGCCTGGCGCGCACCATGGCGGGGGCTCACGTGCACGCCTACGACCTGGACCCGATCATGCGCCGGCTGTGCCGACGGATGGCGGCGCTCAACGGTGTGCTTGGTCGGCTCACGATCCAGGGTCGTTGCGACCCGGGCGAGCTCCGCAGGCTCGCCGGCGGGCGAACGCTCGTACTGGCGGACTGCGAGGGCTGCGAACTCGAGCTCCTTCGTCCCAGCGGGGTGCCCGCATTGAAGGATTCGGTTGTCGTGGTCGAGCTGCACGACTTCATCGACCCGGCCATCACGCCGAGCGTGCTCGAGCGTTTCGAGGCGACGCACGACGCCGAGCTCATCACATCCGAGCCGCGCTACCCGATGGAACATCCGGAGCCCGGCGAGCTGGCAGGCGTCTCTCCGGTCGAGCACGAGATCGCGTTGCTGGAGTTCCGGCCAGGCGTGATGCAGTGGGCGGTGCTCAGGCCGCGGGACAGCCAGGGGCCGTGACGGGCGATCTGCTCGACACACCCGCTGCCGGGCCGCTCGCGGTGCGCGGCGGCGCGGTGCGCGTGGTCGGATACGCGGCCGGGGTTCTTCTGACGGTCGGCTCCGCGGCGGTTCTGTTCCGGCATCTCGGTGTGGAGGACAGCGGACGCTACCTCACGGTGCTCGCCCTGACGTCGATCGTGACCGGGGTCACCGACATCGGTCTGACGACCATCGGCATGCGGGAGCTAGCCGTTCGCAGGGAGAGCGAGAAACGGCTTCTGATGCGGGACCTGCTCGGCTTGCGTCTCATGCTGGCGACCGTTGGCGTCGCAGCCGCGGGAGTGTTCGCGATCGCTGCGGGCTACGACGGTGGGATGGTGGCGGGCACGTTCCTCGCGGGCATCGGGGTGGTCGCCGTCGCGCTGCAGGCCACGCTCAGCATCGCGCTGATGGCGCAGCTCCGCTTCGGCTGGGTCACCGTGCTCGACATTGTCCGCCAGGCGCTCCTCGTGGCCGGGATCTTCGCCCTCGTGGCGGCCGACGCCGGCATCGTGCCGTTCCTCGCGCTCGCGGGGCCGACCGCCGGGGCGGCGCTGGTACTCACGGCTTTGGTGGTTCGCAACGACGTTCCGCTGCTGCCGGCGTTCCACATAGAGCGCTGGCGGGTGCTCCTGCGCGAGGTGCTGCCATTCGCCGCGGCGACGATCGTAGCCGCGGTGTACTTCCGCGCGAGTCTGATCGTCCTGGAGCTCGTCTCGACGAAGTCCGAGACCGGCTACTTCGGGGCGGCGTTTCGCGTGACCGAGGTGCTTCTGGTGGTCCCGAACCTGATGGTCGGCGCGGCGGCTCCTCGTCGTGGCGCTTGTGCTTGGCGCGCCGTTCGCGATCGACGTGGTCGCCGGCGACGACTTCGCGCCGTCGGCTGGTGTCCTGAGGGTCCAGGCAGTCGCACTCCTGTGCAGCTTCGCGGCCACCACGCTGTTCTACGCGCTCCTCAGCCTTCGGATGCACCGGGCGATCCTCGTGATCGCGTCGAGCGCCCTTGCAGTGAACGTGGTCCTGACGGCCATTCTCGGCGCCGCCCACGGCGCCCAGGGCGCCGCCTACGCCACGCTCACGGCCGAGCTGGTTGGCCTCGTCGTCGCCTTCACCGTTGTGACGAGGTCGCATCCTTCGGTCGTTCCCTCGCTGGCGGTGGTCGGGCGCGTGGCCGTGGCGTGCGGCGCGGCGCTCCTGCCCGCGCTGATAGTCGATCTGCCGTCCGTCGCGGAGGCGGCGGCGGGCAGCATCGTCTATGTCGCCGTCGTCTGGGTGACGGGCGCGGTGCCGAAGGAGCTCCTCGACGCGATCCGGCCGCGGGTCAGCGACTTGCGGGGTAGCTAGTTGCGGATCAGGTAGCCGCTGAAGTTCGTGGTGGCCAGGAACTTCTCACGGCTCGGGTCAGGCCGGAACTCCGGGTGCGACGGCAGCCATTCCTTCACCGCCGCGAGCGAGCCGCCCCAGCCCGGCAGATACTGGGTCCCGAGCGCCGTGTCCTCCACGACGAGGTAGCACCCGGGCGAGACCACGTCGCTCCACATCCGGAGCTCCTCCGCGACATGTGCCTGCTGATGGTCCGAGTCCAGGATCAGCATCGTCCGCCGCCCGTTGGCGCGTGCGCGCACCGCGTCGACGACCGCGGGGTCGGTCGAACTGCCCTCGGTGACGGTCACGCGCGGATGAGTCCGCACCGCCTCGTGCACGGCGGACGTGTCGATGTCGATCGTGACCACCTCGCCCGTCCCGAGCAGGTCGAAGAGGTTGGCGTAGAACAGGGCACTGCCGCCGTACTGGGTGCCCGTCTCGATCACGAGCTCGGGCCGCGTTTCCACCAGGATCTCCTGGTAGACCCACACGTCCGACGGCAGCTTCCAGGTCGGCACGCCGAACCAGGACGCGCGGCTGCTGTCCGCCTCGGTGCCGGTCACGAAGCTCGCCGGGTGCAGGTGGCGGTCGTGGTAGAGCCGCAGGAAGCTCGCTCGGAGGGGTCGCTCGAGCCGCTTCTCGAGCCGCAGGCGCGTGTTGTCACGCCAGACCGCGAAACCGGCGCGCGTGGGTAGCCGGCGACGCATCAGGCCACCCTCCGCAGGCCGCCCGCGTCCGAGTTGAGCCGCTCGATCGCGCCCGTGAGCTGCTCGACCATGCGCTCGGTCGTGAACCGCTGCGAGACCGCCCGTGCCCCGCCGTTCGCGAGCTGCTCGCGCAGCTCGCCGGAGCTGAGAATCCGTTCGAACGCGTCGGCGAATTGCTCGCCGGAGGCGGCCCGAACGAGCAGCCCCGACTCGCCGTCTTCGACTATCTCCGCGGGACCGCCCGCGGCGACCGCCACGACGGGTACGCCGAGCGCCATCGCCTCGAGCAGCACGATGCCGAAGGGCTCGTGGTCGGAGGCGTTCGCCATCACGTCCATCAGCTGCATGTGGACGGTGCCGTCCGGCACCTGGCCGGTGAACGTCACGTGGTCGTCGAGTCGGAGCTCCGCGGCGAGCGCGCGGAGGCGAGGCTCGTAGTCGGGCTCGAAGTCGTAGGCGTTGCCGCCCACGATCAGGCCGTGCACGTCCAGGCCGCGTTCCCGGAGCAGCGCGATGGCGCGCACGACGTGATGCTGCCCCTTCCATGAGCAGAGCCGCCCGACGATCCCGATGACCGGCTTGCCGGCCGGCAGCCCGAGCGCCTCCCGGCGCCTCGCCAGCTCCTCGGCGGCGACGCGTGCGGGAGCGTCGATGCCCGGGTGGACGACGATCGTCTCCCGGTGCGGCCAGATCGAGCGCTGCACCCTGGCGGTGGCGTGCGAGTACATGAATACGGCGCGCGCCGGCAGGGCGGTGGCCATCCGCTCGACGAAGTCGATCTGCGGCATGTTCGCCTGCCACCAGGCGATGCGCCGAGCCCGGCCGGTGAGCACCCCGGCGATGCTCGCGAACGGCTGCGCCTCGATCAGCCAGCTGAAGATGAGATCCGGAGCCTCGCGGTGGACGATCCGCGCCAGCCGGGGCGGGAAGAGCGCTATCCGCGGACGCGGGCAGTCCTCGGGACGGAGCACGTGCGCCGCCATCCCGAGCGACTCGACCTCTGCGCGGAACGGGCCGTCGTCGAAGAACACGACCGACGGCTCGACGCGCGAGCGGTCGACGTTCCGAAGGAAGTTCCAGAGGATGTTTTCCGCGCCCCCGTGCCGATGCGCGAGCGGCATCAGGAAGAGGACCTTCACCGGCCTGGTCACGGGGGCCGCAGCCTAGCGCCCGGTCCGCCGCGGCCGTGCGGCTGTGATCACGACCGTCCCGATGTAGACGGCGGCCACGAGCAGGAAGCGCGCCAGCCTGCGTGGAGAGCGCACGAGCGCCGGCGCCTGCGCGCGGAGCTGAGTGCCCCAGTTGTGCAGCGCGCTTGCCACCGGGAAGAGGCGCGCGGGCAAGCGCGCCGAGCGTCCGTAGCGCTCCCGGTGGCGGGCAAACAGCACCGCCTCGCTCCCCGTGAGGCGCGCGCGACCGATCCAGCGGCGGAGCGGCAGCGGGCGCGGGTGGTGCAGCACGGACATCGAGGGGACGAAGCCGATCGGGCCGAGCGCGTCCGCCCGGAAGGCGAGGTCCAGGTCCTCGCAGTGCGGATCTGGGAAGGTCTCGAGGAAGCCGTGCAGCGCCCGAAAGGTCTCGCGCCGGTAGGCGATGTTGCAGGTCCAGTACGCCCCCGGCTTGTCGTTCTCGAGGCTGTGCTCGTAGAGCGGATCGAAGGGCGGCGACGTGACCGGGCCCTCGACGCCCACGTGGTCGGGATGCGCGTCGAGGAAGTCGCAGGCGGATTTCACCCAGGTCGGCGCGACCTCAGTGTCGTCGTCGGTGAAGAGCAGGTAGCTGCCGCGGCCCTCCGCCGCGCCGGCGTTCCGCGCGGCGGCCGGCCCGCCGCCGCCGCGGCGGACCACGCGCAGCGAGAGCTCGCCGTCGAAGTCGGACACGGATACGGGCGGCTCGCTTCCATCGTCCACCACCACAACCTCGAAGTCGCACCCAGTCTCCTGCGCGGCGAGCGCCCGGAGCAGCCGGGCGAGGTCGCCCGGCCGGTCGCGCGTGGGCACGACGACGGTTGCGGTCACGGCTGGCTCGGGCTCGGACACGGAGCGCAAAGCGTAGGCGTCGCTGGCCTACACTCCGCGCGCATGCCGGGAGCCAGCGAGCAGGCCGAGGGGTCCGTCGGGCGGCACTACCGCGGCGACCTCGGCGAGCACTACTTCGGCTGGCAGCGCCGCGGCAACGAGCTCAGCGCGGAGATCGAGCGCAGCAAGTTCGAGGCGCACGTCGGCGCCGACGACACGGTCGTGGACTTCGGCTGCGGCGCGGCGGCGCTCCTCGCGACGCTGCCCGCGCGCGAGCGCATCGGCATCGAGCCGAATCCGCCGGCTCGGCGGGCGGGCCAGGAGCGCGGCGTGCGAATGGTCGCGTCCTCCCGCGAGCTCGAGGACGAGATCGCCGACGTCGTGATCTCGAACCACGCGCTGGAGCACACGCTCTCACCGCTGGAGGAGCTCCGCGGGCTCCGTCGCCTCCTGAAGCCCGGCGGCCGTCTGGTGCTGTGGCTGCCGCTCGACGACTGGCGCGGCCAGCGGCGGCCACGCGAGGACGAGAACCACCACCTCTACACCTGGACGCCGCTGTTGCTCCGCAACCTGCTCGAGGAGGCCGGCTTCGAGGTGAACGCGTGCTGCGTGGTCGCGCACGCGTGGCCGCAGTTCCACGAGCAGCTGTTCCGGCGCCTGCCGCGCCCCGCGTTCGATGCGCTGGCGCGCGCCTGGGCGGTGGCGCGGCGCCGCCGTCAGGTGATGGCGCTGGCGGAGCGGCCCGCCGCGTAGGCACGCGCCGCGTCGTAGACGGCGACGTTCGCCCGCGCGACGGCTTCCCACGAGTAGCGCTCGGCGGTCTCACGCGCCGAGCGCCGAAGCGCCGCGAGCCGCTGCGGAGAGTCGACCAGACCCGAGACGGCAGCATCCAGCGCATCCGCGTCGCGGGCCGGCACGAGCATCCCGTTCTCGCCGTCCCTGATGAGCTCCGGCGCGGCTCCGACGGCGGTGGCGACCGGCACGAGCCCGCGGGCCATCGCCTCGGGCAGGGCGAGGCTGAAGCCCTCGGCGAGCGCGGCGCTCACGACGATCTGATGTCCCGCGAGCAGCTCGGGCAGGCGCTCGTGCTCGTACTCGGGGACCACCACGACCCGCGAGCGGACCGCGGCGGGGAACGCGCCGCTGACGAGGTCAGCGGGCGCGCGCGTGCCCACGAGGCTCACGCGCGCGCCAGGGTGGCGCTCGAGCACCGCTCCGATTCCGGCCGCGAAGTAGCGGGAGCCCTTGCGCTCGGCCCAGCTTCCGATGTGGGCGATGCCGATCTCGCCGGCGGCCGGTTGGCCTGTGGCATCGTCCTCGAGGAACGCCGCGGGGATGCCGTTCGCCACCACGTGGCTCCGCGCCGCGTCCACACCGAGCCGCGCGACCGCGTAGTCGCGGTCGCCGCGGTTCAGGAACACGCACGCGTCGGACGCCCGCAGCGATGCGGCCACCTCGCGGAGCCGCCAACGCCCGTGGTAGAGCCTCGTGCGCAGCGGGAGCCTCCGACCCGCGCTGCGCGCCTCCGTCATCTCCTCCTCCCAAAATCGGTGCTCCAGGCCATGGGAGCGGGTCACGAGCGCCGTCGAGGTGCCCGCGCCCCGCCGCCCGAGCCTCGCCCATAGCCACGCGTCCCCGGTCGAGGCGTCCACGACGTCGACCGCCGCCGCCCGGCGCCGGAGCATGCGCGCGGCGAGCTCGGGGAAGTCCCCGACGAACCGCGCCGACCCGAAGCTCGCGTCCATCCAGCCGGCGTCCAGGAGCGCGTCGTGGAACGCCACCCGCCCGGCGGGCGCCACGAAGCCGTGCCAGTCCCGCCAGTCCCCGCGGACCGCGTCGTATGAGTGGTCGCCGTCGATGAAGAGGAAATCGATCGGGTCAGACCAGGAGCGGGCCGCTTCGTCCGAGCGCGCTCTGATCCAGTCGACCTGGGCGCCCTGCAGGCCGTTCACCAGCCGCCTCGCGATGATGCTCGACAGGTTGACTCCGAGCACCTTTGGATAGGTGTCGATCAGATGCAGGGTCCCGCCCGGGTCCATGGTGCGCCGGGCGTGCCACGCCGAGCCGCCCTCGGCGACGCCGATCTGGACAACACGCCTCGCTCCCGCCGAGCAGCGCTCGATCAGCTCGCCCTCGGCCTCGGTGATCTGCGCGACGGCGGGCCGCAGCCGCAGCGCGCCGGCCACCGTCGACGCGCGCCAGCCGTAGTCGCGTTGGTGCACGGGGGCCTGCATCGGCGGGGAGGGTAGTCAGCGCAGGGCGCGCGCGTACGCGGCGGCAAGCCG
>WNGA01013078.1_pt1 | contig 10671 bp, 17 predicted proteins | sample 5400061 | NCBI WGS metagenome assembly WNGA01 (sample SAMN13153366, study PRJNA577476) | soil metagenome | isolation source: 100 cm soil or saprolite under grassland replicate 2 | place: USA:California | collected 2016-06-15
GCTTCACATAGTTTCCGAAGAAGAACTAATGAACAGAGTCATTCGCGTGAAAGCTCGGATTGTGCTCGCCGGAAGGCAGACTCTCACTCTTAGAACGGAAGAAGGCATCTTCGAGATAACACCGAAACTAGCTAAGAAATTGCTCCGTGAGGCAAAGCCTCGACCAGGTAACGGGAAGAAGTTGTTGAAACGAGAATGAATGTTGCGATTATCGGCGGCGGAATAACCGGACTCTTTTGCGCACACTACTTGATGAGGGACGGACATAACGTTTCAGTCATCGAACGAAGAAGTACCGGATCCGTCACATCCATCTATAATGCCGGGCTCCTTACCCCATCACTTGCCCCGACTCCAAAAATCGGGCTAGGCAGAATTCTTTCGACCTATCTCGGTCGAGACGACCCTGTCCACATCTCGCCGAGGCAGATCCTCGGGAACCCGAGATTTTTTCGGACGGCTCTGAAAAAGGGTCTCACCGGCTACGAGGACAAGATAGTGAGGATGGGACATGAGAGCCTTGAATTGTACAGAGAGTTCTTCACGGAAGTGGGCTCTCGTCCCGATTTGATCGAGGGAGTCGCCGCCGTTTACTCCGACGAAAGAGACGCAAGAATGGCACAGGCTTCACTGGGCGGAGAACTTCTCGATGAGGCATCGATCAGTCGAATGGGGTTCCGAGGCTTTCGTGGAGGAGTGATGTTTAGAGAAGAGTGGTCGGTAAACCCTGCCAAACTGTACAAGTCCCTGTGGGACGCTGTGGTTACACATGGCTCTGCGCATCTCTTGGTCGGAGATGATATCAGACTGGCTGCTGAGAAAGGCGGCAGTCAGCGTGCTCTCGTGTACGTGGACGGAAAAGAGATTCACTGCGATATTGTACTGGTGACGGCTGGTTCCTGGACTCGCGAGCTATGCAGATCGCTTGGCTATGACCCTCAGATTTTACCCGCCAGGGGACTTGCGATAGTGTTCGATACTGGTGGAGAGGAAATTGTCACGACTCCGGCACTACTGGAAGACTATGGCGTTGGGCTGGCCCAGCACAACAAGACAACACTCCGAATCACAGGTTTCTTCGAAATGGTCGGATTCCGAACCGATTTTTCCGAAGCTCGGAGAAAATGGCTGCTGGACAAGTTCTACAGGCACGTCGTCAAGTCCGACAAAGCCAAAATTGTTGAAGAGGGAGTTGGCTTCAGACCTTGCACTCCGGATCAAATGCCCGTTATTGGCCTCGTTCCCGGGTACAAGAATGCCTACATCGCGTCCGGGAACTGCAGACTGGGAGTTACTCTTGCCCCAGCCACAGCTCGATTGCTGGTTTCGATGCTAAACAGGACGGAACAATCTCTGGATCATGTGTACTCGAGTCAGTTGTCTTGGTACGACCCGAACAGATTTGTATTTCGCTCTAGACGACGGTGAGTATCTCGGGACGGAACGATTGCATCAATTCCAATAGTCGGACCACCCAACACCACAAAGTGTTCCGCTTAGCCTCAATCCTCATCGTAATACCAATAGAGAACAGCGGCGAGAACCCACAAAGCTGAACCTGGAATAAGAAGCACCCAACCCATAGTCCAGTATTGACCCAAACTACCACCGCCGGAAAAGAAAGTCACGAAGAAGACGAGACTCCAAATTATCAGAACTCCGCCCGTAACAGCTATTCCAACTACAGCCTTGCTAACCATTAGAGATCCATAGTGAGCGCAGACTGTCTATTAGAAAACTCGCTTTTGCCCATCTCAGCATCTTTTCTCTGCCGAACGATTCTCCATCTCGCGATTCAGGTTGGCTAAGCTCGTGGATGTTGAATGCCCAAGATGCGGTTGTCAGACACGCCTTCCACTCGGACTCAAAGATGTTGACACTGGCGAACTCGTGAGCTTTGACTGTCCCAGATGCGGACTTGACTTTGAGTTCGAAACCTGATAAATCGAACTAAAGACAATGTCTCCCAACAACCCTGAAATACGCGATCCAATCAATATCAACAACAATGCCGCAACGGTCAATCTGCTCTACTAGAACGGATTTATTCTCGGGACCCTCCCTTAATTGTATATGAGACGAGTTCCGAAGATTCTCCTCTCCTCGGTCCTCGCGGGGTTTCTACTTCTAGTTGTGAGTGCTGCCTTTACCAATACTTCATGGGCAGGACCCACGGGATTCCCTCTATCCTACAAGGTCGGTAACCCGCTCACCTGTGGGACAATTAATCCACTGAACGGATGCGGCTACTCCTATGACTTTGTGTCGCTTGGTCTAGACTATCTCTTCTGGTTTTCAACCTCGCTAGCTCTTCTATCAATCATTCAGTTAACTTGGTCTAAACTCACAACCGGTACCGGAAGAGGCGTGAACTCTTCTTCAACCCCTCAAGGTCCGCCGGATCGTGAGCCTTGACTCTTCTACTCTTCCTTGGAATGGTAGGCCCCTGGGCGGGAATAGTTATCATCAAGAACCGCCTCATCAAACCATCAATAATCGCGCTACTCGCTGGACTCCAACCCTCTCCCGGAATAGAAGCCTAATTTTGCTGAGGAATTCCAGAAAACGTACACACAGAACAAGGATAACATCAAGACCGTTATCAGATTCAACAACTAGAGACGATAGAAGGGTCTGAACGTGACTTGAAACTTCTTCGAAGGCTGGGAGAATATTTCAAACGGAAAGCCCCTACTCGCTAATGATCACCTCGAAGAGCTGTTGCCGGACCAAGACCCATTTCGGCTGGTCAAGAACATTGGTATCAATCGAACTGATTAGATGCGACGACTTTAGCCAAAGAAGGAGATGAAGTTTGAATGCTACCCATCGTGAATATAGAATTCTCTCATAAACCCGGACTGCAAAGGTATACTCCCCGTCTCGCCATGTCTCAGGAATGATTCCATGCCATTCATATTTGTCGTCTATCGGCCCATTCAGAGTACCCTTTGAGAACCAGTTAGGACTCAGATCACTTAGCGTCTTATAATTTGGAAATGTCTGTATGATCTTATCTCGTCGCTTGACATCAGTCTGAAGTAGGCCGTTTGTTAGTTGTCCTTTGAATCTGACCGTGAAGTTGACCCAATCTCCAAGGTGAAGCTTTTGATCGGGCGACATCACAGCACTGAAATCTCCCGATGTAGTTGGTGGCCCACCAGGAACAAAAGATTCCCTTGCTGTTGGCTGAATATCCATTGTGATCACTTCTGGTGTTTTGCTGAATGACTTGTAGAACAACCCCCCTGCAGTAGCGAACATCACTACGATGACCCCCGAGAAAACTAAGGCATTGAAATCTATCACGTTTGTAATCCAATTCTCGCTAACCACAACAGCCCAGAGAACAATTGCGGCGATAGCGACGACTCCCCCAAGTAGCAATCTCTTACTGTGCAATCTAACGTAACAGGCATTAGCAACCGCGTTTTTACAGCTTTGCCCGATGAGCCGGAAACCCGAAAATCAATCGACAACTTTACCGGGCCCTTTCAACAATACTGAAATACGCGATCCAATCAATCCGACTCGAGGTTTCCGAATGTCTTCTGACGATTGTCCTAAACACACGCTGGTCTCGCATGTCGCGGTCCTACATCACAACTCTGCTCTTCTCGTAAAATATCGGGAGATGCCTGATGGCCAGGAGGGCTGGTTCCTTCCAAATGACGACCTGAAGCATGTTGAGCATCCTGAGGAAGGAGCTAAGAGGATATTGAGGGAACAGGTGGGGATTGAACCTTCGACCCTGAAGCTGGCTCAGATAGAATCCTTCGTCGGCAACAACAAGACCTGGCACCTGGTCTTTGACTTCCTAGCATTCCCATTATCCATGAAGATCACCAAGGCTCCGAGCCTGCTGGACGCTCAATGGTTCGAAATAGACAAACTTCCACCCGCCTCCGAGTTCGCCCATAACGGATGGGGCCACTCAGCCCTACTGAAACTCGCGAAGACCCAGTTTTAGGCCTGAAGAGTTCGAATTCGAGACATATCTTTCCGATTATCGATCTCGAAATTGTACATTCCGCGGCCCACGGTGGTGTGTCGGATTCCTCCCTTGTGGAGAACGCCACCCCTTACCACGCTCGTCTTCATGACGGAACTCTCCCGCAGCAATATACGTCACAACCTCATTCTGAGTATGAGGATGCAATGGCCAAACAGCACCCGGACTCAAAGTATCATCATTCAGAACGCGAAGATTTCCGAAACCATTGTGCAACGGACTATTGTTCGCGCCAAAGGAGCGAAGGAAGGCCAAGAGTAGCGCATCCACGTAGAAAGTTCTCGTGAGTCTCTAAGCTCAACTATTCTCTATCTTTTGTTTGCATTGAAGTACCATTGGCGGTGGCACTGTCTGCTAGATCGTCAAAGTAGCATTCACAAGTCCGACAATACCTGTGAGTCTCGTCTGGTCTAGCTGTTTGATTCATTCTGAGCAAATCCTAACTTCCGTTATCTAGAAAGCTAACTTATCTTCTCGTTCACGGGAATTAGGTGTAGTTTGAAACAACCTTTCGCTAGAGCCTACGCTTGGCTCAGTAATCATGGATCGGTTGTTCTGTTAGCTTTCCTCTTGTTGTTTTTGAGTGACACTCTGATCGAAAGAGTCTCAATGCCGCTATTAGGAGACTTGAGGTTCTGGACGCTGGTGTCGTGCTGGATGTCGATTCTATTGCTGACTAACTATGTAAGTCATCTCTATGGTAGAATCAGACGTTCAATTAGGCTAGTCGTCTATTTTGGCGGTTTCGGTTTCGTGCTTGTCTTCGTGTTGTTAGGGTTTATCCTTAGAATGAGCGAGTTGTTTTGGTCTCCCATCGTGGGGCTCTTCGCCTTCTTCTCTATGGTGCAATTCTACGATGTATTCCAATACTTACGTAGAAGCAGAATGCTACCTCCCTTCAGCACTGATTCCGATGACAAGGTCATTCTGAGCAAGGCTCGGGAACTATCTCGCAGGCTGCAAGTCTCTGAAAGGTTCGACCCTCTCTACATTACGTGGGTCTACAACATCTGCTCCGACGAGGTCTCGTTCGAAGACGAATTTCAGAAGCGCAACCTGCTGCTACCGCTCCCTCTCAGGGGTAAGCTGAGTTCTGATGAGTTGATGGTCCTAATATCGGCATTTCTTGTGGAACAGAAGACTGGGTTTGTGAAGTCTGCCGTCTTGTATGCTAAAGTCTTCCTTCCCATAACCGTTTACACGGTTGTGTGGGTCGAAGAGATTCCTGTTTTGTTGAATATCCCATATGCCTTGCTGGCTGGCCAAATAGGGTATTTTGCGATAGCCGCCATTTTGATGATGTTCCTCTTTGCTTCAATCAAGAAACGATCCTTAGCAAACGACCTGCTGACCGCCCGGCTCGTAGGAAAGGAATCCTTACTTGCAGTTCTCAAGAAGATAGACGACCTCAAGCTTCGCGACCTACAACGTCTTTCTGCAAAACAAGACCTCAGATCGAAGCTATACTCCGTATTCAAGCCCAACCTTCAAGAAAGAATAGATAACCTCACGAGAGAGTAGCCACAGAAGATTCGCCTTAACGCGCCATTTCAGTCCTTCTCTAAGTGTTCGTAAGGCGAGTTGGAAGAGAAGCTCCAGATTGTGTAACAAGAGATCGCAAGAAAAGTCCAACCTGATCCTGAGGAATTTCCAAAGCCACAGGTCGAGCTAAGGAAGCTTCATTCTACATAGAGAATCGTACCGGAGAGCTGAGTCCGGACTACTTGAGGACAACATAGAACAGCACCGCGATTGCGACACTCAGAACAAGGGCGTTTACGCGGTATATGAGCCGATAGCGAGTACGAGTCAGAGACAGATAGAGTTGGTCAACGACAAATGGTAGAAGCAGAAAAGGGTACACGATAAAGCTGCGCAACGTGCCCGAGACTAAAAGATAGAAAACGGCGACACCGTAGATCGCAAAGGCAGATGCGATCCAAAGGTCTCTTCTCACTTGTCCTCCCGCCAATCGCACGATACGGTTCCCTAATTATTTATCAGAATACAAACGTAAGAAAGGTCCGATCCGACATAGTTCCGGCATCCGAAGGCTAGGTCAGAAAGAACTTATCGAAGATGGTCGTTGAGTCCAACGAGTGTGGATTACAGAATGACGTGCGGCGGGGCGTTGTCTGATGTCGGGCTGATAGAGGGAGGGATTACTCTAGCAATAATGTACGGCTTCTTAATCCTGTTGATAATCAGTAGACGCAGATATGTTCCAGGTCAGCCCGGCAAGTTACCCGTTTTCTCGACGTTGTCCAGATGGGTCTACGGTACGGAAGATCCTCGCTGGCTTCTGTTTGTTCTCGCAATGGTATGCGTACTTGCTTTCATTTTCATTGCGGGTTATCACCTTACCGGTTTCGGCCCCTTCATCTATATCACTTGTTAGTCGAAGAAGAAATCAAGGTAGGGCAACCCCACTCAGCCCGATTAGCCATCTGAATGGCCCAACAACTACACAATTTAGATTGAGGCTAACACGACGTTGTTGGGAATTTCGGATCTTGCTGATTATTGGCAAGACCCCGGCGCTGTGTCCACCATTGTTGCCTGGGTCTTGGGAATTGTAGGCGGTGCGTCGGCTTGGTTGTATAGGAGATTGCGCGGGCCGAAACTCGAAGTCTCACTCGAACCCGTATCGTCTTATCCTGACCCGGAGTATGCAATTCCTGAACAGTCGCCTCGAAAATTCAAGTCGCAAGCACTTCGGCTCAAGGTAAAGCGTAAACCGATTCACCAATGCAAGGTCAAGATGCTTCTTGACGGGGAAGCTGACTATCTACTTTGGAACCCCAGAGTAGCAGACGACGCTAAGGATTTGGTTCCAGAAGAAGAGGTACTACTGCAAGTCTGGCAAGCCGTAGGAATGTCAGAAAAGGCTTGGATCTATCTCAACATAAGGAACAAGGCCCAAGTAGACCTCACGTTGAGCGAGCCGATAACCGTCGAGATTTCGTTTCTTTCAGAAGATGGTCTCTTGAACAAGAAGCCTTACCGATACAAGATAGACACTAACTCATGGGATACTGTCAACATGGTTAAGTTCTGAATAGTTACTCATCTATTGAGATCAGTCAATGACGATTTCGACACACAGACAGAAGATAATCTATCTAACAAACTATATTCTGATAGCAAGCCTTCTCGCTTCCTTTCTCATCTATCCAATAGCCTACGAACTTCCCCAACTACTGCTGACACTCACAATCATTGTCTGCCTGATACTCACACTCAACCTACACGGCACCGAAGAACCGAACAAAGCCGCCAGTCGTAAGGATACGAACGACGAAAGGACTTAGGCTAATCCAGCTCCCACAAAGTAAATACTTCAGCGCTACGAGTTATAGAAACTACAATGATTATTCCCAATATCGAGAACGGTTCTGAATACACCGTATGCAAAGGAATGAACCCGCAGAATTGCCCTATCTGCGGTCGTCAAGAAGTCAAAGGCTCGATCTCTGTCGTTCTCAGTGATTGGGGTTGCAACGCTTCAGTGTGCAAGTCGTGTTGGGATTCGGGTTTCAAGAAAACGTATCTCGCAACGAGTAAGTTATCTCCCCATAACCTTACGGTCGAGAATCTAACCGAACGAAAATTGTTCCACGAACACGAACGAAGGAGATTCATGGAAGAAGCGATAAAAAGTTATCACAAATACTTGAAAACCCTATCCAACCCATCTGTTTAGAACTGGGACAACAAATGGCGTATGGATACGGCAAAGTAGCAGTCGCTACATTTGTAGGCTTCATCATTGGATTAGTCGTCACAGTAGAGCAATGGTTAGGTAACGGCATAAGATTTGTCGGTCTCGTGTCCCTAAACGTGGGATTATTCACCATGTTTACTCGCAGAATGCCAATCATAGGGGTTCCTGGAGGTCTCTTGACTGGATTTGGACTAGGGGTCGATACTGTTTCTACGTTCACATCTCCTCCATTCTCCAACCCATAAATCGAGGCATTCGGGTTTCTCTGAAACTATCTAAGGAACTTTATTTCGGAGTCGAGTTTTCGTTCAAGGTCAGAGCATTGTTCACGTGTCTGTTCCCATAACTTTCTGAACCCAAGGATTGTTTCGTCTTGAGAAGCCATCTTCTTTGCAAGTTCCCAAAACTCATCGAACTTGTCGGCATTCATCTTCTCTTTTTTCTCGTTGAGAAGGGGGAGCCAACTTGCATTAGAAACGGCATACTGAGGGCATGTTCCTTTGCCTCAGTTTTCCAAGCTTCGAGAAGCTCTCTCCCCTTTCGAACCTCTGCGTAAGATGGCCCTAGAACCCGGTCGATCAAGACGGTTTTGCGAGCTTGAACGTTGCCTCTCCATATCAGAATCGCAGCCGAAGCGGAGGCGACGGCAGATCCCGCAGACACCGCTCCTATCAAGAGCTGTATGGTGGAAATCCCAACCAATGTGGCGAATACATAAAGCGAAGCTATCGCAACGAAGAGGTATACAACAACAAAGCCTGCATACAGCAGTACTCCGAAAATAAGCGGGAGCTTTACGTATGGTTTCTCAACGATAGCACGGAACCGTTGGCGCTTGGTCTGCTTACTCACTGACAAAGTATGAGCGTTTTTCACTTCAATCTCTTACTTAACAATCCCCACGCCTCACTCACCGTTATGGGAACCTGTTGTGAAGTCAGAGATTGCAAAGCTCAACCATTGAAACTCTGCCCGAGCTGTGCCAGACACTACTGCGCGAAGCACTTCGAGGAGCACAAGGAGTGGTTGCCCGGAACGACTAATCCGATGTAGGAAAGCACTATCTTGAGCATAGCTGTCCTCCAAAACATTAGTTTCACTTTCACTTTCGCAGTATCCAGTAACATTTCGTAGGGAGTCTCTAAGTATTGAAATATGATATATATCAGAGGTATACTTTGGACTTAGACTTATTAGCTCGATATGCCGTAGGTATCGGATAGGCATCAGATTCGAGATAATGGGCGTGGGATCATTCGCCAAGACCACCGCGATACCCGCCTATCGCCAACGGGGTGTCAACAGGTCGGGGCGAATGTCGCCAACCACGCCCAGCCTGCTCTCTGTTGAGGTTCCTTAAAAGAGATGCCGTACAATGCAGTGAAAATATTTTCGAATACTTTCACGCACCTATCAACTAATTATTCGGAGTAATCGCGGGAGTTTTGTGTTCAGGATCATTTTATGCAGGCAAAAGTGATCTAGAAATTCAAGATGGGAATAGAGAAACTCGCCATGGAGATCGAAGAGATTGCGAATGGTGTCTACCCTAGCGACGAGCCACAACAAGTACTCCTAGTCACCAAGGCCAAGAAAATCCAAGAACTAGCCCGGAAAAAGAAGAAGGTTGTCAGAGAACGGATAGAATCGCTCGTCTGCACTAAGTGCGATCTTCACATGATTCTAGGAGAGGTGTCGGGGAAATATCGGGTCTTCCTTTGCAAGAACTGTGGAAATCGCGTCGGAGTGTTGCCCGTCACGATTCAGAGAGAAGTAGATCCCTGAGCTTCTGTAGATAGTATCCTCGCGTGGAGCCCACGCTCCGGTTACTTGAAACCTCAAGCCCCCGCACCTACTCTTTAAGGCTGAGAGTGGCTTTCCCCATTCCGAGGTTCAGCGAATGAAAAGCTCAGAAAATGCATTAAATGACTCGGAGACCAAATCTGTCGTGATAACGCCTATTTTCAGCCCTGATTCCGAATCTGATGTTACCCCTAGATTTTCCTGAGAATCGTTCGGGAATTCAGCGATAGCGCAAGCAAACTATCTAGGAGTCTAAGCCCAGACCCTGCTTTGATCAGCCAGACTCGCCTAATATCAACGCCAGAGGCAAAATCTTCTCATCCAAAAGGGGGGGTACTAGCCAGCGACCTTGAGACGCAGGAGTGGTTCTGGCTCGGAGACAGAAGAGTGGTAGAAGACCCGGAGTATTCGGTGAAACTGTTGCTGAAATTGTTCGAGTTGTTTGTCAGTAGTTTCGTTGGCGTTTTTCGTTCTGCTCTCTTGGACATATCCGACTAGGGCGTAGGATAATGCGGGTAGCAATGGACCGGGATGAGGCTCGAGAAGTTCCCGAGGTTGAGAAGCGTATCAATGCTTGGCGGCAGTCTGAGCGGAAGATAATGATTGACACGATTCAGGATCTGATTCAGATGTCTCACAAGTATGCAAAGTCTCAGTATACTCCTAGCAATCAACGGAGCAGGTGGGCGAAGCTGGGCGGTCAGCTGATCTGGTACAAGGATCAGATCTTGAAGAGTTTCACTCTGGAAGCTATGACGATTGAGATGCAGGATCTGAAGAAGCAGGTGAGAGAGTCGGAGGAGCAGAGAGCGCGTGAGAGTGCGTCCAGAAATTATCCGCTGATAGGCTATCGCAGGCCGGAGGAGAAGAAAGCGGAGGATGCGGAGACCGCGGAGGACGATGCGTCCTCTGAGACTGTTCAGGCTACTGAGCCTGAAGGTGCCAAAGAGACTGTCTCCGGCACCAGTTGACATTCCGCAGACCGGAGGCGTGGTTCGACCCTCTTAGACGGGTACTTTCGCGCGTTTCTCCTGACCATTTCGTCGAATTTTTTCCCTCCGACCCAGTGTGTCTGGGGGGAAGACCAACGCGCCCTGAGGATGCCAAGGAAATCGCCTAGAAAACGCCTGAG